>Ga0187894_10000167_pt1 | contig 87235 bp, 73 predicted proteins | sample GBC1701081metaG_FD_136650 | JGI IMG/M metagenome (GOLD analysis project Ga0187894, IMG submission 136650) | White microbial mat communities from a lava cave in the Kipuka Kanohina Cave System on the Island of Hawaii, USA - GBC170108-1 metaG ...
CTTTCGGATCGATCTGCGGGTGCTGGTAACGCAGCACTTCCACACCGTTCACGCGGTGGATGATCTCGTCGTGCCCGCGCACCTCGACCTCGACCCTGACCCATTCGCCCGGCGGGAAGGTCGGCGCCTTGGAGCGGACGATGTGCTGCGTGACCAGCTTGCCGTCCATCTCGATGTGCGTGCCAGGCGAGCACATGTTGCCGGTCGGCCGCGGGCCCTTGCCCTCGTCGGCGAGGAATTGGAACTCGATGCTTGCCGGGAAATCCTGGTCGAGCGTCATGCTCTGCGGCGACTGCGAGTGGATCATCACGCCGCTGTTGAGGTTCACGTAGCTGGGCGCGTCGGGCATCATCTTCCCCTCGAAGCGGTATTCCAGCCGCAGGATGTAGCGTGAATACGCCGTGTTGCTGTAGAGGTGCCCGAACCGCCTCCCGAAGTCCTTGTATTTGTCGTAGGACACTTTGATGATGCCGTCCTCGACGCGGAAGGTGTCGGCATGGTTCTCGCCCAGCGGATGGCCGGTGATCCTGACCGTCCAGCCGTCGAGATCCCTGCCGTTGAACAGCGGGATCCACTTTCGCCCGGGCGCGGACTCCTGCGCCACGGCGGCCAGCGCGAGCGCCGCGAGCCCGGCGCACAGCTTCATTGCGGGGGGTTTCATGGGGCGGAACCAGCTTCGCCGGCGATCCGGTCCGTCCGATGTAGAGCACCCCGCCGGGGTGCTAATCCCGCAGCCCGACGGGCTGCGCTACACAAGCCAGTCTTCCTTTCTTCGTGTGCTTCGCGGCCTTCGTGGTTCAATGTCGACGATGACCCGGCCGCCCCAGTCCAACGACCCGCTGCACGGCGTGACGCTGAAGCAGGCGCTGATCGAGCTGTCGGGGCACTACGGCTGGAAGCACCTGGCGGCGTTGATCCCGATCCGGTGCTTCATGTTCGACCCGACGATCAACTCGAGCCTCAAGTTCCTCCGGCAGAACCCGCGCATCCGCGCGCAGGTGGAGAAGGTGTATGCCGCGTGGAAGACCGGCCGCGGTCCCGCCCGCCGCCAGTTTACCGGCTCCGCGCACTCCTGAAATTGTCAATCATTAGTTGACATCTTCAGGTCCGGAGCCGCCCGGAGTTTGTCAATTAATGGATGACTTTTTCTCCAGCTTTCCCCAGCGTCCGCGCATGAGCGAATACATCCCCGGCCGCCTTCGCGACCTTGAGCCACTGATCTTCCTTCTCGAGCAAGCGGCCCGTGCGACCATCCAGACCGCGGTCAAGACCGGTTCGAAATTCAAACGGCGCCGGCAGCCCAAACGCGGCCTGACCCTCAGCCCCGGACCCGACACCCCGTTGTGGAACGAGCTCGTCAAGACCGTGCATCTGAACCTCCGGCGGCGCGGCGCCAAGGCCAACCTGGCCCGCTACCTCGGCATCCACCGGCAGCGCCTGCATGTGCTGATTGTCAGCCGCGAGGCCTGCGCCGACGCCGAGCGCACCCTGATGCTGCTGGTCTGGCTGCTGGCCCGCCGCGGCCAAGCCTGAGCAGCGGCACCGCCGCCGCCCCAGGGGGTTGCGCAGTCAACCGGTGAGTTTGTCAATTAATGGATGACAATCTCTGGATCGCATCTCTCCGCTGCGGAGAGAATCCAAGCCGATCGCTTCCGGCGGTGGCCTCCGCTCTCCGGCACATAACCTGCTAGTATTTTTGCCGGGCCAGCTCAGCGCTCCCTCTCGCGTTGCCCCCGCTCTCCGGCGCGATAACCTGACCAGCAGGCACAGCCGACTCCCGCACATGCCCTGCAAGTTCGATACGCCCGAGGGGCGGATGGAAATCACCGTGCGGAGCGGCTCCGACCCGGTCAAGGACGAGCGGCGGCCCCAATTCGCCGCGGCCGCGACCTTCCTGCAGCCCGGCCCGCTCGCCCTGGTCCGGATCCCCCTTGCGGCCCGCGCCGACACCCACGCCGGCGTGATGCGGACGCTGGTCGAAGGGTTCAAAGTGAACCCCGGCAGCCTTCGCGAGGACAGCGTCGAGTTCCGTGCGCTGACGGCCCTGACCACCGCGGTCGGCGTGATGGAGATCAACACGCCCTGACCGCGGGGCGCCCGGAGGCGGCCGCGCGGCCTGTCACTTGATGCCGAGCAGCTCGACCTCGAAGGTCAGCACGGCATTCGGCGGGATCTTGCCCCGGCCCGACGGACCGTAAGCGAGATCGCCCGGGATGGTGAGCTTCCATTTGCTGCCGACCGGCATGAGCTGCAACGCCTCGGTCCAGCCCTTGATCACGCCGGTGACGGCGAACTCGACCGGCGAGCCGCGCTGCACCGAGCTGTCGAACACCGTGCCGTCGATCAATGTGCCGTGGTAGTGCACGCGCACGGTGTCGGTCGCCTTCGGCTTCGGGCCGGTGCCGGCCTTGAGCACCTCGTATTGGAGGCCGGAGGCGGTGGTCTTCACGCCGACGCGCGCCTTGTTCTGGGCGAGAAACTCCTTGCCCACCGCGAGCTGCCGCTGCGCTTCGGCGGCGGCCTCGATCTGGGCCTTCTGCTGCAACGCGGAGAACGCGGCCTCCAGCTCGGCGACGGGGATGCTGACCTCCTTGCCCGCCATGCCCTCCTCGAACCCGGCCATGAACGCCGCGCGATCGAGCTGCAGCGCCTTTTCGCGGCCGAGGTTCGTGCCCATGTTGTGGCCGACGCCGTAGCTCACCTTCTGGTCCATCGTCGTGTAGGCGGACGTGGTCTTCTTGGCGGCGTCGGTCTTGGCGGTGTCCTTGCCGCAACCGGCCAGAAAAACCAAGGCGGTCGCAAGGGCGAGGCGGAGGGCGGAGGGGAGGCGGTGCATGGAGAGAAGCGCCGACCAAAGCGGGCCCGGCCGCCCCGCGCGACTCAAAAAAGCATGCCCGCACACCTCCCCGCCCCGCTCCTCCGTCTTTCGCTCCGCATGCCACGGACGGCCCTTGCGCGGGGCGGTCTTTCGCGTCACCTTGGCCGTCCTATGAGTTCGAATGCCACCCCGCGGAAAACCAGCGGCCAAGGCCGCCTTTACGACAGCATTGTGGAGACGATCGGCAACACGCCGTGCATCCGCATCAACCGCCTCGCCCCGAAGCACGTCACCGTTTACGTGAAGGCCGAGTTCTTCAACCCGGCCGCGTCGGTCAAGGACCGCCTCGCCATCAGCATCATCGAGGAGGCCGAGCGCAGCGGCGCGCTCAAGCCCGGCCAGACCGTCGTCGAGGCCACCAGCGGCAACACCGGCATCGGCCTCGCCATGGTCTGCGCCGCCAAGGGCTATCCGCTCGTCGTCACCATGGCCGACAGCTTCTCCATCGAGCGCCGCAAGCTCATGCGTTTCCTCGGCGCCAAGGTCGTGCTCACGCCGCGCGCCGCCAAGGGCTTCGGCATGTATGCCAAGGCCAAGGAGCTGGCGGAGAAGAACGGCTGGTTCCTCGCGCGGCAGTTCGAGACGCCCGCCAACGCCCTGGTCCACGAGAACACCACCGCGCAGGAGATCCTCGCCGACTTCAAGGGCAGGCGGCTCGACTATTTCGTGACCGGCTACGGCACCGGCGGCACGTTCACCGGCGTCGGCCGCGTCCTGCGCAAGGCGATGCCGAAGACGAAAATCATCCTCAGCGAGCCGGCCAACGCCGCGCTCGTCGGCAGCGGCGTGCCGCAGCCGCGCGGCTCGGACAACGGCCCGTCGGCCGGCCACACCGCCTTCAACCCGCACCCGATCCAGGGGTGGACGCCGGACTTCATCCCCTACGTATTGCAGGAGGGCCTCGACAAGAAGTTCCACGACGAGCTGATTCCCATTCCGGGGCCGAAGGGCATCGAGTGGTCGCGCAAGCTCGCGCAGCAGGAGGGCATCTTCACCGGCATCTCCGGCGGCTCGACCTTCGGCGTCGCCATCCAGATCGCCGAGAAGGCGCCCGAGGGCTCCGTAATCCTCGCCATGCTCCCCGACACTGGCGAGCGCTACATGACCACCCCGCTGTTCGAAGGCATCCCCGAGGGCATGACACCCGAGGAGGACGAATTGTCGAAGTCCACGCCCGGCTACCAGATGCCGCCGCCAGCGGCGTAGGCCCGGGCACACGGCATCAATCCACTGACCGCGCTATCGCGCGGCTCTCCCGTCAGTTGCTCCAAGGCGGGACGATGAGGTTCATCCGCGCGTAGGCGATGAGCTGGCCGAGGTGCTCGTGGGCGTGGTCCACCGGGAGCAGGGCGACGCGCAGCTTCGGCGCCGACGCGCCGAAGACGTTGACCTCCGGCAGCAGCTCTTCCGCGGGGATGGCCGCGAGCACTGCACGGACATGCTCGATGGACTGCTTCGTCATCGCGAGCGCGTCGGCTTTGGTCTGCATCATTTCGCCGATCTTGCGGCGGTCGATGCCCGCGGGCGGCCTCGTGCCGAGCCTTTCCGCGAGCCCGTAGTTGGTGCCGGCCACGTGCACCAGCACCTCGCGCACCGAGTTCACCTTGTCCATCGGCCGCCAGCCGTATTTGTCCTCGGGAATGGCATCGGCCAGCCGGAGAATCTTGCCGGATGCCTCGTCGAAGCTCCTGAGCAGGGACAGGCGGAAGGCCGACTCGAAGGCGGTGTCGGCGGCAAAGGCGCCGACGGCGAGAACCAGACCGGAGAGGACAAGGAGGGGGCGGAGCAGTTTCATGGGCGGGGATAAGCGGCCTCATCCATGCCGGAGCACAGACCGCGCCGCAATCCCCGACTGGGACGGCAGGCTACTTGAGTGGGATCAACGCCCGCAGCCGCGGTTCGCGCAGCCAGAGTCCGCCCCAGAGCACGATGCCGAGCAGGGCCTGCACCCAATACGGATCGCCCACGCGCAGGTGCGTGAGGATGGCGCCGCCGAGATAGCCCGTGAGCAGGATGGCGCCGAGAACCGCAGTGCGCGGGATGAGGTAGACGACCGTGCAGACCAGCTCGAGCACGCCGAGGCCGATGGCGAGGCTGACAGGAACGCCGAGGTGCTCGAAGCCCTTCTGGAGATCGGGATTGCCGGGGTTGAACTTCATCGAGGCGCTGAAGAGCAGCATCAGGCACGGGAGGACGGAGAAGACGCGGCCGGTCCAGAGCGCGGCCTTCGATACAGCGGGAGTGGAAGCGGAGGTTTCCATGGGCGAAGTGTGGTTGAAGACCGCGGAACAAGCGAGACTACTTGCCGGCGTGGGCGCGCCGGAGCACGATCCGCTCCGGCGGCGCAATCTTCTCGAACCGCTTGTCCAGCGCGTAGCTGGCGCCATCAGGCCCGCGCATCGTGAACCGCCATGCGCCGCCGGGTCGGAAGTCGAATTCGTGGAACTCGTTCGTGAAGCCCACCGGCCCCCACCATTGCGCGAGCCGGACCGGGTCGCGGAACGCCGTGAACACTTTCCCACGCGAAGCAGGCAGGACGCGCCTGTTCACTATGTCGCGACCGCCGATGTCGTCAGCGTGTGTTTTTGGAGTGCTCATGTGCGGTCGTCTTCACCCCGGCGGGCCGCAGGACGGGGTGGCTTGCCGGACAGGTTGCCGAGTCCCCTTCAAAAGGCGCCTGATTTCTTCTGCTCTCTCACCGCAGGCGGGGTGACACCGATGCGCCCTCTCGATTCAGAACGCGGGCAGCGTCCGCACCTTGATGCTGCGGAAACGGACGACATCGCCGTGGTCCTACAGCAGGATGGGACCCTTCTCCTCGAGGCCGAAGCCGGGCAGATCCTTGTATTTGCTGCGCGCCACGGCGGCGGCGAACTCCGGCGAGCCCCGCTGGTATTCGAGCGCCTTGATGCCGTTGATCCAGTGCTCCACCTGCCCGGCGGGCGTCACCACGAGGCGCGCGTGGTGCCATGCCCCGGCCTTCGGCGCGATAGCGGCGCCACCCGGCAGTTTCTTGCGCGGGATGAGGTCGTAGAGCGAAGCGGTGGTGCGGTTGCCGTCCACGCCGGCCTTCGCGTCCGGGTGCCGCTCGTCGTCGAGCAACTGGTATTCGAGCCCGACCGGGTTGCCTTTCCCATCCGGGCCCACGAAATACTTGATGCCGCTGTTGCCGCCCTCGCCCACCTGGAACTCCAGTTGCAGCTCGAAGGCGGAAAACTCCTCCACCGTGACGATGTCGCCGCCCTTCCGATCGAGCACGGTGAGCACGCCGTTCTCGGTGCTCCAGCCCTCGCCGGGAAACTCCGCGGACTTGGCGCTCCGCCAGCCCCGGGTGGTCACACCGTCCCAGAGGGCGCGCCAGCCCTGCATGCGCTCGGCTTCGCTCAGGGTGTTCGGCAGGAAGTTGCGGATGAAGACCACCGGGGTGGGCGCGGCCGGTCTCAGGTCTGTGGTCTGGATGCGCAGGTTGCGCCAGGCGATGCGGCGGCCGGCCTCGGCGGGGTTGTTGATGCTGTGCATCTGCAGGGCGATGAAACCGGCCGGCGTCATGCCGTCGATGACGTGCGCCACGGGCGTGCCATTGATCCAGGTGCGGAGCGACGGGCCGATGGCCTCGATGCGAAGATGGCTCCACTCACCGAACCGATAGGCGGCCTGCGCCGGGGGATTCAGATCGCCGGGATAGAACCAGCCGCGCCGCGCCTCGTCGTAGAGGCCGCCGCTCCAAGCGCGCGCCGAGGGGTCGATCTCCATCTGGTAGCCATGCACGCGACCCTTCTGATATGCCGGCGTGCTCAAGGCGCGGAACATGATGCCGCTGTTGCTGGGCCCGACATCCTGCCTGACCTCGCACTCGAAGATGAAGTCGCCGAAAGTCCGGTCGGTCGCGAGGAAGCTGTTCGGCGTGCCGGTCACGGTCGAGCCGACGATGGCGCCGTCTTCCACCACGTAGGGTGCGGTGCCGTTGACCTCGCTCCAGCCGCTCAGATCCCGGCCGTTGAAAAGCGGCTCCCACGGACCGGCGGCAAGCGGGGCCGTCACGAACACAACGCCGAGCACGAGCGGGAAGACGGAACGGACTGGAGTGGTCATCCACGCAGCAAACCACCGGGACACCATGAGGCAAGGCTGACGCTGGCTGACCCCGTTAAACAGTCCGCCGTCACGAGCCGGCCACAGGCGGAAAGAGGATTTCTTCGTCGCGGCCCGGCGCGCAATCATCGCCAAATTACCACCGGCGGTCGGCAGACGGTTGTCGGAGGGAGCGGCCCGTGCAAACTGGAGCCCATGACCAACCCCATTCTGAAATCCATCCTGCTGCGCACCACCCTGCCCCTCCTTCTCGCCATCACTCCGGCGGCCCGTGCCCAGACCGTCACCACGCCCAACGCCAGCCCGCGCGGCGGCGTCTCCCAAGTCATCGGCATCACTATGGTGGCGGTGGATTACGGCCGCCCCTACGTGAACAAGCGCGAGGTCTGGGGCAAGCTCGTGCCCTACGGCTTCAACGACCTCAACTTTGGCACGTCCAAGGCCGCGCCGTGGCGCGCCGGGGCCAACGAAAACACCACCGTCACCTTCGCGCACGATGTGAAGATCAACGGCTCGCCGCTGGCCGCTGGCGCTTACGGGCTGTTCATGGCCGTGGCGGAGGACGGCACGGCCACGTGGATCTTCTCCAAGGACGCCGACGCGTGGGGAAGCTTCTACTACGATCTGGCCCGCGACGCGTTGCGTGTGGCGACGAAGTGGGAGGACACCCCGCACCACGAGATGCTCACCTACGAGTTCTCCGCCATCACGAAAAACTCGGCCGACCTCGCGCTCAGCTGGGAGAAGAAGCGCTTCCCCATGACCATCACCGTGGACACCGACGCCGTGGTCGTGGCGAACCTCAAGCGCGAGCTGGCGAACTCCAAGAGCTTCGAATACCAGGCGTGGATCAACGCCTCGCAATACCTCGTGCAGAACAACCTCGACCTGAACTTGGCGCTCGAATGGGCCGAGCAGGCCATCCGCGCAAACTTCATCGGCCAGCGCAACTTCGCCACGCTGTCGAACAAGGCGCAAATCCTCGAAAAGCTCGGCCGTGCGACCGAGGCGGAGCCGCTGATGCAGGAGGCCCTGAAGTTCGGCAATGCCGGGCAGATCCACCAATACGGCCGCCGGCTCATCGCCGCGAAGAAACCGCAGCAGGCGCTCGCGGTCTTCAAGTTCAACGCCGAGCGCTTCCCCGGTGTCTGGCCGGTCAATTACGGTCTGGCCCGCGGCTACTCGGCGGTCGGGGACTACCCGGCGGCGCTCGAAGCCCTGCTCAAAGCGCAACAGAACGTGCCGGCGGGCGACACAGTCAACGCCGCCGCCATCGTGACGAACATCGAGAAGCTCAAGCGCGGCGAGGACATCAACTGAAGCGGCTTGTCGATTGTAGCGGCGGTCTGTGACCGCCGATGATCACAGACAGCGCTCATACAGCGCCGCTACATCCAACCTGAGGCCGGGGTCACCGACCCCGGCTACAACAGGTGGAACCCGGCCTCTGGACGGGTTCCGAGCGCGTTTCCGCCAAGGCGGGAACGCGCTCCACCAAGCTTCAGCCCCGGTAGGCCGGGTCGAGCTCGAGCCGGAAGTAGTCGCGGGCGTTGGCGAAGCAGATGTTCTTCACCATGCCGCCGACGAGCTTGAGGTCACCGGGCAGCTCGCCGCGCTCGAGCTGGCCGCCGAGCAGGTTGCAGAGCACGCGCCGGAAATACTCGTGGCGCGAGTAGCTGAGGAAGCTGCGCGAGTCCGTGAGCATGCCGACGAAGCGGCTGAGCAGTCCGTGGTTGGACAGCGCGGTCAGCTGCCACTCCATCGCCTCCTTCTGGTCGAGGAACCACCAGCCGGAGCCGAACTGCAGCTTGCCGGGCACGGAACCGTCCTGGAAATTGCCGGTCATCGTCGCGAAGAGATAATTGTCGGCCGGGTTGAGGTTGTAGAGCACGGTGCGCGGCAGCTCGTTGGTGGAGTCGAGCGCGTCGAGGTAGCGGCCGAGGGGGCGCGCCTGCGCGAAGTCGCCGATGCTGTCGAAGCCGGTGTCGGGCCCGAGCGCCTTGAGCAGCCGGGTGTTGTTGTTACGCATCGCGCCGAGGTGGAGCTGCTTGGTCCAGCCGCGCTTCGCGTCCCAGCGGCCGAACTCGAGCATGAGGAACGAGCCGAACTTCGCCCACTCCTCCGGGGTGGCGGCCTTGCCGGCGCGGGCGGCGTTGAAGGTGGCGGTGGCCTCCCCCTGCGTGCAGGGCTCGGCCAGCGCGGTCTCGAGGCCGTGGTCGGAAAGGCGGCCGCCGACGGCATGGAAGTCGTCGTGGCGCTTCTTCAACGCGGCGAGCAGATCGTCGAAGGTCTTGACCGGGCGGTTGACGGCGCCGCCGAGTTTTTCCAGCCACGGGTTGTAGGCGACGGGGTTGTTCACGCCGAGCGCCTTGTCGGGCCGGTAGGCGGGATAGACGCGGGTCTTGAGCCCGAGCTTCGCAATGGCCTTGTGCTGGTCGAGGGAGTCGGCCGGGTCGTCGGTGGTGCAGACGACCGCGACCTGGTTGGCCGCGAGGATGTCATGCACGCGCATCTTCGCGAGTTTCGCGTTGGCCTGCTTCCAGATCTTGTCGGCCGACTTCGGATTGATGATGTCGCCGATGCCGAAGTAGCGCTTCAGCTCGAGGTGCGACCAGTGATAGAGGGGGTTGCCGAGCGTGTGCGGCACGGCGGCGCACCAGGCGTCGAACTTCTCGCGCGGCGTGGCGTCGCCGGTGCAGAGCCGCTCCGGGGCGCCGTCGGAGCGCATGGCGCGCCATTTGTAGTGGTCGCCGCCGAGCCAGATCTCCGCGAGGTCGGCGAACGTGTGATTCTCGAGGATGAGCTGCTGCGGCAGGTGGCAGTGGTAATCGTAGATCGGCTCCTTCTTGGCGAACTTGTGGTAGAGCTCGCGCGCCGCGTCGGTCTGGAGCAGGAAATCGTCGTGGATGAAGGGGCGCATGGCAGAAGTAGTGAGTAGCGGGTAGCGAGTAGTGAGTAGAAGAAGCGGTGGCGGGTATGCTCGCTACTCACTACCCGCTACTGTCATCGGCTGATATCTCCGAGCATCGCATCGAGGCTGGAGTAGCCAGCCAGCAGCTTGGAGGCCGCGGCGCAGCGCTCGGTAGAGGCCAGGCCGGTGTTCTCGGCGAGGAAGATCAGGTAGGCGGCGACGCGCTTCGAGTAGAGCAGCCGGGCCTCGGGGCTGACGGCGTAGAAACGCGCGCGCTGCCGGTAGCCGGCGGGCGTGTGGTCGCCGAGGGCGGACTTCTCGGGCTTCCCGTCCGCGGCGAGCACGTAGAGGAAGTTGTATTCGAAGAAGGTCATGTGCTCGGCGGATGGCGGCAGCGCCTCCAGCGCCTGGCGGCAGGTGTCGGCCGAGGTGAAGACGTGCTCCGGTGTGGGCCGGGTGCCCCCACCCGGCGAGGCATCATTTCCGCGGGGTGATCCCGCCGGAGCGGGACCGCCACATTTGCGGCAGCGAGCGAGGTGGCGACGAAGACCCGCGCCATCTTCTGCTCGGTGGCATCGGCGCTGAAGGCGCCGGCCACGGCCATGTCCACGGTGAACTTATACCAGTCGCGCCAGAGGGCGGCATCGGCCTGGTTCTGCGACTGCGAGAGCGCCACGCCCATCTCGTAGGTGTAGCGGCCGCTGGTCTTGATCTCCAGAGCACTGCCGGTCACCTGCCCCATCACCCGGTAATTTTCGGCGGACTTGCCTGAGCCGGAGTGGAATCCGATGCTGACACCGAACTTCGAGCATACGGACCACTGCGCCTCGATGAGCTTCTTGAGCGCGGCATTATCGGGATACGGCGTGTTCTTCTGGAAGCCGAAGGCCGGGGCGACGAAGCTGACGGGCATGTCCATCACCTCGCAGAGGGCGAGCATGATGGCGGTCGTCTCGGGCGCGGTGAGGCCGGGCAATTCATCGATGGACAGCTCGCGGAGGTATTTGCGCCCGACCTCGGTGGTGAACGCGGCGGCGCGGGCGGCGGCGTATTTGTCGTCGCGCCGCTTCATCTTCTGCATCGGCGTCCAGACGGTCGTGAGAAGTTTCTCGAAGGCGGCATCGTCCAGCTTCAATCCGGCGGCGGCGACCCGCGCGCGGGTCTTCGACACGACATCGGCGGGGATGCCGGCGAGACTTGCCGGCTGGTTGAGCGCCAGCTCGGGCGAGAGGTCGAAGGTGATGTAGCTGGCGAGGAGGCAGCCCTTGACCAGCGCGTCCTCGCGGACGTCGAACTTGCCGCCGATGGGCTGGTGGTCGGCGTTGAAGGACCACCCGATCTTGCGGTGGTGGAACCCGGTCTTGAGCTTGGAGAGCACGCACCCGTGGCTCATGCCCTCGACGCTCTGGCCCTGGTGGCCCTCGGGGACATTGGTGCCGATGAAGGGGAACGGGACGGTGTCGAGCCGGTTCCCGAGCATGGCATCCACGTCGTAGACCAGCTCGCGCGGGATGGAGTTCTGGTTGGCGGTCAGGCCGATCTCGAGGGCGCTCATGGCCCACTCCACCGCCGGCCAGTGCAGCGTGGTGAAGCGCGCGCCGACGCCGAGGGTGGAGCGACCGAGCTTGCCACCGGTCGTCGGGAAGATGGTCGAACCGGCGTCGTGCTCCTGGATCTGGTTCTTGAGCCTGAGCAGGTTTTTCCATGTTGCAGGAAAAAAGGCCAGTTTTCCACCGAGGGCGAAACCGTCATGCAATGAAGCAGCAGCGGCTCCAGAGCTACGCGCTTCGAGTTGCCACACACAATCGCCAGTTTCCACATCCTCCAACAAAATCCATTCACCTCCGGCAGTTTCAAACCGACTCTTAGGCCATTGCTTTAGTTCAGCTCCCGCTACAATTCTTTGAGCAAGAGTTGCCCAATCGAGGCAGAAGTCGGGCGAGACACACGGGTTCTGCGCGATGCGCAGGTTGTTCTTCAGGAGGAAATCGTTGATGGCGGACATGGGGAAAGGAGTTGGGCTTGGTAGGGCGGAGCGGCCCGCTCCGCCGCGGCGCACCGGGCCGGTGCGCCCTACCTTTTCAAATCAAATCGTCATCGCGTGGTAGCCGCCGTCCACGATCAGCTCCTCGCCGGTGATGAACGAGCCGGCGGCATCGGAAGCGAGCAGGAGCGTGGCGCCGATGAGTTCGCGCGCCTCGCCGAAGCGCTTCATCGGCGTGTGATCCATGATGGCGGCGACGCGGTCGGGCGTGAGGACCTTCTTGTTCTGCTCGGCCGGGAAGAAGCCGGGCACGATGACGTTCACGCGCACGCGCGCCACGGCCCACTCACGGGCGAGATTGAGGGAAAGGTTGTGCACGGCGCCCTTCGAGGCCGAGTAGGTGATGACGCGCGACAGCGGCACGATGCCGGACATGGAGCCGAGGTTGATGATGGAGCCGCCCTGCCCGCGCTCGACAAGGTATTGGCCGAGGACCTGGCAGCCGAGGAACACGCCCTTGACGTTGACGCGCAGGATGCGGTCGAACTCCTCCTCCGTGATGTCGAAGAACGGCGTGGCGGAGTTGATGCCCGCGCCGTTGACGACGATGTCGAAGCGGCCGGACTTCTTCAGCACGGTGTCGCGCAGGCCCTCGAGGTCGGTCTTGCTGGTGGTCTCGGCGCTATGGAACCAAGCCTTGCCGCCGGCATCGGTGATTTTCTTGAGGCGGGCGTCGGCCTTCTCGGCGTTGCGGCCGACGATCACGACCTCGGCGCCGGCTGAGGCGAGGCCCTCGGCCATCGCGCCGCACAATTCACCCGTGCCACCGATGACGATGGCAACCTTGCCACCGAGACCGAAGGTGGCGTTCAGATATTCAGCAGGATTCATGGGAAAGAGGCCGGAGCGCCGGACTGGCAAGCTTCACCGGAGAACGGGCATTTCATGTCAGGCCAAACGGGCCGGCAAGCCCCGTTTCGCACCGGAAGAAACGCCTCAATGGTGCGCCGGCTTGGCGGGCACAGCGGACTCGCCGAGGCGGGTGAGCATGTCCTTGAACCACGGCTGGCCCGCGTCGAAGGGCTTGCCGCCCTTGATGCGCGGGAACTCGATGGCGCGCAGCTCGCCGCCGCGCTCCTCGTCCTCGCCCACGACGCCGGTCCGGCCGGCCAGGGCGCACTCGACGGCATGGTCCACGCAGCGCTTGATGAGCGCGAGGTCGGCCTCGTTGGCCGGGGCGGAACGGGAGAAATAGCCGGATTTCTGCACGAGCACCTTGTTCGCCTTCACGAGCTTGGAGAACTGCTCCCCGAACCACTTGCCGACATTGATGGTATCGAGCCGCACATGCCCGAACGCATCCCGCGCGGGCTTGTCGCCGCGAGACTCCATCTCCTTGAGGATCACGTCGAGGCAGGCGCCCTCGCTGACGAAGACGTTCACGTTGCCCTGGCGGTCCATGACGGCGCGCAGGCGGTCGGCCTCGGCCTGAAGGTCGAACTCCAGCTCGGGCACGTAGATGCCGTGGACCTCCCACTTCTCGCGGCGGAGCCCGAAACCGGGGGCGTATTCGCCGGCATCAACGAGCTTCAAGTATTCGCGCGCGGTGGCGGCGGTGAGCCAGCCGCAATGCCGGCCCATGACCTCGTGGATGATGAGCATGCGCGAGCTGGCGCCCTGCTCGCTGGCGACATTGTGGAAGAAGCGCGCGCCCTGCTCCGCCGCGGTCCAGGCGCCGAGGCTCTGGCGGATGGGGATGATGTCGTTGTCGATGGTCTTGGGCAGGCCGACGACGGAGAGCCCGTAGCCGTTCTTCGCCAAGTAGGCGGCGAGGTCGGCGGCGGTGGTGTTGGTGTCGTCGCCGCCGATGGTGTGGAGCACGTCGACGCCGTCCTTTTGCAGCCGCTCGGCGGCGACATGGCAGGGGTCCTGGCCCTCCTTGACGAAGCCGCGCTTCACGCAGTCCTTGGCGTTGGTGAGCTTGACGCGGCTGTTGCCGATGGGGCTGCCGCCGTAGCGGAGCAACAAGCCCGCCTGGGTGCGCATCTCCGGTGTGACTGTGAACGAATCGCCGATGAGAAGACCCTTGTAGCCGAACCGGTAGCAGATCAGCTCGATGTCGGGCGCGACGGCCGTGTATTGGCGGACGAGCCCGCCGATGGCGGCGCTGAGGCACGGGGCGAGACCGCCGGCGGTCAGGATGGCGACTTTGCGGGGCTTCTTCATGAATGGCCGGACAGCCAACCCCATGCCAGCCGCGGGCGCGAGCCTGTTTCAGGGAACAGGCCGGAGTTTGACACAAAAAACCCGGTGGCGTCGGGGTGAGCGCCACCGGGTCGAACACACTGCGCGGGAACAAGCGTCAGAGCGCGGCTTCGCCCGCCTCCTCGGTGCGGATGCGGACGACCTGCTCCAAGGGAGTCACGAAGACCTTGCCGTCGCCGATCTTGCCGGTCTTGGCGCCGCTGACGATGGCGGCGACGGCCTTGGTGACAACGTCGTCGGCCACGGCGATCTCGATCTTCACCTTGGGCAGGAAGTCCACGGTGTATTCGCTGCCGCGGTAGATCTCGGTGTGGCCTTTCTGGCGGCCGTGGCCCTTGACCTCGGTGACGGTCATGCCCTCGATGCCAACCTTGGCGAGCGACTCCTTAACGTCGTCGAGCTTGAACGGCTTGATGATGGCGGTGATGAGTTTCATGGGAGTGGATGCAGGAGGTTAGTTGATATAGCCTTCTTCGCCGTGCTCGCTGATGTCGAGGCCGGCGGATTCGACCTCGGGGCTGGCGCGCAGGCCGACGGTGAGCTTGACGATATACGCGAGGATGGCGGTGGCAACCACGCTCCAGAGGATGGTGAGCGCGACGGCCTTGAGCTGGTTGCCCAGCAGGCCGTCCTTCAGCCCGCCGACAACGGAGTTGGCGCGCTCGTCGGCGAAGACCCCGGTGAGGATGGCGCCGAGCGTGCCGCCGACGCCGTGGATGCCGAAGGTGTCGAGCGCGTCATCGTAGCCGAGCCACCGCTTGAGGTAGGCGACAGCGAAGAACGGGATGATACCCGCAAAGACGCCGATGATGACCGCCGAGGTCGGCAGCACGAAGCCGGCGCCCGGGGTGATGACAACGAGGCCGGCCACGATGCCGGAGCAGAAGCCGAGCACGCTGGGCTTGCCGCGGAGCACCCACTCGGCCATCGCCCAGACAAACCCGGCGGTGGCGGCGGCGAGCGTGGTGGTGGTGAAGGCGTTGGCCGCGATGGCATCGGCGCCGAGGGCGGAGCCGGCGTTGAAGCCATACCAGCCGACCCAGAGCATGCCGGTGCCGACCATGCAGAGCACAAGGTTGTGCGGCGGCATCGGCTCCTTGCCGAAGCCGGTGCGGGGGCCGAGGATGATGCACAAGATGAGGGCGGACCAACCGGAGGTCATGTGGACGACGGTGCCGCCGGCGAAGTCGATGGCCTTGATGCCGGCGTTCGCATTGAGCGGGCCGCACATGAAGCCGGCGCCCGACCACACCATGTGGGCGAAGGGGAAATAGACCGCGAACATCCAGAGGCCGACGAAGGCGAGCACGGCGGAGAACTTCATGCGCTCGGCGATGGCGCCGACGATGAGCGCCGGGGTGATGATGGCGAAGGTGAGCTGGAACATCGCCCACATGGTGTCGCTGATCCAGTAGTAGCCCGCGCCGGTCGCGCCGGACTCGACGCCGTTGAGGAACTTGTTGGCAAGGTCGCCGAAGAAGGCGTTGCCGCCGGAAAACGAGAGGCTGTAGCCGACCGCCCACCACAGGATGGTGACGAGCCCGGTGATGCCGAGGCACTGCGCGAGGACCGACAGGACGTGCTTACGGCGCACGAGGCCGCCGTAGAAGAGCGCCAGGCCGGGCAGGGTCATGAACAGCACGAGGGCGGTGCTGACCATCTGCCAGGCGTTGTGGCCGGGGCCGGGGCCGGGGATTTTCGAGGCGACATCCGGGGTGCGGGCGGCGTTGTTCACGTAGGCTTCGAGGTCGGCCAGCCGTTGTTCGACGGTCGGCTCCGCGGGGGTGGCGGGCGCCGGTTCCTGCGCGAAACCGCGGAGGAAACCGAGCGCAAGCACCAGGGCGATCAGGGTGTGGCGGGGCTTCATGGGGTTGGTGGGAAAGCAACCCCGGGAAGCAGGCCCGATGCCATGAAAGCAATTCATTGCAGCGCTCATCCCAATCAACCGGGTCATAATCCGCGCAAGAAAAAGCCCGGCGGCGCGCTGGCGCCACCGGGCTGCAATTGTCCAAGGCAGATCCGTCAGAGCGCGGACTCGCCGGCCTCCTCGGTGCGGATGCGGATGACCTGCTCCAGCGGGGTCACGAAGACCTTGCCGTCGCCGATCTTGCCGGTCTTGGCGCCGCTGATGACGGCAGCCACGACCTTGGAGACGACCTCGTCGGCCACGGCGATCTCGAGCTTCACCTTGGGGAGGAAGTCCACGGTGTATTCGCTGCCGCGGTAGATCTCGGTGTGGCCCTTCTGGCGGCCGAAGCCCTTGACCTCGGTGACGGTCATGCCTTCGACCCCGACCTTGGAGAGCGCCTCTTTGACGTCCTCCAGCTTGAACGGCTTGATGATGGCGGTGACTAGTTTCATCGGTTAGGCGGTGTTGAGGTTCAGGAGGCGCGGGTGAAGTCGGGATAGGCCTCGTTGCCGTGCTCCCCGATGTCGAGACCCTCGGTCTCCTCCTCGGCGCTCACGCGGATGCCCAGCGTGACCTTGAGCAGGAAGAAGAGGACCAAGGCGAAGACAAAGGTGAAGGCGCCGATGCTGATGATGCCCTTGAGCTGCGAGACGATCTGGGCGCCACCGGCGAGGTTGCCGAACAGGCCGACCGCGAGGGTGCCCCAGATGCCGCACACGAGGTGCACGGAGATGGCGCCCACGGGGTCGTCGATCTTGACCTTGTCGAAGAAGAGCACGGAGAAGACCACGATGACGCCGGCGATGAGGCCGATGAGCGAGGAGGTCAGGGCGGACATCTGGTCGGCGCCGGCGGTGATGCCGACGAGGCCGGCGAGGATGCCGTTGAGGGCCATCGAGAGATCGGGCTTCTTCAGCACGATCCAGGAGGTGAGCGCGGCACCCACGCCGCCGGCGGCGGCCGCGAGGCAGGTGGTGACGAGCGTCAGCGAGACGGCGCCGGGGTTGGCGGAAAGGACCGAGCCGCCGTTGAACCCGAACCAGCCGAGCCACAGGAGGAACACGCCGATGGTGGCCAGCGGCATGGAGTGGCCGAGCAGCGGGCTGACCCGACCGTCCTTGTATTTGCCGAGGCGCGGACCGAGGATTATCGCACCGGCAAGGGCGCCCCACCCGCCCACGGAGTGGACGAGCGTCGAGCCGGCAAAGTCGTAGAAGGGGGTCTCCATGGTGTTGAGCCAGCCATTGCCCCACTTCCACATGCCCGTGATGGGATAGGAGACGGCGACGAAGATGGTGGAAAAGATGAGGAACGAGCCGAGTTTCACGCGTTCGGCCACGGCGCCGGACACGATGGTGGCGGCGGTGGCGGCAAACATCGCCTGGAAGAGGAAGTCGGTCCAGTAGGTGTAGCCGGCGTTGTAGACGTCGGTGAGGTTGGCGACCGGGTCCGAGACCGAGACGCCGAATCCGGCAAAGCCGAACCACTTGCCCGCGAAGTCCGCGCCGGGATACATGAGGTTGAAGCCGCAGATCGCGTAGGTGAGCAGGCCGATGCAGGGGATCAGGGTGTTCTTGAAGAGGATGTTGACCGTGTTCTTGGAGCGGGTGAGGCCGGATTCCACCGTGGCGAATCCGAGATGCATGATGAACACCAGGCCGGCGCACAGCATCATCCACACGTTGTTGGTGGTGAAGATGGCGTAGCCGGGCGACTCGGCGAACTTTTCCAGGCTCTCGTATTTCGGAGCCTCGGCGGCGGCTTCCGTCGCGGCCGGAGCGGCGTCTTGCGCCAGTCCGGTGGTGGCCAGGGCGAGCAGGCCGAAGATCAGGGCGATCTTCCACAATCCGCCGATGGTTTCGAATCTTTGCTTCATGGGTATGTGGTATGCGGCTTTGGTGTGCAGCTCACCAAGGGCGGTGGGCCTGCGCGGCAAAAAGCACAGCCTGTGCCAAGCGCCGGGGGCACTCGGGTATGACACGCCACGCGCCCGCGACGCGCGGGCGGAAAAAAACCGGTCCCGCCGAAGCGGGACCGGTCCCCATTCTGCTATGCGTTCCTGTTACTGATCAAAGGCCGGTGCTGACACCGACCGAAAACCATGTGTTGGAACCAAGGCCGGTGATATCCGAATCGGCCCAGTAGGCGCCCACCTTCAGGCTGGCCGAGGCGGTGAGCTTGAAGCTCAGGGTGAGCTTGGCGGCGAAATAGTCGTAATCGCCGCCCGCATCGAACCGGGCGGCACCGTAGGTGACGCCGAGGTCGAAGGTGGCCTTTTCGCTGAGCGAGGTGCTGTAGCCGAGACCGACCTCGATGGTGTCGGAATCGAGATCGAAGTCGTGGAAGTAGGTGGCGTAGCTCGAAAGCGGCCCGATCGGACCCGAAACGCCGAGGCTCAGCTCGAAGGTCTTGTCCAGCTCACCCAGCGAGGGGCGGGCCGACGGATAGAGGTAATAGGTGAAGCCGGGAGCAACGGACCAGTCCTCCGACAGCGAGAACGAGTAGCTGCCGAACGCGTCGACCTCGCTGCCCTGCGCCCAACTGGCCGCCTTCTGGTCGAGCGCCTGGGAGGTCCAGAGGCCGCCCGCGAAGCTGCCCGCCGCGAGGGAGACCGACGGCTGGAACGCGTTGTTCTGCTGCTTCACGCCGCGGAAGATGTATTCCGAGACATAGGTGAAGTCCGTGGTGATGGAGTAGGACGACGCGGGCTCCTGCGCGCGAAGGCTGAGCGCCGCGAGGAGCGCCGCCGTGGTGATCAGTATTTTTCTCATGGTTGTTGGTCTGTTGTGGGTTGAGCTCAAGGCTGGGGCCCATGCCCCACCGCTGCCCGCAATTGAGCAGTTCACAGACCAACCGGGGGATTATGACAAACAATCCGCGGTTTCAGGAAACCGTCGCAACCTCGGCACGGCGGACCTCAGCCGCCGGCTCGGCGACCACCACCGGTTCGTAACGGAAATACGGCTTGGGCCATTCCGCCGAGGGCGGATGCGGCACGACCTTCCAGAATCGGGCGAGCGTCGCGGCCCAGTCGTCCAGCAGGCGCCGGGCGTGCGGGCTTTCGGTCGCCTCCGCATGGGCGGTGATCAAGGCGCGCAGGGAATCGATCTCCGCGGCATGGTCGAGGCGTTCGAGCGAGATCATCGCCGGGTTGATGCGCTTCGGGAACACGCCCTTCTCGTCGTAGACGAAGGCAAGGCCGCCGCTCATGCCGGCGCCGAAGTTCAGCCCGGTGCGGCCGAGCACGACCACGGTGCCGCGGGTCATGTATTCGCAACCGTGGGCCCCCACCCCCTCGATGACGGCGGTGGCGCCGGAGTTGCGGACGGCGAAACGCTCGCCCGCCATGCCGGCGACGAAGATCGTGCCGCCCGTCGCGCCGTAGAGGCAGGTGTTGCCGATGATGACGTTCTGCTCCCACGCGTAGGTCTCGTCCGCCGCGGGCCGGATGATGATCTCGCCGCCCGACATGCCCTTGCCGACGTAGTCGTTGGCCTCGCCGGTGAGCGCCATGCGCACGCCGTCCACGAGGAAGGTGCCGAAGCTCTGGCCGGCGGTGCCGGTGAAGGTCAGGTCGATGGTCCGCGGCGGGAGCACATGGTCGCCGCGCAGATAGGCGATCTGGCCGGAGAGATGCGTGCCGAGGCAGCGATTGGTGTTCTGCACCTTGTAGCGGGCCTTGAAGCTCTTCCTCTTGCCCGAGATGACGTGCCGGGCTTCCTGGACGATGAACTCGTCGAGCGAACCTTCGCCGCCGAAGCGCTCGTTGCGCTCGCGGGTGTGGTGGCGGTCGGCCTGGCCGGACGGGTCCACGTTGTGCAGGACGCCGGAAAGATTGAGGAAGCGGGTCTTCGGGTTGGCCGGGTCGTCGATCTGCTCGAGCAGCTCGGTGCGGCCGATGACATCGTTGAGCGAATGGGCGCCGAGGCGGGCCAGATAGTGGCGCACCTCCTCGGCCACGGCGTTGAAGTAGGCGATGACGTTCTCGGCCTTGCCGCGGAACTTGGCCCGCAGATCGTCGCGCTGGGTGGCGACGCCCACCGGGCAGGTGTTCTGGTGGCAGACGCGGAACATGGCGCAACCGGCGGCGATGAGCGCGGCGGTGCCGAAGTTGAACTCCTCGGCGCCGAGGATGGCGGCGATGACGATGTCGCGGCCGGTCTTCATGCCGCCGTCGGTGCGCAGCGTCACGCGGTTGCGGAGGCCGTTCATCATGAGCACCTGATGGGCCTCGGCCACGCCGAGCACCCAGTCGGAGCCGGCGTTCTTGATGGAGCCGAGGGGCGAGGCGCCCGTGCCGCCCTCATGCCCGGAGATGAGCACCACGTCGGCGTAGGCCTTGGCGACGCCGGCGGCGACGGTGCCGACGCCGGAGCAGGCGACGAGCTTGACGCAGACCTTCGCGCGCGGGTTGACCTCCTTGAGGTCGACGATGAGCTGCGCGAGGTCCTCGATGGAATAGATGTCGTGGTGCGGCGGGGGCGAGATGAGGGTGACGCCGGGCACGCTGAAGCGGAGGCGCGCGATGAGCGGCGAGACCTTGTGGCCGGGCAACTGGCCGCCCTCGCCGGGCTTGGCGCCCTGGGCCATCTTGATCTCGATCTCGCGGGCGTTGGCGAGATATTCGGCGGTGACGCCGAAACGGCCGGAGGCGACCTGCTTGATGGCGCTGTTGGCGCTGTCGCCGTTCTCGCGCTGCACGAAGCGGACTGGATCCTCGCCGCCCTCGCCGGAGTTGGACTTGCCGCCGATGCGGTTCATGGCGATGGCGAGCGTCTCGTGCGCCTCGGGCGAGAGCGCGCCGAGCGACATGCCGGCGGTGGTGAAACGGCGGCGGATGTCCTCGACGGACTCGATCTCGTCGAGCGGCACGCCCTCGGCGGGGAAGCGGATCTTGAGCAGGTCCTTGAGCGTGACGGGCTGGTGCTCGTCGGCGATCTGGGCGTAGACCTTGTATTCGTCCTGCGCGCCGGTCTTGAGGAACTTGTGGACGCCGGCGACGACCTTGGGATTCCAGCCGTGGAACTCGCCGTCGCCCTTCTTGTTGACCTTGTAGTAGCCCTCGTTGGGCAGCGCGGCCTCCGGCGCGGGCGCGAAGGCGCGCTCGTGGCGGCGGAACACGTCCTCCCCGATCTGCCGGTAGCCGATGCCGCCGAGCGGGGACGGCGTGCCGGCGAAGCACTCCTCGATGACCTTGTTGCCGATGCCGATGGCCTCGAAGATCTGCGCGCCGCGGTAGCTGGCGAGCGTGCTGATGCCCATGCGGGCCATGACCTTGAGCAGGCCGGCCTCGATGGACTTCTTGAAGTTCTTCTCGGCCTGCGCGGGCTCGATGGGCGCGGAGAGCTTCTTCTGCGCGGAGAGTTCGCGGGCGGTGGCCAGCGCGAGGTAGGGATTGACGGCGTTCGCGCCGAAGCCGACCAGACAGGCGATATGGTGGACCTCGCGCGCCTCGCCGGTCTCGGCGACGAGGTCGCATTTCAGGCGCAGGCCGGCGCGGATGAGCTGATGCTGCACGGCGCCCACGGCGAGCAGCATGGGGATGGCGGCCTTGCCGGGGCCGACGCCGCGATCGGTCAGGATGATGATCTTGGCCCCGTGGACCTCGACGGCTTCCTGCGCGCGCCGGGCGAGATCATGGACCGCCGCGGCGAGGAAGTCAGGACCGGAGGTCGTGTCGAACACCACGGAGAGCCGGACGACCGCGTTGCGGAAGAACGGCACGGCAAAAAGGGCCTGGATCTCGCGGTCGTGGAGGATCGGAGATTCCAGCGTGAGCACGCCGCTGACCGGCAGGCCGGTCTCGAACAGGCCGAGCCGGGGGCCGAGCGAGGCGCCGAGCGACATGACGGACTTTTCGCGGATGGAATCGATGGGCGGGTTGGTGACCTGCGCGAAGAGCTGCTTGAAGTAGGTGTAGAGCAGGCGCGGCTTGCGCGAGAGGACGGCGAGCGGGGTGTCGTCGCCCATCGAACCCGTGGGCTCCTGTCCCTCGGCCAGCGGTGCAAGGATGAGGTCGAGATCCTCGGAGTCGTAGCCGAAGGCGAGCTGCTGCTGCAACGTGCTGGCGGCGGCGCCGGCGGGCGGCTCGATCACGGCGCTCGTGGCGGGGGCCGTCTCGGCGAACTTCTGGAGATTGATCAGGTTCTTCGCGCACCATTCGCCCCAGGCGGGGTTGCGGGAGACCTCGGCCTTGATGTCCTCGTCGAACATCACGCGCTTGCCCTGCAGGTCCACGGCGATCATGCGGCCGGGGCCGAGGCGGCCGGAGTGCGTCACGCGGCCCGGCATGTCGGGCACGAGGCCCATTTCGGAGGCGAGGAGGACGTAACCGTCATCGTAAATCTTGTAGCGAGCCGGGCGCAGGCCGTTGCGGTCGAGCGAGGCGGCGACGTAGCGGCCGTCGGAGAACGCGAGCGCGGCGGGGCCATCCCACGGCTCCATGAGCAAGGCGTGGTAACGGAAGAATGCGCGCACCTCGTCGGTGAGGTCGGGATTGGTTTCCCACGCGGGCGGCACCATCATCATCATCGACTGCAGGGCCGAGCGGCCGCTCAGCGACAGCACGTGCAGCACGTTGTCGAGGCTGGCCGAGTCGGACATGCCCGGCTGCACGATGGGGTGGAGATCGGTGAACCGCGCGCCCCACACGCCGCCGGCCATGGCCTTCTCGCGCGCCTTCATGCGCACGCGGTTGCCGCGGACGGTGTTGATCTCGCCGTTGTGCGCGAGCATCCGGAACGGCTGCGCGAGGTGCCAGGTCGGGAAGGTGTTGGTCGAGTAGCGCTGGTGGAAGATGGCGAAGGCGGTCTTGAAGCGCGGATCGCGCAGGTCGGCGAAGAACCGGCGCACCTCGGGCGCGTTGAGCAGGCCCTTGTAAACCACGGTGCGTGACGAAAAACTGCAGACGTAGAAGCCGTCGAGGCGGGCCGCCAGCGCGCGGCGCTCGGCGGTGTTCTGCGCAAGGAAGAGGTGCCGCTCGAAGTCGTCGTCCGACATGTCCGGATAGCGCGAGACGATGGCCTGGACGATGGACGGACGGGTGTCGGCGGCCTTGCGGCCGAGGATGGAGTAATCGACGGGCACGTCGCGCCAGCCGACGAAGTTGAGGCCTTCCTCCTTGACCGCCTCGATGACGGTCTTCTTGGCCTGCGCCATGGCCTGGTCGTCGCCCCGGGGCATGAAGATCACGCCGACGGCGAGGTCGGTGTCCTTCGCGGGCGCGCTGAGCTTGTTGTCGTTGATATAAGCCCGCAGGAGCTCGTAAGGCAGTTGGGTGAGCACGCCCGCGCCGTCGCCGGTGCTGGAGTCGGCGTCGATGGCTCCGCGATGCGCCAGCGATTTCAGGGCCGTCAGGGCCCGGGTCAGCACGTCGTGGGAGCGCTCGCCGTCCACCCGGGCGATGAAACCGACTCCACAGGCATCGTGCTCGAAATCACTGTCGTAAAGCGGTGAAGGAACGTAGGCAGAATGCATCAGCAGAGCATATGAGCAGATATTATGCCTCAGAGACCAACACGAAATGTGTCATCCCCCCGCGGCAGCGCAACCGTGCATCGCGCTCCAGCCGCGTGACAGTCAAACGCCGCGCCGCGAGCGAACATTCGGCTGGTTTAGCGGAGCCGGCTTTGCGTGAATCGTCCGGCATGTCCTCTCCTCCCCGCATCGTGCTCCTCATGGGCGTCGCCGGTTCCGGCAAGACCACGGTCGGCCGCGCGCTGGCGGCGGAGCTGAAATGGGAGTATTTCGAGGCGGACGATTTCCACCCGCCCGCCAACGTCGCCAAGATGAGCCGGGGCGAGCCGCTGGACGACGCCGACCGGGCGCCGTGGCTGGCCGCGATCAGGAGGAAAATCGACGAGCGCCTCGGTGGAGGACGGACGGGCGTGTTCACCTGCTCGGCCCTGAAGGCCGCCTATCGGCGAGTGCTTCTGGACCGTGCCGCCGGCATCGCGCTAGTTTACCTGCGAGGTTCGCCAGAGACCATCGCTCAACGAGTCGCCAGCCGGGAAGGACATTTCATGAAAGCCGAGATGGTGCGCAGCCAGTTCGAGGCGCTCGAGCCACCCGAGGACGCCCTGACCATCGAGACGCGATCGTCGCCCGTCGAGATCGTCGCCTGCATCCGGAGGCACCACGGCATCTGAGCGGGCGCCGGGGCCTCCACCGGGTGCCGCGCAGCTACCGGCGGGTTAAGGATACCACGCCTTACCCGCGCAGACTTGCGCGCGGACGTTGAATGCCAATCCTCCCTGGCATGTCTGACCGGCTCACCGAGCTCCAGCGCCAGCGCGCACTGATGCAGGAACACCTGGCCTAGCGCGACCGCGAGATCGCGCGGGAAGCGGGCGGCAAGACGGTCGCGCCGGTGCCGGTTCCGCCCGCCCCAGTTGCGCCGCCCCCGGAGCCGAAGCCGCCCGCCTTCACTTTCCTCACCACGCCGCCGGCGTCGCTGACCACTCCGATTGCCCAGACTCCTCCCTGCCCCGAGGACAAGATCCTCATGGCCCAGTTCGGCCACGACCCCCAAGTCCTCCCAAGCCGACGTCAGGCGCGGCTGCTGGCTCGTCTTCAGCGGCGCCTTGGCTGCCCTCGGCGCGATCATCCTCGCCTGGTGGCTGCTGCGCGCGGAATGAGCCGCCCTCGGCGCCCCGCGCGGTCGGCAGAAAATCTCCGCGCGCCGCAAACGCCACCCGCGCGAGACCGCGGAGCGTTCTTGCAGTAACCAGCAGTGAGCCATACCGCACGGCGGAATTATTTGCCCAGGCGGTGGAGGGCCGAGCTCCTGCGAGGCCGATTTTCCCCTCGCTCAATGGCCTCGCAGGAGCTCGGCCCTCCAACAATTCCGGGTAGCGACTTACGACGCTGTGTATGGCAGGTGGAGCGCGTTCTCCCGACGCGCTCCGACCCCCGCCCAGCCAGTCATGCTGCCCGCCGGCGGGCTGCTTCCGGCGTTGGCCCGCGCCGGCGGTGCCGCGGTGTCCAGTGCTGCGCGTGCGCGGATCCTCGGCCCGCCTCGCCCGGCCCCGAAATCATCCGAGGCGCGAGGAATAGACCGGAGCGTGGCGCATCCCATCTCCGTGCATCCGACCGCCGACCAACCCGCAGGGGTGATCCTGCACGACGTTCCGCCGCGGCCCGCGGTCGGACTCCGTCCCGGCATCCCGGCGGCGACTGCCCGCGCGCCTGGCGGCAGAGCTGCGGTCACTTGCCTCGTGCATCCGTCTCGCGCGCGCCGGCCCCTGATCGGGAAGGCACTGCTGGCGCTCGCGCTGGGTCTGGGGTGCGGCCTTGGCTCCCGTTTACAGGCCGAGGCCAGCGTGGAGCCGCCGCTTCAAGCCACGGTATTCCTGCACCTGCTGGCCCAGGACCGCGCGGTGCAGACTCGCGCCCTCGAGCAGATCGGCGCCCACTGGGATCCGGCCTTCGTTGCGCCGCTCGTCGAGGTCGCCAGTTTGACGCATGACGAGCGCCTCTTCGTGCTGTTGCGAAAGCACACCGGTGAGAAGCGGGGCAGCGACCCGGATGCGTGGTTCGCCTACCTCTGGGCGCGCGACGAACGCCTGCCGCCGTTCTACGCCGACTTCAAGGCCGGGCTCTACGGCCTGATCGATCCGCGTTTCCGCGAGTATTTTGCCCCTGGTGCGGCCGCGACCATCCGGCTCGACGAGATTCGGTGGGGCGGCGTGAAACGCGACGGCATCCCGCCGCTGAAAAACCCGGCGATGATTCCGGCGGCGGAGGCGGCTTATTTGCAAGACTCCCAGGTGGTCTTCGGCGTGTCGCATCGCGGCGACAACCGCGCCTACCCCAAGCGCATCCTCGCCTGGCACGAGATGGTGAAGGACCGCATCGGCGGGGAGGAACTCAACGGCGTCTACTGCACGCTCTGCGGCTCGATGATTCTTTATCGGGCGGATATCGCCGGCGAGCACCACGAGCTTGGCACGAGCGGTTTTCTCTACCGCTCGAACAAGCTCATGTATGACCACGGCACCAAATCGCTATGGTCCACGCTCACCGGCGAGCCCGCGGTCGGGCCGCTCGTCGGCCGCGGCCTCAAGCTCACGCCGCTCCCCGTGGTGACGACCACTTGGGGCGAGTGGCGCCGCCGACACCCCGACACCCAGGTGCTCTCGCTCCAGACCGGCCACGCGCGCGACTACGGTGAAGGCGTGGCCTACCGCGACTACTTCTCCACCGACGAGCTGATGTTCACCGTTCCCCGACTCGACGGCCGGCTCAAGAACAAGGCCGAGGTGCTGGCCCTGCGTTTTGGGGGTCCCGCGGAACGACCCACCGCGATTTCCGCCGCCTTCCTCGCCCGTAATCCGCTCTTTCACGGTCGGCTCGGATCGCAGGCCTACGTGGTCGTGACCGATGCGAGCGGGGCAAACCGCGTGTTTGCGTCTGGCGGCCGAACCTTTGTCACCGCGCCCGGCGACCAGATCGCGGATGAACAAGGCGTGCGCTGGCGCGCGACCGAGTCGGGCCTCGTGAGCGATGGCGGAGCGGAACTCGAGAGGTTGCCGGCGCATCGCGCGTTTTGGTTCGGCTGGTTTTCGGCCTTTCCCGACACCGAGTTGGTCAAATGATGCTTGGCCTGGGTGTTCGCCCGGCCTGGCCGACCGCCTTTCTTACCAGTGGCTCCGCCCGTCGCCGCCGGCAGCGCCCAAGATGGCGTTATGGGCAGAGGCTGTCATTTGGCCGTGCTCGTGGACACTGTCGGCACGATCACCAAGACCAGCGAGTCGAAACCGAGCGACCCGAGCCTGTTCGATTTCAGCACCTTCCGCTCCATGGCCAAAAGCGGCCACCGGATGCAGGTTGACACGGAGGTCTGCCACGCCGCGGCGATCGCCGCGGGCCAGGAGCTGAACTCGCTGTTCGCCGCGCAGTGCAAATGACCACCCGGCCGGGAAAGGAGGCTGCGCGCGCCGCGCTCAGCACCGCACGGTTTCGCGCTTCGGCGCCACGGGCGCGCCGCGGCGGCTCTTGATGATGTATTCCTCGGCCACCGGCACGGTGCAGCAGGTGTCGCCCAGGTCGATCTCCACCTTCCCGATCTTCTTCGCGGTGGCCATGGCCTTCGCCGCGAGCGGCGCCACGTAGGTGCCGACGCCGATCACGAAGCCGTTCATCAAATACTTCACCCCGTCCGAAGCCTTGCCGATCTCCTTCGCGACGCGGTCCAGGAGCCTGCCGTATTCGGCGACCGGCAGCTTGTCATCGGGCACGGTCGCGGCGAGCGCGCCGAGCGTGGCCCAGCCGGCGCGCCGCACCAGTTCGTCCGTCGAGCCGATCCACTTCGCCGCCAGCTTGAAGCCGTCGGGATGCTCCGAGGCGACCCAGGCCACCGTGTTGTTGGAGATCATGTCCCATGACGCCGTGTCCGCCCAGGTTTGCAGCTGCCTTGCCGTCATCTGCCGGCCGTCGGCGACCATGCCGGCGAGATACTGGGCGTCGCTGAGGCCGGTGGCGTAGAGCTCGAGCGCGAGTTCCTGCCGGCCCTTGATCTTCTTCGCAATGGGCTTCATGTCGCCGATGCGGACACCGAGGAGCGAATCGGGGCCGCCATGGCGCATGAGGATCCGCTTGATCTGCTCGCTGCCCTTGGCCTCGAGCGCGGCCATCACGTCCCGGAGCTTCATGAGGAGGAACATGAGCAGCCTGCCTCTCCGCTTGCAGCATAATTCTCCGGGTTCCCGGAGCGACCCGGGCGATCCGGGCGTCATGGAGCCCCGGGGCAGCCTTGCAAATCCGCCCCTTGCCGGGTCAAATGCAGCATGACCCCGCGCGCTGAAGTCGTCAGCATCCATCCTTGGTTCAAGATTCATCCCGGCAAGCTGGCGGAATTCAAGGCGCTGCTGCCCCGCTTCGTGGCGCAGACCTCCTCCGAGCCGGGCTGCCTGTTCTATGATTTCACGTTCAATGGCGACATTGTGCATTGCCGTGAGGCCTACCGCGGGGCCGGGGCGGCGCTGGCGCACATCCAGAACGTCGGCGCTCTGCTGGACGAGGCTTTCAAGATCGCCGAGGTGCAGCGGCTGGAGATTCACGGTTCGGCCGCCGAGCTCGCCAAGATGAAGGAGCCGCTCAAGGCCCTGCCGGTCGAGTGGTTCGTCCTCGAATTCGCCTTGGACGGATAGGCGCGCGCACCCGGCTCAGCGTCCGCGTTGCCAGTCGAGGCTGCGCACGAACGCGCCGAAGAACGGCGCCAACGAAAAGCCGAACCGCGGATTGATCTCCAGAATGATGGGGATGCCGCCGCGGATCTTGTAGTTTACGCAGCAAAGCCCCTCGAAACCGATGGCGTTGAGCATGGACTCGAACAGCCGCAGGTGACGCGAATGGCAGCGGCGGTGCAGCAAGACAGGATCACGCCCCCGGATCGAGCGCTCTGCCTGCATCCGGTAGCTCACCGTCAGGGCGCGCCGCAGTCTCCCGCGGATAAGCAGAAGATGCTCGCTGTATTCCACGGCTCCTTCGATCCATTCCTGCCGGAGGTAGTCGAGGGAATCGATCTTGTCGCGGTGCGCCGCCTCACCATCCGCATCGGCGATGTGATAGGCGTTGACCGCACCGGCGTCCCGCCGGCGCTTGAGCATGTAGGGATAGGCTGAGACGCGCGCCTCACCGGGAACATGGAGGCCGAACCCTTCCTTGCGGAGCCGGGCATTGAGCGCGGCCTTGTCATCGCAAAGATCGACCGCGGCCGGCAGCGGGATCGGCAGGGGATTACGGCGTCGCAGCCTGTCATCCGTCGCCTGCAGCGCCTCGACCGATACCGGCACAACCAGGTCGAAATCACCGCCGCCCGGCGGCACCGGCCCGAACGAAATCTGGTGCCGCATCGCCTGGAACCCACGGCGCACCGGCGCTTCTATCTCAGGCCAGGGAGAAAACAAGATGCGCTTGCCCGCTGGCAGTCGCCAGCGATCTTGGATTCGCTCGCCAAGCATGAACAATCGGTCGCGCCACTTGCGGATCGATTTGAGCGTCAGGATCGGAAGCATGAGTCAGAAACAGGCGGCCTTGGGGCAATGCCGGGATGATTGCCAGCAAAGCGGCGGCAAACCGGCGACTCCAGCGCAATCCAGCGCCTTGTATTCCGTCACTCAGTCCTGTGCCCGCCTACCGTCCGCCGTTGTATTCGGCGTCGGTGACCTGTTCCAGCCAGGTCGCGTTCCGGCCGGACTCGTCGGCCCGCAGCACGGCCAGGTGGGCCATCGCCTGAGCCGGTCCCGCGCCATGCCAGTGGCGCTCGTCCGGCTCGAACCACACCGCGTCGCCTGGCTGCAGCGACTCCACCTTGCCGCCGGCTCTTTGCACCCGCGCGACCCCGGACATGATATGAAGCAACTGCCCGTGAGGATGCGTGTGCCAGGCGGTCCTCGCCCCGGGCTCGAAGGTCACCACCAGCGCGCGCAGATCGGAGGCGTAGGGCTGCCCGGTGATTTCCTGCAAGGTGACCTTGCCCGTGAAATATTCCGCCGGGCCCTGGCTAGCTGACATCGAATCTGATCGCGTGATCTTCATGAGCGCTCCAGTGCCGATTGAATGACTCACACCCCGGAAGACAAGAAGCGTCCGGGGGGCTGCAATGGCGCCCAAGCATCCACTGCCGCAGCGACCTTGCCATGTGGCTGGTCGTGAAGCTCAATCGCGCCTCCTGCCGCCCCAGAGCCGTGATGAGTCCCGCTGGCACTGATTCCCCGGCCCAATCCACGCCCGCACCCGGACGAAAGTGGGGCCTCGGCGTCCTGCTCGCGGGCGCCGGGATGATCGCGGTCATCGGTTGGTTCTATCTCTGGATGGCCCGGTCGTCGGCGAATCCCTACCGGTTCGAGGCGGAGAGCCGTGGCTATTACAGCCTGCTCAAAGACGGATTCCTCGCCAGCCAGCTTTCCATGAAGGTGGATTTGCCGCCGGAAGCGACGGCGACCGCGGCGGCAGACCTCGATTCCTCGGCTCCTCCCGTGGGCATGCACGATGCCAGTTACTACCAGGGGAAATACTACCTCTATTTCGGAGTGACACCGGTCCCGGTGCTGTTCCTGCCCTTCAAGGTGCTCACCGGCGTCCATTGTCCTGAGAACCTCGCCGTGGCACTTTTCTGCCTGGCCGGGTTTGCTTGCAGCGCGACGCTGGCAGCCCTGCTGCAGCGCAGGTTCTTACCGGCTTTGCATCCCGGATGGTGGCTGGTCGCCATCGCCGGACTGGGAATGGGCAACATGGTCACCGTGCTGCTGCGGCGCGCGGCGTTCTGGGAAGTGCCGATTTCCTCCGCCTACGCCTGCGGGAGCGCGAGCCTGCTGTGTGCGCTGCTTGCTCTCACCGGCCGGCGGCCGCTCATGTGGCTCGCCCTCGCCAGCCTCTGCCAGGGGCTGGCCGTCGGCTCGCGCCCGGTCTTCGCCTTTGCCGTGGCCGGGCTGGCGGTGCTCTGGTGGACGCTGAGCGAGCGCGCCGGCTGGCGCCAGCGGTGGAACGGCCGCAACCTCCGGCTCGCAGCGGCGGCCTTCGGCCCGGCTGGCTTCATCGTCCTGCTCCTGCTCTGGCACAACCATGCGCGTTTCGAGGATCCGTTCGAGCTCGGCATGAAATGGGCCCTCACGGGCTACGATATGCAGGCTTGGAAGATGTTCGATCCGGCGAATCTTTCTCTGAACGCTTGGTATTACTTCCTCTCGCCCGCGCACTGGATGCGTTACTTCCCCTTCGTGCAGGCCAGCGGACCGGCGCCGGTGGCAATCCCGCCCAATTATTACGGACAGGACAATGTCTTCGGCCTTCTGTCCAACCTGCCCATCGTGCTGTTCGCCCTCGGGCTGGCCGGCTGGCTTTTCAGGCGAAGCTCCGCCCGGCCGGGCGCCCTGCCCTTCGCGGTCTGCACGCTGGCGCTCTTTGCCACGAATACGCTGGTGCTGCTGATGTTCTCGGCCGCGGCGGGTCGCTACATGGTGGACATGGCGCCCTGCGCCGTGCTGCTCGGCCTCATGGGGACCTGCGTCGGAGCACAGGTGCTCGCGGCCAAGGCCGCGTGGCGGCGCGTCTGGCTGACCAGCGCCGGGCTGGCGCTGGGCGTGACCGTCGTCTTCAATTTTTTCCTCGGCTACCAATCGGGCCGGATATTCGAGCTGCAGAATCCCGACGGCTGCGCCCGGGCGGCGCGCTTTTTCAACCGCCTCCCCGCGGCGTATGAAAACCTGCGCGGTGAGGAACCGGGTCGCCTGCAATTGCAGGTGCGCTTCCCCAGGGACCGGACCAGTCGTTACGAACCGCTGGTCACCACCGGATGGTATTTCCTCGGCGACATCCTGTTCGTCAAATACGGCACGGATGACACGATCGAGTTCGGCTTTGCGCACATCAACCGTCCCGCGGTCCAGAGCCCGCCGGTCAGGATCGATTACGACGCGAAGCACACGCTCGACGTGGTGCTGGGCTCGCTCTATCCGCCGGCGGCGCACTCGTGGTTCGACCGGATGCTGCCCCAGCAGGCGGCCACCCTGAAGCGGCGGCTGCGCGTGCGGCCCGACGGCCGGGAGGTGCTGGCCGCCGACACGCCGTTCAATGAATCCGGCCGCGGTGACGTGCTCGTCGGGAGAAATCCACCGGGCTTCATCGTGGAGAAGAAATTCACCGGCGAAGTCCGGCAAGTCCGGCGCGTTCCTCCCGTCGTGTTCGTGCCCGCCGATCCAAGGAAGCCCGGCCCAGTGGGCTTCCGGCTGCTTCTCCCGGCCGACAGAATCGGCCGGGCCGAGCCGCTTGTAACCACGGGTGTCACCGGGCGCGGCGACGTCCTGTCCATCATGTATGAAGCCCCCGGGAGGATCCGCTTCATCCACGATCACTGGGGGCACAGCCTGGCGCGAAGCGAGCCCATTGAGGTGGACTATTCGCAGCCGCACACCGTCGAGGTCTGGATGGGCACCTTGCTGTCCGACGCGGCGCGGACCACGGTGCCTTGGGAGCATCGGCCGGACGGACCAACCGCTTCCGCTCTGCCTTGGTGCGCCGTGCGGCTCGACGGAGTCATTATCTGGGCACAGCCAAGGCCGATGCACCCGGCCGATCCCCGTCAGGCCGCTTTTCTGCAGAACCCGATCGGCTCGACGACCTGCTCTCCAAGTTTCACCGGCCGGGTGGAAGGATGGGACCGCCCGGGCTGGCGCCAGCCGTGATCAACACACGGGCGATAGCTGGCCACAAAAACCCGGGCAAAGGCCCATGAGGAGTTTCCTGCTGTTGTTTTGTTCCCCTGGTGCCATGATGCCCCCATGCAACACCGCTCCAGCCTTTGTCTGAGATTCGCGTTCCTGCCCGCCGCCTTGCTCCTGTTCGCCACGGTGCTGCCCGCACAGGAACAAGAATCCGCCATCAGCCACTACAACGCCGGGGTCCGGAAATACCGCGCGGGCGACCTGCCCGGCGCCATCATCTCATTGAACCGCGCCATCGAGCTGAATCCCGAATACTGGAAAGCCCTCACCAGCCGCGGCGTCGCGAAGAAGGACAGCGGCGATCTGGAGGGCGCGCTGCGTGATCATTCCCGCTCCATCGAGATCAACCCGAAGAACGCCGCCGCCTACAGCAACCGCGGCACGGTCTATCACGACCTCCAGAAACTCGACGCCGCGCTGGCCGACTATTCGACCGCCCTCTCGCTCGATCCGGCCGACTGGTATGTTTACAACAACCGGGGCGTGGTGAAGGTGGACAAGGAGCAGCTGGCGGATGCCATCGCGGATTTCAACAAGGCCATCGAGCTCAAGGCGGACTACGCCGAGGCGTGGTTCAACCGCGGCGTCGCGAGGCGCCGGACCGGCGACGAGGCCGGCGGCAACGCCGACAAGGCCCGGGCCGCCGAGCTGGATCCCCGCTTCAAAGGACGTTGATCCCGGCTACCGGGCCAGCTCGTAGAGATACTCGACGTAGGACAGGGTCGCACCGTCGTAGTCGCGCAGCTTCGGGTTCTCCGACTCGATGAGGAAGAACTCGTCGGGCGCGTGCGCCCCGGTGCCGAACCCGAGGCCGAAGTGCCCCGCCGCGAGGCTGACCGGCGGATCGGTGAAGATGAAACCGGGATACGAGCCGGCCAGCCGCGGCCAGAGCACCGGGTCCAGCCCGGCTTTGCGCAGCACGGCCAGTTGCTTCGCGATGAAGGGCGAGTCAGCGGGCGTGGTGGTCGGGCTGTAACCGCCGGTGTATTTGACCTCGATGTCCCCGTAGCCGCGTTTCGCCAGGTGGGCCTTGAGCTTGGTCAGCGCCTCATCGGCGGTCATGTCGGGCACGAGCCGCAGGTCGAGCTTGGCCGAGGCCTTGTGTGGCAGGACGGTCTTGCCGCCGGGGCCGGTGTAGCCGCCGTAGATGCCCTCGATGTTCACCGTGGGCTGTGAGACCAGCCGCTCCAGCGCCTGTTGGAACGGCAGATCGTCGACCCACTTCATCGCGCCGGAGGCGACCTGATACTGGCGCTCCGTGAGCTTCTTGGCGGCGTTGGCGATGAGTTCCTTGTCCTGCGCGGACAGAGGCCGGACATTCTCGAACCAGCCATCGATCGCGGGCGCGTTGCCGTCGGGCGTCACCAGTGTGGTCAGCGCCTGCACGAGCCGCCACACCGGGCTGTCGATCATCGCCTTGAACGAGGAATGAGTGTCACGCATCGGCCCCCGGCCCCAGGTCAGCCCGCTCGCCGTGAGCTCGACCTCGATCACGCCTTTGGCGCCGAGATTCACCGTCACGCCGCCGTCGATGCCCTGCAGCGCGTGCGGCAGGAACAGGCCGTCGCACTTCGCCAGCGCCGCGCGCACCTCCGGGCGCAGCACGATCTGCGCGATGTGGGGCGAGCCGATCTCCTCCTCGCCCTCGGCCACGAGCACGAGGTTGACCGGCAGTTTCTTGCCGGCGGTGCGGAACGCATCGAGCGCGGCGAGGAATGCCGACTCCGGCCCCTTCTGGTTCACCGCGCCCCGGCCGATCATCACCTTGCCGAGTCCGGGCCGGTGCACGATGGCCGCCTCCAGCGGCGGCGAGGTCCACTCGGCCGGGTCGAACTGCTTCACATCATACATGAAATAGACGGCCACGGTCCGCGGCGCGCCGGCATCGAGCGTGGCGAACACACCGGGCTTGCCGGTGGTGTCGATCCTGACCGCCTGCTGGAAGCCCGCCTCCTTGAGGAGGGCGATCATGTGCTCCGCGCCCTCGGGGAAACCGCGATCCTCGGCGGCGATCGAAGGCAGCCGGATCCAGTCCTGCAGCCGCCTCACCGCGCGGTCGTGATTTCGCGTGATCTCGGCCTTGAGCGCGGCAATGTCCGCCTCATCTGCCGCCGCCTGCCCGAGCAAACCCGCCATGAGCACGGCGGCCAGTCCCATGAGACGAGTTTTCATGCGCGGTGACGATGCCCGTGGGAATAGCCGCCGCAACGCCAAAGCCGGGACCGGCTCACGTCTTCGCCGAGTGCAAGGCCTGCCGGGCGCGCGCAAACACGCCCGCCGGATCCGGCCAGGTGGCGCGGTGGCCGTAGCGCAGGCGCTCGAGCTCGTTGATCGCCCCGAGCAGGAGATCGCGGTGCGGCGCCTCCAGTTGCCGGGCCAACGCGGCCCTCAACCGTGCCAGCCGCTTGCCGGCTTCCAACCGCACCGGGTCGAACTGCCCGGGCTGCCTCCACGCCAGCCAGCGCCACCAGAGGCGGCGTCCACCGCGCAGGAGCAACAGTCCGAGCGCCACCGCCAGCGCCGCCAGCGCGGCAAGAAAACCGATCCGCCGCAGGTCCCACGGCGCCAGCAGCCACGCCTTCAGCCGCCGGGCCTGCCCGTTGAGCCAGTCGCGCAACCGCTGCCCGGAGTCGGTGGTGAGCGACTTCACCGCCTCGACCATCTCCACCTGCTGGCGCGAATCGAAGTTCACGATGCGCCGATACCAGATGACGCGCAGGCTGTCCCAGCGCGCCGACCAGCTCGCGTCGGTGGCCTGCTGCGACACCTCCTGCGCGCCCGCCTGCGTGCTGGCGGCGCCGCCGGGGGTCGGGTCCATCCGCGCCCAGGTCTCCTCGCCGTCGAACACCTCGCACCAGGCGTGGGCGTCGGTGTTGCGCACCATGATGTAGCTTTCGTAGGCGTTGAGCGAGCCGCCGCGGAATCCGGCGATGACGCGCGCCGGGTGGCCCGCCGCCCGGCAGAGCACGGCGAGGCCCGCCGCGAAATACTCGCAGAAGCCCGGCTCGGCCGACTCCAGCCACTTCACGATGTCGTCCTTGCCGCCGCGCGGGATGCGGGCGGAGAGCGCGTAGGCGTGGCGGTCGCGCAGCCATTTGGTCGCGCGCTCGGCGAACTCCGTCGCCGTGAGCAGCTCGCCGCCGGTGATCTCGGTGACCATCCGCGCCAGCACCGCCTCGTTTTCGATCCCCTGCGGTCCGCGCAGGGAGAGCATCGGATCGTAGCGGCGCAGTTCGCTCGGCAGCCGGGCGGTCGGATCGCTGCCGGCCCGCCGGGCGTCGGCGAGCTGCCGCCGGAAGCGCCCGTCGGCGATCGTCGGCTGCAGCACGACACCGTCGAGCTGCAGGGCGGTCATGGTCATCGGCTCCGTGCGCAGGGCGACGAGCCGGAATTGCGGGCTGGCCTGCACCGGCAGCCGGTCGCGCAGCCGCAACATCGAGAAATAGCCCGGCAGCGGCAGGAACCGGCTGACCCCGGGCTCGACGTAGATGGTCCACTGCCCTCCGACCGCGTCCCGGTCGCCGAACGTGGCGCGGCCCCTGAGATATTGGCGCACGCTCTGGTCGCGCATCAGCTCGGCCTTCAGGCCCTGGGACAGCTTGAAGCCCTCCGGCGTGTATTCATCGAGCACGACCAGCCGCCAGAACGGCATCTCGCGCAGGGTCGAGGCGTCCGTCAGGTCCACGCGCATGGCGATGCTGTCGTCGCGCACCAGTTCGCTCACGTCGCCGAACCGCACCGTCTCGGTGAACCCCGTGCGGCTTTTCCGCGTGATGTATCTGTCGAGGAAGAACCCCGTCGCGATCTCGAAGCGCGGGATGACCATGAACAGCACCGCCGACATGCCGACCACCAGCGTGAAGAGCGCCGCCGCCAGCGCCAGCAGCCGCCAGTCCGCCACCGCGGCGAGCCGCCGGAAGAACGGCGCCCACGCCGGCCGTGTCCACGCCGGCGTGCCGGTGATGTCCTCCTGCGCCCCTCCCGGTCCGGTGACATCCGCCACGGTGATGACGAACAGGAAACCCAGCGCGCAGGCCGTAAACAGCAGCAGCAGGAAGGCGAAACCCAGCGACACCGTCAGCACGCCGGCCACCACGATGAGGAAGAGAGTCAGCACGATGAGCTGCAGATCCTCGCGTTTCCGCCGGTAGGAAATCGCCCGGTAGAGCACGAGCAGGATGGCCAGCCGGATGAGCACCGGCAGCGTCTCGGGCGTGGAGTAGAAGTCGAGGGCCACGGCCGCGATGATGGCCGGCACGGCCAGCCGCCAGACGAACACCGGCACGCGCCCCGGCAGTTGCGGCCAGAGCAGGACCGACACGATGACCGCGCCCGCCACGCCGGTCAGCGCCAGCGCCTCGACGTCGAGGAAGAACACCGTCCACAAGGACAGGAGCGCGAGCGCGCCGCCGAGCAGCCACTTCAGGCGGCGCAGCTCGTCGAGCTCAAGCTGAGGCCGTTTTGCTGCCGTTGACATGGGCGGCGACACCGCGCGGCCCGTCGGGCGCGAAGGTGACGAGGTTGTGGGTTTGGTTCCGGATTGTGGGCCGGGTGCCCTCACCCGGCGAGGCATGGTTCCCGCGGGGTGAGGGCACCCCGCCCACACCGGACCCCGGCTTCAGCCGGGCCAGATCGTCGAGGAACGCCTCGATGTCGCGCAAGCGGCGGGTCTCGCACAGCGGGCCGCCGTTCAGGCGCACGCCGCGCAGCCGGTCGGCCGCGAACAGATCCTCCGCCATCGTGGCGGCGAGGCTGCACAGCAGCTCGAACTGTTCCGGTCGCGACCACACCGCGGCCGGCGTGTCGAGCTGCAGCACGTAACCGTCGTGGCTCTCGGCGGCGCACTGCCGCACCATGAGCTGGCGCAGCCGGGCGCTGGCTTTCCAGTGGATGAGCCGGTGCGAATCGCCGCTGCCGTAGCGCCGGACGGCCAGCAGGTCGTCGCCAGCGCCGGCGCGGTTGGTGCGGCTGCCCTGCGAGCCCGAGCGGGCCGGCACGCCGCCGTGGGTCTGGTAGTCCACCTGTGCCGGCCAGACCAGCACGGTGTGCTTCAATTCCGTGCCGATGTCCTTTTTCAGGAAGCCGAACGGGAACAGCGATCCCACCGACGCAAGCTCCACCCGCGCCTCGCCGCGTTGCTCGGGCTTCACGACCCAATCCAGGGCCGCCTCGCCGCCCGCCTCCAGCCGCTCGCGCAACTGCAGCTGGCCGCGGAGCATGCCCTTCTCCGCGGCCTTCAGGATGTCGCGCACGCGCATCACGGCTTTGTCGTCCTCCGGTTCGGCGGCGTGCCGCGGCAGCGCGGTGAGCTGGAACCACAGGCCGTAGGTCGGCAGCCAGGACTTGGTGTTCTTCACCTCCACGGTGACGAGCGTCTCGTGTCCCGCGCGCCAGGGTCCGCCCGGCCGCACCCGCCAGCACACGCCCATGAAGTTGAACCACGACATCAGCCCGCTCAACAGCAGGCAGGCCAGCAGCAGCGAGAGCGTGATGAACAGGATGTTGCTCGCCGTGTTGTAGGCGGCGGTGCCGATGCCCATGGCCAGCGCCATCAGGAACACCCCCGGCACGGTCGGCCCGATGCGATGCCGGCGCGGCGGGAAGACCAGCGACCACAACAGCGTGCGCCAGGTGAACACCCGGCGCGCGCGGTCCTGCACGCCCGGGCCCTGCCAGTCGAGGCTCGCGCCAGGCGACACAGTGCTTGCGGCGGAACTCATGTCCGGCGCGAGCCTTGCCGAAGCTCCAACCTCCAAGCGCCAAGCTCCAAAGAAGCACCAAGCTTGTTGGGATTTTCAGTCATTGCGCTTTCTCTGGAGCTTGGATGTTGGGGCTTGGAGCTTTCACTTGTCACTCGGGCACGGTGACGGTGCCGACGATGCGCCGCAGCGCGGCCAGCACGGTGCGGCGCTCCTCCATGGCGTCCGAGGTCTGCCGGGCCAGCGACAAGCGGTGTGCCAGCACCGGGCCGGTCATCTCCTGCACATCGGCCGGCACCACGAAGTCGCGTCCCTGCACCAAGGCCCGCGCCTGCGCAGCCACGCGCAGCGAAAGCCCGCCGCGCACGCTGATGCCAGCGCGGAACTCCGCTTCCGTGCGCGTGGCGGTGATGATCTTGAGCACGTAGTCGAGCACGCTGTCCTCGACGAACACCCGCCCCGCCAGCGCCTGCAGCTTGGAGACCTCGGTGCGCGTGACGACGGGATTGAGCGCGATGGCATCATAGCCGAGCTTCGGCGAGCGGAGGATCTCCATCTCGTCACCCGGCTGCGGATACCCCATGTGCAGCCGCATCAGGAACCGGTCCATCTGGCTCTCGGGCAGCGGGAACGTGCCCTCGTAGTCCACCGGGTTCTGCGTGGCCACGACCATGAACGGCGCGCCGACCGAGTGCGCCTCGCCGTCCACCGTCACCTTGCCGCGGTCCATCACCTCGAGGAGCGCCGACTGGGTCTTGGGCGTGGCGCGGTTGATCTCGTCGGCCAGCACCACGCTGGCGAAGACCGGGCCGGGCTTGAAGACGAACTCCTTCAACGTCTCGTCGTAGATGGACACGCCGGTCACGTCGGTCGGCAGCAGGTCGCTGGTGAACTGGATGCGCGAGAACGGGCAGTCCATCGAGCGGGCCAGCGAGTAGGCCAGCGTGGTCTTGCCCACGCCCGGCAGGTCCTCGATGAGCAGGTGGCCGCCGGCCAGCAGGCAGACGAGCGTCTGCTCGATGACCTCGTCCTTGCCCTTGATGGTCTGGCGCATGTTGGTCTTCAGGCGTTCCAAGGCTCCGCGGGCGGCGGAGACTTCGGCAGCGGGGGCAAAATCGCTCATGGGCGGCAGGCTATGCATGCGCGCCAGCGGCGCAAACGGATTTCCGACGGCCGCAATGTGCCCTTGCCGGATTGTGGCCACGAGCGCCAGCGAATGGATCCGCCCAGGTGACGTTAATCTCCGGGAGTTCGCACCGGGCTTGAGTGCCCGCGTCTTTTCCCCAAACTGCCCGCCATGAACGAAGCCGCCGCCCACGCCGAGAACGTCCGCCAGTCCGCCGCGAAGATCACCGCCGCGCTCGGCGGGTTGAAGCCAAAGATCGCCATCATCCTCGGCTCGGGGCTCGGCGGACTCGCGAACCAGGTCGAACGCCCCGTCACCCTCGCCTATCGCGACCTGCCTGGGTTCCCCATGCTGACCGTCGCCGGTCACGCCGGGCAGCTCATCGGCGGGACGCTCGGCGGCGTGCCGGTCATCGTGCTGAACGGCCGCAAGCATTTCTACGAGACCAGCGACGCCTACCCGCTCAAGACCATGATCCGCTCCCTGAAGGCCGCCGGCGTGGAGATCCTGTTCGTTTCCAACGCCGCCGGCAGCCTCCGCCCGCACATCGAGGTCAGCGAGCTGATGCTCATCACCGACCACATCAACTTCATGGGACTCAACCCGCTGGTCGGACCCAACGACGACGAGTTCGGCCCGCGCTTCTTCTCGATGACCGATGCCTGGGACGCGGGCCTGCGCGCGAAGCTCAAGGCCGCGGCGCAGCAGACCGGCGTGACGTTGCACGAGGGCGTCTATGTCGCCTTCCGCGGCCCGTCGTTCGAGACGCCCGCCGAGATCCGGATGGTGCGCGAATGGGGCGGCGACGCCGTCGGCATGTCGAGCGTGCCCGACTGCATCATCGCCCGGCACTGCGGGCTGAAGGTCGTCGGCGTCTCCTGCATCACCAACATGGGCGCCGGCCTCTCCGACGAGAACCTCACCCACAGCCACACGCTGGAGAACGCCGCCAAGGGCGCCGCCGCCTTCGAGAAACTCGTCCTCGCCGCGGTGAAGGTGCTGTAGGCGCGGGCCGTTTGTTGAGGCAGACAGCGGCTGCGGAGAGCACCGCCGGGGCAGGACTGCAGCCTGTCTTTTGCGCTTGGTCACGATGCGAAAAACGGCCACATCTCCGCCACGGGCCCAACCTCAAACCTCATCCTCATGACCACCGCGACCGCTCCTGTGCCGCCGATGGGCCTGACTCCCGCCAATCTGACGCTGGCGAAGGAAGGCACCTACTTCGTCTTCGTCCTCATCCTCTCCATCCTGATCTGGGTGCTGCTGGCCGTCAGCATCGTCGGCGCCTTCTACGCATTGTTCTTCGCCTTCCTGCTCTGGCTCGGCAACGGCCTCCTCGTGGCCCAGTTGCGCGCCGAGGCCGTGCGGGTGGACGAAAAGCAACTGGCCGGGCTGCACGCGAGCTTCCGGGAGGTCTGCGAGCGGCTCGGCGTCCGGCAGCCGCCGGCCCTCTACGTCCTGCAGGCGGGCGGGCTGCTCAACGCTTTCGCCACGCGCTTCGCCGGGCGCGACTTCGTCGTGGTGTTCTCCGATTTCCTCGAGGCGCTCGGACCCTCCTCCCCCGAGATGAAATGCATCCTCGGCCACGAACTCGGCCACATCAAAAGCCGGCACATCCTCAAACAGATCTTCCTGGCCCCGGGCATGTTCTTCCCGCTCATCGGCCCGGCTTACCGGCGCGCCTGGGAATCGTCCTGCGACCGCTACGGCGCGTTCGCCGCGCAGGATGTGGACGCCTCCGTGCGCGCCATGCTCGTCGTCACCGGCGGCCGGGAGCACGGCCGGAAACTCGATCCCGAGACCTTCGCCGGACAATACCAGCAGGAGCGCGGATTCTTCGTTTCCCTGCACGAGCTGACCTCGGCCTACCCGACTCTCTCGCGCCGCGTCACCGACCTACTGGCCTTGCGCACCGGCGAGACTCCGCGCCGGCCGAAGCGCAATCCCTTCGCCTACCTGCTCGCGCTGCTGATACCGGGCGGGAACATGGGCGGCGGGGGCGGCGCCGTGGCCGCCATGGTGATGATCGTGATGATCGGCCTGCTCGCGGCGATGGCCATCCCCGCCTTCCAGAAGGTGCGGCAATCGGCCCAGGAAAAGGCCTGCCACAACAACCGGCGGATGCTGGAAGCCGCGCTCGATCAGTATCTCCTCGAGAACAACAAGGGCCCCGGCTCATGGGACGATGTCGTCGGCGCCGACAAATACGTGAAGACCATGCCGGCCTGCCCGGTCGCCGGCGGCACTTACTCCGCCACCCACGACAAGGACAATGGCTACATGGCGGAATGCTCGATCCACGGCTCGGGTGCGCCCGCCCACGCCGGCCGCTGACGGCCCGCGCGCTTCACACCACCCACGAGATCGCCTGGATCTTCTTGGCGAGCGCCACGTCCTTCGCCGTCACCTTGCCGCCGGCGTCGTGCGTGTTCAGCCGGATGACGACGCGGTTGTAGACGTTCGTCCAGTCGGGATGATGGTCCATCGCCTCCGCCTCGAAGGCCGTGCGGGTCATGAACGAGAAGGCCTCCTTGAAGCTGCCGAACTTGAAGCTCTTCGCCAGCGCGTCGCTTTCGAAAGTCCAGCCCGGCAACGCCGCGAGCGCAGTGGTGATTTCAGCGGATGTGAGTGGGGTGCTCGCCATGGCGACAAGCTGCGCTATCTTCCACTCGAAGCAAGCCGCAGATTTGATGCTGGGCATGCAGGAGCCTGCTTGCAGGCGATTGCAGGGTGTCGCCTGCAAGCAGGCTCCTACAGCATGTGCGCCCGGCGCCCCGCCTGTTAGCTTGTCAAAGACCGTCCCCCCACCCTCAATCCCCACCGCATGCCGCCAGCCGACCCAGAGAGAATTCCCCGCCACGTCGCCATCATCATGGACGGCAACGGCCGCTGGGCGAAACAGCGCGGCCTGCCGCGGCTCGAGGGCCACCGCCGCGGGGTCGAGACCGTCCGCACGGTCGTGGACGCCGCCCGCGAGCTCGGCATCCGCTGGATCACCCTCTACGCGTTCTCGGTCGAGAACTGGAAGCGACCCGGCGACGAGGTCTCGGGCCTGATGGGGCTGCTTGATTTCTTCCTCAAGCGCGAGCTGAACAACCTCATCAAGGAGCGCGTCCGGCTCCGCACCATCGGCCGCACCGACGAGCTGCCCGCCAACGTCCGCCGCGAACTCGACCGCGTGAAGGAAGCCACCAAGGACTTCACCGAATGGAACCTCGTGCTGGCGCTCAACTACGGCGCGCAGACCGAGGCCGCCGACGCCGCTCGCGCCTATGCGGAGGCCGTGCAGGCCGGCCGCGAGAACCCCGCGGACGCCTCGTGGGAGTCCTTCAGCCGCTATTTCAACACGGCGGACATGCCCGAGCCCGACCTGCTCATCCGCACCTCCGGCGAGCTGCGCCTGAGCAACTTCCTCATGCTCCAGCTCGCGTATGCCGAGCTGGTGTTCACCCCCACCCTCTGGCCCGACTTCGGACGCGATGACCTCGCCGCCGCCGTCGAGGAGTTCGGGCGGCGCGAGCGTCGCTTCGGCCTCACCGCCGAACAGGTGAAGGACGGCCCTCGCTGACCGCATGGTCTCCCGCGTCCTCAGCACCGTTGTCCTGTGGGCCGTCATCCTGGGCAGCCTGTGGCTGTTCGGCTCCCACGCGGCCATCGCGCTGCTCACCATCCTCGCCGTGCTGACCCTGCACGAGTTCTACGGCCTGGTGGAGAAGATGGGCGCGAAACCGTTTCGCGGCATGGGCCTCGGCTTCGCCCTCGTGATGATCGCGGGGCCCTATTACCTCGCCTATTGGGTGGACGAACCGGATGTCGTCGCGCCGCTGGCGACCGGCCTGTTGATCGGCGCGCTGCTGGCCTCGTGCGTGCGCGTGCTGGGCGAACGCGACGCCACCGCCCGCGTCGAAGCGGTCGCCTCCACCGTGATGGGGCTGTTCTTCGTGCCCTACCTGCTGCATTTCCTCGTGCGCCTCCTCATGCGCAAGGCCGACAGCGGCGACAACCTCGCCCTTTGCCTCTGGGTCGTGGCGGTCTCGAAGTTCTGCGACGTCGGCGCGCTGTTCACCGGGCTCGCCCTCGGCCGGCACAAGCTGGCGCCCAACATCAGCCCGAAGAAGACCTGGGAAGGCGCCGTGGGCGGCGTGCTCGTCTCCGCCGGCGTCGGCGCCGCCATCGCCTTCCTCGCCTCGGCCCGGCTGCCGGAGCACCTCACGCCGCTGGTCGCCGCGACCATCGCCGTGCCGCTGGCGATCACCACGATCATCTCGGACCTGATGGAATCCGCCCTCAAGCGCCGGGCGGACGCCAAGGACACCGGCAAGCTCATCCCGGGCATCGGCGGCGCGTTCGACCTGACCGACAGCCTCATCCTCACGGCCCCGGTGGCGTATTTCATCTTCCTGTTCCTGGAGTGATGCGGCGGCTTGCTCCAACTGTAGGAGCGGCTTTATGCCGCGATTTGTTCGACTCACGACTACCGGTCGGGGCATAAAGCCCCTCCTACAATGTCGGAAACGTCACGGAAACACCGCATCATCCTGCTCGGCGCCACCGGCTCCATCGGTGAGAACACGCTGCGCGTCGTCGCCGCGCACCGCGACCGGCTGGAACTGGTCGGCATCGCCGCCCGCAGCAACCATGCAAAGCTCGCGGAGATCGCCCGGCGGTTCGGAGTGAAGCACGTTGGCCTCCACGACGAAGCCGCCGCACGCGCCGCGCAAGCCAGCGACGCCTTTCCCGCGGCCACCCGCTTCCACGCCGGCACCGCCGGGTTGGCGGAACTCGCCGCCCTGCCCGAAGCCGACATCGTGCTGGTCGCCGTGGTCGGCACGACCGCCTTGCAGCCGACGCTGGCGGCGATCGGGGCGAAAAAGACTGTCGCTCTCGCCTCCAAGGAGATCCTCGTGCTCGCGGGCCAGTTCGTCATGGCCGCGGCGCGGCAATCCGGCGCCAGTCTGCTGCCCGTGGACAGCGAGCACAACGCCGTCTTCCAGTGCCTCGCGGGGCACCGCATCGAGGATGTCCGCCGCATCGTCCTCACCGCCTCGGGCGGCGCGTTCCGCGACTGGCCGCTGGAGAAGCTCGCCCACGTCACGCCCGCCGACGCGCTCAAGCATCCGAACTGGGCGATGGGCCCGAAGATCACCGTGGATTCCGCCACGCTGGCGAACAAGGGCCTCGAACTCATCGAGGCCCGGTGGCTCTTCGGCCTGCGCCCGGAACAGTGCCAGACCGTGCTCCACGCCCAGAGCATCGTGCATTGCCTGGCCGAGTTCCGCGACGGCTCCATGCTCGCCCAGCTCTGCCCGCCCTCGATGACCTTCCCCATCCAGCACTGCCTGTTCCATCCGGAGCGCGCGCCCGGCGCCACGGACACGGCCCTGCCCCTCGACCGGGCCTTCGCGCTCGATTTCCGGCCGGTGGACGAGGCGCGCTACCCGATGCTCCGCCTCGCCCGCGAGGCCATGGCCGCAGGCGGCGCCGCGCCGGCGGCTTACAATGCCGCCAACGAGATCGCCGTCGCGGCTTTCCTGGGCGGACGCATTCCCTTCCTTGAGATTCCGCGGATTGTGGAGCAAACTCTCGCCCGGGTGAAAAAATTTGAACCGGAACGCCTTGAGCAGGTTCTTGCCTCCGACGCGGAGGCCCGGTCCTTGGCCTCCGGTCTGCTCCCCAACCCCTGATTTTCCCGCATGTCGGCTTCCGAACTCCTCGCTTACCTCGCCGGCAACACCTGGGCCGTGTTCGTCGCGGTGCTGTTCTTCGGCGCGTCCATCTTCGTGCATGAACTCGGGCATTTCCTCGCCGCGCGCCGCCGCGGCGTGAAGGTCGCCCGCTTCTCCATCGGCTTCGGCCCCAAGATCGTCTCCTGGAAGGGCAAGGACGGCGTCGAATACTGCCTCTCCTGGCTCCCCCTCGGCGGCTACGTCGCGCTGCCCCAGCTCGCCGACATGCGCGCCATCGAGGGCGATTCCGACGAACCGGCGGAGAACCTGCCGCCCATCACCTACAGCACCAAGCTCATCGTCTTCGCCGCCGGCGCGGTCTTCAACGTCATCTTCGCCTTCCTCCTGGCTTCTGTGCTCTGGTTTGTCGGCCAGCCGGCCATCAAGGAGGAGCAGACCACCAAAGTCGGCTTCGTCCGCCAGACCATCGAGACCAGCCAGGGCCATCCCGCGCCCGGTCCGGCCCACACCGCGGGCCTCCGCGCCGGCGACACCATCCTCAAGGTGGACGGCAAAACCGTCCGCACCTTCGAGGACATCGCCCAGACCGTCGCCCTCGGCAGCGGGCGGCAGCGCGAAACCGGCCGGCGGAAGGTCACGATCGCCTACGAGCGCGAGGGCCGCAGCGAGACCGTGGACGTTTTCCCTCTGCTGGTCGGCTCCGAGCAGTTCCGCGACATCGGCCTCGAGCCCGCCGCCAAGGTCATGATCGCCGGCGTGCAGCCCGGAACCCCCGCCGAGGAGGCCGGGCTGAAGTTCCGCGACACCGTCGTGGCCATTGACGGGCAGCCGGTCGGCTACGTCGGCTTCATCTCCGACTACCTGCGCGGCAACGGCGGCAAAGCCGTGAAGCTCGACCTCCTGCGCGACGGCCAGCCGCAGGCGCTCACCGTCACACCGCGCCTTGTCGTGGACCCCGAGACGAAGCAGGAAGTCCATCGCCTCGGCGTGTCGTTGCGCGGCTCGTTCACCATGCAGACCCTGCGCACCCCGCCGTGGGAGCTGATCGGGCAGGTCACGGTCCGCACTTGGCGCACGCTCGTCAGCCTCGTCAGCCCGGCCTCCGACATCGGCCTGAACAACCTCAGCGGCCCCATCGGCATCGCCAACGGCGTGCGCACGCTCGCCCGGCTCGATTTCCGGCTCGTGCTCTGGTTCGTAGTGCTGATCAACGTCAACCTCGCCATCTTCAACCTCCTGCCCATCCCCGTGCTCGACGGCGGGCACATGACCTTCGCCACCATCGCGAAGCTCAGGGGCAAGGCCCTGCCGGTGAACTTCATCGCGGCGACCCAGAGCGTCTTCATCATCCTCCTGTTCTCGATGATCATCTACGTCAGCTTTTTCGACGTCCGTCGCATCGTCCGCGACGTGAAAGCCGACGCCCAGGCCCGCGAAGCCGTCGAGCAGCAGAAGCAGAAAGCCGCGGAACAGCCGCCCGAGCCGGGCAAGCCCTGACTATCGCTTATTGGTTGTTGCTTGATGGCTATTGGCATCGTGTGCCGCACCCGTGGGCAGCCATTGACCAATGAGCGATAAGCAATAGCCATTGAGCAATCAGCCCGTGTCCTGCTGCGCGTCCGGCTTCGGCAATTCCGGAAGGCAAACGCGGATCTTAAAAGGAGTTGTTCCCGCGGACGACCCTCTCTCTGCTGGTCGCATGTCGCGCCGCGTGTTCGCCCTGCTGTTCGCGCTCGTCTGGCTTGTTAACGGCCTGTTTTGCAAGCTCCTCGATCTGGTTCCCCGCCACCGCGAAATCGTCGGCCGGATTCTCGGCGACGAGCACGCGCTCGCCCTGACCCGCGCCATCGGCCTGGGCGAGGTGGTCATGGCGGTTTGGATAATCTTTCAGTGGAAATGGCGCTGGTCCGCTGGCGCGCAGATTGTGGCCGTTCTCACGATGAACGTGATCGAGTTCCGGTTTGTCCCGGACCTTCTGCTCTTCGGGCGCTGGAACGCCATGGCCGCCCTCGCCTACATCGGCGTCGTCGCCTACGCCGGCTTCATTCATTCGCCGGCTGCCGCCATGTCCCGGCAACCATGAACTCTCCTTTCCGTTGCAATCCCTTCGCGGTCGAGGCGTGGTTTGATCTGTCAATCACCCTCACCTTCGCCCTCCCCAAGGCGCAACTGACCGCCCGCCTGCCGGCGTGCCTTGAGGCCGAGACTTTTGATGATCGCTGGGCCTTCATCGCCGTGGCACTCGTGCAAACCCGCAACCTCCGGCCCCGGGGTTTCCCGAGGTTCCTGGGCCAGGATTTCCTGCTCGCAGGCTACCGCCATTTCGTCGCTTACCGTTCGCCCGACGGACGCCGGCTGCGCGGCTTGCAGATCATCCGCTCCGAGACCGACCGGCGCCGCATGACCTTCCTCGCAACCTGCTGACGCCTTATCATTACGCCCATGTGCCGTTGAAAATGGAAACCCGGGACGGCGTCCATCACATCACCGATGCCTCGAGCGGCCTGCGCATCGCCGCCTCGCCCGCCGATGAGCACAGTCCGCTTCCGGCCGGCACGCCTTTCCCCGCCTGGAAGGACGCCCGGCGCTTCTGCGGCCCGCTCCCCTTCACTTTCAGCCACGATGCGAGGCGAAATCGCGTCCTGATCATCGAGGGCGTGCGCGAACAGTGGAAACCCGTCCCGGTGCAGGTTCACGACTGCCATATCCCCCGCCTCTCCAGTCTCGGCTTCAGCGAGGCACAGCTCGCCTCCGCGTTCATGGTGCGGGATATCCCCTACCAGTGGAGGAAGGGACGATACGAGCAACTGGCCGCTTCATGAGCCGATCCGCATTCCAGGGCGTCGCAACGGTGGTTCGCTTCAATCGGGACCTCTACGGCATCGCGCTGGGAGTCGCCGCCACGCTCCTCAGCCTCGCCCTGATCGCATCGGGCTGGCTGAATATCGCCTGCCTCGTGGCTTCAATCCTCCTGATCCTCTCCACCGGCATCTCCCTTGCCGCGACCTGGCTGGCCTACGACGCATCGGGATTGTATCGCCTCCACTGGCTTGACCCCTGGCTGCGCGGCCGGGGACAAGCCGCCAACATCCACGCCGGCTTTGATGAGACCACCCCGCTGTTGCGGGACCGCTTCCCCGGCTTCCAATGGAGCGTCTTCGACTTCTACGATCCCGCCCGTCACACCGAAATCTCCCTCCGGCGGGCGCGAATAGCCCATCCCCCGTCATCGGGAACCGTGAAAATCTCAACCCGTCACCTCCCGGTTTCCGCTGCCTCGCTTGATCGCATCCTCCTCATCCTTGCCGCCCACGAGATCCGCAAATCCACTGAACGCATCGCGTTCTTCCGTGAACTGCGCCGCGCACTCGCGCCCGGCGGCCTCGTCATCGTCGCCGAGCACCTCCGCGACTGGCCGAATATCGCGGCGTATAATCTCGGGTCGGTTCATTTTCACACGCCTGCAACCTGGCACGACGCCTTCGCGACCGCCGGTTTTGCCATCGTCGCCACTCTCAAGCCCGCTCCGTTGATCACTGCGTTCATTCTCAAGAAAAATGGAATCCCTGATTAAGGCCTCCGGCGTCCTGATGATCGGGCTCGCCCTGCTCCACGCCGCCTTCCCCCGCTACTTCAAGTGGAAGGAGGAATTTCGCTCGAACACCCTGCTCACAAGGCAGGTTCATTACGTCCATACGTTTTTCATCGCCCTGATCGTCTTCCTCATGGGCCTGCTCTGCCTGAGCAGCGCGCCGGAAATCCTCAACTCGCCGCTCGGACGGCGGGTATGCTGCGGCATATTCATTTTCTGGCTCCTCCGCCTTGTGGTCCAGTTCTTCGGTTACTCCCCGGCGCTCTGGCGGGGCAAGGCGTTCGAGACCGCCGTCCACATCGGATTTTCCCTCCTATGGACGTTCCTCACCGTCAGTTTCGGATTGGCGGCCTTTGGGAGGTAGGTCTCCCGCTTGCCGCGAGCCTGCCCAGGAAGCAGGAGTGACCATTGACCAATGAGCGATAAGCAATAGCCATTGAGCAATCATCCCATGTCCTACTGCGCGTCCCGTTTCCACACCGTCCGCCGCCGCACCGTCGAGGTGAAGGTCGGCCCCGTCGGCGTGGGCGGCGCCAACCCCATCCGGGTGCAGTCCATGACGACCAGCGACACGCAGGACGTCGCCGCCACGGTGAAACAATCCATCGCGCTCGCCGAGGCCGGCTGCGAGATCGTCCGCATCACCGCGCCGAACGTGACTGCCGCGAAATGCCTCAGGGACATCCGCGCGCAGTTCACCGCCGCCGGCTTCGGCCGCATCCCGCTGGTGGCCGACATCCATTTCCTGCCCTCGGCCGCGATGGAGGCGGTCGAGCACGTCGAGAAGGTCCGCGTCAACCCCGGCAACTACGCCGACAAGAAGAAATTCGCGGTCAAGGAATACTCCGACGCCGACTACGACCGCGAATTGCAGCGGCTGCACGACTCCTTCTCCCCGCTCGTCAAGCGCGCCAAGCAGCTCGGCCGCTCCCTGCGCATCGGCACCAACCACGGCTCGCTCTCCGACCGCATCATGAACCGCTACGGCGACACGCCGCTCGGCATGGTCGAGAGCGCCCTCGAGTTCCTCCGCATCGCCCGCAGCCACGGCTATCACGACATCATCCTCTCGATGAAGGCCAGCAACCCGAAGGTCATGATCCAGGCCTACCGGCTGCTGGTGGACCGCATGGCGCGGGAGGACATGCATTATCCGCTGCACCTCGGCGTCACCGAGGCGGGCGACGGCGAGGACGGCCGCATCAAGTCCGCCATCGGCATCGGCTCGCTCCTCCTCGACGGCCTCGGCGACACCATCCGCGTGTCGCTCACCGAGGATTCGGTCTACGAGATCCCCGTCGCGCAGGCCATCGCCGCGAAAGCGATGTCGCTTTGGGCAGATGGTAGGGCGCGACCGCTGGGCGCGCCGGATGAGGCGGACGGCCCGGTGCCGGGAATGATGGATGACGAACGCAAAGCTGGAGAGCTGGCTGCGGGTGATCATTCGTCATCCGGCATTCGTCATTTGGAACTGCCTCTCAGCGACACCATCGATCCGTATCATTTTGAACGGCGGGCAACCTCCACGCTGCGCCTGTCCGACCGCTGCATCGTCGGTCCCGAACAACCGCCGCGTGTCATCGTCCGCGCCCCCTCGCCGGCCGCGTTGCCGGAGACCGCCGCGCAGCTTGCCTCGCCCAAGCTCAAGGACACCCCCGCCGAGGGCCTGCTCGTGCCGGTCAACACCGTGGGCGACCTCGCCGCGCTCTGCGAGTTTCTGGCTGTGGGCGGGGTGCCCTCACCCCGCGAAAATGACGCTCCTCCGGGTGAGGGCACCCGGCCCACAAATCACCTTCACCTGCCGGTCGACTTCTTGGCGCTGGAACTCGCCCCGGCGCTCACGCCCGATCTCCTCCAACCGCTCCTCGCCGCCGCCAAGGGCCGGATGATGCTCGCCCGGCGCTTTGCCGCCGGCGAAGAGCCTCTGTTCGAGGCCTTTGTCCTGATGGTCCGGCGGCACGGCCAGTTCCTGGCCGCCGACATCGACCCGCGGCACTTCGCCCCCTACGAGTCCGTCCTGCGCCGGCTGGGCGACGAGGCGCTCGTGTTCACCCTCTCGGCGCTCACCCCGCAGGCCCTGCCCGCGCACGCCACCGGCGCCTACCGCCAGTTGCTGGAGCATCTCAAGGCCGCCGGCTCCAAGGCCCCGGTCTGGATCCGCAACACCGCGACCACGGCCGTGTCGGGCGACAATTCCTTCCTCTCGAAGCTCCTCGAGGCCAGCTTCCTCACCGGCGGGCTGCTTTGCGACGGTGTCGGCGACCTGTTGAGCATCGAAACGGAGGCCGATCCCGCCCGCGCGACGCGTCTCGCCTACAACGTCCTCCAGGGCTCCGGCGCGCGCATCTCGAAGACCGAGTTCGTCGCCTGCCCGTCGTGCGGCCGCACGCTGTTCGACCTGCAGACGACCACGCAGCGCATCCGCGCGCAGACCGGCCACCTCAAGGGCGTGAAGATCGCCATCATGGGCTGCATCGTCAACGGCCCGGGCGAGATGGCCGACGCCGACTTCGGCTACGTCGGCGGCGCGCCCGGCAAGATCAACCTCTACGTCGGCAAGAATTGCGTCCAATACAACATCCCGCAGGCCGAGGCCGACGCGCGCCTCATCGCGCTCATCCGCGAGCACGGCAAGTGGGTCGATCCCGAGCCCGTCCCGGCCTGAAAATATATCGCATCGCGCGAGCAGGCGGGTGCGATTTGGCGCAACACTAAAATGCGCAAAGTTGTGCTCCCCCGCGTGTGAACAAGATGTCTGAAAGTTGGGATTGAAACGCATTTTTTGATTCACGTTATCTTGGTTTTCAGTTTCATCGCACTTCCTCGCAGTCGTTCTTTGCCTCCGTCCGTTTCAGCAACGCCTCCCTGTCCGGAGAGGATCCTTCCCCCTACGCTGGTCATCATGCAGTATTCGCCGCGGCGGCCGACCACCGCCCGGTGATGACCGGATTCCCCACTTTCCCTCGAAAGCCAGGAGCTGATTCGCCGCCCCCGCGGACGCCGGCAACGCCGACCCCAGAGGTGTGAACCATCCACACCACCCGCAACCTCATGTCCTCGCTTTCGCTCCAGCCCAGCCTTTGGGAGACCGTCAAATGCGACCTCAAGGGCCTGTTCCCGGAGGACGTTTATCTGATGTGGTTCGAGCCCCTCTCGTGCGTGGCCACGACCGAGGACTCCATCACGCTCGCCGTCCCCAACGACTTCGCGGCGATCTGGATCCACGACAACTACCTCGACCTCATCTCCCAGCGCCTGCGCCTCACCGCCGGCCGGATGGTCCAGGTCATCCTCAAGCGCGCCGACAACGGCCGCCTCGCCGCCCCCGAGGCCGCCCCGCGCGCCAAGCCCGCCCCCGCCCGCCGCGCCGCCCGTTACGACGACCGCCAGGCCTCCGGTTCGCTCAATCCGCGGAACACCTTCGAGAACTTCGTCATCGGCGCCAACAACCAGCTCGCCCACGCCGCCGCCGTGGCCGTCGCCTCGGCCCCCGCGCAGGCCTACAACCCGCTCTTCATCCACGGCGCCACCGGCCTCGGCAAGACCCACCTGATGCACGCCATCGGGCACAGCATCCTCCAGCGCAACCCCGACGCCAAGGTCGCCTACCTCTCCACCGAGAAATTCACCAACGAGTTCATCCACGCCATCCAGGAGAACGCCCTCACCAAATTCCGCCAGCGCTACCGCCATGTGGACATCCTCCTGATCGACGACGTCCAGTTCCTCGCCAACAAGGAGCGCATCCAGGAGGAGTTCTTCCACACCTTCAACGACCTCTTCGAGTCCCAGCGGCAGATCGTCCTCTCCAGCGACCGCCCCGTCGCCGAGATCGCCACCCTCGAATCGCGCCTCGTCTCCCGCTTCCAGTGGGGCCTGTCCACCGACATCCAGTCGCCCGACTTCGAGACCCGCGTCGCCATCCTCAAGACCAAGGCCGCCGGCCTCAAGGTCGACCTGCCCGGCCCCGTCGTCGAGTTCATGGCGCAGCATGTCGCCAAGAACATCCGCCGCCTCGAGGGCGCCCTCATCAAAGTCTCCAGCTACGCCGCCCTCACCGGCAAGCCCCTCGACCTCCCCACCGTCGAGCACCTGCTCAAGGACGTGCTCATGGAGGAGGCCCAGAACCGGCTCAACATCGAGGGCATCCAGAAGCGCGTCGCCGACCACTACCAGATCCGGCACTCGGACATGACCAGCAAGCGCCGGCCCAACGCCATCGCCTTCCCCCGCCAGATCGCCATGTTCCTCAGCCGCCAGCTCACCCGCCACTCCCTGCAGGAGATCGGCGAGGCCTTCGGCGGCCGCGACCACGGCACCGTCATCCACGCCATCAAGACCGTCGAGAACATGATGGAGCAGGACGACACCGTCCGCGGCAGCGTGGACTTCCTGAAGACGCAGCTCTCGAAGTGACCCGGACCGAGACGGGGCCACCGGACTCCGCCCTGGCGGAAAAGGATCCAGTTCCCCTTCGGCACACAGCCGCAACACCAGTGCAAGCCCGGCCTCCCGGCCGGGCTTGTTTGTTTGCCGGGCCGGTGGTCGTTGTAGCGGCGGTCTATGACCGCCGGCCTCATTTTGACTATTGTCATCGCGAGGCGCGCAACGCGCGCCGTGGCGATCCATCTGGATTGCTTCGTCGCTACGCTCCTCGCAATAGCTAGAGGACGTTGGTATAACGTCCTGCAGCCAGGGTGGCCTCCTGTCTTGATGAGGGCACCCCGCCCACAACCATCCCCAAGGCTTGTCGTTTTCCCGCTCTTGCTTCTACTTCGTGCCCTTCGTGCTTAATCCCCTTTTCACATGACTCTCACTCCCGAACAAAAACAGGCCGTCTCCTCCTGGGTCGCCGCCGGCGACAACCTCTCGACCGTCCAGAAGAAGCTCTCCGAGCACTTCAAGCTCTCGCTGACCTACATGGACGTCCGCTTCCTCGTGGACGACCTCGGGCTCGAGCTGAAGAACGCCGCCCCCAAGGCCGATGCCGCCGACGTCTCCAAGGCAAATGGAGGCGGGGTGCCCTCACCCCGCAGTCCTCAGCCACCCGCCGAAAAGAAGGGCCTCATGGACAAGCTCAAGGAGAAGGTCGGCCTCGGCGGCGATGGCGAACAGGTAGGGCGAGGCGTCCCTGCCGAGCCGTCTGAGGACGAGGAATTGCCCGAGGACGACTTCGCCGACGAGGCCGCCGCCCCCGGCGCCAGTTCCCTCAAGGTCGAAGTGGATCGCATCGTCCGCCCCGGCGCGGTCGTCAGCGGCGACGTGACCTTCAGCGACGGCGTATCGGGCAAGTGGGCCATGGACCAATACGGCCGCCTGATGCTCGACACCGGCAAGGAGGGCTACAAGCCCTCTCCCGCCGACGTGCAGGCCTTCCAGCGCGAACTGAGCCAGCAGCTCCAGCGCCAGGGGTATTGATGGAGGGCCCGCGTCCCTGCGGGCCGCAGTCGACGGCGGAACCATCAGCAACATGAAACGCACCCGAAAATCCGCCAAGGAATACGACTTCAGCGGCGGCGTTCGCGGCAAGTATGCCCAGCGCTACGCTGAGGGCAGCAATGTTGTCGTTTTGGCCCCGGATGTTGCCGTCCATTTCCGCACCTCGACCAAGCTTTTCACCTTGATGGCGTGCCAACTGCGCTTGTCCCGGATGTTGCCGTCCATTTCCGCACCTCGACCAAGGTCAATCGCTCCCTCCGCACCCTCCTCCGGCGCAAGAAGGCTCTCCAAAAGGTCTGATAGCCTGGAGCGGCAGGGGTATTGAGGTAGGGCGGCTTATCCTCAAGCCGCCGAGGCTGGAGCACTCGTCGCCGCCGCGGCGCGTTAGGGATAACGCGCCCTACCCATCAACCCCGCCATTGACGCGCATCCCCGCCGGCTGCATATTGCAGCCGCTCCGGCGGACATGACGCCCGCCGGTTTCACCCATACCCCAACCGGAGGTGCCTCATGAATCTGAACGAATTGAAGGCATGGGCGGAGTCGCGCCGTGAGCTCTGGCTCGACTGCGTCCGCATCTATCTCGGGCTCGGACTCTTCGTCCGCGGCCTGATTCTCGTGTTCAACGTCAAGACCGACCTGTTCGTGGACCTGCTCGCCAAGTCCGACCAGCCGTGGATCATCTCCGGGGCGATCCTGCACTACGTCGCCCTGGCCCACTTCGTCGGCGGCGCCATGCTGGCGCTCGGTTTCCTCACCCGCATCGCCGCGCTGGTGCAGATCCCCATCCTCGCGGGCGCCGTGATGTTCGTCCACCGGGGCGAGGGCCTGCTCGCCGTCAGCCAGTCGCTGGAATTCGCCGCGCTCGTCCTCGCGCTGCTCGTCGTTTTCCTCATCAACGGCTCCGGCAAGCTCTCCCTCGACCACGCCGTCTTCGGCGAGAAGACCCCCGCCAAACCCGCCCACGCGTAGGGTTCGTATCGTTCACTTTCTCCGATAGGCGTTGGCCGGGTAGGGCGCGTTATCCCTAACGCGCCGCTCTGGCCCACGGCGGGTTAGGGATAACCCGCCCTACACCTTACAGTCCCAGCATCTTCACGAACTCCGCTTCGTCGATCACCGGCACGCTTCGCCAGTTCCGCATAGCGGAACTGGACGAACCGCGCCGAAGTCCCCTCTCTACGGGACGAAGGCGGGCCAGCCGGTCTCTCCGCTACTGAAGCATCTTTATGAACTCCGCTTCATCAATGATCGGCACGCCTAACTCTCGCGCCTTCTCCAGCTTCGACCCTGCCTCGGCCCCCGCCAGCACGTAGCTGGTCTTCTTGCTCACGCTCCCGCTGGCCTTGCCGCCGGCCGCCTCGATCTTCGCCGTCGCCTCCTCCCGCGACATCGTCGGCAGCGTGCCGGTCAGCACGAAGGTCTTGCCCGCGAACAGACTGCTCGCGGCCGTCTTGGCCGCCACCTGCGGCTCGACCCCGGCCTTCAGCAGCGCCTCGACGGTCTCGCGGTTGCGCGGCTCCTTGAAAAAGCCCGTGATCGCCTCCGCCATCGTGCCGCCGATGCCGGAGATGACGCTCTCCTTGTTGGCGATGAAATCCTCCACCTTCGCGTCCGCGAGTTTCCGCAGGTCGCGGAAATGCGCGGCCAGATCCTTCGCCGCGGCCACGCCGACGTGCGGGATACCCAGCCCGTGGATGACGCGCCACAATTCCCGCTGCTTGCTCGCCTCGATGGCCGCCAGCAGGTTGTCGGTGGACTTCTCGACCTTCTTCCCGAGGGTCAGCAGGTCGTCGCGCTTCAGCCGATAGATGTCGGCCAGTGCCTTCACCCAACCCATCGTCACCAGCTCGTCCACCATCGCGAAACCCAGTCCGTCGATGTCCATCGCGGCCTTCGACACGAAATGGCTCAGCCGCCGGCGCACCTGCACGGGACAATCGTAATTCGGGCAGCGCAACGCGACCTCGCCCTCGATCCGGATGACCTTCGTGCCGCACTCGGGGCATTTCCCGGGGAACTTGTAGGGCGCGCACTCCTTCGCCCGGCGCTTCAGGTTCACCTCGATGACCGCCGGGATGATCTCGCCCGCCTTCTCGACCAGCACGTAATCGCCCACGCGGATGTCCTTCCGCTCGATCTCGTCTTGGTTGTGCAGCGTCGCGCGCTGCACGGTGGTGCCCGAGAGCAACACCGGCTCCAGCTCCGCCACGGGGGTGAGCACGCCGGTCCGGCCGACCTGGATGGTGATGGAATTGATCCTCGTCTCCGCCCGCTCGGGCTCGAACTTGTAGGCGATGGCCCAGCGCGGCGCCTTGCTCGTGCTGCCCGCGGCCCGGCGCAGGGCGAAGGAGTCGAGCTTGGTCACCGCGCCGTCGGTGCCGTAGGCGAAGTCGTGACGCATCTTGTCCAGCTCGCCGACGGCCTTCCACGCCTCGTCGATGCCGTTCGCGGTCCAGAACTTCTCCACCGTGGGCAAACCCCACGCCTTCACCATATCGAGAAACCCGCTCTGCGACTCGGCGACGGAACGCCCTGAGCCTGTCGAATGGGTGGCCGGTTCGCAGAATCCGATGCCGTAAAGGACGATCTCGAGTTTCCGCCGGGCGACCTCGCGGGTGTCGAGCTGCTTGATGGTGCCGGCGGCGAGGTTGCGCGGGTTGGCATAGACCGCCTCGCCCGCCTCCTCGCGCTCCTTGTTGATCCGCTGGAACTCCTCCGTGGTCAGGTAGATTTCGCCGCGGATCTCGATGACGTCCGGCGCCGGGTGCTTCTTCGAGGTCTTCAGCTCGGCCGGAAGGGAATGGATGGTCCGGGCGTTGGCCGTGATGTCGTCGCCCTCCTCGCCGTTGCCGCGCGTGACGGCCCGGGCGAGCTTGCCCTTCTCGTAGGTCACACTCACCGCCAGCCCGTCGATCTTCGGCTCGATGACGTAGGCCAGGTTCTCGCGCTCCAGCTCCTTCACCAGCCGCGCGTGAAAGGCGCGGTATTCCTCCTCGGAGTAGGTGTTGTCGAGACTCTGCATCGGCAGCCGGTGCCGGTAGGTTTGAAAGCCTTCCAGCCGGTCGTCGCCGACCTTGGTGGCCTGGGAATCCTTCGCCGCGAACTGCGGGAACTTTTTTTCCAGGTCCGCCAGCTCGCGCTCCAGCTTGTCGTATTCCCGATCGGAGATCTCGGGCTTGGCCTGCCGGTAATAAAGCTCGGCATGACGCGCCACCTCCGCGCGCAATTCCTCGATACGTTTCTGGGCCTCAGCCGGGGTCATTGCTCAGGAATTGCTAACGTCCCGCCCGACCTCACCAAGACTAAAAGACGTCCGGAGCTAGAGTGTGACTTGCTTTGCAGTTTGCCGAACGTGCTTTTATAAATCGAGCCAGCGTCGAACAGACGAAATCACGTTGTCAAAATCGGTCTGGTTGAGAGACGAGATTTTCTTGATGAAATCACCTGGCGCAACCGACATGATACCCTGAGCATTGAACACGCCCGTATTGCCGGGGCTCTTCACGAGTTGGTTGGTGTGGGCCACCTCGTATTGACTACCTGTGACTCTAGTCGTGTGAATGACAATCGTGTAGATTACCCTGTCACCCGGACCGGGTTTTCGGCTTATAACCACCGCAGGGCGTGTCTTACCCTTGTAGCCTGTATCAACAAGCCACACTTCGCCTGCATTGGGGCGGTGCATCCTCTATTCCTCGTCGTCAAATACAGCGAACAGCTTTCTGGCAGCCGCACTGAACTCGGCATCGGTGATGTCACCCATTGGCACGATGTCGATGAAGCTGGATTCTGAAAACTGCGGTCCCGTTGATGTTGGAGCCCACGCGTATTTGAGAATATTGAATTCCGCAGCGGTATTCTCGATGTGCGCGGAGCCGTAACTCCCGTAGAGCCGACCCGGAAGTATGTGGTAGCTGCTATTCTGAGAAACTCTCTCAATGGTTTCGGGCATGGATTCAGGAAATTTGAGGCGCAGCGGTGATAGGATTGATTCTAAAGTCCTTGTGGCCCAAGCGCTCGTTGTTGATGAGGACTACGACCTGATAGACCCCTGCACTTCGGAATTGGGTGGATGGAAAGCGGAAGGGGAATTCGAATATTTCGTCTTTATCGACAGCTTTCTTAAATCCGACTTCCATACTGGCGTTCGAAACCACTTCTCCGGAGGAAGGAACTTCGATTCGGACTGTAATCGTCATCCTTTCAATTTTGCCAGCGAGATTTGTGATTAGGACAACGGCGCAAAATGGGGGAGATTGCGCGGGAAATGACGGAAAATTGAAGTGCTGGAATGAGCCTATGAAAGAAAGCTTACCTGTGCCTTCTTCGCGAATGAATGTGTCACAGAGGACGATTCCTTGGCCTAGTGCCGGTTCAATAGATTCCATACGATTCTAAAACTGCAGCGGCCCGCTCAGTTGATTAGGGATATGCAAGTTGGGAGCTTTCCATAAAATGGCAAGATCGCTACACACAAAATGCACGCAAAGTGGGCCCGCATCCTGCCTTTTTCTGCTGCTACGAGTCGCAAGCAAATTCTCTCACAATTTCTCAGCTAGAAATGGCCTGCCATCCATAGCTCCGCAGGAGCGGAGGATGGTCGGGCTGGTGAGATTCGAACTCACGACCTCTTGCACCCCATGCAAGCGCGCTACCAGGCTACGCTACAGCCCGATGATCCATCGGAAGGGCCAAAAAGCCCCACCCTCCGGCGCTAGGCAAGCCCTTTTCGTTTCAATTTTGGCCGCGAAAAGGCGCAAAAAAAATCTACCCTGCCAGGTTCATGTTCCGAGCGCCCATCAGCCTTCGCCGAGGCTTCGGCCGACAGGTAGGCGCCTTGAGAGTATTGCCGGCCGTCGGATTCCTTGTGTTCTTTGCGGCACTCCCCTGCCTTGGTCGCAGATTGGGAAAGGGGCTGAAACAGGCTCCCTGGCAGGGCCTTCAGACTCATTATCCGGGGCGATCCGTGTCATCCGTGGGCAAAAACCTCCCCTGAAAAAGAGGTGCAATCGGGGGCAAGAGCCTCCATCAAGCCAGCCGGATTTGTCCTCGTAGCTCAGCTGGATAGAGCATCGGTTTTCTAAACCGACGGTCGCGTGTTCGAGTCACGCCGGGGACGCCATCCCTTTTCGGAAAAAACCGCTTGGCAAAGCCCGGGAAGTCCCATTCTTTCGCCGTTCGTTCGGATTTTGGTGGAGTATCCAAGTGGCCAAAGGGCGTTGACTGTAAATCAATTCGGGTCTTCCCGTTCGCTGGTTCGACTCCAGCCTCCACCACCATCCTTCGCCGAGCGAAGCGAGAGCGAAGGATGCCCGCCGAAGTCCCGCCATGGCGGGACGTAGGAGGGCATTACACCCGCGATGCGAGCCGAGTGGCTTCGGACGGCAGGCCATCCAGGAACTCGCCACGCGAAGCGAGAGCGAAGGATGCCCGCCGAAGTCCCGCCATGGCGGGACGTAGGAGGGCATTACACCCGCGATGCGAGCCGAGTGGCTTCGGATGGCAGGCCATCCAGGAACTCGCCACGCGAAGCGTGAGCGAAGATTGCCCGCCGAAGTCCCGCCAAGGCGGGACGTAGGAGGGCATTACACCCGCGATGCGAGCCGAGTGGCTTCGGACGGCAGGCCATCCAGGATTTCCGACGCCGATGACCACGGTGTAGCGCAGCCCGCTGGGCTGCGAAAAAGCACCCCATCGGGGTGCTCTACATCAAGGCACATGGCAGACCGGCAGGCCGGGCACCGGCGCGGGAGCCTGAACCGCCCCGGCGGGTCACCTGAACGAGCAGATGATGGATCGCCGCGTCCGGCTTTGCCGGACTCGCGATGACAAACGCGGCGCACCGGGCCGGTGCGCCCTACCCGCACTGCCTAGCACCCGTCTTGCCTATTGGCCTGCCCGCGGCCTAGTTGGAGCCCATCATGGAGCCCCTCGACCAGGCCGTCGAAGTCGTCCAGGAACACCCGTTCCTGCTCGGGCTGCTGCCGCACCTGCTGACCGTCGCCGGCGGCGTGCTGATCTTCCTGGCCATCGCCCGGCTGATGAGCGAGCGCCGGCAGCCGGGCAACACGTTCGCGTGGCTCTTCGCCATCATCTTCGTGCCGTATGTCGGCGTGCCGCTCTTCCTGCTGTTCGGCGGCCGGAAGGTCAAAAAGCTCGTGGCGCGCAAGCACCGCATCTGCCCCGTCCTGCCCGACGAGACCCATTCCCCCCTGCCCGCCAGCGCGCCGGCCACGGTGCTCACGCGCAACGGCGTCTGCCCGCCCGTCGGCGGCAACAAGGTGACCCTCCTCACGGACGGCGAGGAGGCCTTCGCGGCGATCGAAAAGGGCATCCGCGAGGCGCAGCACACGATCCACATCATGACCTTCATCCTCGGGCGCGACAAGGTGGGCCGGCGCATCGTCGAGCTGCTGGCGGAGCGCGCGCGGGAGGGCGTCAAGGTGCGGCTGCTGCTCGACGCGCTCGGCTGCTTCACGACCAGCGGCGGCTTCTGCGATCCCCTCCGCGAGGCCGGCGGCGAGGTGGCGAAGTTCATGCCCGTGCTGCCGCTGCAGACCCGCGGCTCGGCCAACCTCCGCAACCACCGCAAGATCGCGGTCATCGACCACCGTTACGCCGGCATCGGCGGGCGCAACCTCGCCGCCGAATACATGGGGCCGGCGCCGCTGAAGAAACGCTGGCGCGACTTCGGCGCGGTCGTCGAGGGCCCGGCCGTGGCGCTGCTCAACGAGATATTCCTCGCCGACTGGTCCTACGCCAGCGGCCAGTCGTTCAAGACGCTGCGCAAGGAGCTGCCGGACCAGCCGCCCGAGGCCGTGGGAGACAGCCGGCTCCAGATCGTGGCCAGCGGACCGGACGTCGAGAACGACCCGCTCTACGAGGGCATCCTCTCGGTGGTCGAGACGGCCGAGCGGAGCATCTGGATCGTCACGCCGTATTTCATTCCCGACGAGGTGCTGTTCCGGCTGCTCCAGCTCAAGGCGCGCTCCGGCGTGGACGTGCGGGTGGTGGTGCCGGCGAAGTCGAACCACCCCATCACCGATTTCGCGCGGCGGCATTTCCTGCGCGAACTGCAGGCCGCCGGCGCCAAGGTGCTCTACTACGGCCCGGGCATGAACCACGCCAAGCTCATCCTCGCCGACGAGTCCATCGGCCTGTGGGGCTCGGCCAATCTCGACCTCCGCAGCCTGTTCGTGAACTTTGAGGTCAGCGTCGTCACCTACTCGGAGGAGGACGCGAAGGCCATGGCGGCCTACATCCGCGACGTGTTCGCGCATTCGCAGCCGATGCCCGCACCGTCGAGGCATTGGAAGTTCTTCCCGGCCGTCGGCGAGGAGATGAGCCGGCTGCTCGCCCCACTGCTGTGAAAATTGTAGGAGGGGCTTTACGCCCCGATTGGGTTGGCGATCAAAGGTCGGGGCATAAAGCCCCTCCTACAGCGGCGCGCCCGGCGGTCACGCCCTACCCAGTTTGCACGCGAGGCCGACTGGTAGGGCGGGTTATCCTTAACCCGCCGCAATCCCATCGGCGCGTTGGGGACAACGCGCCCTACCTGTCTCACCCCACCCGCCCGATCCGGCCGTTGAGCGGCCAGCTCACGCGCCGCCTCGTTTCCGGCGGCCCCCACTGCGCGGCCAGCTCCTCCCTCATCGCCGGGACCGGATCCCGTCCGCTCGCCCGGGTGCAGCGCACGACCGCCGACCAGGTGCGCAGGTAGGCGGTGAAATCGTCCAGGCTCCATTGCAGCTCCATGGCGACGTCCGGGAACGGCAGCTCCGCGAACGGGAAATCGAGTTCGCGGTAGCCCGTCTCGCAATGCCTGCGCTCCGGCGGCCAGTAGGGCCCGACCACGTCGGTGTAGAAACGCCGCGCCACGGCATCCACCTCCGGCGTGATGCCGCACAGCTCGTAGGTCCACAACGCCACCACCCCGCCCGGCCGGACGACCCGCCGCACCTCGGCGTAATAGGCGTCGCGGTTAAACCAGTGCGCGGCCTGCGCGACCGTGGCGAGGTCCACCGACTTGTCCGCCAGCATCGCCGCGGTCTCGGCCGTTTGATGATAGCTCACGCGCGGGTGCGGCACCGCCTCGGCGAGCTGGGCCGCGCTCGGCTCGGTGGCGACGACCCGCTCGAAATGTTCCGCCAGCGCCACGGCGGCCTGACCGTTGCCCGTGCCGGCATCCCAAGCCAGCGACCGCCCCGGCGCCAGCCGGGCCAGCTCGGCGAACAACGCCGCCGGATACGTCGGCCGGGCCTTGGCATAGCCCGCCGCCTGCGTGGAGAAGTGGTCCTTGAAGCTCATACCGGTGTCTTGCCGAGATCGGAAATACCCCCGCTCAGCAACAAGCGCAGGGATAATCCGCCTCCATCGAAGGAATTAAGCAGAGGTTTTAGCCCCAAAAAGGCGCAAAGAGAGGCCGTCCTGCCAGGAACATCTTCCGTGCGCCTATGGGCGCCTTGAGAGTTTCACCGGCGGGCGGATTTTTGCGCCTCTTGGCGGCAATCAAATGCCTTGGTCAGGGCTGCTGTAAGCGGTTGCGCTGCAGCCGGGTCGCGACAAGTGCGAAGCCTTGGCGGCTGACCCCGGCCCGCCTCGTGAATCATTGTCGCATTCGCCCGGGGTCACCGACCCCGGCTACAACCTGCAGACCGATTGAGGAATTGTAGGAGGGGCTTTATGCCCCGATTCCGAAGGAATCCAAGATCGGGGCGTAAAGCCCCTCCTACAGCGGCGCGCCCAGCGGTCGCGCCCTACCCGTTTGCAGCGCTTCTCATCACACCGCGTGCGAGCGGATGTAATCCTTCACGGCCGCGACCGTGGCCGGCAGCTTGTGCTTCACCACCGGGCGGGACTTCAGCTCCTCCAGCGCGGGATGCGTGACCTCCTTGCCGGTGGCGGTGCGGATGGCGTCGGGAAACTTCGCCGGGTGCGCCGTGGCCAGCACGATGCTGGTGCGCGCCGGGTTGATGTCCTTGAAGGCGCACGCGGTGTGCGGGTCCACGACGTAATCGTAGCGCTCGTGGATGTTCCGGGTGATGGCGGTGATCTCGCCGTCGTCGGTGCGGGACGAAGTGAACAGCCCGCGGTCGAACTCGCCCAGCGCGTAGCCGCCCTCGGATTTCAGTTTCCCCATCACCTCGCGGACGCGCGCAGGGTCTTCGTCGAGGAGGTAGTAAAGGAATCGCTCGAAGTTCGACGCCACCTGGATGTCCATCGAGGGCGCGAGGCTCGGCTGCACCGCGCCGACCCGGTATTCGCCGGTGGTGAAGAAGCGGTGCAGGATGTCGTTCTGGTTCGTGGCGACCTTGAAGCCCTCGATCGGCACGCCCATCCGCGCGAGCATCCAGCCGGCGAGCACGTTGCCGAAATTGCCCGTCGGCACGACGAACTCGACGTTGCCGCGCTCCGCCTCCGGCAGCCGCAGCCACGCGTGGAGGTAGTAGACGCACTGGGTGAGCACCCGGGCGAGATTGATGGAGTTGACCGCCGACAGCCGGTGTTGCTGCGCGAAGGCGCGGTCACCGAACGCTTCCTTCAGCACTCGTTGCGTGTCGTCGAAGGTGCCGTCCACCGCGAGGGCATGGACATTGGCCGCGCCGGTGCAGGCCATCTGCCGCTCCTGCAGCGGCGAGACGCGGCCATCTGGATAGAGGATGAAGATGGCGGTCTTCGGCTTGCCGAGCAGCCCGTGGATGGCCGCCGCGCCGGTGTCGCCCGAGGTGGCGCCGAGGACGTTGATGCCCTGCCCGGTCCGCGCGCACTGATGCCCGTAGAGGTGGCCGAGCAGTTGCAGGGCGAAATCCTTGAACGCCAGCGTGGGGCCGTGGAAAAGCTCCAGCACGTGGAGATCCTTGTCCAGCTTCCGCAGCGGGGCGATCTCCGGGTGGGTGAACGTGCCGTAGGCCCGGTGCATCATCTGGGTCAGCGTCTCCTCCGGGATGTCGGTGGCGAAGAGGCTCAGGAACTCCGCGCACAGTTCCGTGTAACTCAGGTTCCGCCACGCCGCGAGCCGGGGGGAGACATCAGGCAGGCTCTCCGGCAGAAAAAGGCCTCCGTCCGGCGCCAGGCCGAGCGCCACCGCCTCGCTGAAGGAGACGGGGTCGGTCTGGCCGCGGGTGGAGATGAAGCGCATCGTTGCGGGGTTGTAGGCGGGGTGCCCTCACCCCGCGAGGCCTGATTCCCGCGGGGTGAGGGCACCCCGCCCACATCAGAGACTCAGGCCTTGTCCAACTGGAACGCCGAGTGGACGGCGCGCTGCGCGTCGTCGGCCCGGCTGCGGTCCACCGCGACGGTGATCTTGATCTCCGAGGTGGCGATGAGCTCGATGTTCACGCCCTCCGCGGCCAGCGCCGAGAAGACGGTGGCGGCCACGCCGGCGTGCGTGCGCATGCCGACGCCGACCACCGAGAGCTTGGCGATGTTGTCATAGGCCGTGACCTCGCCGCCGCCGAGCTTGGCCAGGATGGCGGGCAGGGTCTTGACCGCCTTGTGCGCGTCGTCGCGCGGCACGGTGAAGGTGAGGTTCACCACGCCGTTGCGGCCGATGTTCTGGACGATCATGTCCACGTTCACGCCGGCGTCGGCCAGGGCGGAGAACACCGTGGCGGCGGAGGCGGGCTTGTCCGGCAGGTTGCTGATGACGACCTTGGCCTGGTCCTTGTCGACGGCGACGCCGCGGACGACGACCTTTTCCATGTAGGCGACTTCCTCTTTCACGATGGTTCCTTGGTTGTGGTTGAAGCTGGAGCGGACCTCGAAGACGACGCCGTATTTCTTGGCGAACTCGACGGAGCGGGACTGCATGACCTTCGAGCCGAGGCTGGCGAGCTCGAGCATCTCGTCGTAACTGAGCTCGTCGAGTTTGCGGGCGGCCTTCACGACGCGCGGGTCGGCGGTGTAGACGCCGTCCACGTCGGTGAAGATCTGGCAGACCTCGGCCCTGAGCGCGGCGGCAAGGGCGATGGCGGTCAGGTCGGAGCCGCCGCGGCCGAGCGTGGTGATCTGGCCGGCGTCGTTGATGCCCTGGAAACCGGCGACGATGACGACCTTGCCCTCCTGGAGGTCCTTGGCGATGGGCGCGGCGTTGATCTGCTTGATCTTGGCCTTGGTGTGGATCTTGTCCGTGAAGATGCCGGCCTGCGCGCCGGTGTAGGAGACGGCCGGCACGCCGATGGCGTGCAGCGCGATGGCGGTCAGGGCGATCGTCTCCTGCTCGCCGACGGCCAGCAGCATGTCCATCTCGCGCTCGTCCGGTCGGTCGTGGATGGACTTGGCGCGGGCGATCAGCTCGTTGGTCACGCCCGAGCGCGCCGAGACGACCACGACGAGCTCGTGGCCGTCGTCGCGCGTCTCCTTGATGCGCTCGGCGACCTTCTTGATGCGCTCGATGTCGCCCACCGAGGTGCCGCCGTATTTCTGGACAATCAATGACATGGAGGAATGGAACGCGGAAACTGGCCCGCCGCCGCGCGGCTTGGCAAGGCGGCAGTGCTAGCGGAGCGTCATAATGCGGGCAGTGAGCAGGTTGCGGCAGGTGGAGTGGCTTGCCCTCAAGCCGCTTGAAGCGCGTTGAGGGCAACGCGCTCCACCCGATCAGCAGCCTGGCTGATTACGCTTCCTGTAGCCGCGTTGGAGCAAGGCGACAACGTGGCCTTGTTCCGGCCACGCTTTCGTCCCGCTGACGGGACTCAAGCGCGGCTACAGATCAGTCTCCGGACGCCTTCTTCGCGAACTTGTTCTCGGTGCCGGCGAGGAGCCGCTTGATGTTCTCGCGGTGGCGGACGATGACGAACAGCCCGAGCAAGGTAACGACAATGTTCAACGGCAGCGGATGCCCGAGCACCCAGCCCAAGGCCGGCACCACCACGGCCGCGATGATCGAGCCGAGCGAGACATAGCGGGTCGTGTAGAACGTGAGCACCCACACGACCGCGCCGATGAGGCAGGCGGCCGGCATAAGCACCAGCACGCCGCCCGCGGCGGTCGCGACGCCCTTGCCGCCCTTGAACCTGGTGAAGAGGGAGAACGAGTGCCCGAGCACCGCGCCGATGACGCCGGCCAACCCGAGCAACCGCCAGCTCTCGCCGGTGACGGTCGCGACGGCGCCGTCACCGAAGTCCCAGGTCATGGTCGCGTCGGTGAAATACACCAGCGCCCACCCGGCCGCGAGCACGCCCTTCAGCACGTCGAGCCCGAACACGAGGTTGCCGGCGCGCCTGCCCCTGGCGCCGAACTTGTCGCCGAGCACGCGCTTGACGTTGGTCGCGCCCGGGTTGCCGCTGCCCTCCTTGAAGATGTCCACGCCGTGCGCCCGCGCGACGAGCCAGCCGAACGGCAGCGCGCCGAGGAAGTAGCCCGCCAGGGCGGCGGAGACGTAGGGCAGGACCTGGATCAAAACCGCACCAAGACAGCGCGTTTGATGGCGGGATGCGAGAGCAATTCCTTCATCACGGGCGCGGCGAGGTCGGAGTCGAGATTGAGCACGGTCAGGGCCGTGCCGCCCACGATGTTGCGGCTGAGCGACATCGCGGCAATGTTCACCTGCTCGCGTCCCATCAGCGTGCCGACCATGCCGATGATGCCGGGCTTGTCGGAGTTCTCGTAGATGAGCAGCACACCCGACGGCTCGACCTCGACCTCGCGGCCGTTGATGGCGATCAGGCGCGGCTGGTTGCCCTTGCCGAGCAGCGTGCCGGCGGCGGACACGGTCTCGCCGCCCTCCTGCACCGCCTCGACCTGCACCAGCTCGGTGTAGTCGGACTCGACGTTGGACTTGGTGACCTCCACCTGCACGCCGAGGCGCGACATGTGGACGGGAGCGTTGATGTAGTTGAGCTCCTCGCTGCTGATGCGCTTGAGGAAGCCGCGCTGGATGGCGCGGGTGACGGGGTTGGCGTCGAGCTCGACCACCTTGCCCCAGTAGGTGATGCGCAGCCGCTCCACGCGGCCGGTGGCGTATTGCTGCACGAGCGTGCCGAGCTTGGCGCCGAGCTCGAGATACGGCCCGAGCACCTTGAGCGTGGCGGCGTCGAGCGAGGGCATGTTGACGGCGTTGCGGATGACGCCGCCGTTGAGCACGTCGGCGATCTGCTCGGCCACCTCGACGCCCACGGCGTCCTGCGCCTCGGCGGTCGAGGCGCCGAGGTGCGGCGTGAGGGTGACGTTGGGCAGCCGGCGCAGCTCGTGATCGGCCGCGAGGGGCTCGTCCTCGAACACGTCGAGGCCGGCCGCGGCCACCTGGCCGGACTTGAGCGCGGCGACCAGCGCCGACTCCTTGATGATGCCGCCGCGGGCGCAGTTGAAGAGCCGGACGCCCTTCCGGCATTTAGCCAGCGCCTTCTCGTCGAGCATGTATTGCGTCTGCTCGGTCAGCGGCATGTGGACGGTGATGTAGTCCGATTCCTTCAGCAGGTCGTCGAGCGAGACGGCCTCGATCTGCATGGCCTTGGCGCGGCTGGGCGCGAGGTAGGGGTCGAAGGCCACGACCTTCATGCCGAAAGCCTGCGCGCGCTTGGCGACCTCGGTGCCGATGCGGCCGAGGCCGACGATGCCGAGCGTCTTGCGGAACAGCTCGATGCCCGAGAAGCTCTTGCGGTCCCACTTGCCGTCGCGCATCGAGCCGGCGGCCTGCGGCACGGGGCGCGCGCCGCACAGGATGTGGGTGAAGGTCAGCTCCGCCGTGGCGATGGTGTTGCCCGACGGCGTGTTCATGACGATGACGCCGTGCTCGGTGGCGGCCTCGACATCCACGTTGTCCACGCCCACCCCGGCCCGGCCGACGACCTTGAGCGACGGCGCGGCGGCGAACACCTCGGCGGTGATCCTGGTCTCCGAGCGCACCGCGATGGCCTGCACGTCCTTCACCAGCTCCAGGATCTTCGCCGGGGGCGAGCCGTAGGCCTCGATGACTTCAAAGCCCGGCTGCGCCCGCAGGCAGGCGACGCCCTTCGGTGAGATCTTGTCGGCGACGAGGATTTTCATGGAAGCGGGCAGGCAACAGCCCGCCTCCGCAAAAATCAACCCCCTATGTGGTCATAGGTCGGCGGTGTTTCCGCCGCGTCGCAAAAAGGTGGAGCGGCTTGCCCCCAAGCCGCTTGAGAGGGAAGCGCATTGAGGGCAACGCGCTCCACCGGCAGATCTTGCTGGAGGCGGGGTGCCCTCACCCCGCTTGATTCAGCATCGCAGCCAGCGCCTCGCGGGGTGAAGGCACCCCCCGCCCACATGAAGTTCAATTCGCCCCGGTGCCGACGAAGTGGATGGCGAAGGCCAGCTTGTCGGCCGTCTCCTCGATCTGTTTGGCGATGGGCTTGCCGGCGCCGTGGCCGGCCTTGGTCTCGATGCGGATGTAGGCGGGAAACTCGGGGTCGGGATTCGCCGCCTGCATGGCCGCGGCGTATTTGAACGAGTGGCCGGGATGCACGCGGTCGTCGTGGTCGGCGGTGGTGGTCAGCACGGCGGGGTATTTCACCCCGGGCCGGACATTGTGCACCGGCGAGTAGGCGCGGAGGTATTTGAAGCCCGCGGCATCGTCCGCCGAGCCGTAGTCGCCGGTCCACGCCCAGCCGATGGTGAATTTGTGGAAGCGCAGCATGTCCATCACGCCGACGGCGGGCAGAGCGACGCGGGCGAGGTCGGGCCGCTGGTTGATGGTGGCGCCGATGAGCAGGCCGCCGTTGGAGCCGCCGCTGATGACGAGCTTGTCGTGCGAGGTGTAGCCGTTGGCGCAGAGCCAGTCGCCGGCGGCGGCGAAGTCGTCGAACACGTTCTGCTTGCGCTCCTTCGTGCCGGCCTCGTGCCACTCCTTGCCGTATTCGCCCCCGCCGCGAAGGTTGGGCAGGGCGTAGACGCCGCCCAGCTCGAGCCAGGCGACGACGCTCGTGGAAAACGCGGGCTGCATCGAGACGTTGAAGCCGCCGTAGGCGTAGAGGTGCGTCGGGTGCGAGCCGTCGAGCTTCAGGCCCTTGCGCGCGGTGATGAACATCGGGATGCGCGTGCCGTCCTTGGACGGGTAGAAGACCTGCTTCGTCTCGTAGAGGTTCGGCTCGAAGGCGACCTTCGGCGCCTGGTAGGCCTCGGTCGCTCCGGTGTCGAGATCGTGCCGGTAGTTGGTGGTGGGGAAGACGAAGGAGGTGAAGTTGAAGAACAGCTCCGGTTCGTCGTGCCGGCCGCTCAGGGCCGCGACGGTGCCGATGCCGGGCAGCTCGATGTCGCGCAACGGCGCGCCGTCCCGCGCGAAGACCGCCAGCCGGCTCCTTGCGTCCTGCATGTAGTTCACGACGAAGCGCCCGCCGATGTATTGCGAGGACTCGATGACGTCGCGGGACTCGGGCACAAGCGTCCGCCAGTTCGCGCGCTCCCGGCGCGCGAGATCGATGGCGACGATCTTGCGGCGGGGCGCGTCGAGATCCGTCTCGAAGAACAGCACGGTGCCCTCGCTGCCCAGCAGGGTGAAGTCGGCGATCCACTCGTCCACCACCCGGACGACCGGGCCGGCGAAGTCGGGCCGGGCCGGATCCTTGAGGTCGATGTAGTAGACGAGGTTGATCGGGTCGGTGCTCTTCGAGCCGATGAGCACGGCGTAGCGGCCGTCGTCGGTCACCTGCGTGCCGAAGGCCCACTTCGGCTCGTCCGGCCGCTCGTAGACCGGCACGTCCTCGGACTGCGGCGTGCCGAGCCGGTGGTAGAAGAGTTTCTTGTTCTCGAGCTTGGTGAACACCTGGTTGGCGTCCTTCGCGGGCTCGTCGTAGCGCGCGTAGTAGAAACCCTTGCTGTCCTTCGTCCAGGACGTGGTGGAAAACTTGAGCCAGCGCAGGTGGTCGGACGTGTTCTGCGCGGCGGCGACGGAGAGCACGCGCGCTTCGTTCCAGTCGGAGCCGGCGGAGGCCGTGCGGTAGGCGACCCACTGGCCGTCCGGCGAGACGGACGTGCCGGTGAGCGCGACGGTGCCGTCGGCGGCGAGCGTGTTCGGGTCCATGAGCAGGCGGCCCTCGGCCGTGAGGCCGTCCTTCACGTAGAGCGGCGACTGGTTCTGCAGGCCGGTGTTGTGGGTGTAGAAGTATTTGCCGCCTTCCTTGTTGGGCAGGCTGTAGCGCGGGTAATTGAAAAGTTCGGTCAGGCGCTGCTTGATGGACTCGCGGTTCTTCAACGTGGCGAGGAAGTCGAAGGTCGCCTGGTTCTGCGCCTCGACCCAGGCCTTGGTCTCCGCGGAGTCCACGTCCTCCAGCCAGCGATAGGGATCAGCCACCTTCGCGCCGTGGTAGTCGTCCACGTGTCCGACGGCCTGGGAGGCCGGATAATTCCATGCCGCCAGCGCCAGCACGGGCGCCGCGATCAACAACACGATGAGCTTTCGCATCCGGGCAACACAGCCGGGAAAATCAACCCGCGCAAGCCGGAGATGGCGATTGGTCCTAAAGAACGATGAACGGCGGCTGTTCTGCGCCATTGCGCTTTTCCCGCCGCGGTCCTTCCTTGGTCGCCGTGGGCCAGTCTCCCTCCCTCCCCCCCGCCGAACGCCTGCGCCGCCAGGTCGAGTTCATCGTCGAGGTGGACAAACTGAAGGAGGTGCTGCGCCAGACCGTGCTAATCAACAGCCGCCGCGCGGAAAACAGCGCCGAGCACTCGTGGCACTTCGCGCTCATGGTCGTCACGCTGGCCGAGCATTCCAACCACCGGCCGCTCGACGTGCTCCGCATCCTCAAGATGGTGCTCATCCACGACCTCGTGGAGATCGACGCCGGCGACACCTTCGCCTACGACACGCAGAAGATGGCCGACCAGCACGAGCGCGAGGCCCGCGCCGCCACGCGCATCTTCGGGCTGCTGCCGCCGGACCAGGCCGCGGAGTTCCGCGCGCTGTGGGACGAGTTCGAGGAACAGAAGACCCCCGAGGCGCGGTTCGCCCACGCCTGCGACCGCTTCCAGCCCATGCTGCTCAATTGCCGCACCGAGGGACATTCCTGGCGTGTGCATGGCATCTCCCAGGACCGCGTCCTCGCCCGCAACGCCCATGTTGCCCAAGGCTCCACCGCCATCTGGGAATATGCGGTCCGCATGATCGACGAAGCCGTGGCCAAGGGTCATCTCGCCCCGAAGCCGGGCTGACGGTCCGGCGAGGTTTGAGCTGACCGGAGCAGCGCCACGCGCATGGTGCCGCCATGCGACTCCTGCCCCTTCTGCTGCCGCATCGTGCCTGACCGCGGTTGTCCTTCCCGCCCCGGGCGGACGGATATTAAGGTGTCTGGTGTGGCCATGGCTATACATCACGGCAGAAATATTTGCCCAGGCGGTGGAGGGCAGAGCTCCTGCGAGGCCGATTTTCCCCTCGCTCAATGGCCTCGCAGGAGCTCGGCCTCCAACAACTCCGGGAAGCGACTTGCCATTACTGCGTTAAGTTTCCGGTCGAACCCGCTCTGTTTCCCAGAGGAGATGTCACCTAATAGGTGACATTATGGCGGTGGTGGCCGGACGGGGTGAATGTAACGGAGTAGGGTTACGACGCTGTGTATAATATCGATTCGGATCGTTCATGGTTGCGACGTTTTTTGCTTGGACGGAGGGCAGAGCTGGGGGGGGCGAATCCGCCTTCGTCCCGCGTTGCGGGACTGCGGCGCGGCCAGCGGCGGCCGGCCTCAACTCAGATCGCGAAATGAGCCGAATTCCGGGTCAAACAGCCGGCGGTAGGTCCGGATGATCATGCCGTCGGTCAGGCCGGCGAGGTGGTCGCAGATGCGGCGCGCCTTGCCGTCGAGCGTCTTCTCGGCGCCGATGAGGCGGCTGACGTTCGCGGGGAGGATGGTGATGATCCGCTCGCCGCGCTCGGCGTAGTTCTCCCAGATGGCGTTGAAGAGCGCGTTGAGGAGGTTGCGCGCCTTGTATTCGAGCTGCTCTAGCTGCGGGCTCTCGAAGATGATGTCGTTGGCCATCTTCTTGAAGAATTCCGCCTCCCGCACCGCGTCCTCGTCCACCACCAGCTCGTAGCGGTAGCGGTTGGTCTGGGTCGCCATGAAATTCTCCCGCTCCTTCAGCCGGCAGGCCGAGATGAAATGGCCGATCTTCTTCGAGAAGACGTTTTCCAGCTTGTCGCGCCGGATGGCGTCGAAAAGCGTGTCCATGTGCCCCTGCTGCTCGGGTCCGACCGCCTGGTCGCCCGCCCAGCGCTCGACCCGGTCGATGGTGAGGAAGCCCGCGCGCACGCCGTCCACGATGTCGTTGAGCGAATAGGCCGCGTCGTCGGCCCAGTCCATGACCTGGCACTCGACGCTTTTGAAGTCGTTCAACGCCATGCCGCGCATCAGCGGCCCGGGGATGGACGCCCCGCCGAACACCCAGGCCCGCACCGGCTCCTGCCCCGCGTAGATGAAGTGGTTGACCGGCGGCGTGGCGAACTCGGTGTAGAGTTTCTTGTATTTGAGCACGCCGTCGAGCAGCGCGCGCGTGGGCTGCATGCCGCGCACGCCCGACTCGTTTTGATAAATCGTCTCGCAGAGCAGGTGGAGGGTCTGGGCGTTGCCCTCGAACCCGCCGCGGCGCTTCATCAGCTCCTGCAGCGTGCGCTCGCCGGAGTGGCCGAACGGTGGGTGGCCCATGTCGTGCGCGAGGCAGCTCGCCTCGACGAGGTCGGAGTCGATGTAGAAATCGTCCGCCAGCGGCGCGCCGCGGCTGAGCAGGTAGTGGCAGATGGAGCGGCCGATCTGCGCCACCTCCATCGAGTGCGTCAGCCGCGTGCGGTAGAAGTCGTATTCGCCGCTGAGGAACACCTGCGTCTTCGACTGGAGCTTGCGGAAGGCGTGCGCGTGGATGATGCGGTCGCGGTCGATCTGGAACGGCGTGCGGTAGTCGGGTTTCCGGCCGCCGCTCCACTCCTGGGTGTCGAAGGCGTTGTAGAATCGGTTCGGCGGCATGGCGGGAATCGCGTGGACACAAACAGGTGGACCCGCAGGATGCCAGCATTATGGATGCACCGCTGTGCGCTTCAGCACCGGTAGGGCGAATCCTCCGGATGAGCCGCGGCTCGTCGAGGACGACTCGCCCTACCTCGAGGCCGTCATCCTCGCATTACCCATGACGAAATCACGTGCTCTCCTGCAGCTGACGGCTCTGTTCATCGCCCTTGCACCGGCCACGCTCCGTCCCTCCGAAGTCCAAGAGGCCAGATCCCTCATCACCGCGACCGACCTGCTCAAGGTGCAGCAGCTCGAATCGCCCGCCCTGTCGCCCGACGGCAAGCTGGTCGCCTACGTCGTCCGCTCCATCGAGCCGAAGCCAAACGCCAAGGACGACTGGGAATACCGCACGCACCTCTGGCTCGCCGCGACCGACGGCTCCGCTCCCCCGCGCCAGCTCACACAATCGGGCAACAACTCCGCACCCGCTTGGAGCCCCGATGGCACCCGTCTGGCATTCCTGCGGACAATCGAGAAGGAGAAGCCGCAGGTCCTCATCATGCCGCTGACCGGAGGCGAGGCTTGGGCGCTGACCAAGCTCGAGACCGGCGCCGGCAGTCCGCGCTGGTCGCCCGACGGCACGCAAATCCTTTTCACCTCTTCACTCAGCTATGCGCAGGTCCGCGCCGCGCTGGAGAAGGCCGGGCTCGAGGCAAAGCCGAAGTGGAGCCCTGAGAGGTCCGGCCGCGAAGCCAACGACACGGCCAACTGGGCGCACAAATCTAAAGACAAGGACGACGCAGACAAGAAGCCCAAGGTGGATCCTGACGGGTCAATGGCGGAGCGCCGCGAGTGGCTGGCCAGGAACGAGGCCGACGCCAGCCCCCGGGTGACGACGCGGCTCAATTTCTTCGGCGAGACCGACCTGCAGCCCTCGGAATCAATCTCGCAGTTGTTTGTCGTGGAGGTGAAGGAAGGCTCCGAGCCGCGCAACATCGCCCCCGGTTACACCGCCCATGCGGACGCCGAATGGCTGCCCGACGGCAAGTCCGTCGTCGCCACCGGCCCGCGTTCCCTCACGGAGCACCCCGACCGCGAGCGCTTTCGCAGCCTCCATCTGATCGATGTCATGACAGGCGAGTCCCGGACGCTGCTCGACCGCGCCGACGAGAACTACGACAACCCGACACCGTCGCCGGACGGCAAATGGATCGCCTTCACCGTGCAGACCGGCGGGCTGTTCAGCTTCAGCCAGGCGGCGGTCGCCGTCGTCCCTGCCGCCGGCGGCGAGCCGAGGATCCTCACCGCCGCGCTCGACCGGGTCGCGCAGAACCTGAAATGGAACCCCGACAGCCGCTCGATCTATTTCACCACGCCGAGCAAGGGCGGATTCCCGCTTCGTTCGGTCGATGTGGAGGGCGGCGAGCCGCGCAAGCTCACGGAAAACCCCGAGTGGGGCGTGCGCGACTACGACATCACCGGCGGCGCACTCGCTCAGGTCGTCACCCGGCCGGAGAATCCCTACGAGCTGCTGGCCGGGGAGGCCGGCGGGGACGGGCCGCGCGAACTGACGACGCACAACAGCGCGTGGCTGGCGGGCAAAAAGCTCAGCACCTACGAGCCGCACCGGCTCGTCAATTCGGAGGGCATCACGGTGGATTACTGGACGCTGAAACCCGCGGACTTCGACCCGGCGAAAAAATATCCCCTGCTCCTGCAGATCCACGGCGGACCGTCCGCCATGTGGGGGCCGGGCGAGGACACGATGTGGCACGAGTTCCAGTATTACGCCGCGCGCGGCTACGTGGTGGTGTTCGCCAATCCGCGCGGCTCCGGCGGCTACGGGCGGGATTTCCAGAAGGCGAATTACAAGGACTGGGGCACCGGCCCGGCCTCCGACGTGCTCAACGCCGCGCGCTTCAGCGCGCAGAATCCCTGCGTCGACACGGATCGGCAGGTCGTCACCGGCGGCTCCTACGGCGGCTACCTGACGGCGTGGATCGTCGGGCACGACCAGCGCTTCAAGGCCGCCGTCGCCCAGCGCGGTGTCTACGACCTCGCGACCTTCTTCGGCGAGGGCAACGCCTGGTTCCTCGTGCCGCTCTATTTCGGCGGCTATCCGTGGGAGGAGGACACGCGCCGGTTGCTCGAGCGCGAGTCGCCGCTCACCTATGTGGCCGACATCAAGACCCCGCTCCTCATCCAGCACGGCGACGTGGATCTGCGCACCGGCGTCATCCAGAGCCAGATGCTCCACAAAAGCCTCAAGGCGCTCGGCCGCCCCGTCGAATACGCCCGCTACCCGCGCGCGAGCCACGAGATGAGCCGCAGCGGCGAGCCGAAACAACGGCTCGACAGCCTCGTGCGCTACGAGGAGTTCTTCCGCCGGCACATCGGCGATAACTGAACTTATTTCCATGAATCGTCTCCTCCTGCTCCTCGGCGCCGCGCTTCTCGCGTCGTCGCTCCCCGCCCAGACCTCTGTCTGGAAGGTCACCCGCGGCGGCAGCACGCTCTATCTCGGCGGCACCTGCCATGTGCTCCGCGCCTCCGATTATCCACTGCCCAAGGAATACGACACCGCGTTCGCCGCCTCCGCGACCGTCGGCTTCGAGACCGACATCGCGCGGCTCACCAAGCCCGAGACCCAGCAACGCCTGATGGCGCTCGGCACCCTGCCGCCCGGGACGACACTCGACCAGGTGCTGAGCCCGGAGGCCTGGGCGGCGGCGCAAAGATACTGTGCCCAAGCGGGGCTGCCCGAGGCCAACATCCGTGGCTTCAAACCGTGGTTCTTCACCGTGCTGATGGCCGTCGTCGAGCTGCAGAAACTAGGCGTCACGCGGGAAGGCGTGGACCTGCACTACTTCAAGCAGGCGGCGTCCGCGGGCAAGCCGGTCGAGGGCCTCGAACCCTTCGAGGAACATCTCAACTACCTCGCCAACCTTGGCGCGGGCCACGAAAGCGAGATGGTGCTCCAGAGCGTCGAGGATCTCGCCGGGATTCCGGCGATGTTTTCCGAGCTCCTCGCGGCCTGGAAAGCCGGCGATCTGGCGAAGATCGACCAGCTCATGCTGAAGGATCTGCGCGACAAATATCCCGCGATCCATGCGGAACTGATCGTGAAGCGCAACCAGGCCTGGCTGCCGGCCATCGAGAAGATGCTCCGGACTCCCGAGGCCGAATTCATCCTCGTCGGCGTCGGACACATGGCCGGTCCCGAGGGGCTGGTGGCCCTGCTCAAGGCCCGCGGCTGCACCGTGGAGCAATTGGTGGTAAAGAATTAGCCGTCAGGTTTCCGGCCCTTGCGGGCAACGCGGGAACCGTCACTGTCGCCCCATGCCGCACACCCTGTTTCCCACCGCCTTCGGCACCTGCGGCCTCGCCTGGAACGGCGACAGCCTCACCGGTTTCCAACTGCCGGAGGATGACGTGGCGGCGACGGAGAAGCACCTGGCCGGGAAGGCGAAGAGCAAGGCCGCTACCGAGCCGCGCCACGAGTGGGTGCGACGCCTCATCGAGCGCGTGCAGGCGCACCTCGAGGGCCGCCTGCAGGACTTCGCCGACGTGCCGCTCGACTGGCCGCGCGTGACGGATTTCCAGAAGGCGGTCTATCTGCAGGCGCAGGAGATCAAGCCCGGCTTCGAGCGCAGCTACGGCGAGATCGCCCGGACGCTCGCGCTCGGGCCCGAGTCGGCCCGCGCCGTCGGCGTCGCCCTGGCCACGAATCCCTGGCCGCTCATCGTCCCCTGCCACCGCGTCGTGTCGGCCGGCGGCAAGATGGCGGGCTTCTCCGCGCCGGGCGGCGTGCGCACCAAATCGCGCCTGCTCGCGCTCGAGGGTGCCGAGCTGCTTTCCGAGTAGGTAGTGCGCGTTATCCCTAACGCGCCGGTTTTTGCGGCGGATTAAGGATAATCCGCCCTACCACCCAAACTTGAAGCCCACCTACCAATTCGACCCCGTCACCGCTGTCGCGCACCTGCGCCGGGCCGACCCGATCATGGCGCAGCTCATCAAACGCGTGGGCCCGTTTGCCTTGGAATTGCTGCCGGCGCGCACGCTGTTCGAGGCGCTGCTGCGCTCCATCGTCCACCAGCAGTTGCACAGCAAGGCGGCGGCCACCATCCATGGCCGCGTGCTCGCCGTGCTGCATTCGCACGGCGGCGTCACATCCGCGGCGCTCGCCGCCGCCACGGACGCTGAACTGCGCTGCGCCGGCCTCTCCCGCGCCAAACTGGCCGCGTTGCGCGACCTCGCCGCCAAGTGCATGGACGGCACCGTGCCGTCGCTCCGCGCAGCCGCACGATTGTCCGGCGACGTGCTGGCCGACCGGCTCACGCAGGTCCGCGGCATCGGCCCGTGGACGGTGCACATGCTGCTCATCTTCACCCTGGGCCGGCCGGACGTCATGCCGACGGGCGACTTCGCCATCCGGCTCGCCTTCGGCCGGCTCTACCGCAAGCGCGGCACGCCCCCACCCGCCGCGATTCTAGGGCACGCCAGGGCCTGGCAGCCCTACCGCAGCGTGGCGAGCTGGTATCTCTGGCGCTCGCTCGACAAGGACTGATTTTCCGCCACACTGCCGGCGCGAAACCACATGCATACGTTCGCCCCGCTGCCCGCCGCCGCAGGTTATCCCGATGAGAGCGTCGGCCGGTTGATGGAGGAGCCGGTGGCGGTGTTTCCGCCCCACTTCACGGTCGGCGAAGCCACCACCGTCGTCCGCGAGCTCGCGCAGAACACGCGCGTATTCACCTACGGCTACATCGTGGACGCCCGGCGCGTGCTGACCGGTGTGGTCACCATGCGCGACCTGCTGCTGCACGCCCCGGAGGAGAAGCTCCAAGCATTCATGCTGCGGGAGCCGTTCTCGCTCCGCCCCGACCAGCCCGTGATGGAGGCGATGCGCCAGACCGTGAACAAGCACTACCCCTCCTACCCGGTCTGCGACGAACAGGGCGTGCTGGTCGGCATCGTGCGCGGGTCGAAAATCTTCGAGCAACAGGCCGTCGCCATCAGCGCGCAGGCCGGCGCGATGGTCGGTGTCGAGAAGGAGGAGCGCATCGCCACCTCCTTCCGGCGCAGCCTGTTCTTCCGCCACCCGTGGCTGCAGTTCAACCTGCTCACTGCCTTCGTCGCCGCCGCGGTCGTGGGCGTGTTCGAGTCCACCATCGAGAAGATCGTCGTGCTCGCCGTGTTCCTGCCGGTCCTCGCCGGTCAGTCGGGCAACACCGGCTGCCAGGCGCTCGCCGTGGCGCTCCGCGGCATGACGCTGGGCGAGCTGCAGTCGTTCAACGCCCGCCGGCACCTGTTCAAGGAGGCCGCGCTCGGCGTGGTCAACGGCGCGCTGGTCGGCCTCACCGCCGGGCTCGGCATGTTCTTCTACGCCCTCTGGCAGCACACGGCCGAGGCCCCGTGGCAGCTCGGCGCCATCGTCTTCCTCGCCATGACCGGCGCCTGCGCCCTCAGCGGCCTCTCCGGCGTGCTCGTGCCGCTCACGCTCAAGCGGTTCGGCGCCGACCCGGCCACCGCCTCCAGCATCTTCCTCACCACCGCCACCGATGTCGCCAGCATGGGCTTCTTCCTCGGCATCGCCACCCTGTGGCTGATGTAGCCGGAAAAATCCTGTAACCGCGGGCGACCGCCAGGGGTTATAAGGGCACACCCGAATGTTCTCCGACCTACGACTCGCGCTCCGCCAGCTCGCGAAATCGCCGGGCTTTGCCGCCGTGGCCGTCCTCTCCCTCGCCCTGGGCATCGGCGCCAACACCGTCATCTTCAGCCTCGTCAACGAGGTGCTGCTCAAGTCCCTCCCCGTCCGCGAGCCGGACCGGCTCGTGCTCTTCGGCTGGGCGGCGCAACGGGGCTTCGGTCCGCACTCGCACAGCGGCTGGTCCACCCGCGATCCGAAGACCGGCGAGCAGACGAGCACGTCGTTCTCGCGCCGCACCTACGAGCTGTTCCGCGCCGAATCCGGCGCCCCGCTGACCGATGTCTTCGCCTTCGCCCCGCTGTATCGTGCCAGCGTCATCTTCGACGGACAGGCCGAGGTCGTCACCACCGGCCAGGTGGTTTCCGGCAACTACCACCAGGCGCTCGGCGTGCCGATGATCGCCGGCCGCGCGCTCACTCCGGAAGATGACCGGCCCGGGGCCCCGCCGGTTGTCGTGCTCTCGGCGCCTTATTGGCAGCGGCGCTTCGGCGGTGATGCGGCGGTCATCGGGAAGACCATGACGATCAACAATGTCGTCGCGGAGATCGTCGGCATCACCATTCCCCGCTTCCCCGGCACCCTCCAGATCGGAGAAGTCCAGGACCTGACCCTGCCGCTCTCAACCTACACTTTGCTGGCGCCGGACGACACTGACTCGCCCCAACCGTGGGCCTGGTGGCTCCGCATCATGGGCCGGCTGGCGCCCGGAGCCTCACATGAACAGGCCCGCGCTGCGATGGCCGGTGTTCATCGGGCTTCCATCAAGGACACGTTTGGCGAAAGCGCGATCGCCGAGGCCAAAAAACAGGGGGATGCTCCGCCGGAGGAGAGAGTCAGGCTCATCGCCAGCTCGGGCGCGCAGGGTCTGGTCGAGGCCCGGCGCATGTATTCGCAGTCGCTGTTGATTCTCAGTTCTCTGGTCGGGCTCGTGCTGCTCGTGGCCTGCGCGAATGTGGCCAACCTGCTCCTCGCGCGCGGTGCGGCGCGGCAACGCGAGATCGCCGTCCGGCTGGCGCTCGGTGCGAGCCGGCGCCGCCTGCTCCGCCAGTTGCTCACGGAGAGCGTCCTGCTCGGGTTGCTCGGCGGCCTGGCCGGCCTCGTGTTCGCCTGGTGGGGTCGCGGCGTGCTGCTGGCCTGGCAGCCGCTGGGCCGGGGTTCGCTCTCGCTCGATCTGGCCCTCGACTGGCGCGTGCTGGGTTTCACCACCGCGGTCGCCGTGCTGACCGGCGTGCTGTTCGGGCTCGCCCCGGCCTGGCGGGCGACGCGGCTCGACCTCAGCGCCGAGTTCGCCGGCGGCGCCCGCACGCTCGGTGGCGCCCGCTCCCGGCTGGCCGGCGGCCTCATGGTCGTGCAGGTGGCGCTCTCGCTCGTGCTCCTCGTCGGCGCGGCGCTGTTCACCCGCACGCTCGTCAACCTCCAGCAGGTGGACTCCGGCTTCAACCGCAGCCGCCTGCTCTTGTTCTCCGTGGACGCCATGGCGGCCGGCCGGAAGCGCGCGGAGCTTCCGGTGCTCTACGACCGCATCGCCGGGCGCTTCCGCGCGCTGCCGGGCGTCGCCTCGCTGGGCTATTCCCAGATGCCGATCCTCTCCGGCGGCAGCTGGTCGAGCAACGTGGTGGTCGAGGGCGAGCCCGAGAAGACCGGCCGGAGCTCCTCCGTCGTGATGAACGGCGTCGATCCAGAGTTTTTCTCCACCTACGGGATGCCCATCCTCCAGGGCCGTGCCTTCACCGCCCGCGACGAAGCCGACGCGCCGCGTGTGGCCATCGTGAGCCAGGCATTCGTCCGCGAATATCTGGACAACAAGCCGGCGCTCGGGCGGCGCTTCGGCAGCGGGCGCCCGCAGAACGCCGGCGACTACGAGATCGTCGGCGTGGTCCGTGATGCCCGCGGCATCCGGCTCAACGAGGAGCCGCGTCCATCCGCGTTCTTTCCCTACCCGCAGTTGCGCAACGCCCGCGCCGCCCACTTCGCCCTCCGGGTGACGACGGACGACCCCGCCGCCCTGGCGCAATCGCTCCAGAACGCCTTGCGCGAGGTGGACCCGGCGCTGCCGTTGTTCAATCTCCGCACCCAGGAAAGCCAGGTCGCGCAGATGCTGACCTCCGAGCGGCTGTTCGCCCGGCTGTCGTCGTTCTTCGGGCTACTGGCCCTGTTGCTCGCCGGCATCGGGCTCTACGGCCTGCTTTCCTACAACGTCCTCCGCCGCACCGGCGAGATCGGGCTGCGCATGGCGCTCGGCGCGTTGCCCGGGCGTGTGCTCTGGATGGTCATTAGTGAATCGCTGCTCCTCGTCTCGCTCGGCGCGTTGCTCGGTCTCGCCTCCGCCTGGGGACTCTCGCGTCTCGTGGCCAACAAGCTCTACGGCCTGTCCGCGACCGATCCGGCCACCTACGTCCTCGTCGCGCTGGTGCTGCTCGCCGTCGCCGCGCTCGCTTCGTTGCTCCCGGCGAGGCGTGCCGCCCGGGTCGATCCCATGGTGGCCCTGCGCACCGAATAATTCCATCACCCCAAACACCTCCAACCCGGGAAATCCCATGCTCTCCGATCTCCGTTTCGCCTTCCGCTCGCTCGCCAAGACCCCGGGCTTCTCCCTCATCGCGGTCATCACCCTCGCCCTCGGCCTCGGCGCCAACACCGGCGCCTTCAGCTTCCTCAACACCCTCCTGACCAAGCCGCTGCCGGTGCCGCGCGTGCATGAGCTGCTGTTCATCGGCGAGCACTCGCAGCAGGTCCCCAATATGTCCGTGTCCTGGCCGAACTACGTGGACTGGCGCGAGCGCCAGAAGAGCTTCATCCACCTCGGCGCGTTCCGCGGCCAGAGCTTCAACTTCGTCGGCGCGACCGAGACCGAGCGCGTCAGCGGCGCGATGTTCACCCACGACATGTTCCCCGCGCTCGGCATCGCGGCCCGCCACGGCCGCTGGTTCGGCGCGGAGGAGGACAAGCCCGGCGCCGCGCGCACGGTCATGCTCAGCGAGCGCTTCTGGCAGCGGGCCTTCGCCGGTTCCGCCGACGTCCTCGGCCGGCAGATCAACCTCAGCGGCGAGCTCTACACCGTGGTCGGCGTCATGCCCGCGGACTTCGCCTTTCCCACGCCCAACGCCGATATCTGGGTGCCGCTCGGGCTGTTCGCCGAGCAGAACTCCACCCGCGGCAACCATCCCGGCATCTACTGCGTCGGCCGGCTCCGGCCCGGCCAGACCCTCGCCAGCGGCCGCGCCGACCTCGTCGCCATCGCGAAGCAGCTCGAGCAAGAATACCCGCAGAGCAACACCGGCAACTCCGTCAGCGTGCAGACCGTGGTGGACCGCGTCGTCGGCCAGGCGCGCACCGCCGTGTGGGTGACGTTCGCCGCCGCCTGCGCCGTGCTGCTCATCGCCTGCGCCAACGTCGCCAACCTCCTCCTCGCCCGCGCCGCGGTCCGGACGCGCGAGTTCGCCGTGCGCGCGGCCATCGGCGCCAGCCGCGGCCGCCTCGTCCGCCTCCTGCTGGCCGAAAGCCTGATCCTCGGGGTCGCCGGCATCGTGCTCGGCCTCCTCGTCGGCTACGCCACCATGCAGGGCATCAAGACGCTCATCCCAGCCGGCTCCGTGTTCATCACCCAGACGACGATGGACCTCAACGTCTTCGCCTTCTCCACGGTGGCAGGCCTCGGCGTGATCATGTTCTTCGGGTTGGTCCCGGCGCTCACCGGTTCAAAGGTCAACCTCATCGAAGCCCTCTCCGCCGGCGGCCGTTCCGGCGGCAGCATCAGCACCCGCTGGCGCTCCGTCCTGGTGGCGGGCGAGTTCGCCCTGACCCTCGCCCTGCTCTTCATCTCCGGCCTGATGATCCGGACCATCTACAACCTTTATCGCGCCGACGCCGGCCTGAAGATCGACCACGTCGTCTCCTTCAGCTACGTCATGCCCGGCCGCGACTGGAGCGATGCCGCCAAGCGCACGCAGCTTCTCGATCGCGCCCTCGAGCGCCTCCGCGCGCTGCCGGGCGTCACCAGCGCCGCGCTGACCAACCCCCTGCCGCTCTCCGGCAGCGGCAACCAGACGAGCTTCCTCCCCGAGGGCATGGCCGACCCGGGGCCCGGCAAGTGGTTCTCCACCGAGAACAACGTCGCCAGCCGCGATTACTTCGAGACCATGCGCATCCCGCTGCTCCGCGGCCGGTCGTTCACCGACACGGAAAAGCCCGACGACGAGAACGTCTGCATCATCGACACCAAGTTCGCCGAGACGCACTTCGCGGGCCTAGATCCCATCGGCCGGCGCATCGTCTTCGGCGGACACGGCGGCACGCCGCGCTACTCGACCATCATCGGCGTCGTCGGCCATGTGGAGAACTACGGCATCGGCCAGGACACCCGCGTGCAGCTCTATTATCCCTACCACTCCATGGGACCGGGCTTCGTGAACTTCGTGCTCCGCACCACCATGGAGCCCGCGGCCCTGACCTCCTCCATCCGCGCTGGGATGCGCGAGATCGAGCCGACGCTCCCGGTCTTCTCCGTGCGCACGATGAAGGAAGTCTTCGACAACACCGTCGTCAACCAGCGCATCATGCTCGCCATCCTGTCCGTCATGGCCGGGCTGGCCCTGCTGCTCGCCGCCATCGGGCTATACGGCGTGCTCAGCTACATCGTCGCCCAGCGCACGCGCGAGGTCGGCATCCGCATGGCACTCGGCGCCACCGCCGCGGCCATCCGCCAGCTCATGCTCGGCCAGGGCCTGCGCCTCGCCGCCATCGGCCTCGGCGCCGGACTGCTCGCCGCCGTCGGGCTCGCCCGGCTGATGGCGAACCTGCTTTACGGCGTCGAACCCTACGACCCGCTCAGCCTCACCGCCGTCGCACTGCTGCTGATCGCCATCGGCCTGGTCGCGAGCTGGCTGCCCGCGCACCGCGCCACCCGCGTCAATCCCACCGAGGCGCTGCGGGCGGAGTAAGCGGCCCGGAGGACATCATCTCCACCGCCCCCTTCCGCAGGCGGCATGTCACGGACGCAAGCCGGGTTTCATCGGATCATCAGTGCAGCCGGCGTGGCGCGATTTTCCTGTAACCTCCCGACACGCCCCGGGTTCTTCAGTGACACAACGCGACACATGAACACCGAGTTTCGATTCGCTGCGCGCAGTCTCCTCAAGTCGCCCGGCTTCACTTCCGCCTCCATCCTCACGCTCGCGCTCGGCCTCGGCGCCACCACCGCCATTTTTTCCGTGCTCCACGCCGTGCTGCTGCGGCCGTTCCCGTATCCCGACTCCGACCAGATCGTCGTGATGTGGCAGAAAGGCCCGCAGATGGAGATGTCGATCGCGTGGCCGACCATCCAGGACTGGCAGAAGGAGCAGCAGGCTTTCTCCGCTCTCGCCGTCCACCGCCGCGACCGCTTCAACCTCTCCGACCCCGGCCAGCTCGCGGAAAACGTCACCGGCGCCTACGCCTCCCCGGATATATTCGACGTGGCGAGCCTGCGCCCTGTCGCCGGCCGCTTCTTCACCGGCGAGGACAACCAGCCCGGCGCCGCGCCGGTCGTCGTCATCGGCGAGCGTCTGTGGGAGCGTCGCTTCGGCCGCCGCGCCGACCTGATCGGCTCCCTCATCCCGGTAGACGGCGTGCAACGCACGGTCGTCGGCATTGCGCCCGCCGAGTTGGGCCTGCCCCGGCTGGCCGAGATCTGGGTGCCGATCGCGCCCTATGCCGCCACCCAGCCGGGCTGGCAGTCGCGCGGCAACAATCCCGGCCTCTACTCTTTCGCCCGCATCAAGCCCGGCCTCACCGTCGAGCAGGCCGGCGCCGACATGGAGCGCATCTACACCGGCCTGCGCGCGGCTTACAAGGACGCCCTCGAGGGCGTCTCCGCCCGCATCCAGCCCTATCGCGACAACCAGCTCTCCTCCTACCGCACCGGCCTGTGGGCGCTGCTCGCCGCCACCGGCTTCGTCCTCGCCATCGCCTGCGCCAACGTCGCCAGCCTCTTCATCACCCGCGGCATGACCCAGCAGCGCGACTACGCCGTCCGCTCCGCGCTCGGCGCCTCGCGGCTGCAGCTCGTCCGGCAGATGCTCCTGCAGTCGCTCCTCGTCGCCCTCGCCGGCGGCGCGCTCTCGCTGCTCGTCGCCGCGTTCTCGCTCGACGGCATCCGCGCGCTCGTGCCGCCGGACCAGGTGCGCTTCCAAGGCATCGCGCTCAACGGCTGGGTGCTCGGCTTCTCCTTCCTCGTCGCGCTCGTCTCCGGAGTGCTCGCCGGACTCTGGCCCGCGCTCAAGCTCGCGCGCGCCGACGTGCTCTCCACGCTCCACGAGGGCAGCCGCGGCGCCACCGCCGGCACCACCACCCGCCGCATCCTCGTCGGCGCGCAGGTCGCGCTCACGCTCGTGCTGCTCGGCGTCACCGGCCTCATGCTCCGCAGCCTCTCGCACATGAAGGGCGCCGCGCTCGGCTTCGACGCGACCAACCTGCTGGAGTTTTCCGTCGCGCTCCCCGCCAGCCGCTACACCGCGCCGCGCGGCGAGGAGAACAACGCCCTCTTCCAGCGCGACAACCCCTCCCAGCGCTTCTTCCGGCGGCTCGTGGACGAACTCAACACGCTTCCCGGCGTCGTCAGCGCCGCCGTCAGCACCACCCCGCCGCTCAACACCGGCTGGCAGTCGTCCTTCGCCGCCGAGGGTGTCCACCAGCCGAAGGACAACAACAAGCCCCTCGCCGAGATGGGCATCGTGAGCGACGACTACTTCGCCACGCTCAGGGTGCCGGTCGTGCAAGGCCGCGCCTTCAACGCCACCGACGCCACCGGCCCGCTCGCCGTCATCGTGGACCAGGCCTTCGCCAACAAGTTCTGGCCCGGCCAGGATCCCATCGGCAAGCGCATCAACTGGAGCATCACCGATCAGGAGGAGAACAACTGGTTCACCATCGTCGGCATCGCGCCGACGCTGCAGGTCCACGGCTACGGCGAGGTGCCGTCGCGCCCGCAGGCCTACTGGTCGCTCCGCCAGTTCGGCTGGCTCCAGAAGGTCGTGCTCGTCCGCACCCAGGGTGAACCGCGCCTCCTCGAGCGCCAGGTCCGCGAACTCATCGCCAAGCTCGACCCCGGGATTTCACTCTACGCGCTCACCACGATGGAAGAGACGATCCGGGGCACCTACCAGAACACCAGCCTGCAATCCACGTTGCTCAGCCTTTTCGCCGGGCTGGCTCTCGTGCTCGCGCTCACCGGACTCTACAGCGTGGTCGCCTACGGTGTGACGCTCCGCCGCCGCGAGATCGGCATCCGCATGGCGCTCGGCGCCATGGCGAAGGACGTGGTGAACCTCATGCTCCGGCAGGGCCTCCTGCCGCTCGCCTTCGGCGTGCTCATCGGCCTGGGCGGCGCCATCGCCGCCGGCCGCGCCATCGCTTCGCAACTCTACCAAGTGAAGCCTTGGGACCCGCTCATCCTCGCCGGCACCGCGCTCCTGCTCGCCGCCGCGGCTGCCATCGCATGCTTCATCCCGGCGAGGAAAGCCACGCGCGTGAATCCGGTCGAGGCGCTGCGGACCGAATAAGCGAGCGCTCTGATTCTTGCATGACACGCTTCTCGTCCGGCAACTAATGTGCTAAGGCAGTGCCAGCATGAACCTGCACGGACGCAAAATGCATGTGACCCAGACCGCCTCCAACGGCGTGGTCGGGAAGGACACGATCTTCCACTTCACGCAGGCAGGGAATGTCGTCGAGGCCCGCTACGCGGGCGGCCGGATCGCCGCAGGCTACTTCGTGGGGATACTCGACGGCGATCAGCTGCCCTTTCGCTATTGCCAGATCAGTGACGGAAACAAAATCGACGGCGGCTCATCGCAAGCGCGCATCGAGCAGATGCCCGACGGCCGGTTGCGCCTGATAGAGACCTTCGCCTGGGAATCACGCGCCGGCACCGGCGAGAACATCTTCGAAGAAATCGATTAGCCATCGGCTTCAGTAAGCTCACTCGCTGTAGCGTTCCTGTTCACCCCGTGGTTCATCCTCATGGGCATGACCGTGGTCGCCACACAGACGTTCGGCACAAATCTCTCGCGCCAACCTCCGGCCATCCGCGGCCTGGCCAACCTGGCCTGCATCGCCCTCTGCCTCACCACAATGCTCGCCCTACGCCACTAGTTCGATTGGCCGTAAACGATTGAGTCAGACACGAGGGCAGAAGGCCCAAGGCATCTGTGCGATTGGTTAACCTCCTTTCTCTTCATCTCGATAATGTTCTTCGATGTCCTGTTCAGAAGTATCGTGTTGAGAAAGAACGTAAGTCCGCTGTCCATCGCGCATAAATACGAAGAGATACGCCACAGTATCGCCGTATCGAAACTGACCGACAAAATGTGCCCTCTCCTTGCCAATCACTGGCCACTGGCGATCACTCTTACACCACTTCGGCGACGTAACTCCATCTCCCTGCTTCGATCCTCCGCTTGAAAGGCCAGGTATCGGGCTTGCTATAAAAAGCGGGCTCTTGTGCTGCAAAAGGTCTTGGCTCCCTGAAGAGTCTTTCACTCGATAGCTAACGAACCAGCCATCTGAGGGTTTCAGCTTCTCTACCGCGAAGTCACGAAGCTCCCAACGAAGCACGTTGACCTCGACATTACTCAAACGTGCATTCGCAATTGAAACTTCTTCAATTGGCCGAAGCGGTGTTGCGGCAAATCCAAATACGTGCGTTGGGGTCGGCATATCTTCCGGCTAACCCATCTTCCGCAGTTCGAGTAGCTCGGGTTCGTGCTGGCAGGCACTTGCACGATTTAGAGGGCATTTTTATCCACTACATTTTCAACCGCGCGGGTGCCGGCGGGCAGATGCAGGC
>Ga0187894_10000168_pt1 | contig 86373 bp, 63 predicted proteins | sample GBC1701081metaG_FD_136650 | JGI IMG/M metagenome (GOLD analysis project Ga0187894, IMG submission 136650) | White microbial mat communities from a lava cave in the Kipuka Kanohina Cave System on the Island of Hawaii, USA - GBC170108-1 metaG ...
AGATCCTTCGCTACCTCTGGGACAACGCACAGCGCGCACATCCTGAACGCGATCGCGCCAAAGGGAGAATGCGGTTCGGACTCGATTATGTTGGAATGCAAGCTTAAACACTAACGTATGTGTGCTGGATAGCTACGATCCAAATGCCCCAGCCCAAATTACAAATTTGGCGGCCAGCACGACAACATCCTATTCGATGGGGCTTACGTGGACATCGAAGGGGGACGACGGCACGACGGGCACGGCGGCCATGTATGAGCTACGACGTGCGACCTCGTCCATCGATGAGTCAAGCTTCTACCTTGCCACTCCCTCTGGAAACGAGCCTGCACCGCAGTCCTCGGGAACGAACCAGTCAATGACGGTCAGCGGATTGAGCGTTGGGACTTGTTACTACTTCCGGATGAAGGGCTTCGACGAGTGGGGCAATGGTCCGCTCTCCAACCAGGTTAAATGCGGCACGAGGCCGCAAGCGTGCGTCACAAGCTACTGCAGAGTGGGTGGGGAAGCATTCCAACGGTGCACCTTCTCGAACAGCTATGGCTCATGTGGATGCTGCCAGTACACGTGCGTGCTGGACGAGAGCTGCGAGGATGCGGATCCGACACCAACCTATGCCTGTGGAAACTACTGCCAATAATAACGCATTACTTAGAAGCTGCCTCTGGGTAGCTCTTTTCGCGCTGTTATGTGGCGGCGCGGCCTCAACGCCGGTGTCGCGCGAGGCCGCGCCGCAGCAACGCGAACTCCCCATGGAAGTCCGCCTGGCGGCTCACCGAGAGATCGAGCGCCTCTATTACGCACATCAGGAGGGCGCAAAGCTGCCCTTCGAGCAGGCACTCCCGGATCAGCGCCTTGCCGACAAGGTGCGCACATCGCTGCTCATGTCCATGGCACTTGAGAAGTTCTGGGGTCTGCGCATCACTCCCGGAATGCTGGAGGGGGAGCTGAAGCGCATCGCTTCCCGGACGCGCATGCCCGGAAGGCTCCTGGACTTGTACAAGGCTCTGGGAAACGACAGCCTGCTCATCCAGGAGGCGTTCGCAAGACCGGCTCTCGTTGAGCGATACGCCAAGCAGATGTTCAGAGCCGACGCAGGTCTGCAGGCATCCCGACGCATCCTTGCCGAGAGAGTGCGATCCGCCCTGGTCGCCGGGAGTCAGAATGTTCCCGACGGAGCGGAGCTTGTCCTCACGGCAGCGGGACAGGCAACATCACAGCCCCGCGATACCGACTGGTCGGCTGCCAGCCGAGTGGGCGAAGCCAACCCGCTTGGCCCATTCAAGAAGGCGGACCTGCAGCTTGATCCGGAAGAACTCAAGAAGCTCGCGCCATCTATGGTGTGCTCGATTCGGGAGGATGATGAGTTCTTCGCTGTGCCGCTGGTCGTCCATGCCGGCACGAAGGACGTCGGGCTCGAGTACCGAATCGGGAAAGTCACCTGGGATGCATGGTGGGAGAAGGTGGTTCCGGATCTGAGCCCCGTGCGATCCGACCTCATCGCACAGCGTCTTTCCGTGCTGCCGCTTCCACTGCCGGGAGCGGAGGATTCAATTCCGCACGCGGCGGGAGGCTCTGGCCAGCTTCAGGACTCCTGGGAATTGTTCACGGAGCCTGAACAAGTCCTGGAGGCGACCGCGATCTGGACCGGCACTGAAGTCATTGTGTGGGGCGGTTACACCTCACTGGACATCCTTGATAGAGGTTACCGGTATGATCCGGTCGCCGATACCTGGGCGGAGATTTCACGGCTGAATGCGCCATCGCCGAGGGCATTCCACACTGCGGTATGGACCGGCTCTCGCATGCTGATCTGGGGAGGGACCGATCCTGTGCAGGCCTTCAATACGGGCGGCTCCTACGACCCCGTGACAGACACATGGCACACGATGAGCACAACTGGTGCGCCTGCGCCCGCATACATCCATACGGCGGTCTGGACCGGTTCCGAGATGCTGGTTCGAGGCCAGGACCCGCAGGGTGGACGCTATGACCCTGTCTCGGACACCTGGAGGCCGATGAGCTCCGCGGGGGCGCCTACCCCTGGCTTTTCAGTGCGCGGCGTCTGGACCGGCACAGAATTCCTGCTCTGGGGTGGCTACCTGAACCCCGATGGCTCTGGCCTTTTGATAAAAGGCGGCCGGTACAATCCCGCGACGGACTCATGGGCACTCATCAGCACGAAGTCGCAGCCTGTCCCTCGTCTGTTCCACACAGCGATCTGGTCCGGAACGGAGATGCTGGTATGGGGGGGGACGGAGGCTGTCGACGTAGTGCTCTCGCGGAATGATGGGGCCCGCTACTCGCCGGCAACAGACTCCTGGTCCCCTATGACACTCTCGGGCGCGCCTGAGGCGAGGTATCTTCAGACCGCGATCTGGAATGGCGCGAAGATGATCGTGTGGGGTGGCTTCAACGACTTCTTCACGTTTCACTCTGGTGGAGCGTACGACCCCGCTCAAGACACGTGGACGGCAACCAGTACGGTTTACGCGGCCCCGGGGCGGCTCCATCACACAGCGACTTGGACAGGCGATCTCATGGTGATCTGGGGCGGCATGGGCGCTCGAATGAACACTCCGGTGGCGCGATACGACCCACATCAGAACGTGTGGCTGCCAACACGCCCTGCCGTCGCGCCAGTGAACCGTGACGGACATACGGCAGTCTGGACAGGCAACCTGATGCTCATCTGGGGTGGATTCAGCCAGGTTCCGGGCTTCCGCTATGACCCGTTGATGGATGAGTGGGACGAGATGACGGTTGCCTCCGCTCCCCCTCCGCGATGGGACCACACTGCGGTCTGGACCGGCAACGAGATGATAGTCTGGGGAGGCCAGTGCAGTCAGAGCTACCAGGACTCCTATTGCACGCTGAACGGCAGGTATGACCCGGTGCAGGACCACTGGCAGCCTGTGAGTCAGAACGGAGAGCCGTCGCCGCGCACGAGGCACGTGGCCGCATGGACCGGATCGCGCATGCTCATCTGGGGCGGCGATGCGGGCGGCACAATCGGGCTCGGGGATGGCGCGAGCTACGATCCCGTGTCCAGCACCTGGAGCCCGATCAGCTCGGCTGGGGCGCCGTCAGCCAGAGTCCTGCCAGCCGGGACGTGGGTTGGAAACAGGCTGCTGATCTGGGGAGGCTGCTCCGGCCACCAATGTCCATCGGATGGCGGACTCTTCGATCCCGAGAGCAACACATGGGAGCAGATGACGACGATCGGAGCTCCTGAAGGGCGCGGTAGCGCGACGGCGGTCTGGACCGGCCGCGAGGCGATCATCTGGGGAGGATGGGGAACCGGTGGCTTCCTCAATTCAGGAGGCCGCTACAATCCTGCCACGGACACATGGCAGCCAACCCAATTAGTTGGAGCACCCGAGCCAAGAATCGATCACACCGCAAACTGGATTGGAACGATGCTTGTGGTCTGGGGCGGGTGGCAGCTGTTGGATCCGAACCCCATCTTGTTCTCGGACGGTGGACGTTACGATCCTGTGCTCGATCTCTGGGAGCCGATGGCGTCGCTGAATGCTCCGCATGAGCGGTACTCTCACACGGCGGTGTGGACGGGCGATGAGCTGATTGTCTGGGGCGGGATCGATTGGTACCAGGGAGCTCTGTACACAGGATTCGATTACAGGACCGAGCAGTCTCCCGATCTGGACCATGATCTCTACTCGCTGCGAGCCGGCGACTGCGACGACAACAACCCGGCCGTCTATCCGGGCGCTCCAGAGATCTGCGATGGCGCGCGCAACGACTGCTCGGCCCCGGGCTGGCCGGGATTGAGTGGCACAATCGAGACCGATGACGACGGCGACGGCGTGTCCGAGTGCCAGGCCGACTGCGATGACGCCAACAACGCCGTGTACCCGGGCGCGCCTCAGGCCTGCGACGGCCTTAATAACGATTGCAGCTCTGCAGGCTGGCCTGCTCTGGCGAATACCAACGATTCCGACGATGATCAGGACGGCATGTCGGAGTGCCAGGGCGACTGCGACGACGCCGATCCGACGCTGTACTCGGGCGCTGTCGAGCTCAATGACGGCCGGGACAACCAGTGCCTGGGCGATCCCGGTTCAGGCGCCATCGACGAGGTGAGCGGGCTTGCGGGCTTTGATGACCTGGCCCACACATCGGACTTCTGCTGGGTGCAGCAAGCAGGAGCGATCAGTTACGACGTCAAGCGATCCGGAAGTCCATCCTTTGATTCCAACTGCCGGAGTTTTCTGAGCTCGCCGGGCACCTGCATCAGCGACTCTGATTCCCCGGCCCCGGGGACATCCTTCTACTACCTGGTGCGGGCCGGCCTGAACTACCAGGGAAGCTGGGGGCAGGACTCGGCCGGCGCCGAGCGTGCGAGTGTCTGCTCCAGTCAGATGCGGGAGTTCAGCTTTGTGGACACGCCGGCTGATGATGTCACCGACACCGCCATGGCTGCCTTCCTCAATGCATCCCCCGGCTCGCCCACCGACTACTTCTTCTTCGAAGTGACCGGAAGCGGCACGGGCAGGGCCTGGTGCTCCCAGCGCAGCGACTTCTTCCGCGACACCTACCTGGCGCTGGCCTCCACGGCGGGAAGCGTGACGTCGGGCTCCTGGATGCGGTGGACCCGCGACACCGCCGGCCAATGGTCGGGGGTTACGACCTCGGGGAGTCCCAACTACTACGGCGAAGAGTGCTTTGCGCCGTGGTCCTGGTGCAGCGAGTATGGACTCAACGGCCTGCACCTCCTGGTGAATCCGGCCGATGCGTCGGGCTGCGAGATCGTCGATGAGTCGGCGCCTTCGTACTGCAGCCCCGGGACCTGGCGGCTGCGGATCCGCGTGGGTGAGAGCCGGCAAGCGGTATGCGGGTTCTGACCCGCGCCCCCCCACCCGCGAAGCCTGCGAGGTTGGTCAACAACCGGCACCAGCAGGGTGCTGAAAAACTCCCGCGTGACCTACGGGAGTTTTTCAGCACCCTGTTAGATACCATGGGCTGGGCGGACCACATGGGCGAGTGGTCTCTGCGTTGCTGCACAGTCATCTGGGCTCTCAACCCGGCGGTGGGGGGCACGGCGCCCGCCGAGGTGTACGCAGGCGACGGGACACAGTAGTGGAAGGCACCATGTTCAAGGCGGCGATCCCTGTGTTTCATGTCAGCAGCTCTGTGGCGGCCGAGGAGTTCTACTGCAACAAGCTCGGGTTCCGACGGGAGTTCGCCTATCAACCTGGCGACGAGCCGGACCCTTGCTACATGGGTCTGATACGCGACGAGGCCAGGCTGCACATTTCTTCGTTTCGTGACGACGGGGTGTCAGGCAGTCTCGTGTACCTCCTCGTGGATGACGTGGACCATCTACACGAGGACTTTGTCCGCAAGGGTGTCGTCGTGGACATGCAGCCGACAGATCAGACGTGGGGCAACCGCGAGATGTACGTTCGAGACAGCGACGGCAACAAGATCGCTTTTGTTGGTCCGAAGGCTTGCTGACGTCCCAGGCGGGCGGAACCCGCGACCTCGCTCAGTCCTTCCAGGGCCGGCTGATGATGCAGGAGTTGATGCCGCCCACCCCCATATTGATCTTGCCGGCGAGGCCCCCGGAGTACGGCACCGACTGATCGAGCACGAACCGTTCGTGCAGGGCTGCGATGGCGGGGTTGATCTCCTCGCGCGTGAGCGAGGTGGGATAGACCACCCCCTCCTCGGCCCCCAGGTGCTGCGCGGTGAGCTCCCAGGCTCCGCCCACCGACATGCCGTGGCCGAATGTCCCCTTGCGCGCGGTCATCTGGACGCCGGCCGGCAGCATCTCGCGCGCCGTGGAGACTTCCAGCCAGTCGCCCGGGGTGGCGGTCGCGTGCAGGTCCCAGTCGGTGATCTGCTCCGCGCCTGCTCCGGCCTCCTCGAGCGCCTTGCGTATCGAGATGAGCGGGCCGTGCCGGGTGGGGGTGATGATGTGATGGGCGTCCGACGAGACGCCCACTCCGACAATCTCCATCCCCAGCGTGCGGAATCCCCGCCTGCGCAGATAGTCGGCGTCTCCCACGATCCAGACCGTGGCGCCTCCGGCCACGTGGGTTCCCTTCATGCCGCCCAGCGGCTTGGAAGGAGCGCGATCGGCAGCGAGCACGTTGGCGCGGTAGAACGCCCCCACCAGGATCGGATGCGGAGGCGGATCGGTCATGCCCACCACGACGGCCTTCGCCTGCCGCGATCGGATCGCATCTTCGGCCAGCTTGAGCGCCAGGCCGAACGAGGCGCAGGCGCCCACCGGGGCGAAGGTCGGCCCCTGGATCCGCCCCAGCATCGAGACCTGGGCTGCCGGCGAGTTATGGATATTCCAGATCAGATTGGGATGTGCTGAAACCCAGGGCTCCGGGGGGCAGCCCCACGAAGCGTTGAGCTTCTTCATCTCGGTGAGCTTCTTCTTGATGAGGCCTTCCTTGCCTTCGGAGTCGCCCGCGTGCGCCTCGGCCTGGATCCGGCGCGCCTCGTCGAGATACCGGCGCAGCGACTCGGAGCGATCGCGCCAGAACCGCTCCCATTCCTCCTCGGCGGCTTCGCGCGCCGTCTCGTCGGAGATCCCGACTGGATCGGCCGGGATCCCCAGCTCGGCGCGCATCGCCTCACGGCGGGCCGGCGGCGTCTCCTCATACTTGAGCCGCGGCGCGCAGCGCTCGGGAGCTCCCCAGAACCGGTCCCAGCGGCGCTGCGCCTTGTGGTAGCCGATCGAAACGTCGTAGATGGTGGGGAGATCGCCCACCCCGGTGCCGATGTAGATGTGCGTCTCCTGCCCCAGGTCCTGGAGCGCTTTCTCCAGGCCGGGATTCTGAGACAGCGACTGGATGAACGCGCCCACCGCGTAGAGCACCGGATCGCCCGAGTGTCTCGTGAGCTGGCTGAAGCGGGCGGGCTTGAAGCGCTCCTCGATCCAGGCGCGGTAGTCCTCGATGTCGAAGCTGGGGACGCCCACCAGGAAGTTGCTCGGGCCGAAGCCGGTGAAAGGCTCGAGCCAACCGTCACTTGTTGCCGGCGCCCGGAGGTTCTCCCTGAACTCGTCGATGTTGCGCGATCTCGGCGCCACGACGCCCCAGCCGAAGATCCCGATACGCGGAGTGTCTCCTGCCACGGCCCCTCCAGGGGGCGCATTGTAGCGCGGCAGGAAGGGCAGCGTTGATATCGGATGCATCGTGGTACGCTTGGAGGACCATGCCGGACACTGCATCCCCCGAGCCCTCCAGCGCCGGAGATCGCATCGCCCACTTCCGCCTGCTGGAAGTCATTGGCCGCGGCGGCATGGGAATCGTCTGGCGCGCGCAGGACCTGGTGCTGGGCCGCGATGTGGCCATCAAGCTGCTTCCGCCCGACGCCGCGCGCGACGAGAAGCGCCGCCGGAGGTTTCTGGAGGAAGCAAAGCTGGCCTCGTCCATCAAGGATTCACGCATCGTCCAGGTGTTCGAGCTGGGCCGGCATGACGATCTGGATTACATCGTCATGGAGCTGGTTGATGGAGCCCCGCTGAGCAGCAGACTGCGAGGGCGGCCCCTTCCTGGTTCGTTCGTCACCTCTCTCGGTGCGCAGGTCGCTCAGGCGCTCGCCAGCGCGCATGCGTGCGGCGTGATCCATCGCGATCTCAAGCCTGCCAACATTCTGGTCACGGACCGGGACGAAGTGAAGATCGTGGACTTCGGCCTCGCGCGGCTCATGGAACAGTCCCTGATCACGTGGGATACGCGCACACCCACCTCGCCCCTGGGCGACGAAGGCTCGGCGGAGCGGCCTGATGCCGCGCAGACCGCGCGCAGCACGATCGTGGGCACGCTCCCCTACATGTCTCCCGAGCAGATCCGCGGCCAGGAAACGGACGCGCGGGGCGACATTTTTTCCCTTGGGGCCGTGCTCTACGAGATGGCGAGCGGCCGGCGTCCTTTCCGGGGCGCCACACCTCACGAGCTGATGCAGGAGGTTCTGAGCGCCCGGCCGGAGCCGCTGCGCGCCCTGGTCCCGGAGATTCACCCCGAGATGGATCGCGTCGTCATGAAAGCTCTTGCCTCCCGTCCTGCTGACCGGTACCAGACGATGGAACAGCTGAGCGCGGATCTCAGGGCGGCTGGGGGTCTCGTCAGCGGGACGCAAGCCGCCCGCGCGGCGGCTCGCCCGTCCCGCCCAACGTGGCAATCCCCCCGACCGCTGATTGCCGGAGTGATCGTCGTCGTGCTCGCGACGATCATCACCATGACGGCCCTCCCGCTCGGACGAAACCGCCTGGCGAGTTTGATGGGCTTCCCTCGCGGAGGGGCCGCGGATGCCCACACGATCCTGATCATACCCTTCGCGACGCATGGAGACGTGGAAGAGGCTGCCTTTCTTGGGCGCGCCGCCGCCGAGTCGATTGCCATCAGGCTGGCGCAAGCCAGCAACCTGAAGGTCCTTCCCGTGACGCCGCTGGGCCAGGACTTGTCGAGCGCCGATCCGCTGGGCGCGGCGAGCCGGGCGGCGGCTCTGGGGGCCGGCCGTCTGGTCACGGGCAGCATCACCCGCGATCGCGGTGCGGCCCACGCGAGCCTGACTCTTGTCGATACCGCGGCCGGGCGCATCGTCTGGGGCACGACATACGACAGCGCTCAGAGTGAGCTCTCCGGAATCGTCCTGGCGCTGTCGGACGAGTTGAGCGGCCAGCTCGACGCGACATTTCGAAAGACCTACGATTTCGGCAGGACCACTGTCCCCGCCAACCCCGAGGTGAGATCCTCTCCGGAATTTGTGGCCATGCTCTCAGCAGCTTATGGCGCGGACACTCTCGACGGTTTCCTGCAAACGTCGCAAGCGCTCGTCGCCCGATTCCCGGACGACTTCGATGCGTGGGGCTGGCGCGCCGGCGCCCTGGCCGGGCTCTACCAGCAGCAACCCGCTCCACAGCATCGGGCCGAGCTGGAAGCGGCGCTCGATACAATGAACAGGATTGATCCCGCGAACCCGTACGGCGATTTCACCCACGCCTGGCTCATGATGGTTGATACGAGCGGGGATGTCGAAAAGGGCATCGCCATGCTGAGCCGGCTCCTGACGCGCACGGATCTGTCGTCGAACCTGCGTTCGGAGACCATCGTCCGCCGGGCAAACGGGTACCGCAGCCGCGGCCCCTCCGGGGTCGATCTGGCAATCGCAGATCTTACGGAGCTCATCGCGCTTGCCCCATCGAAGGCTTACAACTACTACCACTTGAGCGGTGCCCTGGCTGATGCCGGCCGCCTCGATGAGGCGGTACAGCGCGCGCGCCAGGCGACGGCGTTGGAGCCGGGCGGGTGGATCTACCATGAGAAACTGTGCGGCCTGCTTGAAACAGAAAAGAAGCCGGAGGAAGCCGTCGCCGCCTGCCAGAAGGCCGCCCAGCTCCAGGAGGACAGCGGGCCCTGGGCTCATCTCGCGCTGGTTCTGGCCCAGAGTCACCGGATGACCGACGCGTCGCGCGCAGCGGCGCATGCGGAGCAGCTGCCTTTCAGCCTCCTGGGCGACTGGTACCTCGGTGTCTACTGGGCCCTCCGCGGAGATCGTGTGCGCTCAGTCCAACACCTGCGCCGCTACAGTGAGAACACCATTCTGACAGTCGAGGAGATCACTCAGGAGAGAGGCTTCGGCGATGTGCTGGGGACAGTCGAGTTTAGATCACTCATCGCTGATCTGAAGCAACGCGCGGCTGCGCATGAGGGGAGTTGATTTCTCCTCCTTGAGATCACTCCGCGTGCGGCGGTGTCAGGGACAGACGTCCAGCCTGAGTCCCCGGATGTCGCGCAGCCAGATCGCCTGCGCGGTCTTGGCGGCGCCGATGAGGGCGCGCCGTGGAGGCGAGTCATGCGCGCGCGTCCAGAGCGCCGCCGCGCGGCCCAGCCCGGTCAATCCCGACCGCGCCGAGACGACACGCAGCTGGAGCACGTGCCACCCGTGGTAGCTCGCACTGGCGAGGTAGCGCCGGCCGTACGCCGCCAGGCAGTAGTAAGACCAGCCGCACGGCGCGATGAACTGGCCGATGACGCTCGCGAGAGTTCGTTCCACCTCTTCGGCCACGAGACGCGCCTGCTCGTGGCCCAGCACATCGGCCGTGTCGTAGAGCCCGAACAGGCCGTAGATGCATCCGTTCAGGATGTGCTTCACGCTGGTGCAGGGCGCCTCCTCCAGAAACGGGCCAGCTTCCAGCTGCGAGCGTGTGCCCCCGTTCGCCTCGGAACGCAGCATCCGCTCCACCGCGCACTCCATCGTGGCGGCCACTTCCTTGTCGCGCCGGCCGGCGCCCAGCCGCGCCAGAGCGGAGAGCACCACACCCTGCACCATCGCTGAAGGGTGCGCGGCCCTCATGCTCTGGGGCGTGGGCCCCGCGCCCCAGACACCATCGCGCCGCCCCGACTCCAGAAGCGGAAGGAGCATGCGGCGGGCCCGGCCCGCGGCGGAAGGGTCGTTCTGCTCGTGCGCGATCTGCAGCATTCGGATCGCGTAGCGCGCCAGCACCAGCGGGTGGTACAAGCGACCCCTGTCGGCCGGCTTGTACGGGATGCCGTCGGCGTCGAACCGGTTCAGGCGTGTATAGCCGCCGTGGCCGTCCTCGTTGTGCGGGGGCTTGGTGATGAAGTAGGGATGGCCGGCGCGCAGCGTCGGCCGCGCGCAGATCTCATGCTGTCCCAGGCCGCCGGGATTGAAGAACGCGCCCAGCTTCGGCAGGCGCGCCGCAAGGCTGTTTTCGTTTGCGGCCCGGGTTGGATGCATGCGCGTGCTCCCAGGGCAGAAGCGGCTCACCCGCCTTATACACTCAATGAGATGTTTCGCGCAATACCCTCGTGACGTGCGCACCGCGCGGGCGCTTGCGTTAGGATCGGCGCGGCCTCGAGGGGGCGGAGTCGCGCATGTCCCAGGAACCACCGGTCAGTCTGCGTCCCGACGCCGCGCGCGTGCGGTCGGCGTACGATCGGTGCGCCCGCATCGCCCGGGAGCATTACGAGAACTTCCCCGTCGCCTCGCTTCTGCTGCCCGGCGGCGCGCGCCGTCACGTGGCGGCGATCTATGCATTTGCCCGGCAGGCCGATGATTTCGCCGACGAGCCGGAGTACGCCGGCCGGCGCCTGGAGCTGCTGGCCGGCTGGCGCGGGAAGCTGGTGCGCGCGGAGCGCGGCGATGCGGACGACGACATCTTCATCGCGCTGGCCGACACGCTGGCGTCGCACCAGCTGCCCGTTTCGCTCCTGCACGACCTGCTCTCGGCATTCGAGCAGGATGTCCGCGTGACGTCCTACGAGACCTTCGCGGATCTGATGGAATACTGCCGCCTGTCCGCGAATCCCGTGGGAAGACTGGTACTGCATCTGTTCGACCGGACGGAGGAACCACTCCTGACTGCATCCGATGCCATCTGCTCGGCGCTGCAGCTGGCCAACTTCTGGCAGGACATCGCGCTGGATCTGGACAAGGGGCGCTGCTACATCCCGCGCGAGGACCAGCGCCGCTTCGGCTGCGACGAGGCCGCGATCCGCACGCGCACAGTCTCGCCGGCTTTCACGGAGCTGATGCGCTTCCAGATCGAGCGGACGCGCCTTCTCTTCGCCCAAGGAGATGCCCTGCCGCGGCAGGTGGGCGGCAGGCTGGGGTTCGAGCTGCGCCTGGTGATCCTGGGAGGCGGGAGGGTCCTGGATCGCATCGAGCGGGTCGGATGCGACATCTTCACACGGCGGCCGGCGCTGTCGCGCGCCGACTGGGGCCGTCTGGCGCTGAGGGCGGCGGTGTCGTGACGGCGGCCGGCACCGAGCAGCGGCTGGTCAACCGCCTGACCCGCGCCAGCGGCAGCAACTTCTACTATTCGTTCCTCTTTCTGCCGCGCGACCGAAGGGAGGCGATCCATTCCGTCTATGCCTTCTGCAGGGCGGTGGATGATTCGGTGGACGCCGCGCCTGATCCCGCTCAGGCCGCCTCGCGGGTCGCCTTCTGGCGCAACGAGCTGTCGGCCTGCTTCGATGGCGCGCCGACCGACCCGATCGCCAGGTCGCTCGCGGCGCACCTGAAGCAGTTTCCGATCCAGCGCCGGCACCTCGAGGAGATCATCGAGGGCGTGGCCATGGACGTGCAGCCGTCGCGCTACGAGACGTTCGAGGATCTGCGGCGCTACTGCTACCGGGTCGCCTCGGCGGTGGGGCTGGTCTGCATCGAGATCTTCGGCTACACCGACTCGGCCGCGCGCGAGTACGCGACGAACCTGGGGCTGGCCTTCCAGCTCACCAACATCCTGCGCGACGTGAAGCCGGACGCTGAGCGCGGGCGCATCTACGTTCCCCAGGAGGATCTGCGCCGCTTCGCCTGCCCCGAAGGTGATCTCAGCGCCCCGCAGGCCTCGGATGCCTTCCGATCCTTGATGCGCTTCGAAGTGGCCAGGACCAAAGGGCTCTTCGCGCGCGCGGCGAGCAGTCTTCCTCCTGCGGATCGCAGGACGCTCTTTCCCGCCGAGATCATGCGGGCGATCTACGCTGCCATCCTCGAACGGATCAGCCTCGACGTGGGCAGCGTCCTGGCAGGAAAGGTCAGGCTGTCGCGGGCGCGCAAGCTCGGGCTGGCCGCCGGCATCTACCTGAGCAGCCGGCTCGCATGACACGGGTCGTTGTCGTGGGAGGCGGCTTCTCCGGCCTGTCGTGCGCGGTGCGCCTGGCGTCGCGCGGCGCGCGCGTCACCGTCTTGGAGGCCCGCCGCGACCTGGGCGGGCGCGCTGGATCGTTCACCGACGAGGCGGGAGATGTCGTGGACAACGGCCAGCATCTCTTCATGGCCTGCTACGGCGCTACGAGAGACTTCCTGCGCGCGCTGGGGACGGAGCACCTGGTGCGCTTCCAGGATCGCCTCGTCATCGACTACGTGCAGCCGGGCCTCAGGTCGAGGCTGACCTGCCCGCCGCTGCCCGCGCCATGGCACCTGGCTGCGGGGGTGCTCACCCTCAAAGGTCTCTCGCTCTCGGACAGACTGGCCTTTCTGCGCGCCGGCCCCGCGCTGCGCCGGGCACTGCGCGCTGCGGGTCCCAACGGGCTGGAGGGCACCACTGTAGCCGGCTGGCTCGACGCGCTCGGCCAGACGCCCGCACTGCGGCAGCGGCTCTGGCATCCACTGGCGATGGCGACTCTCAACGCGTCTCCGGAGACGGCGCCAGCATCGCTGCTGGCCCAGGTCCTGCGGGAAGGATTCATGCTGAACGCGCGGGACTCAGGACTGGGTGTCGCCACCGTCGGCCTGGCCGATCTGTACACCGAGGCGTCGCGCCGCTTCGTGGAGCAGCGCGGCGGAAGCATCCGGACCGCGCAGCCCGTGACCGGCGTGCAGGGCACGGCGCAGAGGATCACCTCGGTGAGGACGCGCGATGGCGAGACGATCCCGGCCGACGCCGTCGTTCTGGCGGTGCCGCCGGCGGCGCTGGCGCGGATCGAGTCTCCCGTGGCGCCCGCCGCGGGTCTCGACCGGTTCGGATTCTCTCCGATCCTCTCGGTGAATCTCTGGTTCGACCGGCCCGCCTCCGAGATTGCGCCCTTTGATTTCGCCGGCGCCATCGGGACTCAGGTACAGTGGATCTTCAACAAGGAGAGACTTCTGATGGGACGCGCCTCCCACATCGCCACGGTCGTTTCAGCGGCCGGCTCCCTGATCGACCAGCCCAATGACGCATTGGCGGAGATGGCCTTGCGCGACCTGCAAGCCTGCCTGCCGGGGGCGCGCGGCGCGCGGATGGTACGCTCGATGGTGGTGCGTGAGAAGGCCGCCACCTACGCCCCCACTCTTGAGAATGAGCCGCTGCGCCCCGGCCCGCGCACCCGCTGCCCCAACCTGTTCCTGGCGGGCGACTGGACCGTTGCCGGCATCCCCGCCACGATCGAGTCTGCCGTGCGCAGCGGAAACCTCTGCGCCGATCTGATCGCGCCGGCGGCCTGACCGGCCTTCCTGCCGATGCCCGCGCGGCGGCCACGATCTCAGACGATCATGCGATGGCGGCAGGCTGAGATCTGGCGCACTCTCAGGGGAATGCGGCGACGGTTCCGAACCTCTGTCTGGAGCCGGGCGGCCGGGGTGGCCGGACTTTGCCTTGCGATGGCAGCACCAGGACTCAGCGCGGAACGGCTGTCGCGGGCGATGCACGATCATCCGGGGATGCCCCGCGGGATCAAGAGCGTGATCCAGGATGTCGACGGCTACCTTTGGATCGCCAGCGAGCAGGGTCTGGACCGCTTCGATGGAAGCGAAGTCCGCCCCTGGGGCCGCGCTCTGGTCCGCTCCCGGCTGGAATGGCTGGCGGCGGGCCCCGGCGGGCAGGTCGCCGCGGCCCACGAGAGTCAGCCGGCCTGGGAGGTTGCCGGTGAGACGCTGCGCGCCGTGATGGGGCCGGACGGAGCGCCGATCCCTTCGGTCAGGCAGGTCGCCTACGATCGCTCCGGGCGGCTCTGGCTTGTCACCGGCGACAAGGTCATGGCGCGCGACTCAGGTGGCGGCTGGATCGCCGGCGCGGGGGATCTCCCCGGGGGCGAGCGGGCGCGCTGGCTTGGCGGCAGCGAGATGACTGACGGTGTCTTCGCCTCCAGCCGCGAGGGAAGTCTCTACCGGATCGCGCCGCCGGCACCGGCCAGAAGGATCGCCTCGCTGCCCGGCGGCCATTTCACGGTGATGCACGTCCTGGGGGCGGATTCGCTCCTGGCGGCTTTTCGGTTCGGCCCGCACGCAGGGCTCTACAGGATCGACGGATCGGAGATGCGGCTCCTCTTGCCGATCGCCGACGGCGCCAGGCCGACCGGCGTTGTGCACCGCGGCAGAGTCACCTGGCTGGTGATGGACGAGCATGTCTTCGCCATCGATCAGGAGGGACGAGTCGAGGAGCTGGACTCTTCCGACGGGTTCGAAGGAGGGGGCACACCATACGTGGACCGCGAAGGAAGCCTCTGGCTGACCAGCTTCCGCGGCGAGCTGAGACAGTACCTCGAGCCCGACACCCGATGGTGGACTGTGCGGTCGGGGCTGGAGGATTCGCGCGCCCGCAATGTGATGCCGACCCAGGATGGGATCTGGGCAGGCACCTGGAGCGGGCCGTTCATCTTCGAGCCCGGCGCTCGCGCCTGGCGCCGCGTCGACACGGGACGGTACGCGATCCTGGATCCAGGCTGCACGGATCCCGCTGGTGCTGTCTGGGCCGGAGCCTTCAGGAAGATTGCCGATGGTACATGGGAGGATTCCCTGGCGCGTTACCGCGATGGTGCCTGGAGGATCCTGTTCCGGACGCCGCGTCCCTTCGGAGGCGATGTGGAGTGCGCCGCCACTGCCACCGGCGGTTTCGCCCTGGTCTTTGGCGATCGGTTGGTGGAGATCGACACCGCCCGCGGTGAGATCGTCCGCGCCATTCCGATCCCGCGGAAGGACAGCGACGCGGTCTATCTCCAGCTCGATCCACTCCCCATGGTGATGCTGATGGACGGACGGGTCTGCAAGGCGCAGGCCCGGCCGGCGGCGGAAGGCGATTGGCGGTGCGACGCGGTGGTCAACGGCGGCGTTCGCGACGCCATGCGCCTCGACAACGGGACCCTGTGGCTTGCCACGGAGAAGGAAGGAGTGCTGTCGTGGGATGGTCGCAGCGTCACGACGGCACTCTCGCCGGAGCAGCTCGGCTTCACGACCGTCGCGCGGCTTGCCCCATCTCCATCGGGGAACATCTGGGTGGTGGGTGAGTTCGCCCGCGTCCTGGCCGCGCCCGAAGCTTCGGGCGCGCGCGTCGTGGAAACGATCGGCGAGTCATCCGGGGTCTTCTCCTGGTCGGGCAGCGGGCTGCTCGAGGAGCCCGACGGCACGGTCTGGATCGCCACGCTCGCCGGCATGGTTCAGGTCGCCGCGCACGCCCGCCGCGTCGCCCGCGCCGCCCCCGACGTGCAGGTGACGCGGCTGCTGGTGGACGGCAGCATGGTGGACCACCGGGCCGACCTCGAAATCCCGTACGCCAGCAATCGGATCGAGCTGAGCTGGTCGGCCCGCTCGTACCAGGTGCCCGGCAGCCTGCGATACCGCTACAGGCTCTCGGAACAGGAAGAGTGGGTCCCGGCGGGCGAGCCGCGGTTGAGGTTCGCCGGCCTGGGGCCGGGCCACTACCGGCTCGAGCTGGCGGCCTCGGTGGACGGCGATGTCTGGTCGGCCGCCCCGGCCGTCGTGCGATTCGAAGTGATGGCCCCCTGGTACAGGAGGTGGTGGGCGGTGGCGCTCGCGGCGGGAGGAATCGTCCTGATCGGCCTCGCGGCACATCGCATCCGGGTCCGCCGGCTCATGGCGCTGGAGCGCCAGCGCGCCGAGATCGCCATGGACCTGCACGACAGGATGGGATCGGGGCTGGCCAGCATCGGCCTGATGGCCGATATGGTCGCCACACCCGAGATCGACGAGACGGAGCGCGCCGCGATGGCCGGGAAGCTGGTGGGCTCGGCGCGCCGGCTGGGAGGCGACATCTCCGACATCGTCTGGTCATTGAGACCCGGCCTGGACACACTGGAGGCGTTCGTCCTGTTTCTTCGGACGCGCTCGAGAGAGCTGATTGATGATCGGGCCACAGCGCTCCGATTCGACGTGCCCGATCCAATACCCCGTGTTGAGCTGTCGTTGCCCGTGCGCCGCCACGTCCAGTGGATGGCGGTGGAGGCGCTTCATAACGCTGCGAAGCATGCCCGTGCGGCGCACGTTGACATCATGCTGCGGCCCGATGGCGCGCGATGGCTCCTTGAGATCCGTGACGACGGCGTAGGATTCCAGCCGGAGCGGGAGCCGCGCGGCTCCGGGTTCGGCCAGGACAGCCTCAGGCGCCGGGCGCGGGAGATCGGCGCGTCGTTGCGGATCGAGTCGCCGCCTGGTGGAGGAACACTGGTGGCGATTCTGTTCGATCCGCAAGGTGGGAGCCATCACGGGCCGATGGCGGGGCGCACATGACCACCATCCGGGCCGTCATCGTGGACGACAGCCACGAGTTCCGCGAGTCGCTGGCCACCTTCCTGAAGCACGCGCCGGGATTCGAGGCTGCAGGAACCTTCGACGGAGCCCAGGCGCTGCTGGACGCCGTCGCTGGCGCACTGCGCAAAGGGCACGGCCCCGCGTGGGACCTGGTCCTGATGGATATCGAGATGCCCCGGCTGGACGGCATCGAGGCGACGCGCCGGCTGCGCGAGCTGTGCCCGTCGCTCCCCATCGTCATGCTGACCGTCTTCGAGGACCCGAAGACGATCGTGCGCGCCATCAGCGCGGGCGCCAGCGGCTACGTGCTCAAGAAGAGCAGCGCCCGCGAGCTGGCCTCGCAGCTTCGATCCATCCTCGAAGGCGGCGCCCCAGTCTCGCCCTCCGTGGCGGCGGCGATGCTGGAGGTGGTGCGCGCTCTGGGCACATCCGCGGCAGCGTCCTCCGCCGGACCCGCGGGTTCTCCCTCGCGTCTGGAGCTGACCGATCGCGAGCGCGACGTCCTGCGCGCGCTCGTGCGCGGCCGCAGCTACCAGGAGGCGGCCGACGATCTCGGCATCACCATCAGCACGGTGCGCACGCACGTGCGCGCCATCTACTCCAAGCTGCAAGTCCACACCGTCGCCCAGGCGATCCGCAAGGCTCTCGACGCCGGCATCACCTGATCCGGCCCCCGCTCGGCGCAATCCAGTCTCAGATGATCATGCGATTCCTTCGCCTTGAGGATCGCCGTAGTGTCAGGCCGCGATGCCGGCGCCACACCGGCCTCACTGCTGGGGAGGTGATCTGATGAATCGAGCCTGGATTGTGATGCTCCTCGCGGCTGGAAGCGCCATTGCCTGGGCACAGCAGTCGCCAAGCTTCGTGATGGAGCGCGCCTGCGTTGGCGGAGGCGCCGAGACTCTGCTCTCGGCGAGCTTCGTGAACACGGCCGTCCTGGGCGCGGACATGCCGTTCGGCACGACGTCGTCGTGCGCCGGCGGAATCCAGACCAACATCGGCTACTGCCTCGTGACAGGCGAGATCCCGGCTCCGATCGAGCTCGACGTACGGCACAACCCGTCGGACCCGGCTGCCGCGGACGTCATCTGGAACGGCGCCGCGGCCATCTACCAGCTCTACAGGGACTTCGATCCTGTCGCTGTGGTGACTCCAGGCAATCTCTTCGCCGAGACCCCGGACTGCCAGGTCACGGACGGCAGCTCGGCCGGGCACGACCTCGTCTTCTACAACGTCGTCCCCAGGCCATGACGACACCGGAACAACGTCCAGTTGCCCATCAGGGAGGCACGCAAATGAAAAGACTCGTGACTGTATCGGTGATCTCGGCGCTGGCCTGGATGGGATTGGCGACGGTATCGCGGGCCCAGACCTCGACACCCCAGGTGATCCGCCTGCAGGGGTTCCTGAGCCGCGTGACGGGGAGCACCCGCACGCCAGTGAGCGGCCCCGTCACCATGACCTTCAGGCTCTACAACAACGACATCGGCGGAACGCTCCAGACCACGTTCGGGCCGACCACCGTGACCGTGACCAACGGGATCTATGAAGTGGAGCTGCCCTTCACCCGCAACCGGTTCGCGGGCGCCAACCGCTATCTCGAGATCGAGGCCGATGGCGAGACCATGACGCCAAGACTCCGGATGACGAGCGCCCCCTACGCCTACGTGGCGGACACCCTCGACGGGTTCGAGGGGCCTGAGCTGGACGACACGGCCGAGATCGCCGCGCACACCGCCGACCCGGACGCTCACCGCGAGCACGCCTCGCTGGAGGAGTCCCTGGAGATCGATGCCGACATCGCGGCCCACGCTGCGGCGGCCGACCCGCACCCGTCCTACCTGAGAAAGGCCGGGGGCACGATGACGGGGGCGATCACGTTCACGTCCGGTGCCGGGGCGATGCTGAACATGTACAGCACCGGCTTCAACAACGTCGAACGCCCGGTCATCGCGCACTCGCCGGCCTTCCCCACCTGGGGCCTCAAGTACCGGGACTCCGATGACACATACGTCTTCCAGGGAGACGGCCTGCCGGCTCTCGCAGTGAACCTCACGAATCGCACCGTCGGGATAGGCACAGGCACGCCAGGGGCGGGCATGGCACTCGACATCGTCGGCACCACCAGGACCCAGGTACTGACCATCACGGGCGGCAGCGATGTCGCCGAGCCGTTCGAGGTGAGCGGAGCAGCCCCGATGGAGCCCGGCACGGTGGTCTCGATCGATCCTGACGGCTCCGGCGGCCTCAGGATGTCCGACCGGCCCTACGACCGTACGGTCGCCGGCGTGATCAGCGGCGCCAACGGCATCAAGCCGGGGCTCACGCTCGAGCAGGAAGGAACCGTCGCCAGCGGCACGGTGCCCGTGGCGATGACCGGCCGGGTCTTCTGCCGCGCCGACGCTTCGTCCGGCCCCATCCGCCCGGGCGACCTGCTTACCACCTCGGCGGTTCCAGGCCACGCGATGCGCGTGGAGGATCCATCGCTCGCGCAGGGGGCGATCCTGGGCAAGGCGCTCGGCTCGCTCGACGCAGGGCGCGGACTGGTCCTCGTCCTCATCAACTTGCAGTGAGCGAGGAGGGCTGAGCGATGTCGAGATCTCGCATTCAAGCATTGCTTGCGTCGACCATCCTGGGGCTCGCGGCGGCCGGCTTCATGTCGATCCAGCGGGCAGAGGAGAAGCCTGCCTCCACTCCCCGCTGGGTCGAGATCGGACCGGCCAGAAACCTCTCCGCCACGATGCTGGTGGAAGCGGCTGAACGGTCGAAGGGTATTGCCGAGCCGTGGCGGGACCCGCGTCGTGTCCCGCACGGAGTGATGCCGGCCGAGGCTCCGCCGGCATCCCCTCTCAAAGTTCCGGGGGACACGCAGCCCGGGGTGGAGGTGATGGTCAAGCGTCCAGCGCCACCGGAGATGGCCACCTCCTTCCTGTATCAACCGCGTCTTGCCCGGAGCTTCACGGCTCATGACAGGGACGGGATCCCCGCGGATCCGATGATTGCTGCAGGGCCGACACATCTGGTTGCCGTGGTCAACACTCAGATCGCCTTCTACACCAAGGATGGCGTCGAAGTCTCCGATATCGATCTCAATACGTTCTTCGGGCTGGGCCCGACGAACTCCTTCGATCCGAAGGTGGTCTACGACGAGAGCAGCCAGCGCTTTTTCGTCATGATGATCTCCCGGCAGGATGCGCCAACGCGCCAGGGCTTCTTCCACTTCGGCCTGAGCCAGACCTCGGATCCCACCCAGGGCTGGTGGATCTACGGGCCGCAGCGCAACGACCTGGACGGCGAGTGGGTCGACTATCCGCACCTCGGAGTGGGATCCCGCGGGCTCTATTTCACGGGCGCTCTTATATCGTTCCCATGGCCCGCGCCCGCGGTGGACCACGACAGGAGCCTCTGGATCCTGGGCAAGACGAACCTCTTGTCCGGGGGCCCCACGGGGATCTGGATCTTCAACGACCTCGTGGGTATCGATCCCATCGACGGAGTTGGCTCGCTGGCCCCCACGGTGACTTACGGCGCGCCTCCGGGCGGCGTGGACGCGTTCGTGACGACGTGGGAGAGTACCGCGACTTCTTCGATCAACCACCTGGTCTATGGAGTGACCCTTCCTCCTACCTTTCCGTCTGCCTCGCCCTCCCTGCTGGTCCGCTCTGTTTCGCAGACCTTTCCCGGCGGGATTCCCAACGTGCCGCAGCTCGGAGGCCCTGCGCTCGTCAAGGCGGGCAACGTCGGTGCCCCGCCGATGAATGCCGTCTATCAGAACGGCAAGCTCATCACCATCTACCACTGGCCTGGTGGCGGCGGCATGCAGCTCCAGCCCCTGGAGTGCGATGTTTCCGCCTGGCCGTCGCTTGGCGCGTGCACCGGGTTTTTCCTCCAGGACTCCTCCCGTTTCCTATTCTGGCCTGCCATCGCCGTGAACCACCACGGCGACGCGTTGGTGGGCAGCGCGGCATCGAGCGCATCGGAGTTCGTCTCGGCGCGCTGGGCTCACCGGTTCGAGGACCAGAATCTCTTTGGCCCGACGCGGCTATTGAGGGCCGGCGACGCCTACTACGGCACGGCTTCGGACACCGCCGCAACGGTCTACAACTGGGGCGACTATTCGGGGGCCGACGTGGACCCGCTCGACCACGGCTTCTGGATCTTCAACATGTACGCGGCACCGCGGATCGGCGGCCAGCCGATCTGGGGCTCCTGGATCGGATACGTCCCGAGGGCGGTCTTCATCGACAGGGCGTACGCGGGAATCGAGTCAGGCAGCCCCTCACGCCCCTGGAACACGGTGGCCGAGGGAGTCAACGACGCGCTGAGCGGCAACGACCTCGTGATCAAGGCCGGCAGCTACCCGGGCGCGGTGACCATCTCCAAGCGCCTCGAGATCATTGCCGACGGCGGCCCCGTGACCATCGGCCAATGAAGCGCGTCGCCTCCGCCGCCCTGCTGATCCTGGGAGTGGGCGCAACGGGAAGCGCGATCGCGGACACATACGTAGTTCCGGCGGGGGTGGACTTCAGCGTGCGGGACGAAGGGCGCGACGGGTTCGATCAGGTGCTCGAGGGGGAATGCTGCATCCGGGCCACCATCTTCACGACCTTCCGCATCAGGGGTGCCGCCGAATTCGACTTGTCGTCGCTGCCCCCCGGCCTGGTCATCACTTCGGTCACGCTGCGACTCTACGTGGCCAGCGGGACAGGCAATAACCCGGCTGACTTCTTCGCCTACAGCGCGGACGGCGTTGCCGATATCGCGGACGCCGAAAGGACGGACCTGCCGCTGGCCGCCAATCTGCAGGTGATCACGAGCGTCCTGGATCTCAGCCATCCGTCGCTCACGTCTCTCGTGCAGTCACGGTACGCGCAGCAGGGCCACGTGGGGATGCTCTTCAAGCTGACCCGGGAGCACGAGACCAGCGGATTCGTGGATCTGGAGTTCGTCGCCAATCCCGGCAACCCGAATGTCGCGCGCCTGGTGATCTAAGCCGTGCCGGCTCCCGCCCCGCCCCCGGAGGTCAGTTCGTCGGCGACGGCGCCCTTGCTCGTGGCGCAGGCGGGGCCCGGCATGCTCGCGCTGGAATGGGAGGCCACGCCCGGATGCGATTCGTATCGCATCATCACGGGCGACCTGGCAGCCCTCGTCCCGACAGGTGGCGTCAACTCGATCACCGCGGCGCCGCTTGTCTGCGGAATCTCCAACGCTGCCGCAGTGATTCCCGAGCCCGCCGGCTCGGTCTTCATTCTGGTTGCGGGCGAAAACGCCGGCGGCGTCGGCCCGCTCGGAGACGGAGACAGCGGCCCCCGCAGCGCCGGTCAAGCCTGCCCCTGACGGCCAGCGCCGCCTCAGATGATCATGCGATGCCCTCACGCAGGTGATCACCGTAGTGTGGCGTCGAGGTGCCGGGAATCGTTGGCGGCTCCAGATCGGAGGTCATGACATGAGACGTGCCTGGATCGTGACGACCGTGGCGACCGTCGCGGCTGGAATCACCGCCGCGCCGGCGCAGCAGAGCGCGAGCTACCAGCTGGAAGAGCAGGTGCTCAACGCGGGGGGGCATCCTTCGGCGGGAATCTCACCCGCCTCGACCACCTATCGCATCACGCGCGGATCGATCGGCGACTCGCTGCTGGGCGGCACACTGGCCAGCAGCTCGTTTCAGATCGGCGGTGGGTTCCTGGCAGCCTATCCACCCCCCGGTGAAGTCGCCGGTCTCGATCTGCCCGCGCCCTCAACGTTGGTGTGGGACCCGGAACACTCGGCCGGCGTCTACAACGTCTACAGATCGGCCGTCTCCACTCTGCCCGGGCTTGCCTACGGCGCCTGCGACCAGGCGGGGCTCACCGCCACGAGCACCACGGCGGGGGGCAATCCAGCACCGGGCATCGGCTTCTTCTACATGGTCACCGTCGAGAACAGCCTGGGTGAGGAAGGAACCAAGGGCTTCCAGGCCGGGGGCGCCCGGCGCGCCGGCACGACCTGTCCATGAATATGAAGGGGGAACACATGCGCAAGGCGGCGATGGGCCTGGCTGTGGCAATAGTGCTCGGTGGGTCGGCCGTGGCGGTGCCCGACCGGCTGAGCTATCAAGGCGTCCTGCGGGATGCGGGCGGAGCGGCCCTCAACGGGAGCCACGACATGGTCTTCCGGTTCTTCGATGCGGCCACCGCCGGCAGCGAGATCCTGGTGGACCGGCACGAGAGCTCCGGCACCGGAGCGGTGCTCGTGACCAATGGGTTGTTCCATGTCGAGATGGGAAGCGGTGCCATCACCGATGGCGCGGCCAGCCTGCCCGGCGACCCCTACACGACGCTGGCGGCGGTCTTCGAAGATTTCAACGACGTCTGGATGGAAATCGAAGTCGGACAGGGCGGCAGCTTCGAGACCCTCTCGCCGCGCACGCATGTTGTGTCGGCCCCCTACGCCCTGCGGGCGGCGAGCGCCGAGGCGGTCGGCGGCGTGGCGGCAGGCGACATCATCACGACGTCGGCCACGGCGCAGACCAAGACCGGCGCGCTCCAGATCGACGGCAACCTGACCGCCGGTGGCAACCGGATTCTGTTCGGCCTGGGAGCGGACCTGGATGCGATTGCCTCCCGGCTGACGATCACGGGCGGCAATGCCAACGCCGATGATCTCTTCCTGCGCGCGGGCAACGGCTCGTTTGATGGCGGCGTCGAGATCCATGGTACGGGACCGATCAACCTGCGCTCCGGCTCCGGCCTCGTGAATTTCATGAACGATCCCACCGCTGCCGTCACGGCCAGCCTTGATGCAGTGGGTAACTTCACGACTACAGGCGATCTGATTGCTCAAGGAAACCACCTCACTTTCGGCAGTGGAGCGCGCCTTCACTTCGATTCAGATGTTCTCCACCTTGGCGCCGGAGGTCTGGCTGACGGGTACGTGCGGATCACCCGAGGCAGCAGCATGGTTCTTGCCTCGAGCATTGGAACGTTCTTATTCGGAGGAACCACGCCGGTCGCCACGCTGAGTCCTGCAGAGCTTTCCTTGGCCGGCGACCTGAGAGTTCGAGGGAACGACTTGCTGTTCGACAGTGGGGCGCACTTGTTTAGCGTCTCGGGCTCGAACTTCACGATTCGGGCAGGCACTGGAGACACGGGTATCACACTACGAACTGCGTCGAATACCGGTAGTGTCGATCTGTTTGACGGCGCCAACCTCGATCTCAGAGCTGGAAACGGGACAGTTCGATTCTGGCCCGCGGGCGCTTCGACGTTCACCGCGAGCGTCGATTCAGCGGGCACCATCACGGCAGGCGGGAACCTTGTCACCAATGGGAACGCACTCCTCTTCGGCAACGGAGCGAGGCTCGCCAGCTTCTTGGAGGGTTTGTTTGTCTTAGGGGGCACCGATCCTACTGACTCAATCCATCTGCTAGCCAATTCTGCTGGTGCAGGCCAGATCAGTATCTACGGAGGCGGCCCGCTGGAGCTGCATCCGGGCAACGGCGAGCTCCGTGTACTTATTCCCGACCCGCCCTTCGTCTCAGCTCAGCTGGACCCCAACGGAAACTTCGGCGTGCTAGGCAACATCTCGGCTAAGCGTCTGGTGGCCTTGGCAAACGAGATCCTTTTGGGGGGCACGTTCGCCCCCGCCAGGATCTCGCGCAGCCTGACCTTCGAGGATTTGATTCTGCGCCGGGACGAGTTTCAGAACAATAGCGACGCCAGATTCAGTGTTTTCACCAATGGCAGCATCGAGCAGATGCGGATCAACGATTCGGATGAGGCGGCGGCTCTCTTCGACGGCGCGGTCACCGCCAATGGCCTCGACTACGCCGAGGCGTTTCTGATCAGCGACCCGACGCTGCAGCCGGGCGAGGTGGTCGTGTTCGACACGACGAATCCCGGTTCCATCAGCCGGGCCGCCGAGGCCTACTCGACTCTCATCGCCGGCGTGATCAGCGAGAAACCCGGGTTCGTCACCGGCAACAGCTTCGATGCGGAAGAAGCCTCCGACCCGGCGCTTGCCCAGGAGATGAAGGCGGCGCACGAGGCGGGCGACTACGAAACCGCAAGGGAGATCTCCAGCGTTCTCGAGCAGAAGAAGAACGAGCGCCAGCGCCCCGTGGCGCTGGCCGGCCGGCTGCCCGTCAAGGTGGACGCCAGCTACGGGCCGATCAAGCCCGGCGACCATCTCACCTCGAGCAAGACTCCCGGCCACGCCATGGCCATGACCGAGCCCGGGCCGTCGCTGGGCGTGGCGCTGGAAGGATGGGACGGGCCGGGCACCGGCGTCATCATGGCCTTCGTGCAGCGCGGCCATTACACCCCGCCCGCCCTGCTGGCGCAGACCGTGGCCACCCAGCAATCACTGAGCACATCCCTGGCCGCCCGCACGCCCGATCCGGTCAGCGGCGTGCAGATGATTCCCTCCAACCTGCAGGTCGTTCTGGATGCCCAGGGAGGCGAGGAGGCGGCACGCTTCTCCATCTTCCGCGATGGGTCAGCTGCCGAGCCGCGCGCCGAGATGTTCCGGGTGGACGAGAAGGGCAACGTCTGGGCGCAGGGGGCCTTCCGGCCGCGTGCGATGGATCTGGCCGAGATGTTTGCCCTGAGCGAGCCGGTGGAGCCGGGCGACGTGCTGGTGGCCGACCGCAGGAACCCGGGCCTCTACGCGAGAAGCTCCCTGATGGGCGACCCGGCGGTGGTGGGCGTGGTGGCCTCCGACCCCGGGGTGATCCTGGGGGCCGACATGAGCCGGCTGCTGGCGGCGGAGGCGGATCTCACCCAGGCTCTCGCGCAGGCACGCGCAGCATCGGACAAGGCGGCCGAGCGCGGCGTGTGGGCCGAGATGGAGAAGCGCTTCCACGCCACTCATGCCGCCGTGGCTCTCAGCGGCACGCTCAAGGTGAAGGTGGACGCGGACTACGGCCCGATCGAGCCGGGCGACCTGCTCATCGCCTCGCCCACCCCGGGCCATGCGATGCGCGCGCCCAGCCCCGCGCCCGAAGGAGCCGTGATCGGCAAGGCGCTCGAGTCCCTTGACGCCGGGGCAGGCGTCATCCGGATGATCGTCGCGCTGCGCTGACGGCCGGCGCCTGGCTGCTGCCGGGCGCGCCACCCCCAGGCGCCGCCCCGCCGGAGATGCGGCCGGGCGCCGGCACGACCGCCGCGGCTGGCCGGTCTACTTCCTGGCGGCTCCAGTGACGTCACGCGCACCCATGTGGGGCAGTGGGTTCATGGGCCGACCGTTGCGGCGCACTTCGAAGTGGAGATGCGACCCGCGGGCGTTGCCCGACTCCCCCACCAGGGCGATCACGTCTCCGCTCTTGACGTTGTCTCCCTTGCGCACGAAGAGATCGCTGGCGTGCCCGTACCATGTCTCGTAGCCGCCGCGATGCTGCACGACCACCATCAGGCCGTAGCGGGGATTCTCGGCGATCTTGAGGATCTCGCCGTCGGCCGCGGCCCTGATCTCGTCTCCGGCCTCGCCGTCGATGTCGATGCCGGCGTGGTGCGCCCTCTTGGGACTGGGACCAAACGGCGAGGTGACGCGGCCCTTCAGAGGCCACACGAACCGTGCTCCTCGCGGAGCCGGGGCCGGGGCTGCAGCAGACGGCTTCGCCGCAGGCTGAGGCGCCGCTTCCCCGCTTCCCGGCACGAAGATCTTCGTCCCGGCGGGGATGCTGGTCGGATCAGAGATCCCGTTGACCCGCATGAGCGTTTCAACCGGCACCCTGTGCTTTCGTGAAAGTGCCGCCAGGGTCATCCCACGCTCGAGCCGATGATGGGTACCCGATGGCGCAACCGGCTTGTCGAGCCTCGCCGGCGCGGCCTCGACGGCGGGCCGCCGCTCAGGGCGCGAGGCTTCCGGATCCGTCTCGAAGGCTGAATCGGCAGGCGTTTCATGCCGCGAAGCCGTCGGCGTGTCGCGAGGGATCTCAGGAGACTCCCCGGCTGGACCTGGCTTCGTGGCACACCCCGCCGCGGCGAGGGTCGTGAGGACGATGCACACAATCGCCTGTCGCATTGCGGGCTCCCTCCGGGTTGCCGGTCCTCAAGATTTAAGTCGCCCATGCTGTGCGCGCAACAGATCGAGTGTGCTTGTCGGATGAGGCGTGGCTGGCCTGCGGCGGCGGGTTTCACCGCGTAGTCGTCGTCTTCTGCACTGTCGCTCTCGTATTCCACGCGCGTCTCTGCGGCATCCGTCGCGCATGATTGAGCTGCTCACACAGCAGAGCTTCGTCACTTGACTTGACTCAGGGCAGACACAAGGTTCGAGAAATCCGACCCCCGCAGGTGTCCCTTCCGCCACAATGGAGGTTTTCCCGATGACGCCGATTCTGGACTGGGTTCTGGCCTCCATAGCATGGATCCTCGAGGCCCAGCGAATCCTCTTCCAGTTCTTCCTTGAATCTCCGTCGCCGTGGGCTGCCGCGGGTAAGTACATCTTCCTGCTGTTTCCGGTCCTCCTGTTTCTGGCCGCCATCTGGTGCACGCAGGCGACTCTCTACACGATTCCGTTCCGCTCAAAGCGCATCCAGCTCGCGCAGAGGATGCTCTTTGCCTGGTGGGATGCCGCGCGCGCGATGTTCCTCTACTGGACAGGGCTCGTCCGATTCAGCCTGGTGGCCGCTGGCTGGATCCTGACGCTGGCGCGGCTCGGGTTGCGGTTGATGGTGGAGGCCGTGGGGCAGATCCTCATGGCGCCGTTCTCAATGACGGGCAGGATGTCGAAAAGCTACTTCAAGCCCGGGGTGCCGTGGGTGGCTTTCCTGCTGCTGCTGACCTGGTGCGTCCTCGAGGCGACCATTTTCACTTTCACGATGTTCCCGACCATCTCGGAGGTCCTCGCCGATCTAGTCGGTGTGGATGTGCCCCCGTTTGCGGGCCCGATCCTCTTCATGTTCCTGCTCATGCTCATCCTGGGCAGCTTCGCGTGCCTGCAGGTCCTGATGGACACCATCAGGAAGCGCCAGTTCAAGTTCATCATCCAGATGCTCGTGGTGGAGCTGTTCGTGATGATGTTCGAGGTGATGTTCCTCTACCGCGAGTTCGTGGACGCCGTCACGCCCTGGATCGCCCAGCAGACCGACGAGAGGTTCCGGCTGGGGATCGGCTTCACGCTCTCTTTGGCCACCTTCGGCTGGATCGGCATCCGCGGCATGACGTGGTTCCTGTTCGGGCAGTTCGGCACCCCGCCGCTGCTGGCGTTCATCTCGCGCCAGCCGCTGGCCGCCCCGGATGGCATACCCCCGTTTGAGATTCCGGAGACTGAGGCGCCGCCCTGGTGGCACAAGCCGGTGAGCGAGTTCAAGGGTGAGACCGAGTGGCTGCATGCGCGCGGTGAAGAGCTCGTCGAGTACCTGACCCTGCCCGTGCTGCAGATCCTCGCCTCCGCGCTGAACTTCGCCATGATCCTCCTTACCGGGGCGCCGGTGATGAGCCTGCCGCTCAAGGGGCTCCACGTCCTCATGAGGACGCGCGACATCGTCGGCCCGGTGCGCCCGAAGGCGCCAGACTCGCCCGAGCCCGAGCGCGTCCAGGTGAGTTCCTGATGCGGCCCCGCTGGAGGATGACGGCCTGCCTGGCAGCCATCGCGCTGCAGGCTGTGGCTTTTTCCGGATGCGGCCTGGAGTCCGCTGAGCGCAAGCCGAGGCACACGCTGTTCATCGGCGTGGATACCAGCGGCTCGTTCGAGCAGCAGGGCCGCCACGACGATGCCATGAAGTTCCTGGCGCACTACATCTATGGCCATCTCAACAACCTGGGAGGCCTGGAGCAGCCACGCGAGCTGTTCGTCGCGGCGATCGGCGGAGAAAACGCCGATGAGCCGAAGGCCTTCCATCCGATCCAGGACTTCGCAGGCAAGGAGATCCCCGAGATCGAGCAGGCGCTCAGAGAATGGTTTTCTCCCAACGATGCGCTGACCGATTTCAATCCCTTCTTCCAGCAGGTGGCCAGAATCGTGAAGGAGCGCAATCTGATTCTCGCTCCCGTGACCCTCATGATCGTGACGGACGGCGTGCCCGATTTCTCCCATCCGGGCGCCCGGAGAGGGTCGGAAGACCTGTACAAGCTGATCGATCTGAGCTCACTGGAGTATCTGACGCGCAAGCTCACGCTGCGCCTGGCATACGTCAGCCCCCAGGTGGGGCAGAACTGGCGGGAGCACGTGCCCCGCCAGCGGGTCAGGCTCTGGACCATCGACGAAGAGATCATGAAGGGATGGACCGAGCATGTCGCCCCTTCCCAACCTGCCCAGGATCAGGGTCAGCTCTGGGAGTGGATCCAGCACAACGTGGACTACCGCGTGCGGGCGATAAGAACCTAGCCCGCTTTTCTCACCAGGTTTCGTCGCAGCAGAAAGCTGGTGAAAAATGCGGGCTGGTGCGCTGACTCGGAGCCGGCGGCCCTTCCTACCGGCGTCCGATGACCTCCAGGAGGTAGCGGATCTCGCCATCGACATCGGCGGGATCGACAACCGTCTCCTCGACCTCCCTGCGCAGCATCTCGCCGTAGCGGCGCCGGAGCCGATGGACGGCGACCTTCACCGCCCCTTCGGTCATCCCGAGGGCGGACCCGGCCTCACGGTAGCTGTCAGATCCGGCGCCGGTGAGGAACGGATGCAGCCGCTCGAACTGCTCGAGCGTGCCGCGCCGCGCGGAGTCGTCACGCAACCTGCGCACCGCGCGATCGATCACGGTGAAGGCCCAGCGTCTCTCGAAGATCTCTTCCGGCGTCAGCTCCGTGTGGGGCTCTCGCCGGTAGCTCTCCTCCGCGACGACCTCGTCGAGGGGAATGGCGGCCTGCCCTGCGCCACGCTTGGCGGCGCGCTCTCGATCCCGCGCGTCGGACAGGAAGTGGCGAACGGAAGCCAGCAGGAAGGAGCGGAAGCGCCCCTGCGTCGGCCGGAAGTCGTGCAGGACACTTTTTTCCAGAAGGAGCACGAAGTACCCCTGAGTCAGATCGCGGGCCTCCTCCGCCGCGTAGCCTTGACGGCGGATGAACGCATAAATGGGGTGCCAGTAGTCCTGGCAGAGTGTCGACAGCGCCTCGCGGCCCTTGGAGTCGCCTCCCCGAGCTGCGATGACGACGCTCCAGCGGGTCGTCACGAAGCCTCGGGTCATGGTCGGGATCCGGGCTCCACGCTCGGACCCGCGCGCGCGAGCAGATCCCTCTCCAGGCGTTGCCACCGGGCGCGATCCTCCCCATCCACGCGGCTCCGCCCAGCGTCGATCTTCACCACGGTTCTGTCCCCCGCGGCGGGACCGGCAAGCGTGAGCACCACGTGTGGGAAAGTCCGCCTCGGACCGGTCCAGGTGATCTTCCACCGGTTGAAGGGCGACTCCGGCTGTCCCGCGAGGAGTTGCATGCCGAGGGTCGCCCGCGCGGCGCCTGGCAGGACGACCGACCAGCGGTGGCGCGTGTCCACCGTGCAGCCGGCTTCCAGCAGGGCCAGGTAGAGCCTGTCCGAGACCGCGGTCACCTCGCCGGACACCTCGGCTGCGGACACGAGCGGGGCAAGCGCCGCCGGGCTCGAGAACCAGCGCGGGATCGCGGTCGCTCCGTTCGCCACCATGAGGCCGAGAAGCGCAGGGGCGCAAACGCCGGCGACGGGAAGCCAGAGTCTCCCCAGCGGTCGAAGGGCACCGCCTGCACCGGCGGCCGCCAACATCCCCAGTCCCAGGCTGAGCGCGGCCGCGATCCACACGTAGCCGGCGCGATAGATCTTCGGCCAGTCCATCACGTCCGAGCTGTCGTGGACCGCGACCCACCTCTCGCTCTCCGGGAGCGGGCCAGCGGACCGGGCCACCAGCTCCTCCATGGCGCCCTCTCCGACGTGGAGCAGCTCTTCCGGCTCCTGCGGGCTCGAGACATAGCCATCTGATGAACGTTCCCACCGGTTCACCGTGGCGAGGAAGAAGAGGCCGAAGCTGACCGCGAGCAGTGCTGCGGCAGCGACCGTACCGAGTGCTCTGCGCCAGACGCCCGCGTGGCCGGGGCCCCGCCCCGGTTTCACCGCGGGAGTGAAATGGCGGCGGGCCTCGGTGAGGCCGATGGCCACGAAGAGCAGAGCCGCTCCGGCCAGCGCGACCGGCCCCGCGTTGAATGCGAACCCGGAGAGAACCCAGACTCCCGTGAACCACAGGAACGAGCGCAGCACCGAGCGCCAGCGCGGGGCGGCCGGAGAGGCCTCGACGTCTTTCCCCCCGGGTGCGGCCGCGGTCCCACTGACGCTGGAAACGTCTGTCTTGAGCTCGCTGGCGTGCTGATAGCGGCGGTCCGGCTGCTGCTCCAGGGCCCGCAACACCACCTCGTCCAGGCGCACATCGACGGCGATGGTGCGCGACGGCAGATCAAAACGGCCCCGGGGCAGATTCCCCGTCAGCAGCTCGTAGAACACCACGCCCAGAGAGTAGATGTCGGCGCGATGATCCACGTGGCGCGGGTCGGTCAGCTGCTCAGGCGCCATGTAGTGCGGCGTCCCCATGACCTGGCCGCTTCCCGTGAGCGCGATGGTCGGGACGGCCCGGTCGAGGATCTTGGCCAGGCCGAAGTCGGCGATCTTCACCCTGCCGCTGCGATCGACGAGCACGTTCTCCGGCTTGATATCCCGGTGGATGACACCGGCCTCGTGGGCGTACTGCAGGCCGTCGCAGATCTGGGGCACGATGGCCAGGGCTTCGCTGGGCTTCAACTCGCCCCGGAGCAGGATCTGCCGCAGATTGAGGCCGTCTACGTACTCCATGACGAGGAAGTAGTAGCCGGCGGTCTCGCCGAAGTCGTACAGCGACACGATGTTCGGGTGCTGGAGCCGTGCGAGGGCCTGGGCTTCACGCAGGAAGCGCTCGGCGAACGCCGGATCGGAGGAAAGCTCGCGCGAGAGAAGCTTCAGGGCCACCTGGCGTTGCAGCTTCTTCTGACGCGCGCGATAGACGGTCCCCATGCCCCCTTCGCCCAGCAGGTCCAGGATCTCGAGCTGGGGGAACAGCAGCGCCACGTCGCTGATCGGCGCCGCCGTGGAGCTGCGGCTCGCGGTGATCTGCTCCGGCGCGCCCAGCCCCAGGCGCAGCATGCAGGCCGGGCACTGATCGGTGTCCGGGGGCAGGGCGCTGCCGCAATCCCCGCACGAGCGCCGTTGATCGACCATCGGCTCCTCCGGATTCCGTGACATGGCTCGCAGTCTACTCTCGTCCCAGCTTTGCCAATGCAGCGCGATGCGCCCGATCCAGGGCTTCCGTCGCCGTGCACGCCACGTCGGGTCTGACTCCGACGCCCTCCCAGTCGCCGCCCGACGTGGCGCTGACGTAGCGACTCAGCGGAACGAAGATGGCGAACCGATCGTCGATCGGAAACCAGGCGCCGGAGTGGGCCCCACCGCCAGTGGCTTCGCCGACGATGGTCGCGCGCCGCGTCTGCTGGAGCTCGTAGGCCAGGCTCTCGGGGGCGGAGGATGTCCGCTGCGCGGTGAGCACGTAGACCGGCTTGTCGACATAGCGCGCGCCGGGCAGCCAGGCGGCGGTCCAGTACTGCGTCGTCGTGCCGTCGAGGCGCCGCCGCAGGTCGTTCCAGTGCCGTGGCCGGCCGTCGAAGAGCCAGCTCGCCGCGAGCACGACCATCAGCGGATCGCCGCCGCGGCACTCTCGCAGGTCGACGATCAGCGCGTCGGTGCCGGCGAGCTGCTGCATGGCGGCGGCGAGCGCGCCGCCGGCGAGCTCGGCGCGGAAGAAGCGCTTCAGCTCGAGGTAGCCCACGTTTCCGTCGAGCACGCGCGGAGCACCGATACCGAAGCCCTCGGCTTCCGCCTCGTGCTTCAGGAGAAGCAGCTCTTCCTTCGTCTCGACCTCGGCTGCCAGAGGATCGGAGACACGCTGGGCACCGAACTTCACCCGGACATGGCGATCGGCGGTTGCCTCGGCGAGGTGCCGGCTCAGTAGCTCGGCGAGCCGCGCGGGGCTCGTGAGTGCGTCGTATTCGCCGCCCTGCGCGCGGCGGCGCACGTCCGCGACCGCGCGCTCTGCGCTGTCGGCGAAGCCGTAGTTCGTCGACATCAGCTCGAGAGCACGCTCGATGACCGAGCTTCTCCGGGCAGCGTCGATCGGAGAACCGTGAGCGTCCAACCAGCGCATGAGGCGCTCCTGTGCCTGCGCATCCGAGGCGCGGGCCAGCCCCGCGGGCCCTTCGGCGAGCACGCGGCCGAGCTCCGTCACGCGAACGGAGCCGAGCAGGAGCGCCTCGTCGAGGCCAAATTGCAGGCTCACCTCCGCCCCTTCGATCCTCGTACGCACGAGCAGGGCGTCACCCTCGACCCGCAGCTCCTCGACCGGCAGAGGGCCGCCGTCCGGGCCGGCACGAAAGGTCATCACGGCGTTCCACGACGTCCCGGTGTGCTGGAGGTCTAGCTCGATCTCGGCCGAGAGGTTCGTCGGCTCCATGCGCCCGCTCCAGCGGCCGGCGAGGTCCTGCGCGGTCGCGGGAGCAAACCCGAGGAGCACGAGGAAGGCGGCAAGGGCCATGGCGGCGATTCCCGGGACACTGCTCTTCGCTGCGTTCATGCGTCATCCTTTCATGGGGAAGTTGTCATCGCTCCGCTTGCGGGGAGTCGTCCATGCAAGGATGAATGAGGCAGCGGAACGGGAAGGTTACGCGCCGGCACGCGCCGGCTGGCCGGCCAGCCGGGTCGCCAGAAACGGCAGGCTGCGGCGCACCAGGCGCCCGGGAAAGGCAAGCAGCGAGTAGTGCCCCTGCGGCTCCCACTGCATCGGCGGCTCCCCCCAAGCCTGGCGCAGCGCCTCCACCGATGCGGGCAGCATGATCCGATCGTGGAGGCCCGACACCAGCAGAATCCGCTCCCGCGGCACGCGGGGCCGCATCCTTCCCGGTGAGATCACGCCCCAGGCGCGCGCCAGGTTCTGGCGCTCGTGCATCCCGGACCAGGAGAGATCCTCGCGGACATTGACCCCCAGTCCCGTGTCCAGGATGACCGAGGCGACCGAATCCCCGGCCGCTCCGATCACCACGAAGTCGAGATCGCCGCGGGCGCAGGCCAGCAGCGCCGCCGTGTAGCCGCCGAGTGAGTACCCCATCAGGCCGACGGGGCCATCGCCTGCCGGCCGATCCCGCCCCAGCCAGGTCACCACCGCGGACAGGTCGGCGACGCTCTGGCGGAACGCCTCCACGGTCAGGCTGACATCCCCCGTGACCATCATTTCCCCGGAGAACGTTCCCACGGGAGTCCGGTCGAAGTGGAACGGGTGCGCCAGAAGGGCCACGCTCCATCCGGCCTTGAGCAGCGGCTCGATGAAAATCATCTCGAGGCCCTTCAGCCCGGCGTGAGCCCATCCGTGGGAGAGCACCACGACCCCCGCCGAGCCCTGCTTCCGCCGGTAGAGCCAGCCGGCGGCCCTGTTGGTCTCATGCCAGCCGTAGTGATTGATCTCGTGGGGGGAGGCGAACTCGAACCGGCTGACGTCGGCAAGCGGCGTGCTCTTCACTTCTGACCGGCTGATATCGGCCGGCGTTCCGTTCACCTTGAAGAAGCCGGCGGGATCCGCGAAGTGTGCCGTGTCGTCGTACGCCATCCAGTCGTCGCCGCGCGTCTTGAGGATCCGGCCGCGCTGGAAGGTGACCTTGAACCAGATGCGGTAGTCGTCCAGGAGCTGGGCGGCGTGGCGCTGCACGGTGCGGCGATCAGGATGCCTGGCGGGACTGTTCGTGGGCGTGATACGACGAGCGCACCAGCGGGCCGGACTCCACGTGGGCGAAGCCGCGGGAAAGCCCCTCCTGCTTGAGCCGGGAGAACTCATCGGGAGAGACGTAGCGCTCCACCGGGAGGTGCTGCATGCTCGGGCGCAGGTACTGGCCGATCGTCATGATGCTTACCGAGGCCGCCCGCATGTCGTCCATCACCTGCAGGACCTCGTCGAGATCCTCTCCCAGCCCCACCATGATCCCCGACTTGGTGAGCATCTCGCCGGCCCGCGCATCCCGGAATGCGGCCGCGCGCGCCAGCAGATCGAGCGACTGGCGGTAGTCGGCGCCGGCGCGCACCCGCCGGTAGAGCCGCGGCACCGTCTCGATGTTGTGGTTGAGGATCTCGGGGCGCGCCTCCAGGACGGTGGCGAGGCAGGTGGCATCTCCCTGGAAGTCGGGGATCAGCACCTCCACGCGCGTGCCGGGCACGGCGCGCCGGATCTCGGCGATGGTGCGGGCGAACTGGCCCGCCCCCTGATCGGGCAGGTCGTCGCGGTTGACGGAGGTGACGACGGCGTGCGCCAGCCCCATCGAAGCCACCGCCTGCGCCACACGCTCCGGCTCGCGCGGATCGGGAGCCGTCATCGGCCCCTTGCCCACGGCGCAGAAGCCGCAGCGGCGCGTGCAGTTGTCCCCCAGGATCATGAATGTGGCGGTGCGATTCGAGAAGCACTCGAAGATGTTCGGGCAGCGCGCCTCCTGGCAGACGGTGTGCAGCTTCAGGTCCGACACCATGTCGCGCACGCGGTGAAAGTCCGCGTCGGTGCGCAGGCGGATCCGGATCCACTCCGGCTTGCGCAGCGGCGCGGCGGCCCGCGGGGTGAACGAGCTCATGCCACGGCCTCCCGGGGCGCGCTCGCCTCGATCCCGCTCATCTCCCGGCCCAACACGTCTCCCATGTGGCGCGCGGCAGACTCCGCGACGGCGCGCGTATCCACCGTCTGCCCGGTGAGCTTCTCGAGCGACGTCACGCCATGGTCGGCGATCCCGCACGGCACGATCAGATTGAAGTAGCTCAGGTCGGTGCTGACGTTGAAGGCGAAGCCGTGGCTGGTGATCCAGCGGGCGATCCGGACGCCGATGGCGGCCAGCTTCTGTCCCCCGACCCAGACGCCGGTGAGCCCTTCCTCGCGGCACGCCGACACGCCGAAATCGGCCGCGGTGCGGATCAGGACTTCCTCGAGATCGCGCACGTAGCGGCGCACGTCGCACCGATCGGGTGCCAGATCAAGGATTGGATATCCCACGAGCTGGCCGGGGCCGTGGTAGGTCACGTCGCCGCCTCGTCCCGTCGGGTAGAGCGCCACGCCGCGCGCCTGCCGCAGCGCCTCGCCGGCCAGGACGTGCCCGGGCTTCGCGTTGCGCCCCAGCGTGATCACATGAGGGTGTTCCAAGAGCAGGAGCTGCTCGGAGCCGGCGCCCTCCGACAGCGCGCGCACCAGGCGCTGCTGGAGCTCGAGACCCTCGGCGTAAGGGACGCGCCCCAGCCACTGCGCAGCGCAGCGCCTGGCCGTCATCAGCCCCCCAGCTCGGAAAAGTTGGCCTTCTGCAGCAGGTCCTTCACCAGCGCCATGTAGCGGTCGGCGTCGGCGCCGTCGATGGTGCGGTGATCGAAGCCGAGCACCATGGTGCACATCGTGCGGATGGCGATCATGTCGTCGATCACGACGGGGCGCTTCTCCACCACGCCGACCCCCAGGATCGCCACCTGCGGCTGGTTGATGATCGGCGTTCCCACGATCCCCCCGAAGCCGCCCGGGTTGGTGATGGTGAAGGTGCCGCCGGTCACGTCGTCGGGCACCAGCTTCTTGGTGCGCGCCCGCTCGCCCAGATCGGCGATCGCCCGGGCCAGGCCGATCAGGTTCTTCTCGTCGGCCTTCTTGATGACGGGGACGATCAGCCCCCAGTCCAGCGCCACGGCAATCCCCAGGTTCACTTCCTTCTTGTAGACGATGTTGTCGCCATCAACGGTGGAGTTGATGATCGGGAACTTGCGCATCGCCTCGATGGCCGCCTTCGCGATGAAGGGCAGGTAGGTCAGCTTGATCCCTTCGGAGGCCTCGAACGCCTTCTTGTGCCTGTCGCGCAGCCCGGCCACGCCGCTCAGGTCGATCTCGAAGTAGGTGTGCACGTGCGCCGAGGTGCGCTTGGAGGCCACCATGTGATCGGCGATCTTCTTGCGGATCGCCGTCATCGGCACGACGGTGACGGCCTCACCCGGCTTGAAGACCAAAGGCGCCGGTGATGATGCCGGCTTTGCCGGCGCAGCGGTGACGGAGCCAGCCGCGGCAGCCGCGGCGACGGCGGGGGCCTGGGCGGCCACGGCCGCCGCGCCTCTTCCACCGCCGACGTAGGCTTCGATGTCGCGCCGCGTCACCCGCCCCGAGATACCTGTGCCCTGAATCGCCGCGATGTCGACGCCATGCTCGGCGGCGATCTTGCGCACCACGGGCGACGAGCGGGTGCGCCGCAGATCCTCCCGGCTCAGCGTGCCGCCCGATACGGCAGCTGGCGCGGCGGGCGCCGGCCCGGAAGGAGCGGGGGCTGGCCCTGCGGCCCGCGCAGGTGCCGCCGTTCTTGCGGGAGATGGCGCGGCCGCCGGCGCTGCGGCCGGCTTGGAGGCCCCGGAAGCCGCCGGAGCGGAGGCCACCGCCGTTCCCTCGGCCGCGATGCGCGCCACGACCGTGTTGATCTCCACCGTCTTTCCCTCGGGCACCAGGATCTCCGCCAGCACGCCGGCAGCCGGCGCCGGGATCTCGGCGTCGACCTTGTCGGTGGAGATCTCGAAGAGCGGCTCGTCGCGCTTGACCGCGTCGCCGATCTTCTTGAGCCACTTGGTCACGGTGCCTTCAGCGATGCTCTCTCCCATCTGGGGCATGATCACGTCAACGGCCATCTCACTCTCCTGCTCAGTAGGCCACGAGCTGCTTGACCGCCCGTGTCAGCTTGTCCACGTTGGGCATGTAGACCGCCTCCAGCGGCGGGCTGTACGGCACGGGCGTGTCGAGCGATGTCACTCGCACGATCGGCCCGTCCAGATACTCGAACGCTTTCTCGGAAATGATCGCGGCGATCTCGCCTCCGATGCCGCCGGTGCGCCGATCCTCGTGCAGCAGGATCACCTTGCCGGTCTTGGCCACCGACGTCAGGATCGCCTCCTCGTCGAGCGGCATCAGGGTGCGCAGGTCGATGACCTCGCACTGCACTCCTGCCGCTTCCAGCTGCGCGGCCGCCTCGAGCGCCACGTGCACCATGGAACCATAGGTGATGATGCTGACGTCGCCACCCTCGCGGCGCAGCGCCGCCTTGCCGATCGGCACGACGTAATCGTGCTCCGGCACATCTTCCTTGATGCGCCTGTAGAGGTACTTGTGCTCGAAGTAGAGGACCGGATCCTCGTCGCGGATCGCCGCCTTGATCAGCCCCTTGGCATCGTAGGCGGTGGCCGGCTGCACGATCTTGAGCCCCGGCGTGTGGAAGAAGTAGGCTTCCATGTTCTGGGAATGGAACGGTCCGCCGTGCACCCCCCCGCCCGACGGCCCGCGCACCACCATCGGCACGCCGGCCCCCCAGCGCCAGCGGGTTCCGGCCGCCATGTTGGTGAGCTGGTCGAAGGCGCAGGCGATGAAGTCGATGAACTGCATCTCGGCCACCGGGCGCATGCCGGCCAGGGCCGAGCCGATGGCGGCTCCGACGATCGCCGCCTCGGCGATCGGCGTGTCGATGACGCGCTGCTCGCCGAACCGCTCGGTGAAGCCGGCGGTCACCTTGAAGGCGCCGCCGTAGACGCCGATGTCCTCGCCGAGCAGGAAGACCCGCTCGTCCTTTTCCATCTCCTCCCAGAGTCCCTGCCTGAGGGCCTCCAGGTATGTCATGACGGCCATTTTCTCTCAGTTCTCCGCGAAGATGCCGCGCATCAGGGAGGGTTCGTCAGCCTGAGGGTACGGGCACTCCTCCGCCCACTGCTGCGCCTCGGCCAGCTCGGCGTCGATGCGCTTCTCGATCTCGGTAATCCCGGCGCGCGTCACGATCTTCTCCTCCAGGACGTGCCGCTCGAAGCGCTCGATCGGATCCTTCTTCTCCCACTCGGCGAACAGCTCCGCCGGCACGTACTTGCGCGCATCGTCGTGCTCGGAGTGGCCCAGCCGGCGGAAGGTCTTGGCCTCGATAAGGGTGGGGCCGAAACCGGCGCGGGCCCGCTCCACCGCGCGCTTGGTCGATTCGTACATCGCCAGCACATCGTTGCCGTCCACCACCACGCCCGGGATGCCGTAGGCCGCCGCCTTGTCGGCGAGATCCTTCACCAGGCATTGGCGCGATACCGGCGTGGAGTAGGCGTACTGGTTGTTCTCCACGATCAGCACGAAGGGGACATTCTGCACGGCGGCGAAGTTGATCCCCTCGTGCCACGCGCCGGTCGAGGTCTGTCCGTCGCCCGAGTAGGTCAGCGCGACCTTGCGCTCCTTCCTGATCTTGAAGGCCAGCGCCACGCCCGCCATCACCGACACCAGGCCGCCCAGCGGCGAGATCGTGGCCACCATCCCCTGGCTGATGTCGCCGAAGTGCAGCGCGTTGTCGCGCCCCTGCATCGGCACCGATTTGGCCATGTACTGCGCGAACATCACCCGCAACGGGACGCCGCGCACCAGGCAGCTGCCGATGTTGCGGATGACCGGCGCGTACCAGTCGCCCGGCTCCAGCGCGCAGGCGCTTCCCACCGAGATCGCCTCCTGTCCCAGGCCGCGGTACAGGCCGCCGAGCACCTTGCCCTGCTTGTACAGGTTGGCGAGCTGCGTCTCCAGCGCGCGGTCCAGCTTGAGCCAGTAGAGCAGCTCCTTTTTCCGCTCCAGCGTCAGCGGGGCGACGGTGATCTCGCCCGGGCGCTCGGCTACCGGATAACGGCTCTCAGGAATGGATGGCATGGTCGAACACCGCGCGCGCGGCCTCCGGGATCGCCTCGGAAAGAGTCGGATGGGCGTGGATGGTGCGGTAGATCTCCTCCACTGTAGCCTCGGCGGTCAGCGCCACGCCTCCCGCGGCGAGCAGCTCGGTGACGCGCGGACCGATCATGTGCATCCCCAGCAGCTCGCCATACTTCGCATCGGCCACGATCTTCACGAACCCTTCCGTGTGGCCCAGGATCGGGGCCTTGGAGTTGTGCGAGATGGGGAACTTGCCCGTCTTCACATCGTGGCCGCGCTCTTTCGCCTTCGCCTCGGAGAGGCCCACGCTGGCCACCTCCGGCTCGCAATAGGTGGCCGAAGGAACATGGTCGTAATTGATGGGGCGCACCTCACGGCCGGCCATGTGCTCCACGGCGAGGATCCCCTCGGCCGAGGCCACGTGCGCCAGCTGCGGCGTGTTGACCATGTCGCCGATGGCGTAGACGCCCGGCTCGCCTGTGCGCATGTACCCATCCACCGCCACGAAGCCGCGATCCAGCTTCACCGACGTGCCGGCCAGCCCCAGGTCTGCCGTGAGCGGGCCGCGGCCCGTGGCCACCAGGAGCAGCTCGGCCGACAGCACGGAGACTCCCCCGCTGCCCACCGCCGGAGCGATGGAGACCGAGACTTTTTCGGGAGTCACGGTGAAGTCCTTCGCCATCACGCCCGTGTGAACCGCGATCCCCTGCTTGACGAGGATCTTCGCCAGCTCGGCCGAGATCTCCTCGTCCTCGATGGGCAGCACGCGCGGCAGCATCTCCACCAGCGTGACCTTGGTGCCGAAGCGATTGAAGATCGAGGCGAACTCGACTCCCACCGCACCCGCCCCCAGCACGATCATCGAGGCAGGAAGCGTCTTGAGCTCCACGATCTCGTCGCTGGTCACGACCCGCCGGCCATCGGCCTTCAGCCCCGGCAGCATCTTCGGAGCGCTTCCCGTGGCGAGCAGGACGTTCTTGGCCTGCAGCGTGGCGGCGGCGCCATCGGATGTGGCGATGGAAACCTTGCCGCGTCCGGCCAGGCGGCCGTATCCCTGATAGGTCGCGATCTTGTTGCGCTTGAGGATCCCCTCGACCCCCTTGCCCAGCTTGCGCACCACCACCGTCTTGCGCTGCATCACGGCGGTAAAGTCCAGCTTCACCTCACCCGTGGTGATGCCGAACGCTTTCGCATCGCGCGTCTGCTCCCAGACGGCGGCGTTTTCCAGCAGCGCCTTGGTGGGGATGCATCCCCTCCAGAGGCACGTCCCACCGAAGAAGGGGTCCTTCTCCACCACGGCCGTGGAAAGCCCGATCTGGGCGGCGCGCGCGGCGGCCACGTAGCCGCCCGGACCACTGCCTATCACAACGAGATCGTAGCTGCTCACGGCTGGCATCTCCCGGCGCACCGGAGCGCAGCTCCGGCGGGATCGCGGATCAGGATGAAAGGTCGCTCAGGATAGCCCATGCCCTTTCAGGCTATCAAGTTAGGAGCGTTTTGCGGGCCTGCGGAGCGCCACGCACTAGCCCGCTTTTCTCACCAGGTTTCGTCGCGAGACCGCGCCGATGCCGTCAGGCCGGGCAACCACAGCGGCGAGGCCGCGAGGCGTATCTTGACGATACGTTGAGTGGCCGAGCCGCGAGGACGCCCGGCATGGCGAGCAGATCCGCGGTCGCAGCAGAAATCTGGTGAGAAACGCGGGCTAGTTCGCGCCGGCGTTGGCGGCGCCGTCAGGCGGGGTTTCCAGCGCGAGGCGCACGCGCTGCAGCAGCTGGTTGGGGCCGAACGGCTTCTGCAGGAACAGGTTGCCGACGTCGTGCACCATTTTGCGGAGCACATCCTCCTCGATGTAGGCGGACATGTAGAGCGCGCGCAGGCGCGGGTAGCGCTCGCGAAGCTGCTCGGCCAGTCCGCCGCCGCCGCGCTTCGGCATCACGACATCGGTCAGCAGCAGGTGGATCGGGCCGTCGTGCTGCTCGGCCACGCGGATCGCCTCCTCGCCGTCGCCCGATTCCAGGATCCTGTACCCCTTCCCCTCGAGGACACGCCGCGCCAGGGATCGCACGAGGTCTTCGTCTTCCACCAGGAGGATCGTCTCGTGGCCCCGCCCCGGGGTCCCTTCCTCCGCAGGCGCCGCCGCCACCGCAGGCGCCTCCTCGACGCGCGGCAGGAAGATCCTGAAGGTCGTGCCTGCGCCCTGCTTGGAGTCCACCCAGAGGTCGCCGCCGCTCTGCTTGATGATGCCGTGCACCGTGGCCAGGCCCAGCCCTGAGCCGCGCCGGCGCCCCTTCATCGAGAAGAACGGCTCGAACAGCTTGGCGCGCGTCTCGGCCGGCATCCCCTCGCCGCTGTCGGACACGGTGAGCACCACGTACGGTCCGGGTGAGAGGCCGATGTGGCGCGGCTGGTAGTCGGGGGCGAGATCCTGATTCGCGGTCTCCACGGTGAGCCGGCCGCCCAGCGGCATCGCGTCGCGCGCGTTGAGCGCCAGACTCATGATCGCCTGCTCGATCTGACCGCGGTCCAGCCTCACGCTGCCCAGATCAGGACCCGGCCTGAACAGAACGGAGATGTCCGCGGGCAGAAGCCGGCGCAGGATCGCGCACACATCGCCCACGACCAGGTTGAGGTCCAGAACACGGGGGACCAGGGCCTGGCTGCGTGAGAACGCCATGAGCTGGTGGGTCATCAGGCCGGCCTTGCGCACCGCCTGCCGGATCTCGCGGACTTCCGGGCGCAGCCCCACCCCTTCGGGCGGGTTGTGCGCCAGCATGTCCACGTTGCCGTTGATCACCGTGAGCATGTTGTTGAACTCGTGCGACAGGCCGCCGGCCAGCCGGCCGATCGCTTCCATCTTCTGCGCCTGGCGCAGCTGTGTTTCCAGCTCGAGGTGGCGGCTGATGTCGGAGGCATAGGCAAGCACGACGCGACCGGACGGGATCGGCAGGAACGACCAGGTGTAGGTGCGATCTCCCACGCTCGTCTCCAGCCCGGTGCTGGCCTGCCCCGAGGCCAGACACTGCTGCACTATCGACGCCAGCTCCGCCTGCAGCGCCGCCTTCGGCTCGGTGGCCTCGATCTGCTCGACGATCTCGGCCGCCGCCTGGTTGTGATAGACGAGCGCTCCCTCGGCGGTGAACTCCAGGATCGGGTTGGGGCTCGATTCGGTCAGGATCGCCTGCCTCTCCAGCGAGGCCTTCTCGGCGCGCTGGGAGGTGATGTCCTCCATCGTGCCTTCGTAGTAGACAGGGTTTCCCTGCCCATCGGGCACCGGCCGGACAGCCGTGTGCACCCAGATCATCCGCCCGTCGCAGCGCCGCACCTGCCACTCGCTTCCTTCCATGGCGAGGACGACGGCTTTCCCTGGCGACGCCTCCTGCACGCCCGTCAGACACGGATCGGCCACATGACGCGCCAGGAGATCCTCGCGGTCCTCGTACCCCAGGATGCGCACCAGCGCGGGGTTGGCGTCCAGCAGGCGTCCATCTGGCGAGACCACGAACAGGCCGACGGGGACGTTGTCGAACAGGTCCTTGTATTTGAGCTCCGGCTGGCCGGCGCGGCGTGCCGCGCCAGCTCGATCCAGCGCGCGGTGCATCGCTGCACCAAGATCCGCATGCCCCTCTTGCAGGACGACAAGCTCATCGGCCCCCGCCGCCACCGCGGCGCGCGCGGCGGGCTCCGCGCCCGGCGTGGCGAGCACGACGATCGGCAGCCCGGGCCGGATGCCGCGGGCGGTTCCCACCCATCCGGTGGTCGGGTCGAACTGAAGCGGCAGCTCGGCGAGCAGCAGATCGACGGCGGAGCTGTCCAGGAGCCGGCGCAGCTCCTCGAGCGAGCCGGCCTGCGCGATGCTGGAGTCGAAACCTGCGGCGCCCAACGCGCGCCGCAGCGTCTCGTGATCGGTCACCGGACCGCCGAGCTGGAGTAGACGCAGCTCACGAGTCACACGTCACCTCTCACAAAATCCTGCAATGTCACTGAATGGGGCCCGCAGCGGCATCGGGCCCGCGCCGGAAACGGCGGCGTAGATCCGGAGCCGGAAGATACCTTGCCGATCAGAAGCTGAACGGCAGGTTTCCGGTGTATGCCTTTGCCGGCCCCAGCTCCTCGAGGATCTGCTCCTCGCTGAGCGTGGTGATCGCCGGGGCCACGTAACTGATTCTTGTCTGCTGATTCATCCGATCCTCAATTATTGAAGGGCAGAGCTCACGTGAGTTGTACACCCCCGGGGGGTCCCCGCGCAAGTAAAAAATGCGCCGATGGCATGTCCGGGTGCCATCCCGACCCCACCTCCTGGAAACCACTGCCAGTCAAGGAGATTCAGGCTACTCCCTTGGCCTGGCCCCCTTCGAGAATCTGCCGGCCGAGGCTGAGGAGCCCGTCGGTGACCTTGATGGGGCGGTCGGCGCCCGTGCGGAGGAAGTGGAAGACCACTTCGCGGACGGGACGTCCGGTCGCCTGTTGCAGTCCAACCGCATACAGCGCCGCCTGGGGCATGTAGGTATCCACATGCGCCGCGAGATCGGCCTCCGAGTCGACACGGTCGGTCTTGAAATCAACGACGATGAGACCGCCGCCTGATTCCCATGCCAGGTCGACGCGCCCCTCGGTGATCCAGCTGTCGCCCGCCGCGGCAAACGGCAGCTCCCGGAAGTACCTGGGCGCGGCCAGGGCCTCCTTGATCAGACGGCTCGACAGGGCCCGCTCCACCAGCGCGCGCGCCTCCGCGGCCAGGTCTGGGTATCCCGCGCGCTCGGACTCCTCCTCGCACATCACACCCATATCCGCGCCCGTGGCCAGATCGATCTTCTCGAGCACCGCGTGCACGGCGAGGCCCAGCGCGCGCGCGCGGCGCGATCCGGCAGGCCGCGCTGTGACCGGGGTGGCGCGATCCTTCCGGCGGGAATCGGCTTCGCCTGATGGCGAGCGGAAGCTCCTGCCGGTTGCAGGAGAGCCCAGCAGCGCCACCAGCGCTCGGCGCCATCCCCCCTTCTCCACCGAAAGCGAGACGTCGGCTTGCGGAACGTCGGCGAGGGAGAGCCTGAAAGGCTCGGCCGGCTGGGGCAGCCTGCCGAACGCTTCCGGCTGCAGCACGACCGCTCCGCGGTGTTCCGCGCCGCCTCCGGCGGCCGGCAGGAATCCGGTGGCTCCCATGCTCGCGAGAAAGCCGCGAGACTGGCTCGTGGCAAAGGTCGGGATCACCAGGTAGTCGCGCGCCCGGGTCGCCGCGACATAGAAGAGGCGCTGCGCCTCGGCTTCGAGCCGCAGCTTCTCGCGGCCGCGCGCCGCCTCGTAACCGGAGGTCGCATGCTGGAGGTCATCCGCGCCGATGGCAAACTCCAGGCGCGCCGCGGCGTCCGGCGCCGGCGCGCGCTCCACGATCGCCAGCGGCGCCCGGGCGCGGGGCCGGCCTCCCGGATCGCACAGGATCACCACCGGGTACTCGAGTCCCTTGGCCGCGTGCACGGTCATCATCTGGACGGCGCCATCCTCGTCACCCCGCTCGGGGGCTTCCTCGTTGAGCGGCGCTTCGGCCTCTTCGTATTCCTGGGCGGCCATCCGCGCGAGCCAGCGGGCGAAGGTGCTGAAGGAGGCCGCCTCGGTGGCTTCGTGGACTCTGGCCAGGTCGAGCGCCTTGATCAGATTGGCGGCGCGCTGATCGCCGTCGGGCTTCAGATAGAAGAGCGACAGCGCCCCGGTTGCTTCGTACAGATCCTCCAGCGTGGCGGCGGCGGGACGGCTCAGCCGCTCCGCATGCAGACGACGCAGCAGCTCGAAGGGCTTGTCCATCGGCGTTCCTGCCCCCGCTGCCTCCCTGGTGTAGACCCAGTCGCCGGAAACCGCGTGGGCCAGGAGCTCCTCGTCAGAGCAGCCGAAGAACGGCGAGCGCAGCGCCGACACCACCGCGAGGGGATCGTGCGGCGACGCGATGGCGAGGATGACTGCCTGGAGCGCCTGCAGCTCCGCGCGCTGGTAGTAGCGGCGGCCGCCTGAAAGCTGATACGGGATCCCCGCGCGCCGGAGCGTCTCTTCGTAGATCTCCATCGCCGTGCTGGTGCGGAACAGCAGCGCGATGTCGGCAGGCCGTATCGTGCGCGGCTGGCCGGTCTCCGGATCGACCACGCGCCACTCCTCCTTGAGGGCCGCGGCGATCAGCGCCGCCGTCGCCGCGGACTCCTCGCGCCGTGCCTGGTCCGCGGACATTGCCCGCAAGGCCTGCGGCGACGCCGGCGGCATCAGCAGCACGCGCGGCTCCGCGGCGGCGGGGCCGGCCGGATGGCGCGGCTCGAACCTGTACGCCTCGATGGGGATGTAGCGGGGCTGCATCCGGGTCTGCTCCACGGGGCGGATCAGCTCTTTGAAGAGATCGTTCACCCACGACACGATGGAAGGAACCGTCCGGAAATTCTGCGTGAGCGTCTCTGACACGCCGCCCGACCGCATCACCAGGGCACGCACCTCCTCGTAGACCTCGATGTCGGCGCGCCGGAACCGGTAGATCGACTGCTTGGGATCGCCCACGACGAAGAGCTTGCCCGGGGCAGGGCGTGTCAGCCTCCAGTCGGACTGTGCCGGATCGCCGGAGGCCAGCAGAAAGATGATCTCGGCCTGCAGCGGATCGGTGTCCTGGAACTCGTCCACCAGCAGGCATCTCCATCGCCGCTGAAAGCTCTCGCGCGCAGGGGCCGCGTCGCGCAGCATGTTGCGGCAGATGATCAGTAGGTCTTCGAAGTCCAGCAGGCGGCGCGACTCCTTGGCCTGCCGGTAGTGCGCGTTGAATCCAGCGCGCAGCCACGCTCCCAGCTCGTGGGCCAGCGCCGTGCGCACGCCGCGGCAGGCTTCGTCGCGCTGCGCGGCGAGTCTCTTGATGGTCTCCCTGACTCTGGCCAGATCTCCCGGAGGGCTCCAGTGCTGCTGGTTGCCCAGGGAGACGCTCAGGGGCAGCTCCGTCAGGATGCCGAGCAGCGCTTCACCCGACGCCGTACGCAACCTTTCCACATGGGCATGCAGCTCCCGGATCTGCGTGCACATCCGATCGGCGCGATCGATACAGGAGGCGCAGAGCGCATCGAGCTGCTCCAGCGCGCCCGGCACCGACCGGCGCACCGCCTCCAGACTCCCCATGTCCGATTGCGGGCCGGACTGGATCCGGATCTCTCGATGGGCCAGCAGGGCGAAGGCCAGGTCGCGCAGCTGGCTCAGCTTGAGTCCCCTGCGCAGCGCTCTGGCGAGCGGCGCCGGACGCGCGGCCATCTGCTCCTCGATCCATCGCTCCCAGGTCTCTTCGCGCAGCATCGTGGCCTGCAGCGCGTCGGCGGTCGTGAAGCGTGGATCGATCTGCGCCTCGACCGGCCGCTCGCGCAGCATCGAGGCGGCGAACGCATGGATGGTGCAGATCGTCGCCCGATCGAGAGACTCGAGACTCTCGCGCAGCACGCGCTGCCAGCTGGGCGTCATGTGCGCCACCGCCAGCTCGCGCTCGATCTCGGCGCGGATCTTCTGCTTGAGCTCGCCCGCCGCCTTCTCGGTGAACGTGATGAGCGCCACCGACTCGAGCGGCACATCGGTGCGCAGGATGCTCATCACGCGCGAGACCAGCACCGTCGTCTTGCCCGTTCCGGCGCCCGCTTCGAGAATGACGCTGGCGTTCAGCTCGGTGGCGGCACGATGGCGGACATCGTGGTCGAGAGGCTCGCGCCCCTCCCCTGCGCGCTGCGGCCTCATGCCTCGCTCCGGCGCATGCTCAGGAAGTCCTCGGCGGTCTCGTCTCGACTCTTCAGCTCGAAGCGCTCGCGGCGTCCCTCGCCGCAGGCAAGCCGGTAGTCGCACCAGCGGCAGACCTTGTCGTCGGGGTAGGCAAAGTAGACGCCGCGGCCGGCCCCGTGGGCATAGGTCCTGATGGCGAAGGCCAGCGCCTCGCGGCGCTCCTGGAGCGCCCGCGCCGAGAAGGTCACTTCCCGGAATCCGCCCCGCCTGTCCACCGAGACATAGCGGGCCAGCTCGGCACGGATCCCCGGGTGCTCGCGCGCCATCAGCTTCTCGGAGGCCATCAGGTAGAGCGGAAGCTGGACGGTGGTGCCTCCCTTCAGGCTGTCGTTGGTGTAGCGGTCCTGAATCCTGCCCGTCTTGTAATCCACCACCTGGAGCAGCTCGCCATCGGGCGAGACATCGATCCGGTCGATGCTTCCCTTGAGCGCGATGGTGCGTCCCGGGAGGATCTCCAGCTCCACCGGCCCGGCCTCCGTTGCCGCCGCGCCGCCGGCTTGCTGGAGGGCTGCTTTCATGCCGTAGCGGACCTCGAAGTGGCGCGGCTCGAACCGATCCTCGCGCCGCCCCTCCGCCTCCACGACGCGCTCCAGGTCTTCGAGGATCTGATCGCGCTCGATCTCCCACATGAGCGGGTGGCCCGTCAGGCCAGCCTCTTCGACCTGGGCGAAGTAGCGCGCCGCGGCCGCCCCCAGCAGCGTCTGCGCGCGTGCCACCCCCGCGCTCCGCAGCGGCAGCAGCCCCTCCTTGCGCAGCAGGCTGAACACGGCGGCGAGGATCGCGTGCACCAGCGCGCCCCGGTGCAGAGGATCGAGCCGCTCCCGGTCCACCGGATCCTCGAGCGGCTCGAGATGCAGGACGCGCTGCAGGAAAAAACGCAGCGGGCATGTAGCGTACTCCTCGATGCGGCTGGCCGACACCGCGGCGCCCGCCGGCAGCCGGGACCGCAGCGCTTCGGCCACTCCGGGACGCAGCAGCAGGCCATCGTACGGGGTGAAGCGCCGCTCGCCCCAGCGCGAGCGCTCCGCCTCCAGGGCGCGCCGCAGCAGCGGGTTGGAATTCAGGAACCCCGCGATGCGCGCCGGCGTCTCCTCGCCGCGGGCCGCCGCGCGCAGCGCGCAGATGTCGTACTCCCGCGCCAGCAGCGCCTGGGACATCTCGCGCGGAGCCAGCGATGCAAGCCGCACGCGCCGCACACGGCTGAGCCGATCGAGCTGGCCATAGTCCACCGGCCTGCCTTCCGCCTGCGAGGCGGCGCGCAGGACGTAGGGTGATGGGATGCGCGGGCGCGCCGTAGCCGGGTCGAGCCGCGGCCAGGCCAGCAGCAGGCTCTCGTCGGCTGCGCGCGACGCCAGTGCGAACAGCAGCCGTTCCTCATCGGCCCGGCGCTGCTTGAGCGGCAGCCGCTCCTCGGCGAGCATCCCGTTGATCTCGGCCCGCTCCGCGTCCAGCAGGATCGGATCCTGACGCGGCGGCGCGGGGAAGACTCTCTCCACCAGCCCCACGACAGCCACGGCGTGGAACGGCACCAGCCGCGCTTCCATCACGTTGCCCACGAAGATCCCGGATCGCTGGAACCGGCCGCCCGGCAGCGAGCGTGCGGCCAGCGCCCTGCGCAGCGACGCCAGGAACCGCTCGCGCGCGACGGGCGTGACGATCGCGTCGAGTGTCCCCAGCTCGAGCAGGCAGGCTTCGACCGCCTCGCGATGGGCGGCCGGTCCGCCGGCAGGCAGGCACTCGAACAGGGCGAGCGCGGCGTCGGCCATCGCGCGCCAGCTTCCGGCCTCGGGCAGGGCAGACAGCGCCGCGTACAGCTCGTCCACCCGCGCGCGCAGCAGCCGCAGCGCCCTGGCGTCCCGCGCGGGATCTTCGATCTCATCGTTGACGGGGCGGCGCCGCTCGATCCGCCCGAGCCGGTCCCGCCACGCGTCGATCCCCTTGACGATCCCCGCTTCGCGCGAGAGCCGGTCCCAGAGCGCGGCAGGGTCGCCCGGGTTCGCCAGCTCGAGCGCGTCGATGACCGATCGGCGCGCATACCCTTCCTCGGCGGCCTTCAGCGCGGCCAGCAGCGCGCGCGCCGGCAGGGTCGTGCTCAGCGGCCGGCCGTCGGCGACGTGGGCGGGAAGCTGCGGGCTGCCTTCGGCGAGATCCAGCACCAGGCCTCTGTACGGCTCCGGGGATCGATACAGCAGCGCCATGCTCCCGAAGGGGATGCTCCGCTCGCGCGCCAGGCCGACGAGCCAGCGTATTGCCTCGAGCGCCTCGCGCGGCTCGCCGGGCGCCGAGAGAAACTGGACGTCGCGCCGCGAGGGCGCAGCCGGCGGCAGATCGATGCGTTGCGCCGCCCAGGAAGTCATCCAGTCCAGCAGCGGGTGCGTGAAGGCGAAGGGATCCTCCAGGCCGCCCTCGGGCGCCGGCTCGCACGGAAAGAAGATCACGCCCTGCTTGAAGCTCAGGCAGGATTCCAGGAGCTGGCGCTGCAGCCAGGTCGCATCGTAGAAGCCGTACACCACGACCAGGGGCCGCGGGCCGGCGCCGGGCTCGCCGGCGGCGGCCGGAGCCCGCTCCACGGCGGCGCGCATCGCATCCTGCAGGTCGTAGTAGCGCTCGCTGCGCAGCGCGTCGTCGTACCCATCGGCCAGCTCTGCCACATCGCGCAGCTTGCCCGCCGTGAGGCGCGCTGCGGCGCCCGCGCCGCGGGCGGAGTCGATCCCGGCGGCGGTGGAGCGCAGCATGGCCGGCTCGACTCCGGCTTCCTTCATCTCCTCGATGGTGGCGCCCAGCGCCTCCAGGAATCCCTCCTTGCCGGCCACCTGGGCGAAGTAGGTGCCGTGCGCCGACGCTGCCACGTGCTGCTCGAGCAGCAGCCGCCGGCCCTGATCGGAAAGGTGCCGGCGCCCCTTGTCTCTCAGAGCGGGCGCGCCGATCTCCAGCGCCAGCTCCTTGAGCAGGCTGAATGTCACATTGGCGTGGCCACCGAGCGTGGCGGCCAGCAGACGCGACAGGTGCAGGCGCAGGATGGAGCTGCCGACCAGGACGCGGATGGGGCGCAGCGGATCCTCCGCGCGGATCGCGCGCAGCTCCCCGACGAAGGCCTGCTGCAGACCGTGCGGTCCCTCCACGGGCGCGCCCACTACGAGACGCACGTCGCGGTGGCGCGGCCGGCGCTGCGTCATCGCACGGGTGTTGTGTCGAAGAGGAGGTACTGGCCTGTGCGCGGGTTGATTTCCGGAAGCGGCTCGCTCACCACCACGCCGGCTCCCGCCGCGGCACGGCGCGGCGCCATCGCCGGGCAGATCTCCTGGTACTCGCACCAGGAACAGAGCGGTCCCACCCTGGCCGGGAAGACAGCCGCGGCCTCGATGTCCTGGATGGCGTGTATCGTGTCCATGCGAACGCGCTGGAGATCATCGAGCGATCGCTGCTCCACGAACTCGCGATCGTGGGCTACGTAGTGCCAGACGAGCCGGACCTGTCGCACCCCTTCCCACATCTGGCGCAGCGCGATCTCGTAGAGCGTCAGCTGGCGCTCCCTGCGCAGGGCGCCGCTTCTCGGCAGGATGCCGGTCTTGTAGTCGTGGATCTCGAAGACCCCGGGCGCCACCCGATCCACGCGATCGATGTACCCCTGCATGCGATAGCTGCCGGCGGTGTCCAGCGAGAACTCCACGTGCAGCTCACGGCCGACCACCTCCCCGGACTCGAAGGGGTGATAGTGCCGGTAGAACTCCTCCACGCAGCGGACGCCCAGCGACCGGTAGTCCTCAAGTGTCATGCCCTCGCGCACCACGCGGACCGATCGGCTGATACGGGCGCGCCACAGGTCGAGGAACTGCGCGCGGAAGTGCCCGGCGCCGGCGGCGCGCGCCCGCGGCAGATCGGCGTACAGCTGTTCGAGCACTTCGTGGACCAGCTTGCCGACAAACGACTCCACACTCTCCACGTCGCGGCGGATCAGGTCGATGTACCGGTACTGGTACTGGAGGGGACAGTTCTGGTACGCGGAGATGCGGGAGTGGGAGTAGACGGGCACGACGGTCCCTCCGGAGCGGCGGCGAGTATATCATCCGATCATGCGGCAGCCCTTCGCCTTCGGCGCGCCGGCGGCGCCGCGCGCGCAGCCGGACAGGATCGGGCTGATCGCCGAGCTGCGCTCGGGCGACTGCCGGATTCTTTTCCTGCGCGAGGAGCGCAGCGCCTGGCTGTCCTTGCGCGACGTGCAGCCGGTGGCTCCGGATTCGATCAGCGGATCGCTGGAGAGAACCGTGGCCGAGGCGCTGGCCCTGCTGTCGGCCTCGGAGCTCGAGGTGGATCTGCGCGCGGAGGGGCGCTGCCGCCTCATCGCAACCCACGGAGCCATGACCCCCGAGACCGTGGATGCTGTCAGGGGTTTCCTTGGCGCGCGTCTGCGCGCCTATGTCATCCGGCCTGCAGGGATGAGCCGGCTGCAGACGATCCTGGAGTTTGAGTCCTAGCCCGCTTTTCTCACCAGGTTTCGTCGCGAGACCGCGCGGATGCCGTCAGGCCGGGCAACCGCAGCGGCGAGACCGCGAGGCGTATCTTGACGATACGCTGAGTGGTCGAGCCGCGAGGACGCCCGGCATGGCGAGCAGATCCGCGGTCGCAGCAGAAATCTGGTGAGAAATACGGGCTCGTGTCCCGTCCCCGAAGTCACTGGCGGATCGGGATCTCTGGTAGCCGACGCGGCCATCCGGTAGAATGCGAATCATGAGCAGGAAGAACCAGCGTGATGCCCGCCTGGAGCGCGGCGATGACCTGCTGGAAAAGCGCGGCGTCGATCTGGACGCCCCGGACGACGAGCTGCTCCCCGCTCTGGTGGCCGCGATCGGAGTGGACCCCGACGGCGATCTCACGATCGCCGAGCTGCTCGGCAGCATCGCTCTGGAGAAATCGGCACAGGAGCTGCTCGCCTGGGAGGCGCGCGACCCGGCCGACAAGGATCTCAAGCGGGAGATCCGCCGCTCGCTGTTCCGGCTTCAGCAACGCGGCATCGCCGCGGCGGCCCGCCCGGAAGCCCCCTCCGAACCGGTCCGGATCGCACAGCCGGTGGAAGTCACCGGCTACCTCTCCCCCGTCGACATGGATGGAACGCGCGTCAGCTGGCTGACGCGGCCGCGCCCCGAAGGGGGCCTCTACGCCATGTGCGGGATCATCAATGATGCCGTGGGAATGCGGCGCGTCGATTCCTACCTGCCCAACAAGACCCAGTTCAAGGAAGTCCTCGCCGACATGGCTGCGCAGGGAGCTCCTCTGGTCCAGGTCCCGGCGAAGTACGTCGACTGGCTGATGTCACGGGCCTACAAGCGCGGCGCCCCGCGCGGCGAGCAGGGCGGAGGCTATCCCCTGCTGCGCGCCGACTTCTACACCAAGCCTGCCGAACCGGTGGTGTCGCCGCTGCGCGACGTGCTTCCGGAGATGCCCGCCGAGGAGGAGTCGCGGCTGCTGCCCGACTCGGCCCGCCTCATGAGCGAGCACGAGATGGATCACTGGCTGCTTCCCGAAGAGATGATGAAGGAGCACCACGCGCGCTTCAAGGAAGCGCAGTCCTCCACGGTGGTGATCAACAGGGAGCAGATGACGGCGCGGCTGACGCAGATCATCGACGCCGCCTTCGATGACGTGGTGGGAAACCGCGCGCGCTCCCTGTACGCCGATCGCATGGCGGAGATGGCGCTGTGGTTCGCCCTGGCGGGCCGGCCGCTGCCCGCCGCGCTCTGCGATGCGGTCCGCGGGGCGCTGGCCGATGCGGCCCGCAGCCTGGAGAAGGTCTCGTTCCTGCGCGCGCTGGCGTTCCGCTCTTTCCTGCACCTGATGCCGCAGCCGGAACCCGATCAGCCGGGCGGCGCCGAAGGAGGCGAAAGCGGCACCTCGCCTCTCGTCTCCCCGTCCGGCTCGGGCCTCATCATCCCGCCTGGCTAGCCCGCTTTTCTCACCAGGTGGTGGCGCCGCCTTCCAGGTTGATCGCCTGGCCTGTAAGACCGGCCGCTTCCTGCGAGGCGATGTAGAGAACAAGAGGAGCGATCTCCTCGGGGCGCAGAAAGCGCCCCAGCGGCACGCGATCCATCGCCCCCTTCTTGAACTGCTCGGGCGTCACCTCGAGCCGGGCGGCCGACTCTTTCACTCCTTGATCGGCCATCGCGGTATCGACCCAGCCGGGGCAGATGGCATTGACGGTGATCCGGCGCGGAGCCACCTCGGCGGCCAGGGCGCGCGTGAATCCGATCACGCCGTGCTTGGAGGCGCAATATGCCGAGTAGCCGGCCACGCCGAACTTTCCCAGCACCGAGGCGTTGTTGATGATCCGTCCGCCCTCGGGGATGTGCGGCAGGGCCGCCCGCGTCACCAGGTAGGCGCCCGTCAGGTTCGTGGCGATGACGTCGTGCCACTTCGCGTCGCCCGCCGATCGATCGTTATTCAGTGGATTCTGCCCCGACACGCCGGCGTTGTTGACCAGGATGTCCACGCGCCCCCAGCTGCCCACCAGGCTCTCCAGGGCCGCGTCGATCGTCTCGGCACGGCGTACGTCCAGCCGCAGCGGCAGCAGGGTGTCCGCACCTTTGTCGCGGCGCGCCGCCAGGACCGAGACGGCTTTCTTGAGATGCTCGGGATCGCGCGAGGCGATCGCCACGCGGGCACCTGCCTGGTGAAAGGCTGCGGCGATCGCCCGTCCGATGCCGGTGCCGCCGCCCGTCACCAGCACCACGCGGTCATCAAACTGCATCAGAGGCCCTGCCTGAGCTGGAGCACCCAGATCCGGCCTGAATTGGTTCGTCCCGACTGCGGCGCCGCCACCGCCAGCTCCCGCCTCCCATCGCCATCCCAATCCAGCGCGCAGACGGCGCGTCCCAGGTGGGCGCCGCCGGCCGGCCCGAAGATCTCGATCCGGCGTCCATCGGGCATTAGCACATGGACCTCGCCGCCGCCGGCGCGGGTGTTGCGCCGGCTGGAGGAGTCCTCCGCACCCAGGATCAGCTCGAGCCGGCCATCGCCGTCCAGGTCCCCCGCCGCGCGCACATTAAGATGATCGCCCGGATCCGCCGCCGGGAGTGTCCGGACGTCGAAAGCCTCGCGCGAGCCCAGCCGCATCAGAACCGGTCCGGCGGCCGGATCGCCTCCTCCCGGAAGGGAGGCCAGCAGCCGCTGCGTTACCGACGAGGGCGACGACGCCGAGACCTGAGGCGGCGGCCGCATCGCCTGCAGACGCGCCGCGTCACGGCCGGCGACGACGTACGCCTCGCCCGCATCCATGCGGGAGTTCTCGCTGCCGTCGGCTGTCTCCGCTCCCGCGATCAGCTCGTCGCGCCCATCACCGTCGAGATCGGCCATCAGCAGGCTGCTGCCGGCAAGGTCCCCCACGTCGGCAGCCAGGATCACCGCGGTGGCGACATCGTCCAGCACGCCGCCGGGGACCCCGGGGCCCAGCATGAGGTAGATCTCTCCGGACTCGGGCAGGACGTTGCGCATCCCATCGGCCCCCCTCGCCCCCACGGCGATATCGGCCTTCCCATCACCGTTGAAATCCCCCGCCGCGACGGCGCTGCCTGCCTGGTCGCCTGCATCCCTGCCGCTCCAGAGCGCCACCGCAACCGGCAGGAGCGGCGCGGAGAGATCGATCTGCGCCGGCATGGAGCGCTCCATGACGATCGCCATGGCGTTGCCGGTATCGAGCGCCCCCATGGCGCCGGCCACACCATCGGCCAGCGGCGCGCCGGCTACTAGATCGGCGATCCCGTCGCCCGACAGATCGGCCGCCGCCAGCGAGGCGCCCAGAGTATCGCCGGGCGCGGCGCCCACCAGCGTGGTGACCCTCACGCCGGCTGGAGGTGAGCCCAGCTCGATCACACGCGGCAGGGAGTGGGCCCCATACAGGATCGTGATCTCACCGCAATCGGGACGCGCGTTGAGCGGACCGTCGGCGCGCGGCGCTCCCGCTGCGACATCGGCCAGTCCGTCTCCGTCGAAGTCGGCCACCGCCAGGGCCCGGCCCACATGATCGAAGTCATCCGCGCCGTTGACCACGACATCGGGAGCGCCCGGCTCGACCACGGCACCCTTTGGAGGGAGCAGGCTGATCGAGGGCCGCGGCGTCACGCTGCCATAGATGATGTAGAGGCGTCCCCGCCTGCTGGGACGATCCTCGCTCCCACCGGGCGCGGCGACCACCAGATCCTGGATGCCGTCGCCGTTCAGATCGCCACCGGCCAGCTGCGAGCCGGCCCACTCCAGCGGGGCGCCGCCCCCGATGACCGAGACCACCGACAGCATCGCGTCGGATGCCGGCCGCTTCAAGTCAACGGTGGCCGGCCGCTGTGACACGGCGACCGCCAGCAGGATCGCGGTGGCGATCATCGGTCCACCTCGAAGCGCTTCTCCAGCGTGCTCCCCGACACGTCCGTGAGCGTCACGAACACCTCGAGAGAGCCGCGTCCCGCCGCGGCCAGGCGCTTCCCATCCACGGTGACGCGGAAATTGATCGCGGCAGGGGCGCCGGGATCGTGCGTTTCGTAGTACTTCCTGATCTTCTCCTTGAACGATTCCGCATGGACCGCGCGCCCCGATCCGTCACGGACAGTCAGCTCGGCGCGGTCCAGCCCGGTGCCGCGCAGCTGCCCCTTGAGCTTCAGATCGGGCGCCAGCAGGTCTCCTGAAAAGTCGCTTTCTTCGAGCACGGCATCCAGCGCGCCGGGATCCACGGGCGCGGCGTCGTGGGCCGCAGGGCCGGGCGCCTGGCGGACCGGGGCCGTCCCCTTCTTGAAGAGACCTCCCAGCCCCGCCTGCTCAAGCTTGCTTCCGAGGGCCTCTTCGACCTTCCTCCGGGCGAGCTTCCCGCCGGCTTTCTGCCAGTCAATCCCCGGCATCGGCGAGGCGACCGGCCCCGCAAGCGTCAGGGGCAGGCTGACGCGGCTGGTGCGCGAATCCCAGAAGACCTCGGCAGCTCGCGAGCCTTCATCGGCCATTGCCTGGCTCATCTTCTGCGAAAAGTCGATCTCCCCGGCCATCTCCAGCGCCGCGGCCCGCATGTCGACCCAGCCAGCGCCCGCCAGGCTCAGGTCCGTTGATTCAAGCTTGAGATCGTCTGAGAAGATCTTTCCGCCGCGCACCTGGATCGTGGCGCTCAGCTCGGAGAACTCGGTCCCCTGAGTGGCCATGGCCTGCGAGACCTGCGCCAGGCTGCGCTCGCCTAGCACACCGCTGGCCTTCGAAAGAACGCCGAGCACGTCGAGCGCGCCCACCCGGCCGCTCGTCAGGCTCAGGCGGCCCTGGCCGCGCGCTGCGGCGAGCACTTCGTCGCGCGTGGCGCCGGCGGCGGCGATCGTGAACTGACCCGACAGGGTCCCTGTCAGGGTGTCGCCCAGATCCAGCGCTGCATCGAGAAGCGCCCCGGCGTTGATGCTCTCCGCCTGAGAGGTCACCGTGTAGGACGCGGGGCTGGCGCCGGTGTCCATGCCGATCGCTCCCTGCATCCTGCCTCCGTAGAGGGTCATCGCCACGGGATCGAGGCGCACCGTGTCGCGCTGCATCACGAGCGTGGACTTCAGATCGGAGAACTCCATGCCGCCGAAGCTCCCCGCGGCGATGGCCAGCTGGCCGCGGATATCGGCATGGGAGCCGCCGCCGCTGCTCGCAGTGGAGCCGGCCGATGCCTTCGTTGATGATGCAGCCGGCTTGAGCGACTCGAGGATCTCCGTCAGCTCGCCGAAATCGGTGCGGCGGGAGGACAGATCCATGCTGGCCACGACAGGGTCGGTCCTCTCGATGCTGACGGTACCCTTGATGTCGGATCCCCCCAGACTCACATCCAGCGAGAGCCTGCCTGGCATGGCGCCGCCGGCCTCGATCCGGCCGCCGCGATCGAGCTTACCGGAGAGCTGGAATGTCAGGGGCTTTTCGGGGGCGATCTCCTCGACGATGAGCGTCAGATCCTCGACCGTCAGCCCGCCCGGCTTGCCCGGAGCGCCTCCGAGGCGCAGGCTCGCATCGGCGATGCGCAGATTGCGCACCGCCACCTCCGGCCCCGCCTCCGGCCGCACTGCCGGAGGAGCGGGCACGGGGCTGTCCTGCTCCCAGCTCCAGCGGCCCAGGGCATCCTGGGCAATGGTGATCTTCAGGCCGCTCACCACGACGTCGGAGAGCGTCAGGGCAGCCGGACGGCCCGCCGGCTGGTGCAGCTGCAACCTGGCGCCCAGCGTGACCGGGCCCGGCGCGATCAGCTCATCTGGGATGGGCCACTCATGCCCGACCAATTCCGTCAGCTCGCGCAGACGAGCCAGCTCCACCTGCGCCCTGTCCAGGGTGATGTCGGCCGTCGTCTCGCCGGCTTCCCCCCCGTGACGCCGCACCGTCCCGCGCGCCTGCATCACCAATCCTGCCGCCTCCACCGAGCCCTCGAGCTCGCAGTCGAGATCTCCGGAGTGACGCAGGTCGATCGATGCCGACAGATCGAGCTGCACGTCCAGCTCGAAGGGCCTCCCGCCAAGCGATGCGTCGCGCAGGCGCACGACACCGTCGTTGACCTTCAATCCGGACAAAGAGATCGCCGTCCTTTCATGCTGGGCGCTCTCCGCGCCCGAGGCCTCCCGGTCCGCAAGGGGGAGATCCCACTTTCCGTCCGCCGCGCGGCGCAGCGTGATCTCGGGCTGATTCAGCACCAGTCGGCGCACCTGGGGTGCTCCTGAAAGCAACGACAGAAGCTTCACCCGGATCTCCAGAGAGGAGGCTTTCAGCAGCCCGGCCACCTCGACATCCTTCACCTCGATGCCGGGCAGCGGAAGTATCGACAGCGACATCGTTCCAAGAGAGACCTTGCGGCCGAGGGCCGCTTCCGCCTTGGTCTGAATCAGACCGCGGTAGCGGTTCACATCCACGAGCAGCGGCAACGCGAGGGCAAGCAGGAGCAGAAGAACGATGACGCCCGCGGCGGCCACGAGCAGCCGGCGTGTCAGGCGGGGGCGGGCGCGCGGCGGCGATGGCATCGGTCCCTCCACGCGCGAATCTTAGCCCATAGATCACAACGCCGCCCTCTGCTATAGTCCGCGGCTCTCCCGGGAGTCCTGTATGGCCGCGCGCCGCCGCTCCGACATCCGCAACATCGCCATCATTGCGCACGTGGATCACGGAAAGACCACGCTCGTGGACGCGATGCTCTGGCAGAGCGGGATCTTCCGTGCCAACGCGCAGGTGGCCGAGCGGGTCATGGACTCGCTGTCGCTGGAGCGCGAAAAGGGAATCACCATCATGGCCAAGAACACGGCCATCCGCTTCCGCGACACCACCATCAATATCGTCGACACGCCCGGCCATGCCGACTTCGGCGGCGAGGTGGAGCGGGCGCTCACGATGGTGGACGGCGTCCTGCTGCTGGTGGATGCCTCCGAGGGGCCGCTGCCGCAGACGCGCTTTGTCCTCAAGAAGGCGATCGAGTCGCACCTGCCGCCGGTGGTGGTGATCAACAAGATCGATCGGTCCGACGCGCGCTGCTCCGAGGTGCTCGACGAGATCTACAACCTCTTCATCGACCTGGATGCCGACGAGCACCAGCTCGGGTTTCCGGTGCTCTACACCAACGCCCGCGCCGGAACCTGCACGGCGACTCCGGAGCGGGCCGGGCCCACGCCTCTCGATCCGGCCCGGGATACGACGCTCGAACCGCTGTTCGCGCAGATCCTGGCGGCAGTCCCCGCTCCCGAGTACGACGACGCGATGCCGCTGCAGATGCGCGTGGCCAACCTGGACTACAACGACTATGTCGGCAGGCTGGCGATCGCGCGGGTGGTCAACGGCTCGGTGCGCGTGGGAACGATGGTGGGCGTTGCCGACGCCACGAGGGTGCTGTCGCGCGCCAAGGTGACGACCCTGTTTGGATACGAAGGGCTGGGCCGCGTGCCGATCGAGCAGGCCAACCCCGGCGACATCGTGGCGCTGGCCGGCATCGAGGGGATCAACATCGGCCAGACGATCACCGACCCCGAGGACCCGCGACCGCTGCCGCCCGTCACCGTGGATGAGCCGACCCTGGCGATGGTCTTTACCTCCAACACCTCTCCGTTTTCGGGCAAGGAGGGGCAGTTCGTCACCTCGCGCCACCTGCGCGAGCGGCTCGAGAAGGAAGCGCTCACCAATGTCAGCATCCGGCTGGCGCCCGCGGACAACGTCGACGGGCTCCAGGTTTCCGGCCGCGGAGAGCTGCAGATGGCCATCCTGATCGAAACGATGCGCCGCGAGGGGTACGAGATGCAGGTGGGCAAGCCCGAGGTGCTCACCCGCACGGTGAACGGCGCGCGCCACGAGCCGATGGAGCTGCTGGTGATCGACTGTCCCGAGGAGTTCATCGGGGTGGTCACCGAGCGGTGCGGCACGCGGCGAGGCCGCATGACCCGCATGGTGAACCACGGCTCGGGACGGGTCCGCCTGGAGTTCCGCCTCCCCTCGCGCGGCCTGATCGGCTTTCGCACGCAGTTTCTCACCGACACGCGCGGCACCGGGATCATGAATCACCTCTACGACGGGCATGAGCCCTGGCAGGGTGACATCAAGGGACGCAGCACCGGATCGCTGGTGGCCGATCGCGCGGGCCGCGCCACCAGCTACGCCATCGAGAACATCCAGGAGCGCGGCATGATGATCATCGGGCCCGGCGCGCAGGTCTACGAGGGGATGATCGTCGGGGAGAACTCCCGGCCGGGCGACATCGAGGTCAACATCACCAAGGAAAAGAAGCTCACCAACATGCGGGCCTCCACCGCCGATGAGGCCGCCCACATTATCCCCGCGCGTGTGCTCAGCCTCGAGCAGGCGATCGAGTTCATCAACGACGACGAGCTGCTGGAGGTAACGCCCCGCTCGATCCGCCTGCGCAAGCGCCTCCTTTCGATCCACCAGCGCAAGAAGAAGGACTGATGGCGGTGGCCAGCCGTTTGAACGTGACGGCGGCCCTGGTCGCGGTGCAGGTCTTCTTCGGGCTGCACTACGCCGCGGCCCGCCACATCATGACGGCCATCCCGCCGCGGGCCTGGGCGACGCTGCGCATTGTGCCCGCCGCAATACTCCTGATGGCCTACGTTCTGTGGCGCCGGCCCTCCGCCCTGCCGCGCGCGCCGCGCGATCTGTGGCGGCTCGCCGTCTATTCCGTCTTCGGGGTGGTCATCAACCAGGTCTGCTTCGTCGAAGGGCTCTACAGGACCCGGACCGCCCACTCGGCCATCATCAATACGGGTATTCCCGTGGCCACGCTGCTGATCGCGCTGGTGGCCGGCACCGAGAGCGCCACGGGGCGCAAGCTGACCGGCATCGGCCTGGCCCTGTGCGGCGTTCTCTATCTGCTGCTGCACACCGGCGCGACGATGCCGGGACAATTCGTGACGGGAGACATTCTCACTCTCATCAACGGGCTGTCGTACGCCTTCTTTCTGGTGATCAGCAAGCCGATCCTGTCGCGCTGCTCCAGCCTGGGGGTGACCGCCTGGCTGCTGACTTTCGGGGCGGTGGGGATCAGCGCGCTGGGGCTGCCACAGCTGCTGCAGCTGGATGTCTCGGCAGTGCCTGCTTCCGTCTGGTGGACCGGCGCCTTCGTGGTGATCTTTCCCACGATCCTTGCCTATATCCTGAACTCCTGGGCGCTGGCCCGGGTGGAGTCGTCTCTGGTGGCGTTGTTCATCTACCTGCAACCGTTGATCGCCGCAACGCTCGGAGTCTTCTGGCTGGGCGAGCCGCTCGGCGCCGAAACGATCATCGCCGGCGCCTTCATCTTCACGGGCGTGGGGGTGGCGGTCTGGAACCGGCCGGGAGCTGCGCGAGCAGCTAGCCCGGACAATTCATGAAGCTCCTGCTGCGACGGACCTTCATGAATAATCCGGGCTAGGGGTTGATGAGCCGGCGGCGCGTGCGGGCCAGGCGGGAGAAGGCCCAGCCCCAGAGCGCCGAGCCGGCCAGCACGGTGACCACGAGGCCGGCCAGCTCGCCTCCCAGCAGGGCGCCCAGGCGCCCCACCGTGATGGTGGCCGGCAGGTTCAGCAGCCAGATCGCCTGCGTCAGCTGGAGCGCCAGCAGCACGCCGCACACGGCGGCGTTGGCCATGGAGACGGCCATGAAGATCCCGCGCGGGCTGCGGCTCAGGCGGTGCATCATCAGACGTCTCCTTGTGCATCAAGAGGATTCGTTGCGCGCGCGACGACGTGCGCGTCGTTGCGGATGATCTTGGGCAGTCCCTTTTCCTTGCCGGGCGGCCGCACGGAGATCAGATCGACCAGCAGATCGCTGCCCCGGCGCTCGACTTTGTGCAGGCTGGCGTGCACGCCGGTCAGGCGCAGCTTGAGCACCTTGGCTCCGTCGCGCGTGATCTCGGGCCCGATCACCACGCGCGCGACTTCGGCGGTGCCGATCTCGACGACGGTCCGGTCGATCGCCATCGTCACATTTGCAAGGTCGAGAATCACCTGCTCTCCCATCAGGACGCCGCCTCGGTAATCAATCGGGCGGTTCCCCTTGATGACGATGCGCGTGCGGTCATCCCGCAGCTCATGATCGATTGAGCTGATGATGGAGGGACCGGGCACGGGAGCCGGGGACGAGGCTGGGGCCGGGGCGCTGTCGGCGCGCCGCGGCGATATCGTTACCATCAGCGACGCGAGGAGCAACAATGCCGCGATCAGGGCAGCCGTGCGCAGGCTTCTGGCCGCCATTCAGTACTCCTTGGCCACGGAGGCCGGCCTGCGGCTCATCCACTCGGCCAGGATCGTCAGTCCGGCCAGGGCGGAGAGCGCGCAGAGCGTTGCCACGAGAACAATTCGGGAGCGACGTCTGGAGGGTGTCCGGCTCACAGTGCCCTTCCATATACGTAAAAGGGCGCGCGGCTCCAAGCAGATTCCGAGGGAAAGCGCCGACCCCGGCTGATCGTTACAACTGGCGGGAGTCGCAACGGTTGCGCTGCTTCAGGCAGCCTTGAAAACGCCCGGAGTGCCCTCATATTCTATCCGGCTCCGCCCGAAGGTCGGAAGTCCAGAGGACGCAGACAATGCCTACATCGGCAACCCACGCGGGTCTGCGCGCCTCGAGGCCGATCCGCGTGCGGCTGGTGCTGCTCGCAGTGCTGGCCTTGGTTGCCATCAGTCTCACGGACGCCAGGCGGGATCCAGTGACTCACTCTGCCGAGCAGACAGCCCCCGCGCGCTCAGCCGGCGCCCCGCCATCTCTCTATGACCAGGCGCTGACGCTCTACCGGGCCGACAAGCCGGCCGAGGCGGCTGTGCTGCTCGAGAAGGCCCTGGCGGGCCGGCCGCAGGACGCCGCCGGCTACCACGCCCTGCTGGGATGGTGCCGCTACCGCATGGGCCAGGATGAAGCAGCCCTGAAGTCATTTGCGGCCTCGCTCGAGCTTGCCCCTGCAAGCTCCGATGGGCTGGAAGGCTCCGCGCGGTCTCTGCTGCGGCTCGGGCGGCGCGCCGAGGCGCTGGCTGCCGCGCGGGCGCTGGCAGCCGTCCACCCTGAGGTCCCTATCGATGACGTGATCCGCGCGGCGCAGGAGCCGCAGGCCCCCGCTACGGATCGCCTCCTGCGCCCCGACCGCCCCGCGGCGACGCCCCGGATCGTCGCGCGCGCCCGCGGCGACTATCTCGAGATCAGGACAGGCGGCGGCACGTGGCAGCCGATCTTCGTCAAGGGGATCAACCTGGGGGCCGCGCTGCCGGGAAAGTACCCCAGCGAGTTTCCCGGGGAGGCCGCCCTCTATGCAACCTGGCTGCGCCAGATGTCCGAGATGGGGGCCAACGCCGTCCGTCTCTACACGCTGCTGCCGCCGGCGTTCTACCGCGCGCTGCGCGACCACAACGCGTCGCGGAAACCCGAGTCATACCTCTGGCTGGTGCAGGGAGTCTGGACCGAGCTGCCGGAAAACGATGCCTACGATGCCCCCGCGTTCACGCAGCAATTCACCCAGGAGATGGATCGCGTCACCGACGCGATCCACGGCGCCATCGAGGTGGCTCCGCGCCCCGGACATGCATACGGGATCTACGACGCCGATGTCTCCACCATGACCCTGGCCTGGATCCTGGGGCGCGAGTGGGAGCCCTACTCGGTGGAGGCGTTCGACAACGGCCGGCCACATCCGGATGCCCACGACGGAAAGTTCGTCCGGCTGAAATCAGGAACGCCCACCGAGGCCTGGATCGCCTCGATGATGGATCACATCGCCGCCCAGGAGACCCGGCGCCACGGCATGCAGCATCCGGTGGCCTTCACGAACTGGCCGACACTCGATCCGCTGCGCCATCCCACCGAGTCCACCAAGCGCGAGGAGGCTGATCTGCTGGCACGCCTCGGCCTCCAGCCGGAGATCGGCGCCGTGCTGGAGTACGACAGCGACGGCGTGGGGATCGACGCCACCAGGATCGAGGCCACGGCCGGCTTCGCCGCGGGCACCTTCGCCTCCTACCATGCCTACCCTTACTACCCCGATTTCATGAACGTGGATCCCGGCTACCTCGCAGCGCGCGACACGCGCGGGCCATCGGCCTACGCGGGCTACCTGCGCGAGCTGAAGGCGCACCACGCCGGGATGCCGCTGCTGATTGCCGAGGTGGGCGTCCCCACCAGCCGCGGCATCGCACACCACCAGCCGCAGGGCTGGCATCACGGCGGTCACAACGAGCGCGAGCAGGGCGAGATCGACGCCCGCCTCATGGAGGCGGCCGCGCAGACCGGCTGCGCCGGCGGGATCCTGTTTGCCTGGCTGGACGAGTGGTTCAAGCGCAACTGGCTGGTGCTCCCCTTCGAGGTCCCCGAGGACTCCAACCGGAATTGGCTCAACATCCTCGATCCCGAGCAGAACTACGGCCTGCTCGCCTGCAAGCCGGGGCGCGGCGGCTGGAGGATCCGCATCGATGGCCGCGGCTCCGACTGGGACGGGATCGCGCCGCTGGCGCGCGCCGAGGCCGGGCCGCTGCGCGCGCTGCGGGTCACATCCGACGAGGCCTACCTCTATGTGAGGCTCGATGTCGATCGGATCGACTTCGACGCGACACGCTACGTGATCGGCCTGGACACCTACGGCGCGTCCGAGGGAGACCACCGGATGCCCCTCGGCCTGAATCTCACGACACCAACCGGCATGGAATTCGTCGTCGACTTGTCGGGCCTGCGGACATCGAGCCTCCTGTGCGATCCGCCGTACGACCTCTACACCAACCGGTACGACCGCCCATGGCGATCGGTGCGCAACGACGACGGGCAGTTCATCCGGATGCGCATGGAGACCAACCGCCGCCGCGTGGGGCGCGACGGCACTCTCTTTCCCCCGATCATCCATGACCGCAGCCCGCTGCGATACGGCACCATGGATCCGCAGGCTGCCGACTGCGATGACCTGGCGGAGATCAACCTGGATGCGGAAGGACGGTTCATCGAGCTGCGGCTGGGCTGGAATCTTCTCAACGTGACCGATCCCTCCACGCTGCAGGTGCTGCACGAGACCGGCGCGCAGCGCGGCCTGGCAGGGCACACCACCACGGACGGCATCCGTTTCTACGCCGCGGCCTGGCAGGCAGCGGACCGCCGCGTCACGGGCACGCTGCCCGCATTGGATTCATCCGGGAGCTTCCCTGCGGGCCCGCTCTATTCCTGGCAGCCCTGGGAGCAGCCCACGTATCACACTTATCTCAAGAAGAGTTACTTCATCCTGAAGGATCGACTCGCGCCGCTCAGGCCGCGCGTTGCGCACAAGGAGAAGCGCTGATGCGCCACGCCGCGTCCTTTCTGGCGCTCATGACTCTCGCCGGGATTGTCTCGATGAGGCTTGTGACGCCAGCGCATGCCGCCGCGCCGCCACCTCCCGCGGCGATCGAAGCGGAGACCAGAGCCGACAAGGAGTTCGCAGCGGAGAATTACACCGCCGCCGAGCAGCACTATCGCGAGGCATTGGCTGCCGCTCCCGGGCGGCCCCACGCGACATTCAGGCTGGCGAAGCTGCTCTCATGGCGCGACCAGCTCGATGAGTCGATCACCCTCTATCGCACGGGGCTCGGCGTGGAGCCGGGCAACATGGCCGCCCGCCGGGAGCTGGCGGCGGTCTGCGGCTGGGCGGAGCGCTATGACGAGTCGCTGGCTCTCTACAAGGAGCTCATGGCCGCTTCCCCGGCGGATCGCGACCTGGTCATTGAGTACGCCCGCACGCAGGCCTGGTCTGGCGATCTGGCCGGGGCCGAAAAAACGCTGGGCGCTCTGGTCGCCAAGCAGCCGCGCGACGCGCGCGCGCGCGTCGAGCTGGCGCGAGTCTACGGCTGGGACAACCGGCTCAAGGAAGGAGAGAAGGTCTACCGCTCGGTGATCGCCCAGGAGCAGTCGAACATGCCCGCGCTGACGGGGCTTGGCGAGAATCTCTCCTGGCAGGGGCGCTATGACGAGGCCCTGGTCTACTTCGACCAGGCGCTGGCGATCGAGCCTGAGAACAAGGACGCACTGGCCGGCCGGGCCCGGACCTACTCCTGGCAGGGACGCCACGCCGAGGCGCTCGCCGCCACCCGCGAGGCGCTGGCCCTTTATCCCAATCAGGCCGACATCCAGACGCTGGCGCGCACGATCGGCGGCTCGCAGCGGCCGATGCTGTCGTTGTTCGCCACCACGACGCAGGACTCCGACGACAACGACATGCACACATGGGGCGGCCGGTACACCCACTATCTGGGCGCGCGATTCTGGATCGGGGGGATGTACACCCACGCACAGCTCGGATCGTTTCTTCCCGAGGAAGTGATCGGCAAGTACGATACGGTGCGCGTCACCGGCGGCGCGAATCTGCCGGCCAACGTGACCCTCTCCGGAGAGCTGGGAGTCGATCGGACGCGCGTGCCGGTGGCCACCGTGGGAGGCGGGTTTTCCGACATCGAGGAGCACACCTACGGCGCCGGGCTCCTGAGCGCGCAGGTGGACCCCGCCCACTGGTTCACCTTCATCGGAACGGTCGCCTCCGAGCGGTTCATCGGGACCGTCCCGACGATGCAGGCGGATGTGGGGATCGGATCGCTCACCGCAACGGCGATCTTCCGGCCGCACAGCCGTGTCACCGTCCGCGCCACGGGACAGGTGGCCGATCTGACCGACGACAATGGCCGCCAGCTGGCCGGCCTGGGCGTCAGCTGGCAGCTGCCGCTGCGCCGCCCGGACATCTCGGTGCGCGGCGGGGGCCGCTGGCTCTCCTACGACGAGGACCTGAACAACGGCTACTTCGATCCCGACAAGCTGATCGAGTACACGGCCGGCTTCACGATCTCCGATGTGATCGGCCCGCACTTTTTCTGGAGCGCGTCTCTGGATCGGGGGATCCAGAGCGTCGAGGATTTCGACTCCACCGGAGTCATGGACTACGAGCTGCTCGCCGGGGTGAACATCGGGCAGAGCGTTTCCATCGAGGCGTACTACGGCCAGAGCGACTCGGCGCTCTCTTCTCCGTCGGGCTTCAAGAGCACCACCGGCGGGGTGCGGGCGCGGATCCGCTTCGGACATGAGATGGGAGCCGCGGCTCCCGGAAGGACCGGGCCATGAAGGGATGGACCGAAGGCAAGGCAGGTGAATCGTGGCGGGCGCAGGAGAACAAGGTGATGCAGCGCATTCTCGTTGCTGATGACGACCCGATGGTGACCCGGTTCCTGACGTCGTTCCTCGAGGGCGAGGGGTTCGAAGTGATGACCGCTCCCGATGGAGAGAAGGCCCTCGAGGCAATCCGTGAGCACCAGCCCGACCTGGTGATCCTGGACCTGGTGATGCCCTTCCGCGACGGCTTCGAGGTCTGCCGCATGATGAAATCCCAGTCCGCCCTGCGGCACGTGCCCGTCATCGTCATTTCGATGAAGGAGCACGAAAACGACGCCCTGCGGGCCTTCGAGCTGGGGGCCGACGACTACATCCGCAAGCCGTTCAACATCCTCGAGCTGCTGGCGCGCGCCCGCAAGCTGATGTCGCGCCGCGGCAGCGCCGCCGCTTCCGGATCGAGCTTCTGAATGCCGACACGCTGGCCGTTCATGGAGCAGGGTGGCCCGATGTACACGTTCCTCGTGTGGGCCATCGGCTCGTTCTTCACGGTCTTCGTGCTGCTGGTGCTCGTGATCGTGGCGATGAAGTCGCGCCGTCAGTGGCAGGAATCCCGCTGGCGCACGCGGCGCGCCCAGCTCGAGCCGGCGCTCTTCAAGTACGTGGCCGGCCGCGAGCCCCTCGAGACCTACACGGGCGGCGCCCTCGATGCATCGGACCGTCCCATCGTGGAGCAGATCTTCTTCGACTTGAGCCGGATCGTATCCGGCCACGTGATCGATCGCGCGCACCAGGCGTTCGAGCAGCTCGGCTTCGTGGACTACTACATCCACCGGCTGGACAGCCACCGGTGGTGGACCCGCGCCGAGGCCGCCGAAAAGCTGGGCTTGATGGGCAGCCGTCGGGCGATCCCGCCGCTGGTCGCGAAGATGGATGACCTGATCCCCGATGTCCGCGTGCGGGTGGCGCGGGCGCTGGGCTCCATCGGCTCTCCGGAGGCGGTCCGCCCCCTGGTCCACGCCCTGCGGGCGCCGGGGCGGTGGTCGGCGATCCGCGTCTCCGGAATCCTGATCGCCGCGGGCAACGAGGCCGTGCAAGCGCTGCTGGAGGAGTTTTATGCCCTGCCGATGCACGCCCAGCTCTCGGCCATCGACATCTTCGCCCGCATCCGCAGCCTGGACACGGTGGGCCTGCTGCGGGATCTGCTGCGCCACGAGCAGCCCGATCTGAGGGCCCGCGCCGCCTTCGCGCTGGGCACCATCGGGGACCCCGGCTCGCTGGACCTCCTGACGGGGGCGCTGCGGGATCGCGCGTGGGCGGTGCGTGCGATGGCGGCCAAGGCGCTGGGCCGCATCCGTGACGAATCCTGCATCCCGGCGCTGTGCGGCGCGCTGGCCGATACCGAGTGGTGGGTGCGCGCCAACGCCGCCGAGGCGCTCAAGAACAAGGGCGAGCGCGGCACGCAGGCGCTGCTGTCCATGCTGGATGCCCAGGATATCTACGCGGCCCAGCAGGCGGTGCAGATGCTCCAGGAGGCGGGCGTGCTCGACACGCTGGTGTCGCAGCTCGGCTCCCAGGAGCCGGGGCGCCGGCAGGAGGCCCTCGAGGTGATGGCCAAGCTGGTGCGCCTCCGCCGCACCGATCTGCTCACCGAGATGGCGCACAATCACCCGGAGTCCAGCATCCGGCAGCGCCTTTCCATCCTGCTCGGGCTGCGGCTGTCGCCCGAGCCGGTGGCCTGAGGGCGGCTCGATGCGCGCATTCCTGATCGACGCCGTCGTCACCTTCAACTTCTGGGTCCTGTTCTATTTCCTCGCGCTCAACCTGATCTACGTGATCCTGTTCGCCGCCTCACTGGTCGAAGTCCTGCGTTTCATCAAGCGGACGTTCTTCTCCGACTACCAGCAGATCCTCCAGAGCGACATGACCTGGCCGATCTCGATCCTCGTGCCGGCGCACAACGAGGAGAAGAACATCGTCGAATCGATCCGCTCGCTCCAGCTGGTCAACTACGGCGAGTTCGAGATCATCGTCATCAACGATGACTCGACGGATCGGACTCTGGCGAAGCTGATCGAGGCATTCGAGCTGCGGCGCGTGGACAAGGTCTACCGCAAGTCACTTACCACCCAGCAGGTCCGGGGCATCTACGGCTCCCTGACGCACTCGAACCTGCTCGTTATCGACAAGGAGCGCGGCGGCAAGTCCGACGCGCTCAACGCCGGGATCAACCTGGCGCGCTTCCCGCTCTTCTGCTCGGTGGACGCCGACTCGATCATCGAGGACAACGCTCTGTTGCGCGTGGTCAAGCCGTTCATGGAGCACCCCGGCGAGATGGTGGCGGTGGGCGGCATCGTGCGCATCGCCAACGGGTGCGAGGTCCACGAAGGACGCATTGCAAAGGTGCACCTGCCCCCCACATCCCTGCCCATCTTCCAGGTTGTGGAGTACCTGCGCGCGTTCCTGACCGGCAGGATGGGCTGGAGCGTCCTGAGATCGCTGCTCATCATCTCGGGCGCCTTCGGCCTCTACAAGAAATCGGACGTCATCGCGGTGGGAGGGTACGACCCCGAGTCCGACACCGAGGATCTGGAGCTCGTGGTCCGATTGCACCAGTACTGCCGCGAGCGGAAGCTGCGCTACCGCATCGTGTTCGTGCCCGATCCGGTCTGCTGGACCGAGGCGCCCACCACCTTCAAGATCCTGAGGCTGCAGCGCAACCGCTGGCACCGCGGCCTGCTGCAGAGCCTGTGGCGCCACAAGCGGATGTTTTTCAATCCCCGCTACGGCGTCATCGGGTTGTTCGCCTTCCCCTACTTCCTCATGTTCGAGATGATCGGCCCCTTCATCGAGATCGCGGGATACGTGGCGGTCCCCGCGGCCTGGGCCCTCGGGATCCTCAACATCCAGTTCATGGTGCTCTTCTTCGTCCTGTCGATGCTGGCCGGCGTGTTCCTGTCGGTGGCCGCCGTCCTGCTGGAGGAGATCTCCTTCAGGAGATACAACTCCTGGCAGGATCTTCTCAAGCTGCTGCTCTTCGGCGCCCTGGAGAACTTCGGCTACCGGCAGATCCTGAGCATCTTCAAGGTGAAGGCCTTCTTCGACTTCCTCCGGCGCCGCCGCGGCTGGGGCGACATGAAGCGCCGCGGCTTCCACAAGCGCCAGATCTCCTCGCCGAATCCGGCTTCCTTTTGAGAGCAGACTGGTTTTCTTTCTGCCGTGCACAGCTCGGCGCGCACACTCGCCCGGCGGCAGCTCCATCCGACCGCCAAACCGCACGGCTACCCGGTCGTGCGCGGGCCGTGGGCTTGGGCCGAAACCGCTCCATCTCGGCGCACGCCGAAGGGCCGACGCCATCCGGAGCGCTACCGCAACGAGCCGAGGCAGTAGCCGCCTGAAAGCGCTGTGCTACCATTCGCGCCATGATTCGGCGATCGGGAGCGGCAGTGGCATTGATGCTGGCCCTGTGTGTCGCGCCTGCCGGCGCGCAGCAACAGCAGCAATCGGCGTCCGCGCCGGCCGGAAAGCGCCTTCTCAACTTCAATGTCAGGTACCTCATCGACAACATCCCCAAGAATCTCCAGCTTCTGGACTTCTGGTTTCCCATGCCCCAGGAAGCCGACGCCCAGAAGGTCTCCAACAAGACGATCCGCGGCCCCTACGACGTCGAGACCACCATCGACCCCGAGACCGGCAACCAGTACTTCTACATGCGGGGTGGGCCGCGCGGCGGACTGGGGATGCAGGTGCACGTCACCTTTGATGTCGAGCGGTCGCAGCAGGGGCCGCGGGATCTCCAGACGCCTCCGGCAGCCGGCGCCATCAAGACCGACAGCCAGTCCCTGCAGCGCTGGCTGCGCCCGGACACTCTCGTGGTGCTGGACGGCTCCGTCAAGTCGATCGCGTCGCGCGCCACATCAGGCAAGCGCAAGCCCGTGGACAAGGCGCGGGCAATCTACGACTACGTCACGACGAACCTGACCCTCCTGGAAGGGGCAGGAGCACTGCCCGGCGCCGGCCTGGGAAACATCAAGTTCGCGCTGGAGCACAAGAAGGGGGACGCGGCCGACATCACGGCCGTGTTCATCGGGCTCTGCCGGTCGGACGGGATCCCGGCACGCAATGTCATTGGATGGCTCGTGCCCACGCTGATCAAGCAGGGGCTGATCGAGAGGTCCCACCACTGGGCGGAGTTTCACCTGGATGGGTACGGCTGGATCCCGGCTGATCCCGCGGCCGGGATGCGCACACCGGCGAAAAAGGACTGGTACTTCGGCGCCATCGACGAGAATCGCATCGCCGTGTCGATCGGCCGCGACATCACGCTGGTGCCGGCGCAGAAGGAGCGTCCGCTCAATTTCTGGGCGACGCTGTACTGGGAGGGAGATCAGAAGACGATGGCGATTCCTCAGACCCTGATCAACTTCCAGGAAGTCAGCGAGATCCCGGTTCACACCCTGGGCACGCCGGCGCCCTGATCCCGCGATGTCCCGCGGCACCCTGATCGACATCACGACGCCGCTCACCAACCAGACGCGAGTCTTCCCCGGCGATCCTCCGGTCCGCCTGCGCGTTGCGTCGACCAGCCCGGCCCGCGTGACCGGGCTCTCATGCAGCGTCCACGCGGCGACGCACGCGGACGCACCATGCCACGTTGCCGGGCTGTCCGGTGGAGTCGAGACGCTCCCGCTGGAAGCGTTCATCGGCCCGGCGTGCGTGCATCAGGGTCACGGAGTCTGGACGCGGGTGGATGTCGCGCGGCTGCCGCAGCCGCTGGAGCCGCGCCTGCTCCTGCGCGGCGCACCCGTGCTGGATCTCGAGGCGGCGGCGGAGCTCCTGAAGCTGGGGATCATCCTGGTGGGAACCGACGGCGCATCGATCGAGGCGGCGGACTCGGATGATCTGCCGGTGCACCGGCTGCTGCTGCAGCGCGGCGTGGCGCTGATCGAGGGGCTCGATCTCTCCGCGGCCCGGCCCGGACGGTATGAGCTGATCGCCCTGCCGCTGCTGATCCCGGGATCCGACGGCGCTCCGGTGAGGGCCGTGCTGAGGGAATCAGCTTAGCCAGATCGCAACCGCCAGCCCCAGCGCGATCCGGTACCACGCGAAGGCGGCCAGTGTGTGCCGGGCGACATACCCGATGAAGCCGCGCACCGCCAGCAGCGCCGCGACGAACGCCACCGCGGCGCCGATGACCATGGCCATGGCATCCTGCGCCGGGATCGTCCCCCATGCGTTGATCAGCTGGAACGCCGTGGCCGCGAGCATGGTGGGGATGGCCAGATAGAACGAGAACTCCGTCGCGGCGCGCCGGCTCAGCCCCGACAACATCCCCCCAAGTATCGTCGCGGCCGCCCGCGAGACGCCCGGGAAGAGCGCCAGCGTCTGCGCCAGGCCGATCGCCAGCGCCACGCGCCATGGGATCTCGCCGATCGAGAAAAGGCGCGCGGCAGGACAGACGCGCTCGATGATCAGGATCGCCACCCCGCCCGCCACCAGCGCGCCGGCCACCGTGACCGGCCCGAAGAGATACTTCTCGATGGGCCCGTGCAGCAGGGCTCCGGCCACCATCGCCGGGAGCACACCCAGAGCGAGGTTCAGGAGCAGTCCGCGGGAGGATGCATCCGTGCTGAAGCCGGACACCGCGCGTCCCAGCTGGTCGCGGTACTCGTACACCACTGCCAGGATGGCGCCGAGCTGAATCACCACGAGCAGATCGGCCGCCCGCTGGCCGGTAAACCCCATCAGGTAGCCGGCCAGGATCAGGTGCCCCGTGGAGGAGATCGGCAGGAACTCGGTCAGGCCTTCGATCACCCCAAGGATGATCGCCAGCCAGATCACCTGGACTCCGAGCCCACCGCGATCGGCTCGGCGCTCGGGCGCTTCGCCACCACTCCGTGCGCCAGGCGCGCGCCGCGCAGCGACAGGATCGCCGGCAGCAGCGTCAGCGCTGTCAGCAGGCAGGCCACGCTGCCCACCGAAGAGATGATGCCGACGCTGCGCAGCGCGGGGTAGTTGGAGAAGGTCAGCGACCCGAAGCCCACGACGTTGGTCAGCGCCGCCATCGCCACCGCCTTACCGGTCTGCAGCACGCCGTCATCCACCACGCCGCCGTTGAGCCGCATGCGGTGGATCAGGTGGATGCCGTAGTCCACGCCGACGCCCAGGATCATTGTGGCCACGAAGCAGTTAACGAAGTTCATCTGGACCCCCGTGAGGCTCATCACCCCCAGCATCCAGATCACCCCCGCCAGCACCTGCGCGTTGGCCAGAAGCATCATTTCCAGCGATCGGAAATCGAGCCACAGCAGGAAGCTCACCAGGATCAGCCCGACGCCGATGGCGATCTTCGCGTCATGCGCGAAGATCTCCCGCAGCCTCCTCGAGACCACGTTGACGCCGGTCACCGACACGGAACTGTCGCCCGCCTGGAGCGCCTCGATCAGCCCGGGCGGAGCATCCCGCCGCCACTTGCCTTCCTCGGTGAAGAGATAGACCGCGGCGTGGTAGCCGCTCCCGGAGGCAACCACGTAGCGCTCCAGCAGCGAATCGAGCTTCCCCGACCGGAGATCATCGAGCCCGATCGGCTCCGTGCGCGACATCGAGGCGCGGAATTCGTGCAGATACGTGTCGAAGACTTCGTCACGGAACCCCTCCGCAGCCAGCGCCCGCCGGAAGGTGCTCTCCACCCGGTCCACGCTGAAGCGATCGGCCGTGCCCTGCCGCAGCGCGGCAAGCACCTGCCGCTGGCTCTTCGGATCCGGAAGGTAGCTGGCGACCGCGTCGACGCCGCGCAGGATGCCGGCCTCCAGAAAGGGTCCGGCGCGGTCCACCACCGCCCGCGTCCTGGCCACCGCTTCCTCCATGGTGGGGGCCTCGACCATCGCGATCATGAAATTGAGATCGCCGCCGAACTTGCGCGCCATCTTCTCCTGCGCCAGCAGTCCCTTGTTCTGGCGCGATCCGAGATCGCGGATGCTGTCGGAGAACCCCACGTTCCAGGCTGCGATCCCGAGGATCAGCGTCGTGGTCAGCGTGACCACCAGCGTGGAGTGCGGATGCCGCACGGCCAGCGGGATGAGGCGCTCGAATCCGAATGACTGGATATGCAGCTTGCTCATCACGTCGCGGCGCCGCGCCCGGCCTTCGTTGACCTGGATCATCGCCGGCAGCAGGAACAGGATGGCGATCATCGAGAGCAGGATCCCGGTGCCGATCAGGAACCCCATCTCGAACAGGCCGCGGAAGCGGGTCACGCACATCGAGTAGAACGTGCCCGCGGAGGTCACAGCCCCCGCGAACATCCCCAGGGCGCCCTCCCCCATCATGAGCTGCGAGGCCTCCGCCAGCGAGCGGCCGGCGCGGCGCTCCTCCACGTAGCGGGCATACATCACGATGGTGAAGTCGGTGCCCAGTCCCATCGTCATCGCCACGAAGCCCGATGAAGCCGAGTTGAAATGGCGGAAGACCAGGTAGGCCACCGCAAAGGTCAGCGCCTGGCCCACGATGAGCGGCACGCTGGAGTAGAGCAGCGCGCCGAACCGGCGATACCCGATGTAGTAGAGGCCCAGCACGCCGAGAAACGACAGCAAGCCGGTCAGCTTCATGTCGCCCTTGATCAGGTTGGAGTCTTCCAGCGCCAGGATGTACGAGCCGGCCAGGTCCACCTGCACCTGCTCCACTCCTGGGACGCCTCCCTCGCCGGCCAGCTCCTGCCGCGCCGAACCCTCCGCCTGGCGGATGTCGGCCACCAGCCTGGCCGTGAAGCCCAGGTTCTGGGACGGCTCCGACGGCTTGATGATCACCAGCAGCGCCGTCTCGTCCTGCGACATGTAGTAGCCATCCACCGGGTTGACCCGCAGCGCGCCGCGTCCCTTGAGCAGGTGGCTCCAGAGCAGCGGGCTCAGGCCGAGCGGATCGGCGCGGACGATCTCCTTGAGGAAGGGCGCGCCGGGGGTCTCCAGGATGCGGCGATTGGCCGCCACTTGCTCGCGGATGGCCGCGTCGGAGAGCTTTGCGGCCAGGTCGTCGATCCGATCGGGCGGCAGGAACATCAGGGCGTGGCGCGACAGCAGCGCCAGCAGGTCGCTGTCCCCGCCGAGCCGGAACTCGACCTCGTCCACCCCGTCGATCGCCGACAGCTTCTCGGCGAACAGGTCGACGTAGTCCTGGTATTCGTCGGCGTTATGCCCGGGCGGAGCCTCGACGATGGCGCCGATGAAGTCGGCGCCGCCGAACTCGCGCAACGCGGTCTTGAACGCGTCCACCGCCCGCTCGCCGCGCGGGACCAGGTTCAGGATGTCGGTTTCGAGCTGGATCTGGCTTCCCAGCAGGACCGCCACGCAGACGACGATGAATGTCGTCAGGAAGACGGCCCCCGGACGCCGCCGGGAGAATTCCTCAATCGCCAGGAAAATGCTCTGGCGCTTTTCCTGTGATCCGATGGGCAAGGGAAAGGGCCCCTTCTTGCGGCGAAGACGCAGGTTGCCTGCCCGGCCGGCAGGAGGATGGGAGGTTAACGGCGCCGTGCGGGCAGGTCAAGGCTCGGCGTAGTCGAGAGCCGCCTGGCGGCCCCTGGCCACGTTCACCCGCACCAGCAGGATGAGCCCTGCTGCGAAAAAGAAGAGCACCGAGAGGATCGCCGTGCGGTGGCTTCCCGCCATCCGGGCGACCGCGCCGTAGACCAGAGGACCCAGGAAGGCCGAGAACTTGCCGCAGATCGAAAAGAAGCCGTAGAACTCCGCGTCGCGCCCCGCCGGCACGAACATCCGCATGAGCCCCCGGCTGCAAGCCTGGTTGGAGCCCAGCCCCAGCCCGGCCACAAGAGACACCATCCAGAACTGCTGCTTGCTGGTCGCCGCATAGGCCCAGATCACCACCGCGCACCACAGGATCAGCGTGGCCACGATGGACGGCTTGGCGCCGATGCGGTCCGACAGGAAGCCGAAGACCAGCGACCCCACCAGGGCGGACAGCTGCACCACCAGGAAGAGGATCACGGTCTCTCCCACCGTGAAGCCCATCTCCTGCACCGCGTAGATCGCCGAAAAGTAGATCGCCGTCTCCACGCCGTCGTTGTAGATCAGGTAGGCGAGCAGGAAGCGGAAAAGCTCGGAGAGGGTCCGCACGCGGCGGAACGTCAGGGCGAGCCGCTGGTAGCCGCCCCGGAATGCTTCGCCGGCTCCGCCCGCGCCGCGGGGCCGGGCCCGCTCGCGGAGCCAGAGGAAAAAGGGGATGGAGAAGACCGCGTAGAAGGCCGCCGTCACCAGAAACGACGCCCGGAAGCGCGGGAGGTTTTCTGCCTCGAGCCCTCCCGAGAGCAGAGGCAGGCAGATTCCCAGCGCGATGGTGCCGCCCAGATAGCCGAGGGCGAAGCCGTAGCCCGAGAGGCGGCCGACGTTCTTCTCATCGGAAAGCTCCGACAGGAAGGAGTAGTAGACGCCCAGCGCCCCCACGAACCCCATGTTGGCCAGGATGAAGATGACCATGCCGGCCGCCACGTCTCCCGGCCCGACAAAATAGAGCGATGCGGTGGCGGCCACGCAGAGCACGGTGAAGCCGAGGACCCACGATTTCTTGTTGGCGGAATAGTCCGCGATCGCCCCCAGCAGCGGCGATGCGATGCCGATCACCAGCATCGAGCTGGTGATCGCGATGCTCCAGAGAAAGGTCCCCTGCTCGCCGCCCCCCGCGACGACCTGGGTGAAGTAGACGGCGTAGGCCATCAGGGTGATGAGGGTGGGGAACGCGGAGTTGGCGAAGTCGTACAGACACCAACTCCACAGCTCCAGCCTGGTGGGTGTAGCTGTTATCAGGAGCTGGCCGCCGCCTGAGGCACCGCCACGGGTTGCTCCAGCTTGATCTCGAACGGAGTGCCCGCGGGGACCTTCACCTGCTCGCCCTCGTTGGCCATCACCACCGCCGTGCCGATACCGCCGGCCACCACGCCGCCGATGACGGCTCCCTTGGTGTCCTTGCCGAGGATCCTGCCCAGCAGCGCGCCGCCGGCCGCCGAACCGCCGATGATCGCGGCGTTGCGCCTCTTCTTGCTCTCGGACATCTCCTGAAAGCTGCCGGCGATCTTCGTCCTGTATCCGCCAGGCAGCGACAATGTGTCGAACGACAGCCCCAGCTCCGCCTGGCCCGCCCCCCGCTTGGCGGCCTTGACGTGAGTGACCGAGCCGCGCACGGTGGCGCCTTCGGGGATGGCGACGATGTTATTGACGACAACCGGCTCGACGATCGTGGCCGAGTAGGTATCGCCGACCCGGGCGGTTCCCGAGTCAAGGGGCGTGTCCAGCGCCAGCGTGAGCACCTCGCCTGCCGGCACCGTGACCATCTTCGGTTTCGGTGGCGCCAGCGGCAGTGCGGGAGCAGGCGCGTGCTGCGCGGGCGCCTGGGCCTGGGTGTCTGTAGGAGCGGTTGCGGTGGGCGTGGCTGCGGGCTGCGACGTGCCTGCCTGATCCGGGGCCTGCCCGCCACAGGCAGCAAGAGCCGCTGCGGCGACGAGCGCAAGAACTGGCGCCAGGTGCTTCATGTGATCTCCTCCATGGTCAGCCCTTGCCGGTGATCCCCGGCTCGGTCATCTTGACGGGATCCAATATCTCGTTAAGCTGCGCATCAGTCAGCAGCTTCATCTCGCGCACCACCTCCGGAATGGTCCGCCCGGACCGGAGCGCCTCCTTCACCACTTCGGCGCCCTTGGCGTATCCGATGTAGGGATTGAGCGCGGTGACGATGCTGGGCGACAGCTCGGCGTAGCGGCGGCAGCGCTCTTCGTCGGCGCGGATCCCCTCGACGCACTTCGTGCGGAGGACCTTGAGGGCATTGCCCAGGATCTCGATTGAGCTGAGCGTGTTGAGCGTCATCGCGGGCATCATCACGTTGAGCTCGAGCTGACCGGCTTGCACCGCGTAGTCCACCACCGCGGCGTTGCCCACCACCTGGAATCCCACCATGGCCACCATCTCGAGAATGGCCGGGTTCACCTTGCCCGGCATGATCGACGAGCCGGGCTGCACCGCCGGCAGGATGATCTCCGCCATGCCCGTGATGGGGCCGGAGGCCAGCAGGCGCAGGTCGTTGGTGATCCGGATCGCTTCGAGCGCGAGCAGCTTGAGCGCGGAGGCCACCGCGGCCATCGGCAGGCAGGACTGCATGGCTTCGCGCATGTCCGCGCCGGGGCGCAGGTCAAGCCGCGTGGAATCGCGCATGTGGGCTATCGCCTTCTCGCGGTATCCCGGCGCGGTGTTGAGCCCGGTGCCGGCGGCCGTCCCGCCCAGCCCCAGCTCCTCGAGGTGGCGGCATGCATCGGCCAGCGCCGCACGGCCGCGCCGGATCGCTCCCGCCCAGGCGGCGAACTCCTGTCCGAGCCGGATCGGCACGGCATCCTGAAGGTGCGTGCGCCCTGACTTGAGGACGCCGTCGAACTCGCGGCCCTTGGCATCCAGGGATTTTTCGAGGTTCTCGAGAATCGGGGCCAGATCGCGCACGCCGAGGAGGGCCGCCACCCGCATGGCCGTGGGGTAGGTGTCGTTGGTGCTCTGCCCGAAGTTGACGTGGTCGTTGGGGTGGACCACGGAGTAGTCGCCGCGCCGGCCTCCCAGGATCTCGATGGCGCGGTTGGCCAGCACTTCGTTGGTGTTCATGTGCTGGCTGACGCCGGCGCCGGCCTGGAAGACATCCACCACGAACTGATCCCGCAGCGAGCCGCCCAGGATCTCGTCGCACGCCTTGACGATGGCGTTGGCGACCTCCGGCTTGAGCACGCCGGCATCGCGGTTGGCCAGGGCGGATGCCCGCTTCTGGTGCATGTAGGCGTCCACCAGGCGCGGGTGGGCGCGCAGGCCGGAGATCGGATAGTTCTCCACGGCGCGCGCCGTCTGGATCCCCCAGTAGGCCTCCGCCGGGACCGGCTTTTCTCCGAGTGAATCCTTCTCCATGCGCGTCGGCATCACGGATGCGCCTGAACGTGCCAGCCCAGCAGCCTGGGCTCGGTCATCTCCTCGATTGCGTACCTGAGTCCTTCACGGCCCACGCCCGACTCCTTCACGCCCCCGTACGGCATGTGATCCACGCGGAACGACGGGACATCATCCACCATCAGACCACCGACTTCCAGCGCGGCGAATGCCTGCCAGATCCGGGCCGCGTCGCGCGTGAAGAGGCCCGCCTGCAGCCCGTAGCGCGAGGCGTTCGCCGCGGCCAGCGCCGCTTCGAAGGTGTCGTATTCGCTGAGGGCCACCACCGGCGCGAAGATTTCCTCGCACGACACCTTCATGTCCGGGGCCACATCGGCCAGGATCGTCGGCTCCAGCCAGGCTCCTTTGCGTCCCCCGCCCGCGACCAGGCGCGCCCCGCCGGCCTTCGCTTCCCGGACCCAGGCCTCGGCGCGGCGCGCGTCGGCTTCGGTGATCAGCGGCCCGACGTCGGTGGCCTCGTCCATCGGGTCGCCCGACCTGAGCTGCCTGACCCGCTCCATGAGACGCTCCGTCAGCGCCGGGGCAACCGTACGCTGGACCAGAACCCGCTGCACCGAGATGCACGACTGGCCCGAGTAGCCGAACCCGCCCACGGCGATCCGTTCCGCGGCCCGGTCCAGATCGGCGTCGGAGTGGACGATGACCGCCGCGTTGCCGCCCAGCTCGAGCGCGACTTTCTTTTTCCCGGCGCGCCGCTTCAGCTCCCAGCCCACCGCCGAGCTGCCCGTGAAGGTGAGCATCCGGAAGCGGTCGTCTTCCACCAGAAGCCGCGCATCGTCGGACGAGGCCGGCAGCACACTGAGCGCCCCTGCCGGCAGGCCGGCGTCGTGGGCGATCGACGCGAGCACGAGCGCTGCCGAGGGAGTCTGCGACGCCGGCTTGAGCACCATCGTGTTGCCCGAGGCGATGCAGGGGGCGATCTTGTGCGCCGCGAGGTTCAGCGGGAAGTTGAACGGGATGATCGCCGCAATCGGCCCCAGGGGAAACCGGCGCACGATCCCCAGCCGATCCGCTCCCCACGGCGCCCAGTCCAGCGGCAGCACTTCGCCGCCCAGCCGGCGCGCCTCCTCGGCGGCCACCTCGAAGGTGAAGATCGCCCGATCGGCCTCGACACGACCGGCCTTGATCGGTTTTCCCGCCTCGTCGGCCAGGATCCGGACCATCTCGTCACGCCGCTCCCGCAGCGCCGCCGCGATCCTGGTCAGGATGGCGTGGCGCTCCCACGCGGGCATCCGCCGCGTGATCTCGAAGGCCCGCTGCGCCGCGCCCAGGGCGGCTTCAAGGTCGGCAGGACGAGCCCGGTGGGCAGCAGCGACAATGGCCCCCGTGGCCGGCGAGCGGACCTCATGGATCAGCCCGCTCTCGCGCCAGCCGCCGTCGATGAACAGTTGCCGTTGGATGCTCATGCCCGGGATTCTACAACGACGCCTGCACCAGGTAGTTGATTGCCAGCTCCCCTTCCACGCTGCGGCGGCCGGCAAGGCGGCCCAGCACGAACGGCGCCATGACAGTGTTGGCCGGAGCCACCAGGAGATTCCGCACGAGGGCTCCGGCCAGGCCGTTGCCCGCGCCGCGCGCAAGCGCCGTCAGGCAGAGAGAAGCCAGCGCCAGCTTGGTGCCTCCCACGGGGGTCACCTCCACACGCTCGAAGCCGGCCGCAGTGAACAGCGCGCGCAGGCCCGCGCCGGTCCACCGCCAGTAGTCCTCGGGATCGGGATGGTAGAACCATGTCCCGTGCGTCGTGAGCAGGCAGACGCCGCCGGGACGCATCACGCGGCGCATCTCCGCGACGGCGGCGTCGGGCCGCCGCACATGCTCCAGCATCTGAGTGCACAGCACCAGGTCGGCGCTGCCATCGCGCAGCGGCAGCTGCTCGGCCAGACCGCGCAGGGGCGACCTCTCGTCGGGGTCGATCGCGACGTGCCGCACGCGCGCGCCAGTGCGCGCTTCGAACTGGCGCATGCGCGCGCTCCAGGGGCTGGCGCGCCCTCCGATGTCGGCGGCGACCACCTCGCGCTCGCCGGAGCGGGCCGCCAGCGCCGTGTCGATCGCGCTGCCGACCACCTGCTCCATCGCCCGGCGCAGCAGCCAGACCCCATCGGCGCGGCCGGGGGCTGGCATCAGCTACCCAGCAGCTTCCTGAAGGCGTGCAGCGTGACGTCGCGCCCCATCTGGCCGATGCTGTCGGTGAGCGGGATGCTCTTCGGGCAGACCTCGACGCAGTTCTGCGCGTTGCCGCACTCGGAGATGCCACCCGGCTGCATGAGCGCTTCGAGACGCTCAGCGGCGTTCATCGCGCCGGTGGGATGCGAGTTGAAGAGCCGCACCTGCGAGATGGCCGCCGGCCCGATGAACGTCGAGCGGTCATTCACGTTGGGGCAGGCCTCCAGGCAGCAGCCGCAGGTCATGCAGGTGGATAGCACATAGGAGGCCTCCTGGGTCGTGGAGGCCATCCGCGGCCCCGGCCCCAGGTCGTAGGTTCCTTGAAGCGGAATCCAACCCCTTATCCGGATCAAGTCCTGGAACATGCGGCCGCGATCCACCATGAGATCGCGCACCACCGGGAACTTGCTCATCGGCTCCAGAACGATCGGTTGATCCAGCTGGTCCACCAGCGCCGAGCAGGCCTGCCGCACGCGCCCGTTGATCAACATGGTGCAGGCGCCGCAGACCTCCTCCAGGCAGTGAGACTCCCAGGCGACAGGGGCCGTCGCGCCGCCCGCCGCGGTCACGGGCCGGTGCTGGATCTGCATCAGGCAGTAGATCACGTTCATCCCCGCCTCGTGCGGCACGGCGAACTCCTCCCAGCGGGGAGCGCTGCCCGGGCGATCCTGCCTGCGAATGCGCAGCCGGACGTTCATGCCTGAGTGTAGACCCGCTTGCGCGGCGGGATGAGCGACGTATCGACGGGCTCGTAGCTGATCTGCGGACCGTCCTTCTTCCAGCGGGCCATCGTGGTCTTCAGGAAGCGGGCGTCGTCGCGCTCGGGGAACTCCGGCTTGTAGTGAGCGCCGCGGCTCTCGTCGCGCATCAGCGCGCCCAGCGTGATGACCCGCGCCAGCTCCAGCATGTTCCAGAGCTGCCGCGTGAAGACCGATGTCTGGTTGCTCCACCCGCCGCGATCAGTCATGCCGATCCGGTACCAGCGCTGCATCAGATCTCCGAGGCAATCATAGGTGGTCTTCAGTTGCCGATTGTCCCGCACCACGGTGACGTTGTCGGTCATCATTTCCCCCAGCTCGCGCCACAGCTGGAACGGATTCTCCGGCCCGTCCATCCGGGCGATCCGATCCTGCAGCTCGGTCCACCGGGTCACCTCGGCGGCCGTCCCGGCGGGCCGGCCGGCCGGCCGCTTCGCGCTGCCAGCGGCAAACCGGATCATGGATGCCGCCGCCACCTGGCCGCCGTAGATGCAGGAGAGCAGCGAGTTGGCTCCGAGCCGGTTGGCGCCATGGTACTGGTACTCGCACTCGCCGGCCGCGAACAGCCCGGGAATGCTGGTCATCTGGTCGTAGTCCACCCAGATGCCGCCCATCGTGTAGTGCACCCCCGGGAAGACCTTCATCGGCTCCTCGTGCGGGTCCACTCCCACGAACTTCTCGTAGATCTCCAGGATCCCGCCCAGCTTGCGGTCCAGCGTGGCGCGCGGCAGATGGGTCAGATCGAGGTAGACGGCACGCTGCCCTCCGACCCCCTTCCTCTGGTTCACGCAGATGTCGAAGATCTCGCGCGTGGCGATGTCGCGCGGCACCAGGTTGCCGTACTTGGGGTACTTGTCCTCCAGGAAATACCACCGCTCGGCCTCGGGGATACTGCGCGGCGCCCGATCGTCTCCCTGCTTCTTCGGCACCCAGACGCGCCCGCCCTCGCCGCGCGCCGACTCCGACATCAGCCGCAGCTTGTCGGCTCCGGGGATCGCGGTGGGGTGCACCTGGATGAACTCTCCGTTGGCGTAGACGGCGCCCATCTGGTAGGCGGCTGAGACGGCCGTGCCCGTGCAGGTGGTGGACAGCGTCGAGCGGCCGTAGATGATGCCGTTGCCGCCGGTGCACAGCACAACGGCGTCGCCCGCCATCGCCTGGATGCTCATGTCGATCTGGTTGAGCGCCACCACGCCGCGGCAGTCGCCGTTGCCGTCCAGGATCGGTCCGAGGCACTCCCAGAACTCGTACTTCTTCACCAGCCCGGCGGCCTCGTGCCGGCGCACCTGCTCGTCGAGGGCGTAGAGGAGCTGCTGGCCCGTGGTGGCCCCGGCGAAGGCGGTGCGGTTGTAGAGGGTGCCTCCGAACCGCCTGAAGTCGAGCAGCCCTTCGGATGTCCGGTTGAACATGACCCCCATCCGATCCAGCAGGTAGATGACGCCCGGCGCGGCGTGGCACATCCCCTTCACCGGGGGCTGGTTCGCCAGGAAGTCGCCGCCGTAGACCGTGTCGTCGAAGTGCTTGTCGGGCGAGTCCCCTTCCCCCTTGATGTTCACCGCGCCGTTGATGCCGCCCTGCGCGCAGACGGAATGCGATCGCTTCACCGGGACGAAGGAGATCAGCGAGACTTCGGCGCCCGCCTCGGCCAGGCGGATGGTCGCCATGAGGCCGGCCAGCCCGCCCCCCACCACGATGTAGCTCGGTCTGGCCAGACGGCCTCCTACCCTGCGTGAGCCAGAAAGCCGAACAGAGAGTTGATTCCCATGCCGGCCACGATCACGAAGATGCCCGCGCACGCCCACGACGCCAGCCGCTGGGCGTTGCGCCCCACGGTGATTCCCCAGACGATGCCGAAGGTGAACAGGCCGTTGGCGAAATGAAATGCCGCCGAGACGACGCCCACGATGTAGAGAGCCAGCCAGATCGGGTTCGACAGAATCGCCTGCATGTGCTCGAAGAACCGCCCCTTGAGCGACTCATCGAAGATGACCTGCACGCGCGTCTCCCAGACATGGATCGCGATGTAGAAGAACAGCACGAACCCGCTCACCCGCTGCAGCATGAACGTCCAGTTGCGCAGGTAGGGATACGTGGTCACGTTGTAGCGCGCCTGCCTGGCGATGTAGACGCCATACACCGCATGGAACAGGATGGGCAGGAAGATGCCGAACACCTCCAGCCATTCCAGGTAGGGGATGCTCTGGAGCATAATCACCGCGCCGTTGTACGCAGCCGGACCCTGGGTGGAGAAGGAATTGGTGAACATGTGCTCGACCAGGAAGGCGCCTATCGGGACCACTCCCGACAGGGAGTGCAGCCGCCGGGCCCAGAATGAGCGATGTTCCATCAACGGGAGCGTCTCACGTATGTGCGGAATGCGCGGGCGCGAGTATAGCCGATCAGCTCCGGGCGGACGCTCCGGCAGCAGCCGTTCCCGGGATGGCCGGCAGTGAGATGTAGTAGGTCGTGCCGAGCCCGGCCGCACCGTTGGCCCAGGTGGCGCCGCCGTGAGCCACCACGATCGCGCGTACGCGGGCCAGCGTTCCCGCGGCCGGCTCGCCGGTGAAGAGGATCTCCCGCTCGACTTCGTTGAAGCCATGGCCGGAGGTCTTCACGGACAGCATGAGGGCATTCTGGTTGGACTTGATGGTGACGCGCAGGCGCGCCACGGGGTCCGAGCCGTTGATCGCTTCGATGATCAGGATCCCGATCGCTTCTCTCAGCAGGGCGCGATCCAGCGGATATTCCTGCAGCCCCTCGGCGATCTGCCGTGTGACCGACAGCGACTTGTGCGCCAGCGCGGCCGCCGCGTCCCCCAGGCATTCCTCCACGATTTCTTCGAGTCGCGCGGGCCTGAGCGTCAGCGGCACATTCATCGATTGAAATCCTAGCACTCTAGGAGCCTGTCCGAGTATTGGTTTGGGTCGCGCAGCCGGGTCTTGCGAGCCGCAGCCGCGAAGCGAGGAGGAGAGCTTCCATGATGGTCGCCCCTGCCCAAGATGCGAGAGCGACAAAGGAAAGCGGCCGCAACCACCGGCCGCCCGAAGGGTTGCGGCGGCGCGACCCGAATCCAATACTCGGACAGACTCCTAGGCACTCAAAGCGCCGGTGGGCCCGGACCTTCCAGCCAGTCCCTGGTCATGTCGCACCAGAGAGCCAGGCCGGCCCATCGTCCAAACGGCGCGTAGAACCGCTCGATCCGGCGATCGGCCACACGGCGCCCCCTGGTGTGCAGCTCCGCGAACCTGCGCCGGCACCAGGAATCGATCCCGAGGCCATCGTAGCGGCCCAGCAGCTTGAGCAGATTGTCGGCCACGTAGGGCCCGGCCCCGGGCAGATCGAGAATCTCCCTGCGGATGTCATCCGTCGAGCGCGCCGCTGAGAGCCAGGATTCCGGGTCGCATTCCTGGCGCGCCACCCGCACGGCCACCTCACGCAGGAAGGGGGCGCGGTATCCGGCGCGGGCGCCATCCCGGAAGAACCTCAGCGGCCGCCGGGCCAGATCGTCCGGAGATGGAAAGACCCGGAACCCGAGCGGCGCTGGCGGTCCGGCCCGGTCGACCAGGCGGCTCACCATGATGCGGGTCAGCGCCCAGGTGCAGTTGGTGGTGCACAGCATCTTGATCAGATCCTCGAACACCGTGGGCCCGCGCAGCAGGCGGCCCGCACCCAGACCACGGGCCCATCGCAGATCCGGCTGCTCCACCCGATGCGCCGCCTCGTAGAATTCCTCCAGCGGCTCGTCCATGCGGAGCATGTGCGCCACGGCGCGTCGCGCGCCGTCGGCGGCGGCGCGGTCGAGCGGCCGCAGCGCGACCACCCGCAGCTTCAGCGCGCCCGCCCCTTCTGTCACGATCACCGTGGCGGCGAGACCGGACGACAGCGACAGGCTGCGGGTGAGGGCGCCGGCAGCGGGGTCCCAGGCGAACGGAGGCAGGTCGAACCAGCCATGCCCCGAGACGGCGCGGCGCAGGTCGAAGCCGGCGGGGGGCATCAGACCGAGGTGCGAGACCGCCATGGGCCTTTGCTTGATCGAGCCGGAGTGGGCGGGATACGATGTCGTCATGTCCGTATTCCACAAAGTCGCGAAGACAACCGATCTGGTGCCCGGCTCCGCCCGTGTGGTCGAGGCCGGCGGCCGGACGCTGGCCCTGGTCAATCACGAGGGCCGATTCTACGCCCTGGACAACACATGTTTACACCGCGGCGGTCCCGTTGGTGAGGGATTCATGGACGGCAACAAGCTGACCTGCCCCTGGCACGGCTGGCAGTACGACGTGACGAGCGGCCAGTGTGCCAACAACCCCTCGGCGCGGCTTGCCTGCTTTCCGACCAAGGTCGAAGGAGACGACGTCCTGGTCGAGGTCGGCTAGCCCGCTTTTCTCACCAGGTTTCGTCGCGAGACCGCGCAGATGCGGTCAGGCCGGGCAACCGCAGCGGCGAGGCCGCGAGGCGTATCTTGACGATACGTTGAGTGGCCGAGCCGCGAGGACGCCCGGCATGGCGAGCAGATCCGCGGTCGCAGCAGAAATCTGGTGAG
>Ga0187894_10000169_pt1 | contig 85918 bp, 122 predicted proteins | sample GBC1701081metaG_FD_136650 | JGI IMG/M metagenome (GOLD analysis project Ga0187894, IMG submission 136650) | White microbial mat communities from a lava cave in the Kipuka Kanohina Cave System on the Island of Hawaii, USA - GBC170108-1 metaG ...
ACTTTAAGGCGTGGACTCCGATGCCAAAATCAATCCAGGCAACACTTACTGCCGAGATTCGAAAGAGAAAGGGGCTCTCACCAGATCCTCCAACTGCAGACGAATTTATCGACAAAGAGTAAATATGGACTTTCACGAACCGTGCGTAAGAATCTAGCACTCGTAAAGTTTTTGAATTAATTGTCATATTCTATGTTATCTTTTATGGATATGGAAAAAATATAGAAAATTTCAGAATTAAAAAAGAAACTCTCTAAGAAAAAAATTACGTACAAGCAATTCTATGGGATGCTAAAAGAATTGTGAGTGCTTTATGACTTAAGGGACACAAAAATCACCAGGTTGTAAAGCTACACAGTTATAGCTTCTAGGGTTTTTATGGTTGTCCCCTATGTCTTATCTGAATATTTTTCTAATTTGGGTGTGATCCTTTCCCAGCCTATTTTATCCCACATCTTTTCGTGGAAGAAATATGCTATGGTTGCAAGGACATTAAAGACAACAGTTATGGTCGTAGTGTCTACTAGGTTTCCAGTAAAAAACCAGCTAACCACGAACAGAATCAGGGTGACAATCCCCCTGTAGATTACTGTCTTAACAATGATTCTCTTGTTGCTCATAAAACACCTAACCGTACTCGTCTATTCAATGAAAAGCTGTTCAAACAACACAACACGCAAAAATATCCTGTAAAATACACAACCGACATTAAATTTATAACACATTTTCAAACCACTTTCATACAATGGGCCTCTTCAAAAAAAAGCCTGACGCAAATCAGACAAAATGCAAGACATGCGGGCTGGAACTGCACGAGCCTGAGCGCCTAAAGCGACACATGGACAAGGCACACGGGCACCTCCCTGCGAAAAAGCCAGATGGACAGGGCGGAGACGCCGGTTTGTGGTAGCATTTTGGAATTTGTAAGAAAAATAACCCAGGATGATTTTATAATCATAACAAACCGACTACGGTCAGATTTTAACCTGATTTTTTACAAGTCCGACGAGCCATCAATATTGGAATCGTTCAAAATCCCAACCCGAGTAAAAAATGTAAAGGCAACACTGTACAAAAATGGAACATTACTCGTACGCGGAGACGCCGCAACTCTAGAGTATCAACATGTCGTAGATACCGTCACGAGCATTCTTGATCATGATGGTGTTTAGAAATATTAATGATCACACAAATACAAGTTACGATGACTCAAAAAGTCTGGGTTGGGGGAATCTACCTAAAAGACGAGGGTGGCTACGAAATAATCTTGAGATCGCTACACCACTACAAAAAAAGGCTCAGAAACATAAGAAATTCCCCAGAGATCAAAGACGCACCAATGTTTGCGCAAATCGTGGAGCAAGAAGCAATGAAGGCATATCCTCTGGTTGGCTCGCTAATCAAAAAAATCAGCGACGGGTTACTAAACCCAGAAATACTGCAAAGCCTGGAATCCGATATTTCATTGTTTGAAAAAGCCCTGAATTGTTACCAATCCGACATACAAAAAACAGATTCGGACTCGTTTTATTCAGAGTTAATCCCTGACAAAAGTATGACTAGTGCTGACCTAGCAAACATCAAGTCTGCCCTTGAAAAAATATCAAAGTTTGTATAATCTCTAAAAAATGTTCACCCTGATACCATGCCATGAATGACGCACAATGCAAGAAATGCCTACGAAAATTCAAACACAAAGATATCTACACAATTCAACAATTCCAGTACCGAAAAACACCACCATACCAATGGACGCGAGAGTTTTTTGCAAGCCAGGGAATAACCGAATGGGATTCATTCTGCGAGTCATGCCTGGCAAAATACGGCAAAATCTCACATGACAAACACGAAAAATCAAAAACCTGATTGGATTATATCAATATCATTCTAGGAATGATTCAGAGTGCAAAAATCAAACATCCATACCTCCGCAAACAGGCGTAAAATCAACCCGAACTGGTTCACGGGGCCAGTCCGTATGGAGGACATCTCATCTGTCATAAATTCACTAGAGCAGAACATCTACCACGTATATTTCGAAAAGGGTGCAAGGACAAAACTCCACATGCACAATGGCAGCCAGATCCTGATTGCGACAAAAGGAAAAGGCAGCCTTGTGACGTTCAAAAAATCCGACAAGACCTCTCATTACAAGATAAGAAAAACAGAATCAATCAAGCTAAACGAAGGCGACGTGGTTTACATTCCAAAAAATACACTGCACACGCATGGCTCTGCCAATCCGAGGCAGACCTTTTCACACATTGCGATAAACATACTGCCGCGTAAAAACTTGGAATATAAGACGACTTGGTACGAATCCGATCTCAAGGCGATGACTGGCATAATAAAATAATCTTAAATCATATTCCTCCAAAAATAATACATTGAAATCGCCTGGCCTGAATTTGCTTCTCATTGTTGCGGTGCTCGCTGGAATCTTGGCGTTTTCGTTTCTAGGCGTTGCATCTGCGCACAGGGATGGATGCCACTCAAAACATAGCTGCCCGTCTGATGATGGTACCTACAAATGCGGAGACAAGGGATACTGCTCTGAATGCTCTGACGGCAAATACTGTAAGGCCGGAAGCCCAACCTCTAAAATTCAAATAAATTCAGTCAAGGCCTCATCAAACAAACCGTTCACCGAGTCACCGCACTGTGTAGGAACAACGCTGTGCATCAAAGGTAAGGTAAAGAGCATAGTGGACGGTGACACAATTTATGTTGATACGTACAAGATACGACTCTCGCTTGTAAACTCCCCAGAAATAGGGCAGGACGGCTACGCTGAGGCAAAAGCATTCACAAAGCGCCTTTGCCCGACAGGCTCGATAATCACTATAGACCAGGATGACAAGCAGCCGTTTGATAGATTCAAGAGAGTAGTTGGTAAAATCTACTGCTCTGACAAAGTGCTAAACTATGAATTGCTGTCAAACAAACACGCGACAATTTCAAAGAAATTCTGCAAGACAAGCGAGTTTTCCTCTGAAGGCTGGGCTACAAAATATGGATGCTGAATTTCAAAATGCGCCAAAACTGGTTTGACCAAACCCACGAATAATTTAATCCAAGTCCTTATCAACAACATTCACGGGCTGGGATCATGAAGTATCTGCCCGTAGTGTTTTCAGTACTTGTCATTCTGGCATCTGCAAACTATGCGAGCGCGGCAACCGTACCTGATCCCCCAAGCGGCGCTACTGCCACTGCGATATCGCCAACACAGATCAACATTTTCTGGTCTGCCCCGCAAAACGACGGCGGCTCGCCAATTACGAGATACAAAATCGAATCCAAGGTAGGATCCGGTTCTTACTCTATTCTAGTACCAAGTACTGCCGCTACATCATATTCACATACAGGCCTTACGACAGGACAATCATACTCTTACAAAATTTATGCAGTCAACTCTGCAGGGACAAGCGCATCTTCTACTGAGCTGACAGTCACACCGACCTCTTCTTCTGCTGGAACAAACCCTGGATCTCCAACAAGTCTTGCCGCATACCCAACATCTCCAACACAGGTCAACCTATACTGGAAAGCACCATCAAACAACGGAGGATATGCAATAACGGGATACAAAATCGAATCCAAGGTAGGGGCCGGCACATATGCAACTTTGATACCTGACACTCTGAGCACATCAACTAGCTATTCCCACACTGGCCTGACTACAAACCAAGTCTACTTTTATCGAGTGTATGCAATCACTTCGTTTGGCACTAGCCAAAGCCCGTCTGCTGAGGCATACGCACAGCCCCAATCATCATCCAGCCTCACTGCCCCTGGCGCGCCAACTGGGCTTTCTGCTACTGCCGTATCATCTACTCAAATCAACCTGTCTTGGACAGCACCGACAAACAACGGGGGCTCGCCCATAACAGGATACAAAATCGAATCAAAATCCGGCTCCGGAGCTTACACTACACTAGTGTCCAATACCGGTTCGGCGTCAACAGCTTATTCGCATACAGGTCTGACAACAGGAACTACATACACTTACAAGGTTTCAGCAATATCGTCTGCCGGCACGGGAACTGCATCAGGTGAGGCCTTTGCCATACCATCGTCGTCTTCTACATCCTCTGTCCCAGGTGCACCGACAAATCTTGTCGCTACACAGGCATCATCCACCCAAATCAACCTGTCCTGGTCGGCCCCATCTAGCACCGGCGGGTCTGCAATAACAGGATACAAAATCGAGGTAAAGACAGGCTCCGGCTCTTTTTCAAATCTGGAATCGAACACTGCTAGCACATCAACTAGCTACTCTCATACCGGCCTCACATCTGGTACAATCTATACCTACCGAGTATCTGCAATTAACGCCATCGGAACTGGCGCCCCTTCATCAGAGGCATCACCAGGATCATCATCTACAAACTCGCCTGGCACCCCGACAGGATTAACAGCGACTGCGGCATCTCCAACACAGGTCAACCTTTCTTGGTCAGCGCCAACTACAGGTGGGGCTGCTACCGGGTATAAAATCGAGGTAAAAAAGGGCTCCGGCTCTTATGAAACTCTGGTGGCAAACTCTCAAAGCACGTCGACTTTGTTTACTCACACAGGACTTACTTCAGGCACTACGTATTATTACAGAATCTCTGCAATAAACTCAGCAGGAACCAGTTCATCAACTGAGGCTTCTGCGACTCCAAAAGAGACAACCACACCGACACTAACGGCAACGGCAGTGTCGCCAACATCAATCATGCTATCATGGGTTCCTCCATCGCAGACATATCACCAGTCAATCACTGGTTATAAAATCGAAGAAAAAATGTCACAAGATACGTATCAGATAATGACTGACAACACAAACTCGGCTGGAACGTCTTATACAATTACGGGTTTGACTACCGGGCAGACTCACACGTACGTGGTCTCTGCATACTTTAGTTTGGGTGCCAGCCCTAGATCAAATGATGCATCTGCTACACCACTGACTACCTCGACGCCGCCTACGTCACAACCTGCGATGAGCGGTCCTAGTGTCCCGACAGGCCTTTCTGCAACGGCGATATCGCCAACCCAAATCAACCTGTCCTGGTCGGCCCCATCTAGCACCGGCGGGTCTGCAATAACAGGATACAAAATCGAGGTAAAAAAAGGGACAGGCCAGTACGAAACCCTGACATCCACTCAGAATTCCACTACAAAATATTCTCACACAAAGCTGGAGACAGGATCAACTTATACTTACAGGATATACGCAATAAACTCTGTCGGAATTAGTCCAGTTTCATCAGAATCATCAGCTACGCCGATGCTTTCTACGTCAACCCAGCCAACTGTCACCCTGCCGGGGCAACCAACACTTACTGCTATTCTTAGCTCGCCAACCCAAATCAACCTGTCCTGGACGGCATCATCTGCTGGCAGTCCGGCTACGAGCTACAAAATAGAATACAAAATCGGCACGGGGCAATATCTGACCCTGATAAAAAGCACCACCAGCACATCATATTCGCATACTGGGCTGCTTGAGAACACCTACTCTTATCGAGTTTCTGCAATAAACTCTGCCGGAACAGGAACGCCGTCAAACGAAGTATCGCTGACAACAAAACCAGTAGAGGCGACACCGGAACCAGAAACTGTAAAATGCGGCCCAGGAACCGTCCTGAACTCGCAGGGAGTATGTGTTCTTGCAGAATCTGAACCTGAGCCAGATCCGGAAGCAGAACCAGAGCCCGAGCCAGAACAGACAGGGCCAAAACAAACACACATACCGGGATTTCCAGATCCAAACAAGGATCCACAATATTACATCAACAGATACAATAGCGAATCAGAATACAGGGCATGGTTTGACAGAAACTTTCCTGGTCAGACAATCTACGAAATAGTGGGTGTACCAGAACCAGAGCCGCAGGAAATAACATGCGGCCAAGGAACGCGCCTTGAAAATGGCGTATGTGTCTTGGATAACACCAAACAGCCGTTTGGAGGGTGTCTTATTGCAACTGCCACTTACGGAACAGAACTTGCGCCGCAGGTGCAACAGCTCCGAGAATTGCGACAAAACACACTGCTTTCAACGAGTTCTGGTATTGCGTTTATGAATGCGTTCAATGAAGTGTATTATTCATTTTCACCGACCATAGCAGACTGGGAAAGACAGAACCCAGCGTTCAAAGAACTCATCAAGGTGGCAATTACACCGATGCTCTGGTCGCTGGATATTTTGAACCACGTCGAGATTGACTCGGAATACACGATGCTTGGGTATGGACTCGGAATAATCCTGCTCAATGCCGGAATGTATTTTGGCGTTCCAGCAGCATCGACTCTGTTCATCAAAAGGATGAGAAAAAACCGTAATGAAGAACTCTGAACTAAAAAGACTAGTCGAGCAATACAAGGCACTAAAATCAAAGCCATGCCATCACAAGACACAGCAAAAACTCGAAGAAATAGAGCGCATATACTATCACGAGACGGGCCAGTTTCTAAAATCACACATTAAAGACCAGAAATAACAAACAAAAACCCCACAAGTCAAGCCAATTCATGCGCGTATTTTACATCATTGGCATTGCGATAATCTGTGTGGTGATATCTTATTACATAATTGGTGCGTTTGTGCTGCAGCAGCAGGCAATAAACAAACAGTCGGTGTACGTACACCTGCAGCAAGACTGGCATAGCTATCCAGGAAATATCGTATACGATATCACCAATGTCTGGTCGCAAGCCAGGGGGGAACAGCTCAGCTCACAGGCAAGGCTTCAGATGGCAAAGGACACAAATGTAGATGAGCTCCGTTCTGTACACGGAAAATCCTACATACTGGTACAACACGACAACACGAACTGCCATGACATGTGGGAGCCTCACTATGCAAGGTTTGGAGCGGACGTGATACGTCATCAAGTAGAGTACCTAAGCGGCCTCCAGACAAGCCCAGATCCAAACATAAACCTGTATACAACAATCAAAAGCAAGCAAGCAAGATGAGGGGGAACACGAATCACAAATAAAATCTGGATACTCACAGTTCATTCAAATTTGCACAGAAAAAGAAACCACGTCGTTTGATTATGCGGTGAGAATAAACGACAACACGGTTGGCTTTGATGTGTATTTTGTGCCGTCTGCACAAGAACAGGAAAACTATAACATGGGGAGTGGAGACTTTCAATACTATGATGGCTGCTCTGGTAAAAACTATGCGAGCTATTCTGGAACATGCCACGACGTCACAAAAAATTCCGGACTGCTCATAGCGGTTCCTGACGAACTTAATGTGCCCCTGACAAAGTTCGACGTTTGGCTCTATGAAAAATCTGGATAATCGTTTTAATTCAGGCATGTGATAACATATCCATGAAAGCTACCTTTGGCGCAGGATGTTTTTGGTGCGTAGAAGACATATTTAGAAAGATAGAAGGTGTAAGCGACACAGCCGTGGGATACAGTGGGGGCTGGATGAAAAACCCGACATACAAGGACGTTTGCACCGATACCACGGGACACGCGGAGGTAGTCCAAGTGGAATACGATCCAAAAACAATATCGTACGAAGGGCTGCTCGACGTATTTTGGAATTCTCACGATCCGACCCAGCTAAACAGACAGGGTCCAGATGTCGGAGCGCAGTACCGATCCGTGATATTCTTCCACGATGCAGAGCAAGAAAAAATCGCACATGCATCAAAAGAAAAGCTTGCCAAGTCAGGCAGAATCGGAAAGCCGATCATGACGCAGATCAAGCCCGCAGAAGAATTCTACAACGCAGAGGAATACCACCAGCAGTACTATTCCAAATGTGGAATTGCATATCAAAAATAAAATCATTCAAGTCACATGCATGCGTTTCCAAATTTGGTTCTGATTCGCGGGTTTATTAATTTAAAAATTTGTGGCCAATTTAGTTGAAGTGCAAAAATTGCGGCAAGGAATTTGTAAACCGAGCTTCAAATTACTGCTCGGCTGAATGCGCACTGGCATACATGAACAAACACACACAAGAAGACGATGATTTATCATCTAGTTAACGTATCAACTAATGATGTATCTTGTCTTTGTAATCCTGATGTTATCACTTGTCGGAACTGTATTTGCAGACTCGCCAATCAAAATGACAAACACACCAACAAAGTCAATCGAGGTTGGAAAACAGATACAAATCACAGCAGACCTGCAAAACAATCAGAACTTTGAACAAGACTTCGCATACATTGTCCAAATCCAGAACGAAAACGGCGTGACAGTGTCACTTGCATGGCTTACGGGGTCGTTGCGGCCGGCACAGTCCTTTTCGCCTGCGCTATCATGGGTTCCAAACGAGACTGGTAAGTACGAGGCTACTATATTTGTGTGGGAAAGCATCAACAACCCATCCGCATTGTCTCCAACACTTTCCATGAAAATCAACGTGGGACAAGATGCATAGTATTTACGTCTGTTTTTGAAACTTGACTCATGGAACTGTCGTTTGAAAGTGAGTCCCATGACAAACGAGGGAAAGTGATTTTTCTTAGCTATGGAAGCAAAAAGATCAACATCATCGAAATCAAAAAAGGCTTTTCAAGAGGAGGACACTATCACACATTTGAAACTAGGCACTTTTTGTTATCTGGCATAATCGAGTATCGAGAAAAAAACATAGGCACTGGAAAAGAAAAAGTACAGACAATAACATCGCCTGCAACAATCTCGGTTCCGTCAATGGTCGCCCACCTTCTAACTGCAGTTGAAGACACCTTGTTTGCAGAAGAGTTTCCTCAAGATTATTCCGCAACCGAATATCCAGAATACCGCAAAATAGTCATGCAAAAACTCTCATGACATATTCCATATGGTTAGAACCCGCATCAAAGGATGCGCGTTACCTGAGAAAAATAATGCAAAACATCTCAGAAAAATACAATGCGCCGATGTTTGACCCACACATCACCTTGTACGGCGAGATTGCAAAACTTAGCACAGCAAAAAAGATGGTCAGACAGTGTAAAGTTTCGCAAATGCGTCTGCGCTGCACTGGAATGGGGCATTCTGAGAATTTGTGGAAGACATTGTTCATTAATGTAAAAAATGATAAAAATCTAAAGTTAGTTTACGGTATTTTACAAGCAAATCTAGAACACAAATACGAGTTTAAACCACACATCAGCCTTGTGTACGGGAGACTAGATGTAAAAAACAAAAAATGTCTGGCGCGAGAGCTAAAAATAAAACACAGTATTACATTTGATAGAATCAGCATAATAAAATCATCCGCAGACGTTTCAAAATGGAAAAAACAAGACACAATACGGTTGAAGAAAACCTAGATTTCTGTAGTTATTAAAATACAAGTGGTGGGTACAAAAAAGGCAGAGCATGGCGGCTTTAACCACCGGAGAGACCGAAGCTTTTGTAGAAAAACTAATTGCGTCTGGAAACGGGGACAGTGGAAGGCTGACACACATTCTGTCCACGATACGGAAAGGCCGCAAGCTGTATGACTCTGATCAAAAATACCTAGACTCAAAACTTGCACAGGAAATAGGAATCACAAGAAAAATCGACATCGACGAAGATCTAGTAGCAAAGGTGCAGAGACTGACATCATCGGGAATGGGTGATCTCGGGCGACTCCAATTCATTTTAGAATCACTAAAACAGGGAAAGACACTGTACCGAACAGACCAGCAGTACATCGAGAAAAAGCTGGGTGAAAAAGTAGACTATGCCAGCCTGAAAAAAGAAAAACAGGATCCTGCGGCGATAGTTGAGTCATTGAAGTCGCAAATCCAGGTGGCAAATGACAAAATCACAAAACTAGAGTCGATCCTCAATCAAAAGATAAAAGATCTTGGGACACTTCAAAAGGAGACCCAAAAAGTAACATCTGCATCGTCTAGAACAATGCCAAAAGGCTGGACGCCTGAATCAATAGCAGGAGAAATACAAAAAGTCCAACAGAAAATTGACACAGAGCAGAAAAATCTGGATCTGGAAAAAATAGAGGCAGAAAAACTCAAAATCGAGCAATCAAAGCTGATGCAGATAATCGTAAACAGAAAAGAATTTGAAAGACAGGTGAGAATCGAGCAAGAGCGATTGCAGCATCAGATAGAAAGAGAACGCGAAGCCGTGCAACAACAAACAAATCTAATCGAGCAGATAAAGTCCCAAGAAGCAGAGCTGGAAAAAGCAAAAAATGAACGAGACCAGATAACTGCTCAATTGGAACAAGAACAGGCACGCCTGAGTGGAGACATAACTGCCAAAAAGACGTGCCTCGTTGAGGTCAAAAACCAATACCAACGGCTTGCTTTGGAGATAGCGCAGGAAGAACAAGATCTCGCGCAACAAGTAACTCTGGAACGCCAAAAACTGGCAGCCCAGGCAACTGCCGCCAAGAAAATTCTCGCAGAAAAAAAACAACTAGAAAACATCCGCCAAGAGCATGAAAAAATAATGAAGAAAACAAAGTCTCAGGAGCTTCAACTGGAAAGCGAGATTAAAAAAGAAAAAGAAAAGATCAAAAGGCAAGAAAAACTACTAAAGGTGATATCAAACTATGAAAAATATCTTGCATCGTCAAGACAAAAACAGTCGTTGCTGGCGGCACAAATAGATGCACAAAAAAGAAAATTGCTTCAATCCGCGCCATCACTTTCTAAAATCAAAGAGGAAAAAGCATTACTTGACAAAATAAAGAAAGAACGCGCAAGTCTGGGAAGACAGATCAAGGCTGCCGAGTCTGAGCTAAAACAGATCAAGAAAGATAAAACGTCAATTACAAGGCAGATAAACGCACACAAATCGTCTATTGCTGGTAAAAAAAAGAAGGAACTGGCAAAAATAAAAAAACTAAAGCAAAAAAAGAAAGCCGTGAAAAAAGATCTGAACTCCGAGAATGCCCAGATAAAAAAGATAGCAAAAAAGATAAAACACTAATGTATTCTGATGGAGATCTCCTCGCCGTTTCCTAGGGGGATTGTGGCAGTAAGCGAATTTGGCTTTTTTGCGATATATCTAGAATAGTTTCGCATTACGTTCCGGTATTTCTTCGGGTATAGCGCATTGTCCGTGGCAATAATTCCTCCGATCTTTGTCATGGGCAAGACCAGATCGAAGTAATTCTTGACATTTTCCTTATCTGCATCAATTAAGACAAAATCAAAAACCGGCTTTCTTGGCATCTTTTTTAGGACATCTAGTATCGTCCCTCTTCTTATACGGATCATCTTTGACACTCTGGCGCGCTCAAAGTTCTTGGCCGCCCTTTCTATTTTGAGCTGGTTTTTCTCAACCGTAATGATTTCCGCGTTTTTGTGATTTTCAAGCAGCGCATCTGCAAGCCAAAGGGTGGAATATCCAGTCGAGGTTCCAAGCTCAAGTACTCGCCTTGCCTTGGATCCGACTAAAATCGAGTGGAAAAACTCGCCAGTTTCTTTAGTTATAGCAAGCATTCGCTGGTCAGGCTCGACTCTTACCTTTCTTGATTTTTCAAGTCTTGATCGTCTTTCAAGTCTTGCCAGTACAGATCTTATCCTTGAATTCATGCTTATCGTGATATCCAGTCAGATTATAATTTTGCATTATGAATCACGAACGAAATTATATCTAAACACAGATTGTATCAAATCAGCAATAAACCAATTATATTTGGCCGTTCCAAAGTCTCAGAAAATTGAACGCAAACAAACACGCATCACTCCTTGAAATAGTAGAAGACATCATCGGCATGGATCCTGGAATGAGATTTGCTGCAATAATCGATCTGAGGGGAAACATCCTAGAGTCCATCATCAAAAAAGGCAAGACCTCGTTGAAATCACAAAAAGAAGAGGAACATTTCTGCAAGCAGATTGCGCAGCGCAGAAAAATGCGAAGGGAGTTCGATAAATCCCTTGGAAAGGTCAGGTACGTAAACGTCGAGCGGGAAAAGGTTACACAGCTTGTAATATACCCGAAAAGAAAGACTGTATACTTTACAGTAGAACCGGAAATGAGTCTGGCAAAGAAAATATCAATAATAAAAAGAGTAGAAAAACTCACTATGTGCCTCTGATATTAACAATAAATACAGAAAAAACACATGTCTAGTTGCATTGAAGATTCTAGTAGACGAGATGGATGACGGCTGGGATGAGAAGCTTCGCAGCCTCGGCTATGACGCATACTCGGTGAAAAAACTCATAATTGAAGGCAAAAAACTTCACACTGACTATTCTGTCATCAGCTATGCCAAGGAGAACCAAATGGTGTTGATCACACGCGACACTGAGAGCGGCGAGGCGTGCAAGGAAAACAACATACCGTGCATTCTCTTGGATAACTCTGAAATATTCAATATTATAGTTGAGAAGCTGAAGCGACTCTAGCAGATTTTTATCCAAGTTACCATATTATCTTGCATGGACAACTGTGACATCCGAACGAGGGCATACAAAAATGGCAAGACATTTGATCAGTGCAGGCAAATTGCAGAGGCTCTAAATCCGGAGTTCAAAAAAACCATCGCAAGTAACGGCAAATTGCTCTGGTCTGAGATTCTACAAAAAGTAGAACATGACGAGCTGGTATACAAGCTTACGCTAAAATACTTGAGACGGGACGGCTACGACATCGGCAACTGGCAGATCCCTGAAGTCAAAAAGCCAATCTAGGATCAATTACATCCGCTGCTTTTGATCTTTTTTGCCATGATTATGGGCGTGAACACAAGCAATGGAATTGAAATCCCAATCAGAAGAGTCTGCATCTGGGTTATTGCCAGAGTAAATGCGACAGCACCTGACGCAGAAACAAAAAGCGAAAGAAACGTACCTGCACATGTTGGACATGCGATGAAAAGGCCTGTGGCGGCAGCTACGCTCCCAATACCTGTTCTTTTTTTAAGTATGGAAAACGCGTTTGCAGCTATTGCAGCATTTAGTCCCACAAGATACGACACTGTGATTTGCAAGATGAGGTTTATTGGAATCACCTGCAGGCCTATGTGTTCTGTAATGTAGACGACTATCTTTGGGACGTATCCAACGTCGCCGCAGCACGGTACGATCTGGGCTGAAGGGACAAGAACGCCATAATGATACGAAAACGTGACGTCTGGCTGGTACACCAAAATGCCCGAGGTGAGGGCAAAGAATATCCCATACCCAATCCCGGTCGCGACGAGAATTCTCCTTGATTTTTTGTTCCATGTCACCCGCGCTATCACGGTAAAATAGTCGTCCTTTTCTGACTCAACTTTGTGTCTGTGGTACTGGTAAAACCCGTACGATATTGCGCCTAGCGCCAAAACAGTCATGGCATAAAACGCAATTCCGGCCCTCTCAACTGAGGAAACAGCGGACGGCGTAATCTCGGTATTTCCAAGTCTTGCGTACAACAAAAATAAAATCGCGATGCTTACAAAACCGATTGCGATAAGTGATCTTCCGTCACGAGATTGTGCCATTTAGGTTCTAGCAAAAACCAACCACATTAAATCTTTTAGAAAAAAGGAAGTCTCTCTGCCGTTATGCGCAGCAGATCGATTTTTTGAAGTCTTCTACACTTCTTGAGAATTTACATTCTTTACACACATGCCAAGTTCTGGCTTTTAGTATCTTCAAAGGCGCGTCATAGCCAACTGAATACATTTTTCCGCCACAGGATGGACACGGTAGTGGTATGTCTATTTTCATGACGTTATTTTGTGAGTTTTGCATTTAAGAGCCGCGTAGAACTGATAAGTTGTTCATGTTTTTTGTGCCGATCAGTGAACTACTTTTATAAGAAATCACATGCATAGGAATTGCATACCTTGAACATAGACCAAAAACAAGAGCCGGATTACACTTCTGCAAAGATTAGTTATGTGGGCTTTATTGATCCGTATGCGCTAGAGGGAATTGTTATCTTGCAGTCCGACGACAAAAAGGAATTTCACATGCGCGCTTTTTCAGGCGAGGTTGCTAGGCACATCAAAAGCTTCACTGAAGGCAAGCGAGATTCACTGCCGACAATTTACAACATGATTGAGCAGCTCTGTGAGGAAAACGAACTGCTGCTAGTCAAGGTAAAAGTGTATGAAAGTGGCAGCGTTCTTCGCGCAAACCTGTACTTTACGGGAAAAAAAGACGTCGTGCTCAGGAACTATCGTGCCTCAGATGCAGTAGCACTTGCTGCGTTTTATAACATACCGGTTCTTATAAGAAAAACACTGCTCAAAGAAAAAGTCGAGGCCTAGCTAAGAACTTCGGCGAGCCTGCCTTCTTGGTGTGCGCGCTTTATCTCCATAGCTATTCTTCTCCCAACACCAAAGGTCTCGCCGTACTGGTATTTCGTGTACGGAGATGTAGTCGCAACAATTGGGTTTCCTGGAACCCTCAATGACACGTCATACACCACTAGCTCGAGCTCCTTTGTGATGACGCTCTGAAGTGAAAACGGGCCGATTATCCCGGGCGGATAAACCTTCTTTACCCCGGCAACGAATTTGTCTCCGATATCTATTACCTTTTCAAGCAGCGACTCTCTGATGCTGGCAGGCGTGTGACCGACTTCGATGTTCTGAACGTCCACGTTGATCTCAAGCTGTTGTCTTGCTGGAATTGCGTTGTAGTCGTGCAGGTTTGTCTGCAATCTTCTTTCGATTCCAATAAAGTCGACCTGGTCTGATATTGGGGTGTGAAAATAGTTGAAATTCATGTAAGTGCCAAGGACTAGCTCTTCAATGCTTGATTTTTTGAGGTCTTCTGACCGAATGATTCCTTTTTTGATCCTTTCTTGGGATTTTTTGAGATAGTCGTCATATGACGACGCTGTGAAAAACGCCCTTTCCAGCCTTCGTGTTTTTTCTTGAACCTTGACTATTACTGGCCTGTCGATTCTGCTTGGGCTCTTGAAAAGTTTTGGGTGTCTTATCTTGGACTTTTCCAAGAGGTAGTACTGGTTTTTTGCATAGCTGCGTTCCTCTGCCTGAAACATCTGGCGGTTGCCAAATATTGGAACCTTGAACTTGTTCTCGATTGTGTCGTATCCTAAGTATGCAGTTAGTGCCCGGTGTGGCACAATTATGGTGTTAGTTTCCACAAACATTTTCTGCATTTTTGCAGATGCCATGTCCTTGAATTTGTTCACCACTATTATCTCGTCTGCAATCCTCTTGAAACGCCTGTATGGGGTGTCTCTGCCCTTTTGGCATATTACGACAGTTGAAATTCCCTCGTCTTTTGCGCCATCCATTATCTCCAGTGCAGAATGACTTCCAAGAACCCCAACCCTAAAATCAGAATATTTCTCAGCAATTTTTTGAATCTCAGCGCGTTTGAGCATTTACAGCTTGGTTGCAAAGCATGGTAATATAATTAATCGTTAGAAAATTGGCGGCGTGGCCGCAATCGCAGAACGTTGAGAGAACACCTCTCATTGCCATAACGCGAATGCGTTCATGGACCGCCTAACTGTTCTGCTTGGCCACGCGTCCTTATGCTTCGGAGCTGATGTCCTTTGGCATCGGTACCAGTACGTGTCCATTTTATATAAAGAGTTCATGTTTTTTCTAAACCAAGTCTCAATTCAGCACCTGTTTGATGCTAATCGACAATGTGGTTCTCACAGATTAAAATATGCAGTTTCTACATAGGAAACATGCGACTTGTAATCGGAATGACTGGCAGCACCGGCGTCACGTACGGCGTTAGGATGCTTGAGGTTCTAAAGGGATGTCATGTGGAGACACACCTGGTAATTACAGAGTGGGCAAAAAAATGCCTCGCAATGGAGACTGATTACAAGCTTGACGATGTAAGGGCACTAGCATCAAGCTATTCTGACGACTCGAATTTGGCTGCGGGAATATCTAGCGGAACCTACAGGACAGATGGCATGATAGTGATTCCATGCTCAATGAAGACATTGTCTAGCATAGCAAACGGGTATGATGAAACACTCGTGGCAAGGGCTGCAGGGGTAACTCTAAAGGAGTCAAGGCGGCTTGTCTTGGTGCCGCGGGAAACACCGCTTACTGCGATAAACCTAGAAAATATGCTAAAACTTGCACGACTTGGAGTTGTAATCCTGCCCCCGGTTCCGGGATTTTACACAAAACCAAGATCAATTGATGAGATGGTAGATCATACGGTTGGAAAGTGTCTTGACCAGTTCAACATCGAACATGATTTATACAAAAGATGGGGCGCATAGGATTTATTGCCCAAAATTCACCTTGAAAAACTGATCAAGGCAGAACGAGAGGCAGTATTTGCCGTGGTTGCAAACTATGAGAATTTTCAAAGTATTCTGCCCCAGTATTTCCCGTCAGTTCTGATCCGTTCGGTTCGAGAAAACATAGCTATAGTGGAAGAACACCTAAAGCTTGGAGAAAGGGAGCTAGTGATGACTACAAAACACGTCACCAAATATCCCGAGCTTCATGAGGTCTTTGTTCTTGGCGGGGACGCAAAAGGCAGTCACATTGTCGAAAAATACGAAAAGATCTCAGACGGAACAAAACTGGTAGTGGATGCAGATATCCGGCTGAATGGCCTGCTGGTTATAGTGAGCATCTTAGCAAGGAAGAAGATAGCGTCAGATTTTGGTAAAATAATTGACGAGTTTGCAAAAATTATAGAAAAGCATTAGTCTTTCTTTTCTTTGAGATCCTTGAATTCTTTTTCTGCCTCAAACTTGCCTTTTTCGTACTCCATTCTTGATCTGCCGAGCGTCCTTGCGAGTTCAGGAATCTTTTTTGCACCGAATATCAGCACCCCGGCCACTATGGCTATGATAATTATCTCTTGTGCACCGATGCCAGCGTTGACAAAGTTCTGTAGCATTTACTGACTATGTGCTTGATTGAGATTTAAGTCTTTTAATTCTTGATTCACGCCTCTCCAAAACTGCCATGCCTGTGACGTAAAGGCCAATCATCGGTCCTGAAATGAACCACATCGTAACGCCGCTCCCGTCAGGGGTTACAACTGCCCCCACTATGACTAGTGCGACTATCGCGTACCGAATATTTCTGCGCCAGAATTTGGCATCAGTAAGGCCGGAAACTGTAGCAGCATACATTATCAACGGCAGCTGAAATGCAACTCCAAATGCCAGCAAAAACTGCAGCACAAATGTCACAAAATCCATTATGTTTAGGAATGTGACAAGACCCGATGTCTCTCCATACTGGTACAAAAAGTCAAGTATGAACGGTATCACGGCAAAATAGGAAAATACCGCGCCAGTTACAAAAAGAATTAGTGCAGGTATTGCAATCGAGCGCACTGCGTGTATTTCGGTATCTTTTAGCGCCGGCTTGATGAATGCGGTAAGCTCGCGAATGATTATTGGCATTGATAGCACGACTCCAACTAGGGCTGCAACGTAGACTTGCGCATAAAATGCCTGGCCTGGAGCAGTCTGGATAAGCTGCACGTTGTCTGGAACAAGTGTTAGTCTCATGTAATTTGTGATCTGTGCGGCAATGTTGTGGATTGGATCCGGAATCGGATAATACATCATAACCCCATTGTAAATAATCGGTTCTGCCTTGAATGTAAGAACGAACGTGATCATTATTCCTGCAAAAATCACGATTCTCGTAACGCGCGAGCGAAGCTCTGAAAGGTGCGCAAATATTCCGTGCATCTCTGACATTTACTTATGGTACGTGGCGAAACCCTATTTAGGTTACGAAAACTGCCTATTTGTTGCCAGGAATTGGAAGCAGCTTTGCATCTGCAAGTCCTGATTTTTTGCGCTCTTCTTCAGAAATGTCCTTGAACTCGATTGAGATTACTGCCTTGAGGTTGAATCTTGCCTCCATTTCTTTTGCTAGCTGTCCTATTTCCTTGCCGGAGTAGATTTCTTTAGAGTCTTGCAGTATGGTTCTTTCTCCTTTTTCTTTATCAGATCCGCCGAACTTGTCCTTGAGGAATTTTGTGACCTCGCTGACCTCATCTCGCTTTATGTTGTTATAGTAAAATGAAATTCCATTAATTGATTCATATCCGTAAGGAGTTCCACCTCTGTACAAAAACGTGCCAATGAATATTGCCTGGTCCTCTGGAGCCCTAATGCCCTTTATCTCCCAGTTCAGAACTTTGTTAGGATCGTATTCTGACTTGGAAATTTCATCCGCTGTCAATTTCCAGTATCTGTGTCGAGTCACTTTAGATTCTGACTGGCAATGTATTATAAATTCAATGCGCCGTTGTTTTGTCGATTTCAAAATTCAAGATTATATTACAGCGGAATCAAGTGCAAAACATGCCGGTCTTTGAGGTACAGGTAATGATAGAAAACAAGCCTGGAATGAGTGATCCAGAAGGACAGACCATTCTCAACGATCTCGTGCTCAAGGGGAGCTATTCATCTGTAAAAAAAATCCGTTCAGCTAAAATGCTCAAATTCCAGATATCTACTACAACAAAACAGAAGGCGCAAGACACCATCAAAAAACTCTGTGACGAACTCCGAATCTACAACCCGATGGTGAGCAAGGTAACGTTTTCTGTAAGCTAGTCGTCCTTTCCAATGGATCTGACGGTTTCATCAATTAGGAGCTTGCTTCTGAGGTGTGCCGCAAGGTCAGTCTGTGTAATCACGCCTGCTATCTTTTGATCCTCAAGGACAATCAACCTTCGAATTTTGTTGTTGAGCATCTTTTGTACAGCATCCTCGATTGTGGTGGTGGGCTCAACCCACCTGAATTTTGGGGACATTACATCTGAGACCTTTAGGTCGGATGCAATCTTGTTTGTAGCAACCACCTTTCTGACAAAGTCTGCCTCGGTCACTATTCCAATCGGGTTTTGCCCCTCGGCTACTACTAGAAAGCTTATGTCTTTTTCCTGAAGCAGCATTGCTGCCTCGTGGCACGTCTTATCTTTTGATATTGTGATCACATGCTTGTTCATGATGTCACGTATTTGTCCCATATGTGGTGTTGGCTTTTTTCTGGATAAAAAAGATTTGTGATGGATTTTTGACTTCATAAGGCCGATTTGATTTAATAATGTCATTACACAAATTTACTTGTGAAGGTCGGCGTCATAGTCTTCCCAGGGAGCAACTGCGATCGTGACATGTATCATGTTTTACAAGACGTGTTCAATCTTGAGGCCAAATATTACTGGCATGAGGACAACCTCCCAAAAAATCTAGATGCAGTTGTGCTTCCAGGCGGATTCTCATATGGTGACCGTCTAAGGGCCGGAGTCATTGCTGCGCACAGTCCGGTGATATCTGATGTCAAGAGAATGGCAGACAAAGGAATGCCAGTTCTTGGCGTCTGCAACGGGTTTCAAATTTTAGTCGAGTCAGATCTTTTACCAGGGGTGCTGCTGAAAAACCCCTCCCTTAATTTCATGTGTAGGTGGACTGAGCTCATAGTGGAAAACAACAAGACTCCGTTCACGCACAAGTTCAAGCTAAAACAAAAAATTCCAATTCCGATTGCAAACGGCGAAGGTAGGTTCTATGTTGATAAAGCCACCTTGAACGTCCTAAAGAAGAACAACCAAATTGTCTTTCGGTATGGCGAAAACATCAACGACTCTGTGTTTGATATTGCCGGAATCTGCAACCGAGAGGGAAACGTGGTGGGCATGATGCCGCACCCGGAACGTGCAGTAGAACCCGACATAAACCCGAAAGACTGCAAGCCATCGCACATGATCTTCGAGTCTTTAATCAGCGCAGTCGGTGCAAGAAAATGAGTCTGCAACAAGAAGAGTTAAAATATCTCACAAAAAAAATTGGGAGAAAACCAAACGATACTGAAACGCACATAGTTGCAGCCGAGTGGTCAGAGCACTGCTCATACAAGTCATCAAAAAAACACCTCAAGATGCTTCCTACATCTGGGCCGCGTGTAATTCACGAAAAAGGGTACGATTCCGGCGTGCTAGACGTTGGGGATGGATATGTAGTGACGGTGCACATAGAAAGCCACAATCATCCCTCCGCAGTAGAGCCATACGGAGGAGCTGCCACTGGGGTAGGCGGCGTAATCAGGGATATTCTTTCTGCAGGAACGAGGCCTATTGCGATACTTGATGGGCTTCGTTTTGGCGACATTGAAAAAGATTCTCATGCGCGATGGCTTTTCAAAAACGCAGTAACTGGAATTGCCGACTATGGAAACTGCCTTGGCATTCCTACGGTCGGGGGCGAAGTAGAGTTTGACAAGTGTTATACAAATTACGCGTTAGTCGATGTCGCATCGGTGGGCTTTGGCAAAAAAGAAAGGCTGATCAAAAACAATGCAAAGGCGGGGGACGTCGTGGTTTTGATCGGAGGATCCACGGGGCGCGATGGAATAGGCGGCTCGCAGTTTGCATCTGACTCGTTGGAGTCTGAAGATCGTTCCGCAGTACAGATCCCAGACCCGTTCATTGAGAAACTGATAATCGAAGCAACCCTTGAAGCAAGAAACAAGGGATGCATCAAGGCAATCAAAGACCTCGGAGGGGGCGGACTTTCGTGCGCAATATCTGAGACTGCTGACGCATTAGGTGTGGGAATAGAGCTTGACGTAAATCAGATTCATACGCGAGAGCCTGGCATGAATCCGACTGAAATCATGACATCCGAATCTCAGGAGCGAATGCTTGTGATAACCGACAAGCAAAAACTGCCAAAAATCCAGGCAATATGCAAAAAATTCCACGTCATCTGCTCTGTCATTGGAAAGGTGACAGGTGATAAAATGATGAAAGTCAAAAGCAAAAACTCGGTAATAGCGTCAATGCCTGCCGAAGTTGTGGCAAACGCGCCATTGCTTGACAGGCCAGCAAAAAAGCCAACGTATCTGAAAAAGCTAGAAAAAAAAAGACCGCCAAAACCTCCTAAAGATCTCTCAAAAATACTGATGAGACTACTTGGTGATCCGAACATTGCGAGCAAAATCTGGGTTTACGGCCAGTATGATCACGAGGTTGGAATACGAACTACCATCAAACCTGGTTCTGACGCTGCAGTATTGCGACTGGATAACGGAAAGCACCTTAGTGTAAAAATCGACGGAAACCCAAAGCATTGTTACCTTAATCCAAGACACGGTGCAATGGGCTGCTTTGAAGAAGCATGCAGAAACGTGGTTTGCACCGGTGCAAAACCAATCGGGATGGTTGATCACCTACAGTTTGGGAATCCCGAGGATCCAGAGCTATTTTGGACGTTTCTGGAATCACTAAAAGGAATAACGGATTTCTCAAAGTTTCATGGCATCCCATGTGTGGGGGGAAAGGTGAGTCTCTACAACGAAACGCCACAAGGGCCGATAAAGCCAACACCGCTGATAGGCGTTCTTGGACTGATTGACAAAACACCGCTCAAACCCCAAAAAATCATGCAGGGTGACCTGCTGTTAATTGTAGGTAGAACAAAAGACGAGCTTGGTGGTTCAGAGTATTATGAGTACATTCATGATTTCATCGGCGGCAAAGCACCGGAAGTGAGTCTTGGAGAGTCAAAGAAAAACATGGATTCTGTCCTGTCTTTGATACAAAGTGGGCAGGCAAGGGCTGCGCATGACTGCTCAAAAGGAGGGCTTGCAATAGCTGCATGCGAGCTTTCAATCACCAATGGAATCGGATGCTCAATAATACTTGAAAACATTCCATCACAAAATCTTGGTATTGACGAATTGTTGTTTTCTGAGAGCCATTCAAGATATCTCTTGGTTGTGGAAAAATCAAAGCTAGACTCTGTAATGAAAAATCTAAAAAAGAGCAAGGCCGACTTTGGGCTGATTGGAAAATTTGAAGGAAATCAAATTACGTTTTCAAAGAACAACAAGCCAATTGCGAAACTAAGGGTTGATAAGGCACATGACAAGTGGTTTAATTCACTAAGGGAATTGGTGTTGCATGGTTAAGGAAAATTGTGGCGTTGTGGGAATCTACAGCAAGGACGGTTCTAATGTCATCCCAATGGTAATTGATGCATTAAGAGCATTGCAGCACCGGGGACAGGAGGCCTGGGGAATAGCGATTCCAAAAAAAACACCAATCAAGAGGTTAGGTCTCGTGTCGTCAGCATCATCAGAGTTTCACAAAATAACCGAGGAATATGCATCCCCTGCGGCAATCGGACACGTGAGATATTCGACGGTTGGAAAGAGCAGCCTTGAGAACGCACAACCCCTCAAGGTAAAGGATCTGTGCATTGCACACAACGGCACGATAGCAAACGTAGCAGAGCTTGCAAACATGGTGGGTGGATGCACATTTACGCCGCAGAACTCTAGCGACACACTCGTTGCGGCGCAGAGGCTGGTTTCACTAATGTCGACAAACGGCAAGCTCGGAAGCGCGCTGGCTATTTTGAAAAACGAGATGGTCGGTTCTTATTGCTTTACCTTTGTGTCTGACGACAATGCAGTATATGCGGCGCGGGACCCGCGTGGATTTAGGCCGATGGTTTTGGGCTCAAAAGAAGACGGACAGGTGACTGTTGTGGCATCAGAGTCGTCGGCGCTATCTGCAATCGGGGCAAAACTCGTGCGGGATGTCCTACCTGGCGAGCTTCTGAAGTTTAGTAGCTCTGGAGTAGAGTCAGAGATGTTTTCTGAGCAGAAAAAACACGCGCACTGCTCGTTTGAGTTTACGTATTTTGCACACCCGACATCACGGATGGAGGGAACAAACATCTATGTCGCAAGAAAAAGGATTGGTCAGTTTCTTGCAAAAAAATTCCCGATAAATGACGCGGATCTAGTAATACCGGTGCCTGATTCGGCAAGACCTGCAGCGCTAGGATATGCACAAGAGCTTGGCGTCCAGTTTGATGAGGGGTTGCTCAAGGACCGATATAGCAAGAAAGGCCCGCTACGAAGCTTTATCGAGCCGCACCAAAGTGACAGGGTCGAAATAAACCGATGGATAATACCTATTACTGAAATCATAAACGGAAAACACGTCATCGTAATTGATGACAGTCTTGTAAGGGGCACGAGCTCAAAGGCAATAATCAAGGCGCTACGTCGCGCAGGTGCAAGAAAGATCAGCATGCTAATAACATACCCGCCAATCAAATATCCTTGTTACGCGGGAATAGACTTTCCGTCGCAGGACGAGCTTGCAACCGGCGCAATCTCTGACGGGACTGACGAGGAGATAATTGAAAGAATCAGAAACGACATAGGTGCTGACTTTCTGGGCTATAATGACGCTGAGAATCTGGCCAACGCCGTGGGAATGCCAATTGACTCAATGTGCTTTACGTGCACTACTGGCGACTATACCACTTTGGGAATAAAGCCAACATTCAAAACACGTGAGGAAATGAAGGGCGAATAGAATGGAAATTGCCTTTGTTCTGGTAAAATGTGAAACTGCGCACGAAATGGATGTGATGCGCGAGCTTTTGAAAATCGACGGAGTAAAAGAGGCTCATGGTACATACGGTATGTACGATATTTTTGTAAAGGTAGTCGGCGCCACTCACAAAGATGTATCTGATATCATAACAAAGCAGATCAGAAAAATAAAGCACGTAGTCTCAACGACAACGCTTTCCACCATTCCAGAGCAAGGCGGCAAATAGATAATTTGTTGATAGATGGCGTTTTCAGTAGTCTGGGGTTAGCCTTTTCTAATTATGAACTGTATAAGGGCTTCTTTTGAATATTCTATTCCATGCTCCTCAGTAGAATGTTTGCTGTATTCCTCAAGTACGGCTGCGGTATTGTCGCCCTGGGCAACAAAGTCACACTCGAAGCCATAATCTCTACATACAAACTTGATCGTCATCAAGCAAAGTCGTTTTTTTATTACTTATAACTTGTAGTTAACATTGTTAACTAATGTTGCCAACTAGGGCTCATGCCGGATGAGTTTCAAGTTAATCTTAATAGCTAGAATTGTGCCTGTTTGCTAATGGTGGCATACAAGTTTCTCCTAGTTGGAGCGATTGCTGGAATAATTGTAGTAGGGGGAATACTTGCCATATATCTGACAAAAGGTACAATCGCAACACAAGATTACGAAGTTGATCTGGATCCCTTCAAAGATCCGCAGAACCTATTTGTGACCGCACGCGTCATGGTACAAAACACTGGCGCAAAGCCACTGACAAACGTAATGGTCAACTTTGGAGACGGCGACGTGCTGGATCTGGGAACTCTGGCTCCCGGGCAAAAAGTGATTCTATCACCTCCTCAGGAAAACTCACTTGTCCAAGTAAAAGTCACTGCAGACAACGGGATTTCGGTCACAAAGCCGTATCGGGTTCCGCCAAAGATGCCAGGAATGATGGGTTCCTAGGTCAAAGTTTTTTTGTCTTTTTTTGTGACTCTGATATCATCGACATAAACGTAGTCATCAAAGTCAAAAACAGTATGCCATCTTTTGTCATGTGGAAGCATTGTATCGAGATCCTTGACATTTCTATTCGTGGGATATTTGTTTGTCAGGGCGCCCCATTTCATGTTCGGGATCTTTGGCATTATCTCGTTTATGTCGCGCATGAACCGATACTGCAAAATCAGTTCATAAGTTTTTGTGTTGTACCGTCAAAAATCTTTGATTGATCCCTTTCTTCTAAGCAAGTCCCTTGACTTTATCACCAGTATTGCAGGAATGACAAAGTAAATGCCAATGTTTAGCAGAATTATCCCGATCCCATATCCAAGCACTTTGGCTTCAGAGTCAATATCCACATAGTTTAGTATCAAAAGTGTGGATAGTAGAGGCGTTATTGCGGTTTTTATCACCTCTCTGAATTCTGGGCTTTCTCGCTCCAAATCTGCTATCGTGGGAGAAAACGAATAGTATGCATTGTTAAACGACGACATGAATGACGCGCCTGACTCGGTGCTGTATATTTTTTCGCGTACCTCCCTTAGTAATTGCACTGACTGTGTCATCTCTGTCCCATATGCCGCGGTGGCAATGAGACATCCGCCCTTTGCACTAGTGGTGCTATCGATTGCCATTTCCTCAGCCACTGCCTTTGGGATTATTCTGTAAATTCGTTCCTCTGATAATGATACGATGTAAATGAATCCGTCTGGCCCAACCTCGATGTCCGTGATGCAGCCAAACCCTGTGCCAAAGATGATCTCGTCCATGGACTCGTTGACATTATGAATCCTGTCTAATAGCTCAGGGGATTCAAAGACAAATCCTGTCCTAGTGGAGTCGAGCTTGAATCTGTACAAGTTTCCAGTGTTGCAGTCGCCAACAAATACACTGTCCTGATAGTCCTTGAGTTCTTCTGATTTTACAAAAGAGATTGCAGTTGGCGCGATAGGCTTTTCCCATGTGAACTCGGGGTCGCTGTACACAAAATTTCCATATTTTGGTAACGCGTCGATCTGAGATTGGCTTTTTGCCGGACCCATGATTTCAATCCACCCACTGTTAAAGTTCTCAGGAACCATGTTTATCTCGTCGTTTACGTCATCACCGTTTTCAGTGTCCCAGAGATTTCCAGTAAATGGATCCACGGCGATTCCAAAACTGTTGCGAATTCCCATGGCATAGTATGGTCCTGGTGGGTCTATTCTGAGTATGACACTGGTGTCTTCTTTCCAGTCTGCATCCCTGTTTTGTAGCTTGCCGTAATTACCATTGTCACCAATAACTGCATAAACTTGGCCGTCAAAGTTTGTCATTGCACCACCATTGTGGTAAAAATTGTCACTTGGTAGTGTTTTCATCAGTACTGGGTCTACTAGATCCTCTCCATTCCACTGGTATCGGTATATTCTGTTTTCAATTGCCTTTCCACCATCTACATCGGATGCAGTAAAGTAAACGTATACTGTAGATCCGACAGACGTAATCCCGAGCATTCCCCGTTCACCATCCTTTGCTATTGCGACATCGAGAACGGGTTTTTCTTGAAGAACCCCATCATGCACAAGGCGTACTTGTCCTGTGTAACGCTGCAAAACCAAAATGTCGTCCCCTACAAAGGTCATAGTTGTGGGGTTTTGGGGGATTTTTACTACGTATGTCTCGAGAACAAGGTTATCGTCGTTGATCTGTGTCTCGGCAAATGCCGGCATAAAGCCAATCAACCCAATAAGCGCAAGCAGAACCAACATCATTCTACTTGGATTTTTCCAATTAATAATCATTATAATCACAATCCAGTTATCAGAATCTGGAAAAGACTTGAAGTTCATTGGTTCTGGCAAGGTAAAAGATGTCTATGATCTCGAGGACGGGACGCTTCTCTTCAAGTTCAGCGACAGGGTGTCTGCGTTTGATGTCAAATTCCATGATCCGATTCCGGGCAAGGGTGAGGTGCTTTGCAGGTTTGCCGAGTTTTGGTTTAACAACATTCCAGTACAGAACCATTTTGTAAAATCAGTTTCGAAAAACGAGCTAGCGGTAAAAAAAATGCAGATGATTCCAGTGGAATGCATAGTCAGGGGTTATTTTTACGGTAGTCTGATATCGCGCTGGAAGGCAGGCCAAGTTACGCTGCCGAACGGAACCAAAACTGAACTTGCCTCAAAGCTTCCAACCCCGATCTTTGATCCGACTACCAAGTCAGAACACGACGAACCAATAAACAAAGATACTGCAGTATCTAGAGGTCTTGTCACAGAAAAAGAGTTTGTGTGGCTTGAATCAAAATCAATTGAAATCTACAACATGATGTACAAAATAGCAGACTCGACAGGATTCATACTTGCTGACTTGAAGCTAGAGTTTGGAAAACTTGATGGGCAGATAATTCTTGGCGATTCTATCGGTCCTGACGAATACAGAATGTGGCCAAAGGACACCTACTCTGTGGGGAAAATACAGGAGGCGTACGACAAGCAGATTCTTAGGGATTGGCTTGTTACAAATGGCTATCAAAAACAGTTTGACGACGCACGAGGCCGCGGCGGAGAGCCTGTAGCCCCATCAATTCCACCGGAGATCATCAAAAAAATGACAGAGCGATACATTAGCTCGTATCAAAAAATTTCTGGCAAGTCGCTCTAGGCACGAAGTTCTAATTCCAACTCTGATTTTGATTTTTCAAATCTACACATCATGCGGTTTTACACCTATCTACCACACCAGGCCGCCAAAGATACCAAAATTTTGCAATTTACAACATTGCTGGTACCGGTACTAATTGCCTTGGCATGGTATCATATTTGTTCCATTGTGACTATATTTCTGGTAGTGATGATGCCAAAACTCGGTTTACAATCAAATTTGTTGGAGCATAAAAAAATTAATGCGATTAGGCAAAAAAAAATGATGTTCGGATCTTTTAGCTGATCGCCTTATCTGCAATTATCATGTCAACAATACTTGAAAAAACAATCAAAATCAACAGGGTCATGAGCATTTCTGTTGTCCAAGCTCGTGCACTGGAAGACCCAGTACGTTCAAGGATTGTGGAAATTTTGTACCACAAACAGCTCACCACAGAGCAAATAGGAAAGGAGCTTCAAAAAACAGGTTACAACAAGGCAATAACGACAATACGACATCACATAGATATTCTCAAAGAATCGGGTCTAATCGAGGTAGTCAAAATCGAAGAGGTCCGAGGAGCAATCGCAAAGTTTTACGGAACATCGACTAAGCTGATTGCAAATCATTCCGGAAATGACTTTGATTCGAAATATTCTTCTATGATAAAGACTACGTCTGTAAAGATAGAAAAAATACTTGAAGGAATTGCAAAAAAACCATCACTACAAAAAAAGTTAGAGCCGAACTACAATGAGTTTATCTTAACCGAAATAGTGAACAGGGCAATGGCAAATGTACTTGAAAGCAAGGACTATGCTAATCAGAAAAAGATCAAGTGACTTCGATAACAAACAATCCTTTTGTTTTTGGATCCCGTAGGTGTTTTATCATTTCCCGCGGCATGTCGTCAGATGCCTTGTCGCATCCTATGGCAAGCGTCCTTGGGCACACAAAGTTACTTTTTCTAATCACAATGTCATGAGGGTTTTCAAGCTTTAGATCTGCATGCCCCCTGCCTGAAACCCTGAATGATTTCCCGTTTACAGTGATTGTGATTATGATCTTGCTATCATCTCGTCTGAGCTTTTTCTTTAGCTTCTCGGGGATCTCTTTGCAGCCACAGTCAGCAGTCACTCCTATAATGCAGTCTCCTTGTATGGTGAGATCTTGCTCTGTCGTGATCTCTATGGTTTTGGTGTGGTTTGCCAATATGTTCTTGTGACCGTAAAACGGAATCTCAAATCGCACAAACAACGCATGACTAGACTTAAATTAAACTTTCAAAGATTCAAGTTAAGTTGCTTCCTTCTCAACAAGGTTATGACAGGGCCATTACGATATTTTCTCCAGATGGAAGACTCTACCAAGTTGAATATGCAATTGAAACAGTACGACGCGGTGCGATTGCAGTAGGGGTGAAAAGCAAAGATGGTGTTGTGATCGCAGTCGAGGAAAAACCACGCAAGTTACAAATTTCAGAATCAGCGCATAAAATTTTTCAAATTGACGAGCACATTGGATTTGCAGCAGCAGGATACATCCCAGATGCAAGAAACCAAGCAGACGCAGCAAGATTCTTTGCGCAAAGCAACAGAATGATCTACGACGAGGCAGTGGATGTAGAAACCGTCGCAAAACATCTTGCGGACCAGTGCCAGCAATTCACACAGTTCGGTGGGGCAAGACCATTCGGCGTAGCACTAATTATCGGCGGAGTTGATTCGCAAAACTCGCTGTTTCTCACAGATCCTAGCGGTACCTACATTGCATATGATGCAGTTGCAATTGGAGCTGGCTCTGAGCAGGCAAACGACTTTCTTGAGAAAAATTACAAGCACGACATGACGCTCGAAGACGCATCGGCACTTGCAACCTCTTGCATCTATCTGGCAAGTGATCAAAAAGAAGGAACAGACCACATCAAGATGTCACACATCAAGACATCGACAAAACAATTCGAGAAAGTAACCCAACAACAAATTTCAAGTTATGCATCTGCTGGAAAGCAGAAATTCCCAGTACCGAATTCCTAGTAATATTGAACATCTCAGTCGCTATACCCGATTCTTGTCTTCAGGATGAAGCAACAAAGCTAGACAAGTCACGCAAGGCCTCGCAGATTGCAAGAACGTGCGCGATATTTGGGATAAGGACAATTTTCATCTACGATGAGCATGGGGGGAACGCGCAAGACAGATTTTTACTGGCAACAATCCTCCGCTATTTAGAAACTCCACAGTACTTGCGCAAGACATTGTTTCCAAAAATTGATGACCTCCGCTATGCCGGAATTCTTCATCCACTGCAAATTCCACACCATTCACTTTCATCAAACATAAAACAACTCAAGGCAGGCGATATCAGGGAGGGCGCAGTCATTCATTACAAAGGAAAAAAATTCCTTGACATCGGGGTTCACCAGATGATCCCGTACTATGGAAAAGAATATGAAAAAAAACGTGTCACGATTCAGATCAAAACAGTCGAGCCAAGCATAACCATAAAAGAAATCTCTGAAAGCCAAATACCTCAGTACTGGGGCTACAAGGTAAAGGAAAGGCCAAGCCTCATCAACATCATCGAAGAATGGAACGGTTCCATAATAATGACCTCGCGCAAAGGAAAACAAGCTACGCCAAGTCAAATCCAAGAATATGTACGATCTGACAAGCCAATTTTGATAGTGTTTGGAGGGCCAGATCGAGGATTGTACGAAATACTCGGCAACAAAATAAACATGAAAAACTCAAAGACGTTCAACTTTTTCCAGAACCAGGCTACAGAAACAGTGCGTCTGGAAGAATCAATGCTTGGTATACTTTCAATTATTAATTTTACAAACTCAAATTAGGATTTGATGGCAACATAACTATGAAAAAACAGAAAAACTTTCTTTTGCTTGCAATAATTGTCGGTATAGTTGGGGTTGTCATCGGTGGCATATTGATTTTTCTTTCGGTTACAAATATCGTAAAACCGTAACTTTCGTTATCCATAGGTATATAATGGGGTTAACGAGTGTTTTCGATTATCTATGGGTCATAGAAAACACAGCCAGCCACGCCGTGGTAGTCTTGCATATCTGCCTAGAGGACGCGCTAAAAGCATGGAGCCAAGAATTAGGACTTGGCCAACCATTCAATCAGAACAACCAAAGCTTCTGGGCTATGCCGGATTCAAAGTCGGGTGCATCCAAATTGTTAGCATTGACGACAGGGAAAAGACACCAAACCATGGAAAACAACTTGTAAGCCTTGGGACTGTTGTAGCGACTCCGCCCGTTTCAGTAATAGGGATCAGGGGATACAGAAAAGACGTTGACGGTTCACACGCGCTCTTTGATGTTTACAGCCCAGACATGCCAAAAGAAGTTTCACGATTAATCACACTAAAACCAAAAGAAGGCGGACTCGATATGGCAGAAAAACTCCTAAACAGAGTAAGCGAGCTTTTCGCAGTGGTTGCGGTATCTCCAAACAACGCAGGAATTGCACAAAAAAAGCCATATGTCTTTGAAGTCGCAGTGCAGGGAGGCGACACCAAATTACAGTTTGATTTTCTCAAAGGATTGTTCGGAAAGCAAGTCAAGGTAGAACAAGTCTTTGATCTTGGCTCGACTGTTGATGTTGCATCTATCACAAAAGGAAAAGGCTGGGAAGGACCAATCGCCAGATGGGGTGTCAAGAAAAAACAACACAAATCAAGAAAAAGCGTAAGGGCGCTTGGAACACTAGGTCCAATCTCGCCGTCTAGTATCATGTACACTGTTCCACGTGCAGGACAACGGGGGTTCCATCAAAGAGTTGAATACAATAAAAGAATAATGATAATGAGTAACACAGACAAAAACGAATTCAAAATAAATCCGACGGGTGGCTTTAAGCACTATGGATTTGTAAACGGCGACTTTGTCGTTTTGAAAGGATCAATTCCTGGAACATACAGGAGGCTGGTGAAATTCAGAAACCAGGCCAGAAGCATTCCGTCCAAAGTTCTCAAGCCAAACATATTGGAGATTGTGGTATGAAAGCTCAGGCATTTTCTCTAACTGGAACGAAGCAAGATGAAGTTGAATTGCCGCCGGTATTCAAGACCCCATTCAGGGAGGACTTGATTCATCGCGCATATGTCAACCTTGATTCCCATCACTACCAAAGGCAGGGAAGGCACCCGACTGCAGGTATGGATGTAGTGGCAACGTCAAACGATCCCCCTACGGGACACGGTGAGGCAAGAGTCGCAAGAATCAGGGGTGGCGGACCAAGACGAGGGCAGGCAGCCGGAGTCGCAATGGTAAGGGGCGGAAGACAAGCGCACCCTCCAATTGTCCAAAAGGTAATCTACAAAAAACTAAACAAAAAAGAAAACAAGCTCGCATTATGCTCTGCAATAGCTGCCACGGCATCAAAAGAGACGGTGGCATCGCGCGGCCATGTTGTGGATAAAATACAGTCATTTCCAATTATAGTATCTGATGACATTGAAAAAATATCGAAAGCAAAGGACATCTCAAAGGTATTTGATGCACTAAACCTCACCCAAGACATCCAAAGGCTGGAAAAGCGCAAGGCCCGTTCTGGAAGATCAGTGATCCGAGGACGCAAGACAAAGATGGGAAAGAGCATCCTGTTTGTGACAAAGGATCCAAAATCACTCTCGATGGCATGCGGTTCATTTGCAGGAGTGGACGTAAGGGCCGCAAGCGACCTATCCGTTCTTGACTTAGCTCCGGGTTCCCAACCAATTAGGCTAACTGTTTACACAAAGGCAGCGTTAAACGAGCTTGCAAGCATCAAGTCGACGCATCTTAAACTAATCGAGGCACTACAATGAACACAACTGAAGCAACAAAAATAATCATCCGACCCCACATAACGGAAAAAACATTTGCGCTAATCGAAAAAGACAGCAGAATTTGCTTTATCGTGGATTCGTCTGCAAACAAGTCCATCATCAGGGAGGCAATCAAAACACTCTATGAGGAAGAAGTTATTGACATAAACACTGCAAAAACAATCTCGGGCAAAAAGGCATTTGTAAAATTCGAGTCAGTCGAAAAAGCAAGGGACCTTGCCACAAAGATAGGAATGCTATAATATGGACTGCCAAAAATCAATCCTAAAGGTGTCAAGAAATGGTTAAGGAATTTGATTATAGGGGAATCCCGCTTGATCAGCTACAGAGCATGTCGCTAGAGAAACTCTTCGAGATCTTCCCGGCAAGAGCGCGAAGATCACTTACAAGGGGAATCACTGACGGCAAGCGCAAGCTAATCGACGAGATAAAACTTGACAAGGCAGGAAAATCCAAAAACCCAATCAAGACACACATCAGGGATTTGATAGTTCTTCCTTACATGGTCGGAGTAACAGTTAACGTATTTTCAGGAAAAGAATTCCTGCCGGTCACAATCACGCCACAAATGATTGGACATTACATCGGTGAATATGTTAGAACAAACAAACGAGTTGTTCATGGTGCACCAGGAGTGGGAGCATCAAGATCAAGCTTGTATGTCCCGTTGAAGTGATCATATGCCTCACTTTGGTTACGCTTTCCAAAACTTTGATTCGACCAAGCACGTACGCGCATCTGTGAGGGAAAAGGACATCTCTCCAAAACATGCACGAGAAATCGCAGTCGCAATAAAGGGGCTGTCTATTGAAAAGGCGCGCGACTATCTACAAGACGTCATAGCAAAAAGACGCGCAGTTCCATTTAGAAGATACAAAAACGAAGTGGGACACAGATCAGATCCGGGTGTCATGTCTGGGCGCTATCCTCAAAAGGCAGCAAAAGAATTCATTAAAACTCTTGATAACCTGGAGGCAAACGCTGAATACAAGGGAATGGATCTTGACAGACTAAAAATAATCTCAGCTAGCACACACCGGGGAGTTGTCGTAAAGAGATTCACACCACGTGCAATGGGCCGAGCGACACCAAAAAATAACACACTCACACACATCGAGCTTGTAGCGAGGGAATCATAGAGATGTCCGCAGTCAAAAACGTAATCAAAGACAACTACAACATGATGCTACTTCGAGATTATCTTAGAACTGCAATCAAGGAGTCTGGATTCTCACACGCTGAAATCTCAAAGACGCCAACTGGCACAAGAGTAGTACTACACGTGACAAGGCCTGGAATTGTTATCGGGAGAAAGGGTGCTGGAATCAGAGAGCTGACAGAAAAGCTCGAAAAAGACTTTGGATTAAAGAATCCTCAAATCGCAGTAAACGAAATCTCCCAGCCTGAGCTCACCTCAAGTGTAATGTGTAACCGACTGGCATCACTAATTGAGCGCGGAACAGCGTTTAGAAGAGCGACTATGTGGACCATGCAACAAATAATGAATGCAGGCGCAATGGGTGTGCAAATCACAATTTCTGGAAAGCTAAGGGGAGACCGCTCATCATTTGAAAAACACTCTCAGGGAATCCTTCCTCGCGCAGGACATCACGCAAGAATGGTAGTAGACGAGGACATCGCACACATCCCGACACCCATGGGATACATTGGAGTAAGAATCAGAATTGCAAGAAAAGAAAGATTCGTGCCAGAATTTGAGCTAAAGGGAGCAAAAGAAGAAAAAGAACAGAGACGTCTGGCAAAAGAAGCAGCAGACAAAGAAGAGGCCGAAAGAATAAGATCAGAAAGCGAACAAATCAGACTGGACGCAGAAAAAGCTGAAAAAATCGACACAATGGAAGAAGTAGAGGCGAAGCTAAAGTAAAATGGCCCGATTAAAGATGAAATCAATTAGAGAACTAAATCGGACTGATCTGACAGGCAGACTGGAACAATCACGAGTGGAGCTTGCAAAACTCAGAACAGACGCTGCAAAAGGAACGCTCAGAAAGGATAGCGGGAAAATTCGTGCGGCAAGAAAAGAAGTAGCACGCATGCTCACAAGACTAAACGAGTTGAAGAAGAAATGACAGGACATCTCGTAAACCAAGAGCTCATAGGATTGCAGACAGAAGTTATGGATTCAACAAACAAGGCACTAGTAGGATTGTCTGGAAAAATAGTTGACGAAACAAAGTCGATGCTCGTGATTGAAACTGGTTCTGGGACAAAAATGATCCCAAAGCAGCACAGCAGCTGGAAATTTTCGTCAAGCAATGACATAATTGACGGCAACATCATCTCAAAGAGACCAGAGGACAGAATAAAGGTGAAAATATGACTAAAACAACTGACAAAAAAGTTTACCATGGGATCGTAATGGATAACGGCGAGCACCTGAGTGTCAGGGGAAAGCTCTTTGAAGGCAAAGTAATGAGCGCAAAAAACAAGAACACCGTAGTAATCCAGCGAGAAAACCCACTATACATAACAAAATCAAAGAGATACGCAAGAAGCACGAGCACGATTCATGCATACAAGTCAGCAAAACTCGAAATCAAAGAGGGCGATATTGTGGTGGCAGCAGAATGCAGACCAATTGCAAAATCTGTCTCGTTTGCAGTAGTGGAGGTCAAGTCATAAAATGTCTACTGGAAAAAGTCGAGCAGTATCTGCAAAGGGCGTTCAGGAATTTAGGCCATATGTCACTCGTGCACTGCCTGTGGGGGCAAGAATAACGTGCGCAGACAACACTGGCGCTAAAATACTCGAAATAATAATGGTAAAGCACACAAAGACAAGAACCTCAAGATACCCTGCTGCGGCTGTAGGTGATTTCGTAAACGTCACAGTAAAAAAGGGACCAGCAGAGCTTAGAAAACAAATCTTTGGTGCAGTCATAATTAGACAAAAATATCCAATTCGAAGACTAAATGGAGTACGGGTGTCATTTGAAGACAACGCAGCGGTGCTTGTGACACCTGAAGGCGAAATCAAGGGAACCGACATCAAAGGACCTGTAGCAGCAGAAGCATCAGAAAAATGGCCAAGAGTATCTAACCTGGCATCCATGGTGGTATAAAATGAAGCCAACGACAATTCGAAACCGAACAATCTACAACGCAACGCTGTTTACAAAAAGCAAGCTGATGTGCAGTCACCTATCAAAAGACCTTCAGCAAAAATACGACAAAAACAGCATCAGAGTAACAGTAGGCGACACTGTACGCGTGATGCGCGGAGAATTCAAAGGCGTCACTGGTAAAATCACCAAGGTTTCGACTGAACGAAACGGAATCTCAATTGAGGGAGTAAAGAAAGAAAAACTAAAGGGTGGAAACCTCGACGTTTTCATTCACACATCAAATGTCTTGGTAACTGACATAAACACAGAAGATAAGTGGAGACAAAACAAACTGGAAGGAAAAACTTCCAAGCTAGAAAAGGAAACAAAGCCAAAAGAAACGCCAAAACAAGAAACAAAAGAAGCAAAAACACTTTCAGAAAAACCAAAAGAAGCAAAAAAGCCAGAACCAAAAAAAGAAACAAAAACAGAAACCAAGAAAGAAACCAAGCCAAAAACAGTTAAACAAGCCAAGAAGGAGACCAAGTAATGCCACGAATAGCTGGAAGTAAAAAACTCAAAAGGCAGATGGCCCCGATGTTCTGGGGCATCTCGAGAAAAAAGCCAAGATTTGTGACTACTGTGAGGCCAGGGCCGCACTCGAAGCATTTTTCGATCCCGACTGCAGTATTCTTAAGGGATACACTAAAGCTGGTTACAACTACTCGCGAAGCAGAATATGCAATTTACAACGGTAAAGTGATAGTTGACGGTATAAAAAGAAAGTCAGTTCACCATGGAATAGGACTGATGGATGTAGTGGAGCTTGATGGCGTACCTGACATCTACCGACTCGTCCCAAAACAAGGGCACATTCTTGAACCAATTAAGATCAAAAACAATGAAAAATCAGTAAAGATAGTCAAGGTGACAAGCAAAACCTCGATACGAAACAAGAAAACCCAGATAGGATTCCATGACGGACGCTCGTTGATCTCAGACGCCGCAGTCAAAGTCGGAGATTCATGTCTTATGCAAGTGCCAGAACAGAAAATTACTGAGATACTTAAATTAGAAAAAGGCTCAAAGGTGTTAGTTACAAAAGGAATCAACGCAGGGCAGATTGCCGATGTCAAAGAAATCAAAGAGGGGACGTTTGTTCTTCCAAAGCGAGCCCTGCTTTCATTCGGACAAAGAGAAATCGAGATTCCAGCAGAGCTGGTAATGGTAGTGGGCAAAAAGGACCCTGTAATTCAGATAGCGTGATATCATGTCAGAACAACAAGTAATGAAAAAAATCAAACTGGAAAAAGTCGTCCTAAACATGGGCGTTGGCAAGTCCGGCGATGCAATCGAAATAGCAAAAAAAGCACTAGATCAAATCACAGGCAAAAAATCATGTGCACGTGACGCCAAAGAAACCCAGCGAGACTGGGGCGTAAGAAAGGGTGAGCCAATAGGCGTTGCTGTGACTGTTAGGGGCGAAGATGCACAAAAACTGCTCAAAAGACTCCTTGATGCAATAGGGAACAAGGTCAAGGGAAGATCATTTGATAATTTCGGCAACGTCTCATTTGGGATAAAAGAACACATCGACATTCCTGGAATAAAATACGACCCGCAGATTGGAATCTTGGGGCTTGAGGCAGCAGTCACACTCACAAGACCTGGCTTTAGCATTAGATTCAGAAGTAGACACAAGGCAAGCGTTGGAACCCATCACAGAATATCAAAGGATGAATCGATTGAGTTTTTAACTAGAGAGTTTGGAGTTGCAATCATATAATGAAAGACAGATCATACAAATACACAGGAAGAAAGGAGCACAGCTTTGGAAAAGGCTCGAGATGGTGCAAAAGATGCGGCGACTATACGGCAGTTATTCAAAAATACAACCTCATGATATGCAGACGATGCTTCAGAGAAGTAGCAAATTCACTAGGATTTGCAAAATATAGGTGAGAAAAATGCCAGCAACTAACATCCTTTCAAATCTGTTCAATACATTATACAACAATGAGGCAAGAAGAAGAACCGAATGCGTAATACTGCCGACCTCAAAACTTGGAATCGAGGTTCTAAAAACGCTCAAAAAACATAACTACATCGGAGATTTTGAATACATAGATGACAACAGAGGCGGGAAATTCACGATTAAACTTTTGGCGCACATCACAAAATGCGGCGCTGTCACACCAAGATTCAAAGTAAAAAAGAACGAGTTTAATGACTGGGAACAACAATACTTGCCAGCATACAACCGCGGTATGCTTGTGGTGACAACAAATCAGGGCGTGATGTCGCACCATGAGGCAGAAAACAAGGGAATTGGAGGGTTCTTGCTAGGATATGTCTACTAAACAAGTCGAAATTTTCGAAGCAACACTTGACATTCCACAAAAAGTCAAGGTCTCACTCAATAAACACATGCTGCTAGTAGAGGGACCACTGGGGAAAACATACAAGAATTTCAAGAAAATCCCGATAGAACTTGAAGTAAAAGACAACAAAGTCATGATAAAGGCGTTAAACTCAAGGAAGAAATACCACGCAATAGCAAACACCGCGCTCTCAATAATCAGGAATCTCTGCGAGGGTGTAGTAGAGGGCTATACTATAAAGATGAAGATAGTCTACGCACACTTTCCAATCACTGTAAAGACAAAAGATGATTTGGTACTAGTTGAGAATTTTCAGGGGGAAAGGGCCCCAAGGGTTGCAAGAATCCACGGTTTGACCAAAGTAGTGGCAAAAGGTGACGATGTCACAGTCACAGGGCCTGTCCTAAACCATGTGACACAGACAGCAGCTGGGATACAGGCAGTCACCAAAGTAAAGAACAAGGATCATCGTGTCTTTTTGGATGGAATATATCAGTACCACAAGACAAAAGGCATCGAAAAATAATTTCTAAACTTCAAAGTAAGAATTAAATCGCATACCCCAAGGTACAAACATGTTGCCGCCCTAGCTCAGCGTGGTAGAGCGCCTGACTGTTAATCAGGGGGTCGTCAGTTCAAGTCTGACGGGCGGCGCCTAATCTTTCTAAACTCGAATTCTGAAAGATTTTATTTTGCATGATGCAAATTATAGAGTGGTGATTACACAGCTACATTATAAGATATTTCTAAATTCGAATTTTGAAATATTGATCGTTGCAACCGTCTGGGTTTATTCTATTAGACCACTGCGATCTAATATTTGATCGGGCATTACACATAATGCAGGAGGTTTACATTGGCCAGAACTAGAAGGGCCAACCGTTATTGTATTGATTGCGGCGGCAGATTGACCTATTACCCACGACTTTCAAACCCTAAGGCCCCAAACGAGCACAGGATCCTAGTCTATGCGTGTCCTGACTGTACAGATGACTTTGAAAAGCCAAAAATCCTATCCATTAGGCGAAACCAGGTAGAAGATCCACTGGAAACAGTTGAAGTGGAGATAATAGAATCCAGACAAAAAACACCAATTTCAAACTAAACCAATTTAGCTATTGGTAATACACACGTTCAACAAAAATGGCTTTATCCGGCCGATTCCCAAGTTTTGTGTGGACTCTAATAAAAGTACCTGGGGAAGCAGGTTCATCATATCTGCAATAGTTCAGGGTGGAATTATCACATTTTTAGCGCTAAGTATGGTTGGGATTCAGATGATTTTTGCCAAGGATGTCAACATGATCCAGTTTCTGTCCCTGTCGTTTGAGGGCCCGGCAAAATGGTTCTTTATCGGGCTGATGCTATACCTTATTCTGACTGTTGCCATAGCCGTAACTGCCGTGTTTTACAACCACCTAGAAATAAATCTCAAAAAGCGAATAACTGGAAAAATCCGGATACTTGTCTGGATACATCTTTTGTGCATGAATGTTGGAGGAATCGGGACCACATTGTCGATGATATTTGCAGGACTTGCCGGTTCTGGCGCGCTTTCTCTAGTGACTGAGGGGCAGTTGGGCAAACAAAACCTAGGGGTAATGGACTCTTTTATTCCGCCAATTGCGTCTTTTATCGGAATTTTGGCAATCGGCGTCCTATGTGGCGGTTTGGCATATACTGTAGTGTATATCAAAAAATCATACACAATTTCAGAGTGAAAAATCGCCATTTTCTGGGGGTTTAGCTTTTCTTCGGGCCAATAATAGTTTGGACATGTTTAGCTGGGCCATGGGGGTGATTTGGCAGTTGCCTGCAATGAATAGGCACAAATGCTCAACCCCCAGTCAAAACGGGAGTTTTTGAAAAAATCACCTTACTCGTAAATCAGGCCTCGATACTAGGGGGTTTAGCTTTTACGAATGATCTAGTACATTTGATTTTTAAAGAATAACGCAAAAACAGGATTAAAAAATCAAGTCAGAACCTGGCCTGAGTCAGGCAGTTATCAATATTATTCACGTATGTTTTCGCATTGGTTTCTGTTAGCAGTTTCAACCGGACCAAATCGACTAAATGAGAGATTGCTCCTAGGTCCGATGTATGTGTCGCGCTCACTTCCACACCATATTTGATTAAATTTCGCAGCTGAGTATATCGTATCCGGGCCAGAGCCGCCATCCAGGGAGACAAACATAACAAAGCTGAACAAATTATCCGCCTGAGCCCCCCCACTCACAAAGGAGTTTGGACTTTCTGCCCAAATCTCATCGTTACCTATCCCGCCAAAAACAACATCGCCTTTGTACATGGCTCCTTGTGGAAATGGCAGTCCGGTACCAGTTGCAAGTTCATCGTTTCCTTGCCCTCCATCTATGTAGTCTCTTCCACTGTCGCCCGAAATAAAATCATCTCCGTCTTCTCCAAATATGTAATCATCACCGTCACCACCATAAATCAAATCGCTGCCTTCGTTACCAGTAATCTCATCGCTGCCTGTTCCACCATAGATAGTGTCTGCATCACCATTTCCTTGTATTCTGTCACGCCCAGAACCGCCCTCGATTATATCGCTTCCCTGCCCTCCAAATATTATGTCCCGCCCAGCACCTCCAAATATCTCATCATTGCCATCATTTCCTTCAATTTGATCACTTCCATCTCCACCATAAAGCACATCGATGCCGGCATTGCCAAAAATGAAGTCATTACCATCTCCACCGTAAATTACGTCTGCCCCGTCATCACCACAGATAATGTCATTTCCGCCAAGGCCGTATATTGTATCGCTCCCTCCTAATCCCTTTATCACATCATCGCCGTTTGTGCCTACAAGAACATCATTATTTGCGGTTCCGGTAACCGTCGCAGCTCTGCCAAGACAATAGTCTACTACTAGAGGCGTTACGCCGATAAAAATCGTACTAACATCACGTTGTTGTGGGGGCTCTTCAGGTATCTTGGCCAAAAAACTTTCGGGAATGAAAATCTCCTCTTGAGCTACCTTCGTATCTTTTTTTGTCTTGGTATTTGTATTAGAGTCTGTACTTGTTTTTGATTTTGCGGATTTAGTAGACTCCTTGGAAGTCGAGTCAGTTTTCGTGGATCCAGCTTTTGTGGTATCTGATTTTGTTGTAGATATAGTATCAAAGCAACCATCATCATCCTTGTAACCATTATAGTTTTCAGCTTCTTTTGGGCATTTATCATAGTCATCTGATATGCCGTCGCCATCAACATCGGAAACAGTTTTTGAGGCAGTTGACTTTGATGAATCTGAACCTTGGTAATCAGGACAACCATCCTCATCCTGGTATCCATCAAAATTTTCAGCTTCTTTTGGGCATTTGTCATAATCATCAGAAATGCCATCCCCGTCAACATCGCTACTTTTTTGTGAAAATGCAAAAGAAGGGCTAAGAATCAATCCAAGCAAACAAAAAACAAGCAAAAACCTGCCTTTTTGCACCATTCTAATGGTGCATATTTATTGAAAAGGTTTACTAATTTACAAATTCATTCTTGTTTAAATGGAGATTTGGATGATCTAAATGGCAAAAATACGTAAAGCCAAGAAACGAGACTATGATAATTTTAGGAAATACTTTGCGTTTTCCTGCATTGATCTACTGATCTTCGACGGAAAGTCCATCCTGCTGACAAAAAGGACCAGAAACCCATACAAAGGGTATTGGCACTTACCTGGAAGCATGATTCACAAGGGTGAAAAAATCAATGACGCAATTCTTAGATCTGCAAAAGAGGAGCTTAATCTGAGCGTACGTGTAGAAAAATTTGTCGGAGTCTACGAAAGTCTTGATAAATTCCGTCACGATATCTCACACGGATTTGTTGTCTCAGTCAAACGCGGTACAATACGAACTGATCAGCAAAGCAGCGAATACAGGTTTTTTACAAGGCTTCCACATAGGATAATACCGCATCACCGTACAATGATTAAAGCCGCGCTAAAATGAATGATTTTACGCCTAAAAGACTAAATATTTCTAAATTCGAATTTTGAAATATTGAAAAAAGATCAATTAATTAAGCGGGAATCAGGGTATCGATCAATGGCTGGTAAAATACTGGGTCTGATGGCAATCACCGTATTATTGTCTGGCATACTGGTAATCGCTCTATCATCCGAGCAAAATGCAGAAGCAAAGACTGCAAAAATGTCTCCAAAACACAAGTTCAGCAAATGGAGTGCCAACAAAGTGTGTGGTGATCAGCTCTGTGATGGGACCCCATACTACAAAGTGCCCACAAAAATAGGAAAAAGCTCCCCCAACAGATAAGGGAACGCCTTTTAATCCACTTTTTGTATTCTTTTTTAGTCGTGCTGTGTTCTGGCACAAGAAAATCTGATGTTTCTAAATTCGAATTTTGAAAGATATGAAATACACACAGATTAAATTAAAAAATTAGGGCTTTGAGTTCCCTATTGTGAAAAGCCTCTGATGACGTGCTCGCCTTTTCTCAATCCAATCGAGGTGTCGTTGATTGAGCAGAGCTCGTCACCACATATCTTGGATGGAACACGGTTCTTTTTCCACGTGCCTACGTCCTTTAGATATTTACCTTTTGCCTTCATGGCATTTGCGTCTGGTATCATTTCCAATGCCGCCACAATAGTTCCTGCAAGTAAAACTACTGCTGAAAATATTGCAGCAGACATGAGTTTGTTCATGACAAAATAAGCCGAATCTAGATTATTAAACTAATCTGAAGATCTGAACTGATAAGCTGGATCCTAGATCGTTACTATGATTCATTTCTCCTAATGGTGGGCTTTTCCTATTCTTTTAATTATCTCCAACGCGAAATCGTCATTTCTTTCCTGTAATGCAACTGAAAAAGTCGTAGCCTATCTTTATTGCCTTTGGCGATAGATCTTCAAGGGATCCAAGATCGCGCTACTCGATCTTATCCACTCGCCTAACGCACACGCCTTCCGATCATCAGATAAATTCTGATGGTATCGCGCCGTCCTAGCATATGCACGGTATGTTCAGTTATTGTAAAATCTCATTTTTTTGATTATCTGACGATTTTTTGGGAATAAAAACTCTTAACATGATATGTTTGTCTTCATGGCAATTCAACTTTTTGTTAAATCTAGTTCATCATGATTCTATTAAGAAATGGCGGCTGTATCTTTACGATGGAGGATCTTCAAATAAGATTACAGCTGCCAAAAAAGCCCACAGAGATGCAATTACGCACGATTGAGGACTGTTTTAGGGACATCCCAATCGAGGAGATTCTGCATGGCTTGAAATTCGCAAAAAATCGGTGGTCCGCAAAGGATGCAGGGATTCTCAAAGTCGGCCGCAAAAGCATAATCCAAAAAGAGGTACACTCTGTCACAAACGAGCAGGCTCAATGGAGACTGAAAAATTGGAAAATGATGATATCAAATTACCGCAGACGCGGATACAGCTATCCAACTATTTCTAGAATTAAGAAAATACTGGTGGAAAAAAGTAAAAAGAAATCTAAATGATGGGTTCGCTTCTCTGCGCGGTGCCTGTCGGTACTCCAGATGGTGGTTCTGGGATGCTTGCCCTAGTCTGACCCTCGATTACTGCCGCGGCCTCTTCTAGAATTGCAAGCGTATCTGAGTTTGGACTGTAGGTGGTTATTGTTGCATCCGCATTACTCATCGATGATCCATTTAGAACATCGCCGAGTACTTGTGACAAGTTCTGCATGGATGAGGTTGCTTCTGGCATTATTCCACTTAGTGATGCGCCCAATCCCTTGATTACGGACATGCATGGGCTTAGTGTCACTACAATGTCTCCGAGTTCTGATACTGTGTTTAGTCTGAGCTGTATTTGTTCGAGTGCTAATTTTGCGCCATTTACCATGTTGTGCATTTTTCTTATTTCAAGAAGCTCGTTTGCGTATGCTTTTGCGTGACCGTGGTTATTTGATTTTTGGGCGCTGACTATTTTATTAAAAATGTAGTCGTTTTTCTGCTTTATTTTTTCCGCAATGGAATCTAGTTTTACAATTTGGAGCTGAAGATTTTTCTGCGCTACGTCGATTTTGTTCTTGAGCGGGACGTCTGGTCTTACCTTATCGAGTATCTTTTGTGAGAGGTTATCGGATCTTCCAACATCACTCCACTTGTCGCTTAATGATCCCATCGTCCATCTGTGCTAGAAAAATTAGTTTTAAACAAGTTTGTAACCGATGCCTGTGTTACTAAGGTGACAAGGATCCGCGGTTACATGGTTTTAACCGAAAGTAAATGTGTAAATCTCAAAACCGGGCTTTTTTACGTTGATTTGTATCGTGTGGGATGATGCCTTGTTTGTTTTGACTAGGTTGTACAGTGTCGAATCCTTTGTGACGACCACGCCGTTATTTCTGACATCTGAGCCAGCATCTGAAGATGAAACAAGATTTCCGTCAAGAAATATCTCTAGCTCTGATTGACCTGCAGCTACTATGTTGACCTCTTTTGCAAAATACGGAAGTGTTATTGTTCCAGTAGGCGATACTAGAACCATCCTGTCATTGAGATTCTGCCACGTGCCGCCAAGATAAAAGAAGTTTTCTTTCAGAGTTTCTGGAACTGTATACTGAACAGATTTTTCCGCCTGAAATCCCTCCTTATTGCCGAGCTGGTTTCTGCCAAATGCAAAGTCGTATCCAAAGTACAGCTCAGGTGTCCTAGAACCATGTTCGAATTCGTCTAGGTCTACGAGTGGTTGTGCTGTTGCTGTGTTCAGGCCTAGATCTGCAGCTCTTTCTGCCAAAAGCTGCTGAATTACTTTTTCTGTTTCCTCGTAACCACCCTCGCCTATGTGATCGTATCTGATGTATCCTTCATGATCTGCGATGTATTTTCTTGGCCAGTATTTATTGTTGAATGCGTTCCAGATCTCTTTGTCGTTATCAAGCACTACTGGATACTTGATCCCAAATTTTTCCGATGCGAGTCTTACATTGTCAATGTTTTTCTCAAATTCAAACTCTGGGGAATGGACTCCAATTACAATAAGGCCATAGTCAGAATATTTCTCATTCCAAGCTACTATGTAGGGTAGAGTTCTCTGGCAATTTATGCAGCTGTATGTCCAAATATCATAAAGAACCACCTTGTCCTTGATCCGATCTTTTAGTTCTTCAGGATTTGTGTTGATGTATCCTGATATGCCCTCAAGTTCTGGCGCCTTTTTGAAGTGACTCTTATCAATTTTCGGCATGGCTGGTTTGTCTTGGCCTGGCTGTGCCTGAATGCCAGTTTTTGGTGCTGTTTGTTCATCAAGTGAGGTAAAATAGGTACTAATACCTGCGAGCGCGCCGGCAACTACTACTATCATAATTATTGCAGTTTTGAGCTCTGTTCTCATAACACTCAACTCAATAACAACAGGTTATTTAGAAATGGAAAGCTAGCTATGGTTGCAAGCTGGTTTGTCATGACTAAAATACCAAGTATGATTATGAAAGAGCCCATGATTATAGAATAATATTTCAGGTGCTTGCTTAACGCTCGAATAACTCTTGTCATTCTTGAGAAAAAGACTCCCATCAAGATGAATGGAATCCCGAGTCCTGCCGAATAGGCAAGAAGTAATGTAAATGCTTGTCCCGGCGTAGTTGCAGCCAAAGTAAGGATGCTGCCCAAAATGGGTCCGATGCATGGAGTCCAAGCAGTTGCAAATGCCAGTCCAAAAACAAAGGAAAGCGGATAGCTGGACTTTCCCATTTTTGGAAAGAATTTTTTCTCTACGTTCATCTTGGTTATCTTTGTTGAGAGAAGTAAAAACGCTCCAAATCCAACTATGATTATGCCTCCAATTTGGTTGAAGCTAGATGTCAGGTTTGCTGCACTGCTTGAGAGAACACCATTCAAGATCACGCCAAAAATAGAAAACACTACGGAAAACCCAAGAACAAAAAATACCGTATTGAGTAAAACATTTAATCTGTTTGAAAGCAGGTTGACATTGCCGTTATTTCGCTGAAGATCAGTTATTGTCGTTCCAGAAATGTATGCCAAAAATGCTGGGATTACCGGCAGAATGCATGGCGCAAGAAAAGATCCAAGTCCTGCGAGCGCAGCAATAGCTATGGTGATCTCTGACATGTTACAGACAGCTTGATTTTTTTATTAAAGCATTGTTCCAATTTTCCTCCAATTTGACATTGCTTTTTATCTAGGTGAAAATTGAAGCAACTCATGAACAAGAGATTCATAATTGTCGGAATCGTGATTGGAATCATAATTGCCGTGGCTTTCTATGTGGGCTCGCCAATATTCCTAGGCATGGGCTAATCAGAAAGCCTTGAACTTTTTCCCAGCCTTTTCAAAAACATCAAGCGCATAGTCGATGTGATCTTTCTCAAGCCACGCCGTGACAGAAATCCTGAGTCTTGCGCTGTTTTTTGCCACCGTTGGATACCTTATCGGTTGCACAAAAACTCCTCGGTCATAGAGAAACTGGCCAAACTCGAGCGCTTTTTTCTCATTCCCTATTATTATTGGGATTATGTGTGTCTTTGATTTGACGTCGTAGCCGATTTTTATCAAGCCCTCAGAAAGCTGCAAAACGTTTTGCCCGAGTTTCCTTCTCTGCCTTTCTCGGTTCTGTCCTAGTCTCTGCAGGGCCACATCGACTAGAATCGAGGGAAGTGCTGATGTGTAGATAAAAGATCTGGCCTTGTTTATGCACAAATCAACAACGGTGTTTCTGGATGCAATATATCCACCAAACGCCCCAAGCCCCTTGCTTAGGCTGCTGATGTATACGTCGACTTTCTTTTGAATGCCCCAGTGACTTGCAGAACCTCTCCCGTCATCACCGATGGTAAAATCCCCGTGCGCGTCATCTAAGATCAGAACTGCGTTGTTTTTTTCCGACAGCTCTGAAATCTGTCCGAGCTCTGCAAGATCCCCGTCCATGCTGAAGACCCCCTCCGTCGCAATGAATTTTGGCAAGTTTTTGCTGCCTTTCAGTTTTTTTGACAAATCATCAACGTCGTTGTGCTTGTAAACAAGAACTTTTGCGCCGCTGAGTCTACATGCATCGATTATGCTGGAATGATTGAGCTCATCACTGAGTATGATGTCGCCTTTTTTTACCAGTGCGGGTATGGCTCCAAGATTTGCCATATACCCAGTTGGGAAAACTAGGGCTGCCTGATGCGACTTGTGCAGTGCGAGTTTTTTTTCTAGATTCATAAATGAAGAGTCGTTTCCAGAGACAAGCCTTGAGCTTGACTGGAACTGTCGTGGCGAGATTTTCGTGTAAGTCAATCCTAGATAGTCATTTGAGCAGAAATTCAGCATTCTCTTTTTGCCTATTGTGATGTTTGGGCCTTTCACGGAACTGTAACGGAGGCGTCTGTAGATACTCTCATTTTTTAGGCCATTGAGAACTTTGTTCGCAAAGTCGAGATTATGCTTCAAGGTTGATGTTTTTGATCATTTCGAGGTCTTTTTTCATCTCGTTTCCGCCGAGCGTGAGGTATCCAGCACTTATGATGCCATTTGCGCCGCTAAGGAGAAGCTCCTGACCATCATCTTCCAAGTGTACTTCGCGTCCACCCGAAATCTTGATGATTGATTTTGGTAATGCAAATCTTGTCACGGCAAATGTCCGCAAAATCTCCTCAAATGCAATCGGCGTCTGGAGCTCAAGTGGAGTTCCAGGCATCGGCACTAGAAGATTTATCGTGACTTCTTCTGGCTCAAGCCATGCTAAGTCTAAAATCATCTCGAGTCGCTGCGCTCTGGTCTCACCCATGCCGATGATCCCGCCTGTACATAATTCAAGGCCTGCCTTTCGCGCTATGAGTAACGTATCAATTCTATCTTGGTATGTGTGAGTGGTGCAAATCTCTGAAAACTTTGATCTTGCTGTCTCCAGATTATGGTTATATCTGCAAACACCAATCTCTTTGAGCCGTTTTGCTTGCTCGTTGGTGAGAAATCCAAGACTGCACTCCACACTTATCCCAACTTCGTTGTTTATCTGAGATATGATATCACAGACCGTTTCAAAATCGGCATCAGTCGGCTGTCTCCATGCAGCTACAAGGCAGTACGACTCTGCCCCCTCGTCGCGTGCCTTTCTTGCCATTTTGACTATCTCTTCAGCTGGTAGAAGCTTGTAGCTGTCTATTCCGGTGTTGAAAAATGCTGACTGACCGCAAAATGCGCAGTCCTCACTGCAAAAATTCTTCTTTATGTTTGCAAGCTGCTCTACGTCAACCTTGTTTCCTTGAAACGTGCGGGTGATCTTGTTTGCAGCATCGGAAAGCATTTTTATGTGCTGCGTGTTGATTAGCATTTCAAGCTCGTTCATTCCAAGTTTTTTGCCAGAGATGACCTTGTTCTGGCAATCTAAAATCAGGCTATGCTCAGAATTCAATAACAGGTAGCCGGATTTTACGGTTAATTAATATTTTTAATTGTTAACCTACTGATGGTACGATGGTTTACAATTAGTTCGTGTGCGTTGAAATGTTCTTGATTGTCTTAATTGTCCCATCTAGGAGAAAGTTAGCCTCGGAATTTGATATTGCGAGTGGCGGTACAAGTAGTACTATGTTCCCAAGCGTCCGGAGGTAAATCTTGTGTTTCCGTGCCTCCTCAAAAACCGTTTTGTTTGTGGACTTTCTAAAAGAGATAGGTGTTTTTTTCTTCCTGTCAGACACCAGTTCTATTCCCATCAGCATTCCCTTGAATCGCACGTCGCCTACAACCTCGATATCGGTTATCTCGCCAATTCTTTTTTCGAATACGCGTGAGGTATTTTGGATTTTTTTGATCAGCTTCGATTTTTCGTATAGCTTCAAATTTTCATTTGCTAGTGCGCATGCCAATGGATTTCCAGTAAACGTGTGCCCGTGAAAGAGATGTCTCATCTGTGAGTGGTTGCCCAAGAACGAATCGTAGACTTTTTTTGTAACACTCGTTGTTGCAAGTGTCATGTATCCGCCGGTTAACATCTTTCCATGTGCTACAATATCGGGACTGCTTTTCTGATTTGTATATTCTATTAATGAACCAAGCCTTCCAAATCCGGTGGCAATCTCGTCTAGAACTAGCAATATGCCATGCTTCTTGCAAATCTTGCTTATCTTGGACTGAAATCCGTCTTGGTAAATATTGACTCCGCCCGCAATCTGTGCTCCGCTTTCCATCACAAATGCCGCGATTTTGTCATTTGTAGAAAATAACTTCTCGATTCTCTCTAAAACCCGTTCGTAATACTGGCCTGCAGCTACATTAGGGATTCTGTACTTGTTCAGGAACGGAATGTACTCAGTTTTTGCAAGCTGTTCCTTGAATGTAGAGAAAAATTCCGGAACATATCCAACAGACATTGCGCCAAATGTGTCTCCGTGGTAGCCATTTCGCAGCGTGGCAAACTTTGTCTTGTTTTTCTCCCCAATGTTTTTCCAATATTGGATGGAAATTTTTAGTGCAATCTCCATTGCCGTGGAACCGTCATCAGAGAAAAACACCTTACTCATACCTGGCAGAATTTTTACAAGGTTTTTGGCAAGTGTTTCCGCTGCTTCGTTTGTCAAATTAAAAAGAGACGAGTGAGAAATCTTTTGTGATTGTCTATGCATTGCAGAAATCAGCTCCTTCTTAGAGTGGCCCCATACATTGCACCACATGCTTGCAACTCCGTCTAGCATTTTGTTTCCATTTGAATCGACAAGCCACATCCCCTCTCCCCTTACAATCTCTGGAAATCCGTTCCACTCACGCATCTGGGTGTATGGATGCCAGACATGGCTTTGCACTTTCATTGTATGATTCTAGTGAAAATCATTTTAATAACCAAGCGATAAGGTTAATCAAGTAAAATAACAGAGTTTTTACATTGAAATCGTATTTTGTGACTGCGACTGATACTGAGATTGGTAAGACTGCAGTTACGGCAGGCCTTGCACGTGCGCTAAAAAACAAAGGAGTCAACGTTGGAGTCATGAAGCCTTTTGCATGCGGCCTTGAACAAAAGCACGGATTTAGATCAGAAGATGTCGAAATCCTTGCAAGGGCAGCACAGGTAAAAGACGCTGAAGAGTTGATAAACCCATACTTTTTCCCAGTACCTGCTTCACCATATGCTGCATCGAATAAGCTTGGCGCGTCAATTGATGTAAATTTGGTTCTAGATAGGTTTGAAAAACTGCATGCATTACACGATGTGGTGCTAGTAGAGGGGATAGGCGGAATACTGACGCCTATTTTGAGAGAATACTGTATTGCAGACCTAATCAAAGACATGGGTCTGGACGCCCTGATTGTAACAAGCTCAAAAATCGGGACCGTAAATCACACTCTTTTGACATGTAATGCGTGCAAAACACATGGCATAAGGGTTCGTGGACTGATAATAAACAACTTTGATTCTACCGGTTATGACGTAGATGATCTGACAAATGACCTTACCAACATGACTGGAATTGAGGTTCTTTGCTCAATTCCGCATATCGGGGATCAAACCCAAATGCCGAAAATCCTGACAAACAAGCTCGTGCCAAAACTCATGTCTTGAATATTTTGAATTTTGACTGCGGCTTTGACCTTAGGAATACGTCAATGTCATCAAACATCTTGCTAAACGACGATATGTCGTCCACGCAGTATGTCTTGTATGGAATTTTAAGCAGAGTTTTTGCAATTACTATGATATTTTCTTTATGTGGTTGAATGCCGTGCATTTTTTCAAGCGAGCCAAGTATCAAATCCTCATTGGTAGTTTTTGCAAAATACAGCACCAACGAATTTTCTGGATGTGTGCCAAGTGTCTGGGAATCCGGTATGATTACATCGACTTCGGTGTTTCTGATTATTATTTTTCTCTGACTTGGGATTAACGCGTTAGTCAAAAGATAGTGAGATATGCTTTCTGCAAAAACTCCGAAATTTTCGTGTACATTCCCACTGAGCTTTGCAATTTCAGGAATGCATCTGTGCAGGATTTCTTCAATAATCCTCTTTTTGCTACCAGCTATCAGTTCTTTTAGGATTTTTGGCTCTGATATTTCACTTATCTGTTGGTACAGTATGTCTTTTGGGGATATTTCCATGATTATGTGTTTGTGTACTCACTGGCAGAACGCGTACTTGCGCTCCCCCTTGCTCTCTGGGGCCTTTTCAACACTTACTAGGACGAACTCTTTTTTGGCATCAAGAAGGCTTTCTGTGGGGCTTCGCCTGTTCTCGTGAATCTCCTCGTATTCTTCTAGTGAAAGCTTCTTTCTGTCTCCGATTTCTGCCTCGATGTTCATGTTTTGGACTAGTTCCTTGTATGTGGGCTGGACAACTCCGCTAAAGACCATCGCGCTGCTCCCACTTCCATATGATCCAAATCCAAATCTCTTTCCATCTAGGTCTATTCCTTTCTGGAACTCAAATTCGAGGCAGCTTCTAAATCCTAGATACAGAGACGCGGTGTACAGATTTCCAATCATCGATGATGCGATAAGTGAGCTTGCGAGCTTGTCTTCATAAAATGCTTGGTATTCTTTTGTCTTTGTGAATAGTTTTGTAAATTGGTGATCATTTGCCATGTATTCTTCATCTGCAAGTATTGACTCGATTGTTCCCCGCGGGTCCTTTGGCATTGGCTCTTGCATTCCAGTCTGCTCTATGATTCTCTTCCATCTTGGCAGGTGTCTCCATTCCCTTCTAAGCAGGTATGCTAGTGCCTTCTTTCCCATGTTGCTGTATGGAAGATGCATACACAGATAATCGATGTGATCCAAAATGGTCTCACCATCTCCGAGCTTGATGATTCCCGTCTCCAATGCCTTTTTCTTGTATGACTCGAACGCTTTTTTGACCTGAATTAGATATAGCAAGTTGGAATACTGGCCGTGGACAATCGGGGTCTCCTTCCCAAATGGCCTGTAAAAGTCATACTCATTCTTGATTGATGTCGCTGTAACCTTTGTATCAAACTGGAGCAGTCTTGGCTCGTCGTTTAGCAACATTGCAATTGCCCCGGCACCTTGTGTGTATTCGCCAGCGGATCCCATATCGTATTTTGCAATATCTGATACCACTACTATTGCAGATTTGCCTTCCGCCTCGCCTGCGCGAATCCAGTTTGCATTATCATAAAGAGCATAAGATCCTGAAACACATGCAAACTTACATTCTATACCACCGCAATGCTCAAACGAGTCTGATCCGTATACTTGTTCCAGCATGCCTATGACATACGAATTTAGAGCCTTTGATTCGTCAAGCGCAGATTCGGTGGCTACATACAGTCTTCCGACGTCGCTTGGGGATAGGTTGTTTCGTTGCATTAGTTTTAGGCACGCGTTTGCTGCCAGGCACGCTGGATCCTGATTGGCATCAACTATGGCCATCTTTGATATGCCTAATCCTTGCTTGAGTTTTGCAGGATCTAGCCCTCTGGCTACGGCAAAATCTGCCGAGTCTACGAATAACCTTGGAATGTATACTGAGATGTCATCGATTCCAGCTGCCATGAGCTTTCAGCTCTGAATTTTGAATATAAGGGTTGTCAGCTAAATTCATTCCACTTGTATGTTATACTAAATAAATTTATAAAAAATCCAACAAAACCAGATTTCTCCAAACAAAATTTTCACCACTATGCAATTTTTCATTTTTAATTTTGAGAACAACTCAAATTTCTCTGATCCAGCCCTCGGCGATCTTATCTTTATCTTCTGGGTTTCCAATTCCAGTGGCATATCGCCATATCGTCGGGGCCTCGGTAATCATCTCTGTCTTTATCTGAATTAGAGCCTCTATCTCAGATTCAAGGTTAGAGTCAGCCGTTTTGTGTTCTTGGCAGAACTTGCATTTTGCATCTAATCTTATTGGAGATGATTCTATTACAGGATAGGCCTTGCATGCAAGTGGCCTCTGCTCGTATATTCTGCAGGTAAATCCACCATGTGGTGACCTCTTATCAGAATCAATATCAAGAAAAGGACACACGTTCCCGTCTGACTGTCTTCCCATCATCTGGTATGCAATGATTTTTTCTGGTTCATTGGAGTTTTGATAAGATATTCCAACCCGAGGCAAAATCGTCACATCAAGGTCTTGTTTTTTTGCAAGATCTTGAATTCTATTTTTTTCTTCTGGGAGTATCAGTACGCCTATTTTACCAAATTTCTTTTCTGGATAATACTCTCGCTCTATGCAGCATTGAGAGCAATCCGTTACACAGCTAAATTCCATGATACAAATGAAAGCTTTGGGAAATAAAACCTATCTCTTGAGATCATCTGATTCAAGAACATTTACAAACACGTCGTACGGCTGTGCGCCTGGAATCTTTATGATTTTGTTATTTGGACCAATCACAAAAAATCCTGGTGTTCCTGTAAGTCCCAGCGTCTGGGCGTCTTTTGAGCTAGTCTGAATTAATTCCTTGTATTTGTTGCTAGAGTTGCACTCTGTAAACTTTGTAATGTCCAAACCGACATCCTTGGCGAATTTTAGTTGGTTTTCTGCAGACGCCCAGCCATTGTTTTCACCATTCCAGTTGTTGTATAATGTGTCGTGGTATTCCCAGAATTTGCCCTGCTCGTTGGCACAATGTGCCGCGTGGGCTGCTGTGATTGAGTCCTGGCCAATTATGGTAAAGTCTTTGAAGATCATCTTTACCTTGCCCGTCTTGACATAGTTTTCGTGAACTTGGGCTTCGGTTTCATGGAAGAACTTGTTACAGTAAAAACACTGATAGTCACCAAACTCAACTATGGTGATTGGTGCGGCTGGATTGCCAAGGTATGGCGAGGAATTCTCATAAAATAACGATAGGCTGATTTCCTGCGAGTCCTCTTGTTCAATGTCTTGCGTTTTTGTAGTATCTGATGGTTTGATGTCTTCTGTTTTGAAGACTGTTTCTGTCGATGCGTTCATGGCAAAAAGCACACCAAATATTACCGCAGCTGCAAGCCCTGCGCCGATTCCTAAAGACGGGGCATGTATCAACACAATCACTCGATTCTGGATTAATTTAGCCCTTTGTACGAATCAGTTTGTTTTGGATTGATTACACGTATTATTGAATCTGGCGTATGGAACCTAATCTAAATAAATCAGGCAGATTTGGAAAATACATGAAAAGAGTCTTTGTCAACGGGTATGGTTCAATTGGGAACCGTATTGCACAGTTCATCAAGGACGATCCTGAAATCAGGGTGATTGGTGTAGGCAAGTTTTCAGCAGACGAAAAGGTAAACGATGCAATCTCAAGAGGATTTGATGTCTATGTGCCACAAAAAAGCATCGAGAAGTTTAAAAATTACAAGATAAAGGGAACAATTGAAGACGCATTAGATAACTGCGATATTGTTATTGATTCTGCACCTGGAGGAACTGGATATGCCAACAAAAAGTTGCTCTATGAACCAAAAAATGTAATGGCGATATACCAGGGGGGCGAGTCTGTGTTTGGCGACGAACGAGTCTCCGACATTTTGTTTAACTCACGAGTGAACTACAAGGACGCATTTGGGAAAAAACACGTCATGCAAGGAAGCTGCAATGTAACTGGAATGGGAAGAGTCTTGCAGCCGCTGCGTGAAAAATATGGACACAATATAGAAAGGTTTGACGCGATACTTGTTAGGCGATGGGCCGACTTGGAACAGACAGACAAGGCAGTGCCAGACACAATAGAGTGGACTGTAAACCCACACCACCAAGACGATGTAAAGCATTACATGGGAAAGGAAACACCGTTGTTCATTCAAGCGATAAAAGTCCCGACAAGACAGATGCACGTCCACATGGTGAACATTAGATTCAAGGATGCTGCACCAAAACCGTCTGAAATTCTTGATATCTTCAAAAACGAATACGGAGTCGCAACACTCTGGACGGCAAAGGGAACAAAACAAATACGAGACGCGGCGGAATCTATGAAGTTTAGCTTCAAGGATACCAACATGATCCACATACACGCAAACATGCTAGAATCAATAGGTGACACCGTCAAGCTGGTCTATTCTGATGATCAAACCGGAATAGTGATTCCGGAAAACCACATTTTGATGCAGGCAATGCTGTTCCAAAAGCCATACGAAGAGGCATTTAGGCACACGGAATCCCTATTTCACATGGAAGAAAAGAAAAAACTACTAGAAGAGTTCTTTGCCAGAAAGTGACTAGTTTCTTTCCCGTTCCACTTCGACAAATATGTGCTCTCTATTCGCGTTCGGAATAACTTCCATTATCCTTTGTTCTATTGTATCTGTAACGGATTCAATTTTGTCAGTGTCTAAATTATTGACCAAGTTCACCTGAATCCCAACTAGGATGTCCTCGGGGCCTATGTGCATGGTCCTCATGGTGATGATCTTGTTTACTTCAGGTATGTCTTGAATAGATTTGATGATTTTTTTGTATTCTCGATTTGTGATTGACTCGCCAATGAGTAGATCCTTGTTTTCTTTTGCCAAAAAGAAAGCAAAAAACATCAAAAGTCCTCCAATAAACAAGGATGCGATTGCGTCGTATACTGCGTTTCCAGTAATATCTGATAAGAATATTCCAACAGCGGCAATGATTATCCCAAGCAATGCTGCAGTATCTTCGACTACTACTGTTAGAAGCGCAGTGTCCTTGCTTTCCTTAAAATGCTCTACCATAGATGAAAACCTTATCTTTTCTCCTTTTTCTCTAATCTCTTTTGTAAATTGCTTTAGTGCTACTCTCAGGGCGTTTGCTTCAAAACAAAATGCTATTGCAAGTACGATATAGCTTACCTGGGAGTTTTGGACACGGTGAAATTCCTCAAAAAGCGATGTTACACCTTGTTCTAGTGACAGGATGCCTGATATGCCAAAAAGCATTGTGGCAACAATAAAAGACCAAAAAAACAACTCCCTTCCATGCCCAAACTGGTGCTGATGACTTGCCGCCTTGGCGCTCGTCTTTATCCCAAACAGTATCAAAACCTGATTAAATGTGTCTGATGCAGAATGGTATGCCTCTGCCCACATCGCAGCACTGCCAGTAATTATCGCAGCAATGAATTTGGTGATTGCTATGCCTAAATTTCCGAAGAGGGCAGCATAGACTGCCTTTTTAGAACCTACTTTCAATTATCTGAATGATTTTTACCGTTCTGATCTAATAAACCAATGTCGTATCGCCTGTGCCTAAAAAGACGGCGATTTTTAATCTCTTGGCGGAATTGCGAATTTATTTGCAGGATTGTTATGATAGTCCACTGGCAGGCTGGAATCCTTTTGCCTTCCAGTGAGTATGCCGACTACGACATCGTCTTTTTTGATTACCCCTTTTTCAACGAGCTTTTTGATCCCTGCTGGTGTGGCACCAGATGCCATCTCACAATCAAATCCATTTAGGCCGACAATTGACATACCATCAAGCATTTCAGAGTCTGAGACCTTTTCGACTACGCCGTTTGTGAATTCAAGTGATCTCAACCCTTTGAGTATGTTCGCGGGCCTGCCAATCTGGATTGCAGTGGCCTTTGTCTTTGGGCGGATTCCTTCCTTGTCGAGGTTTTGGTAGTATTGTTTTATGGCATCAGTGTCGGGATTGCCTTTGTTCCAACGCAAATTTGATCCATTATACAAATCATATAGCGTACTTGCACCGTCTGCATTAATAACTGCGATTCGTGGAATTTTTTTAATCCAGCCCCATTCGTATAATTCCATTAGTGCCTTACCACAGCTAGAAATGTTTCCAAGCGCTCCGCCAGGATAGACAATCCAGTCTGGCGCCTGCCAGTTTAGGTATTCGATTGCCCTGTATGGGATTGTTTTTTGGCCCTCGATTCTAAATGGGTTTACCGAGTTTACAGTATATCCACCATTATGGCTTTTCGCATCTTGGAGGGATTTTGTTAAGGCATCATCAAAGTTTCCATGTACTTGGATGATTTGGGCTCCAAACTGGTATGCTTGGCTTAGCTTTCCTGGCGCAATCTGACCTGCAGGAATGTAAACATCGCATTCCATGTTTTCATTTGCTGCAAACATCGCCGCGGCTGCAGATGTGTTGCCGGTGGATGCACAGATTATTTTTTTTGCACTAATCATTTTTGCATGAGTGATTGCCGTTGACATCCCGTTGTCCTTGAATGAGCCGCTTGGATTGTATCCTTCCGGCTGTAACCACAAACCTTCATGATCTATTCCGATAAAGTTGGCAACCTTTGACATCCGGTATGGCTTTGATTGCCTTCCCTCAGCACCGTCAAGAGATACAAGGTATTTTGAGCATTCGTCACGATTCGATGTGTCTATCTGGCAAAAGTTGATGAGCTCTCTGAATCTCCAGACCCCACTCTCATTGAAGATGTTTCCCTGCGGGTTTCTTCTGTTGTAGAACAATTCTTTGAGATCAGTTGACGGTGTTTTTTTGTATTTTACATCGAGCAGATGGCCTCGCTCACACTCGATATTTCTTGAGCTTATTGAATACTCTAGTCCACAGGATGGATCTATGCATTTCAGATAGGCATTATCGTTCAATCTAGATTGCCATTAAGACTGCTAGTTTAAATTTGAACCGCTAAAATCTTGGGCCAAGCTTTTTGAATGGTTTAGGAATAGACAAAGAAAATGGGTACGCATGACGAATATCTAAAAGGGCTTTTACAACAAATTGATGACTCTCACACAGTCCTTACAAACCTAAATGACAAATCAGGTGATCTAGAAATAATAAAAAGGGATCTTGCAAAAATCACCGGACTGTTACAGGTGCTCTCAAACAAAATACAGTCAAACGAGCAAGATCTTTCCGAATACCTATATCTTGTATCACCGGTACAGTTTTTTCTGGCAAATTATGACTTTTTTAGAGAGATTGACACCATGACCCCACTATACTCAGAAGACCCAATGCGGCTCAAAAACATGCGGCTGACAATTCTTGATGCGCTAGATCAGAAAAATCTAATAGGCCACATCAAGGCAATCCTGAGGGAGCATCATTGAGCGAGAAAAAATGCATCATCTGCGGGTGCAAGGGACACAAAGTTTTTGGATGTTCAAAACACTGGTCAAAAAACTGTAGTTGCTTCAAATCCGACTAGTTGGATTTTTTTGCGCCAGAACGAACATGAAAGTTCACGCAACACTTGCACTCTTTGTCGATGCACTCATTTTCTGTGTAGTGTCCACATATACCACATTCACAATGCGTCTGCATGATATTGTTTACTCCGTTGTTGAATATAACTAAAACTGGGTATTTTTTGCTGATTTGGAGCTAAAAACGTTGTTATTTCTTTGATTTTTTGGCCTTATCTGATTTGGCCACCTTCTTTGGTTTTACTGAAGGTTTTCCCTGGATCTCTTCTTGCATCTCTTCGGCCTTTTTGTCGACGGTTCTGATTATTTCTTGGATGAATCCATCAAGGTCATCGTCTGTCACTTGTGGTTCTGCTTGTGCGGCTATGTCGTTTATTGTATTTGATATCTCGGAGCTTACTTGCTCAAAACTTTCTGGATCTTCATAGGCTGCACTGTATAGTGATTTTAGGTTGTTTACTTGATTTACGAGCTGATCAGTCAGAGTAAGATGGTAATCCGTGCCGTTTATTGTGATCTCCTTTGTAAGCACAATGTGGTCTTTTTTTGTATACTTTCTTATAGTTTTCCCTTTCGGAAGCTAGCTGTTTTCGGGTTATGCTCAAAAAGTAATGTATTCTAGTGCAGCAGCGTCAGAAACCAACGAGGAATGTTTTGTATTTACTACGTAGCCGTTTTTCATGTCATTGACTGAAACCCATCTGTTTGTGGAGGTATAGTGACTTCTTTCTTTGAGCTCTTTTTCAATTGCCTCGATGTCGAATTCGCCTTCCTCTACTTGTTGCGTGTTGAGGTGTTTGATGGTAACTAGTATCTTGTTTACCTTGACTCTGTCGCCAAACTTCCATTGTACGGGAGGATGTTCGTCGGAGACTTCGAGAACCTTTATCTTCATTTCCTTGTCGCCAAAGACGTTGTGGCTTACGAGCATTCTTTCGTCTACAAACTCTTCAAAGCTCATACTAGTATCAGTCTGATGCAATAATTAAATGATTATTCGGAATTCCTAGTTTGGCATCAGGTCTTTTTTGCAGCTTTTAATGTTTTTGCTGACAAATGGCATGGTGTAGTCGTCCAAATCAAGCCTGTATCGTTTACCACTCACTAGGGAGTATGTGGTGCCATCATAGTTACATGCAAAATCTGTTATCGCATTTGATCTGTCCCAGACCTTGTAATACTCTCGAAGCTCTCTTTTTTCATACAACCCTAGTCCTATCCTCTTTTTTGAAAGGAATTTAAAGGCAAAAATAACCTTACGGGTGTCGTACAGCTCAAAGGTATCGGTCCATTTTAGGCAGCGCTCTATTTGATCAAACGGGACTACCAACGAGTTCGTGGTGCCTGACTTTGCCTCTATGGTAAAAATCGTGCTATTTTTGGTGCTGACTGCAAGGATGTCTGGCAGTCCTACGCTTGGAGAGCCTAACCTGAATCCTTTCCAAGATTCAAGAGAGTTGAATCGTTTCACAAGGGTATCTTCCCAATTATATCCGCGCTGCCTCCTAGTTCGTGCAATTTTTTTATTGTCCTTTATTGACCGCTCTCTTGCGGCGACTTTCTTTTTGCTTGCTAGCATTTGTGCTAGGTGTGGCTTTTTCAATGATTGTTAGCTTGCTTTCGGGTTATAGTAAACGAGGTTATTATATTATTACCACGTTGCCTTGTATAGCTGACTAGTTCACAGAAAACATAAACCACGGCCCTTTGTCAAAACCACATCTATCTATCCTGATCTTCTGGCCTGGATTTGGGATGGGCCCAGACACAGTGCCCATTATTCTGATGACACCTTCGAACTCACCAATGCAGAATTTTTTGCCGTCCTTTGAAGAGCACTCTATTATGATTCCAGAGTTTTGTACGTCTCTTATTGAAACGTTGCCAAAACACGAGCTGCATGAATCGTTTGGAGGCCAGGTTATTTTGCCGCAGTTTGTGCATTGACAAACAACGAATCGTCCCTTTTTTAACTCAGATTCAAATACACTCATGCCTCTAACACCAAAACCGTTGACGACGTAGCTGCAGCTGACATGTTTTGGACAAGTCCGAGTTTCGCGGCATCGACTTGTCGTCCGGCAGCGTTTGCTTGCAGTTGTGTTGTGATCTCTACTACTTGTGCGATTCCAGTTGCACCGAGTGGATGTCCTGAACCAATCAATCCCCCGCGTGGATTGATTTTTTTGCTTGCTGTATTGTACATGTCAATTACATACTTCCCTGCTTGTCCCTTTTGAACAAATCCGAGATCCTCTAAAACCATCAGCTCACATATCGTAAACGCGTCATGCACTTCTGCAACATCAATCTGATCAGGCGTAATTCGCGCCATGTGATATGCCTGCGATGAGGCATCCCTCGTAGATTCAATACTGGTGAGATCACCTCTTGTAAAGCTTGCCGACGTTGTTTTCTGTCCGATCCCACGTATCCAAACTGGGGAATCAGTGATCTTTTTTACAATTTTCTCAGAGGCAAGCAGAACTGCAGAGCTTCCAGTGCACGGCCTTGAACAGTCAAGCAATCGCAAATCGTCTGTAATTTTTTTGGAGTTCATTATTTCTTCTACGGTATATTTTTTAGAGTCATATGCAGATGGATTGTCTAAGGCATTTCTGTGGTTTTTTGCAGAAACGTATGCCAGTTGCTCCTCGGTAGTGCCGAACTTTCTTCTGTGTGCCTTTGTAAACATTGAGGCCCAAAACACTGGATGCACAAACTCACCTCGCGATAGATCCCAATCTAGCACATGCCCTGGACTGTCAAATCGTTCTGCACCAATTACAAGAGCAACATCTGCAAGCCCTGACGATATGTATGAAAATGCAGTTACTACTGCGTTTGTGCCGGAGTTGCACATGCTCTCTATGTTGTGGGAAATCTTTGGCGATATTCCTGCCATTTCTGAAATTATTGGCGCTAAATATTTTTGATTATCGTTAGTGGATACTAGGACAACGTCTACATCTTTTTGTGATAGATTTTTTGTCTGCTTAAACAGTGATTTTGTAGCAGAAAAAAGTAACGACTCTATCTTGGTATCGTCTGTTGAGAACTTTGTGGTGCTGTGTCCTGCGACTGCCACGTTCAATTCGTCTCACCAAATGTTTTCATCACAATGTCAAATGAATCACTCACGTTGCCAATAGGATTGAATTGAATTATGGGCTGGGTAACACCTGCATCATGAATCCGCTTTAGCTGCTTTTTGCATTCTTGAGGCGTGCCGCAGATTGCCAGTGCTTCCAGCATCGAATCTGTGACAAGTTCGTGGTTTGACTTTAAGCCTGATTTCTGGTATTCGCTGTAAATCTTGGCGGTTTCGTTTCTAAATCCATTTTCTGCTAAAAACTTACGATAAATCGCGCCCACTGAAACGTAAAATGCTACAGTTTTGCGTGCTCTATTTTTTGCTGCCTCCGCGTCTTCTGAAACACATGTGATAAACTGGCAGGCAACGTCTATCTTTCGCTTCTTTTGCATTTTTTCAATTGTTTCTCTCATTTCTGAAATTGGCCTGAGATAAAAAATAACTCCGTCTGCAATATCCCATGTGAGCTCGACCATTTTTTTATTTATTGCCGCAATGTAAATCGGAATCGTCTGGCGGGGCGGCTTTATCAAGATGTTAAACCCCCTGAGCGAGAAAACCTCCCCAGAATAGTCGACTTTTTTCCCGGATAGCGCCAGTCGTATGATCTCCACATACTCCCGCATTCTTTGCAGCGGTTTTTCGAATTTGTATCCGTGAAATTCCTGAATTATTGACATGCTGCTAGTTCCAAGACCGAGTACGAATCTTTGGTTTGATATTGTGTCGATTGTAGCAGCACCCATTGCAATGAGCGTAGGACTGCGAGAATAGATGTTGATAATTGATGATCCTATGTTTGATGTTGTTCTCTGTGAAACAGCAGAAAGCATTGCAAAGTTTTCCATGCCCCATGTTTCCGGAATCCAAACCGTATGGGGTTTGTACTGTGATGTTTTTGCAGCGCATTTTAACAAATCGTTAATGGAAAGAAGTGAGCCCAGACTATACGAAATCATGGTTCTTCACCGCATTTGAACAGTCTTCGATGTCTTTGTGAGAGTCGATTGAAAACCATATCGCATCCTTGAATTTTATGCCTACAAGGTTTCTGTTTTTTGCATATTTGCGAAATGTAGTTTCTTCAATTGAGCCCTTGTCTGGAAGATCTGCTACGATCTTCTTGTCGAGGTGATAAATTCCAGAGTTCATCCAGACGTTTGAGATGTGTTTTTTCTCTCTAAAGTTGGTTATTTTCTTATTATCTAAATCGACGGTTCCAAACTTGGTTCGCAACTCTACAAGCGCAATAGAGTTAGTATTTGAGAACAGTTTTCTTACATCAATCGTAGATATGATGTCGCCATTTAGCACTAAGAACGAGCTCCCATGTACCATCTTGGCAGCATTTTTTATCGCACCACCAGTTCCAAGGGGGGATCTCTCTACTGAGAATTTTATTCTGCTTCCAAAGTTTTTCATGTGTCGCAGGTAATTCTGTACTTGGTCGGTTTTGTATCCTGTACAGACAATTATGTCGTCTATTCCAAACTTATTTAGAATTTTAATCTGCCATTCTATTATTGGTATATTGTTTATTGGTATGAGTGGTTTTGGCACATAATCAGTGATTGGTTTTAGACGAGTTCCTGCCCCGCCAGCTAAAATTATGGCCTGCATGGTTTTTTGTAATGATTTGTGCATTAAAATCTATAGCAAATCTAGATTATGCCAATGGTTACAATCCCGAAATAGTATCCAACAAGTGTCAATGAGACGCTCCAGACACACGATCCGCAAAATGTATAGATGATAAATTTCACGGGTTTCATGCGGAGCAATCCTGCTGGAATTGAAATCATTTCGCGCAATATTGGCACCATCCTTCCAAAAAACACCGCCTTGTCCCCATGCTTTTCAAACCATTTCTCTATTTTAGCAAGCTTTTCATCTGAAATCTTGGCGTATTTTAGGTATCGCAGAAGGACGATTCTGCCAAGCTTTGCAGAAATCATGTAAATCACAGTAGACCCAATCGTCGCGCCTGCTCCACCAGCCAAACCAAGGCCTATGACTCCGGCCAAACCCATGTTGTTTTGCGATGCAACAAATCCTGCTATTGGGAAAACGGCAACTGTTGGAATTGGTGGAAAGACGGTTTCGATGATGGCCGCGACAAAAACCCCCGCATACAAGTAATCAGACACCAAGGAACTTATCCACTGGATGAACGATTGTAGTTCTAGCAATTCTTCTGCTCTGTGAGGTAGTAGTGTATTTCTGTGTAGCATTCTACACAATATTCTTGATCATTTGTATGCATGCAATCGTATGTTTCATCCGTTTCTTTGCCGCATTTAGTACAGACGATCATTTTCTGATCTTTATCGCGCCCAATGCGATTTGAAATGCACCAACAGCGAACAGCGATCCTGCTTCTACCATCGGGTTACGCCCTTCCGTTTCTCCAGATGTCACGTTGGTAAGAAACACGGAACCGCCAACAATTATCATTATGCCCGTCATAAACAGCATTATGGCCAAAGACTTTGATGGTTCTTTTCTAGATATGAAAAATCCAATAATCGGCAGAGCTAGTGCGAGTCCACCAAGGGTCATCCCTCTTGTCTTGTAATCAAATGGCAAAAATCCATGATCGGAGCCTTTACTCACTGCCACGTCTGCGCCATACACTGCAAGCAGAGCTATTGATATCCCAGTAATGATCAGTGCTGCTTTTAATGCCAATGCTCGGACTCATATTCATTAATTAATAAATCGTACTGGTTGTCACAAGTCTACGATTATAGTCCACATTGAATCTAGTCATACGTTTAAAAGCGATCTTGGCGTATCTATGATGATTCGGGATGTCTGCTGACGTATCACGAGAAGTAACAATTAACGAAGATGCGCAAAAGCAAAAGGCACTTGAAGTATTTTCAGATAATTATACCCGGATGATCCTAGCTACGATGATGGAGAGGCCAAAATCCGCACTTCAGATATCCAACGAGACAAAGATTCCGTCCACTACGGTATATCGTAAGATACATCAGTTACTGGAAAACAACCTGATTAGAATCTCTGGAAGGATAGCCGAGAACGGGAAAAAGAACTTTCTATACCGGAGCAAAATAAAATCGTTCCACATAACCTTCACAAAAGACAGGTTCGCAATACTGGTAAACGCAAGCGGTACTTGCAAGTTTTGCCTTCAGTCACACCTCTGAATTTTTCTAAAACGATCGTGTCACTCAAGTAAAAACCGAAAACACTCTAAACATAATATCGCCGTATATGAGTTGCAGTACAAATCCTCCTGCAATGAAGATGAGGTATGGGATTCCCGGTGTGACCCAAGTATCCTTTTCGTTGCAAAATGCCGCGTTTTCTGCATGATGCAAAGACAGGTCCAATTTTCTTTGTTCTCCTAGTTTGTGCTCTATTGAAAATCCGAACTTTGGGTTTGCGGCCCTATATCCTATAATAATAGCAAGAATCTTTCTGCTAATGGTCTCGTCAAACCCCTCAAAGATGTCTTTTTTTGCAGCAAGCAAAAGCAGATTTCTTGAGACGTTCACAAGCATCGGGATGATTGACAACAGAACTGCATTTGTAAGCACGGTAAATGGTGAAACTACGCCACCAAAAAGCGTTGCATGTGGGGCCATGGCTGCTATCACAATGAGTGCAAAGGCATCGGCGCCACCAAAAAGTCCAACACGCCACACAATGATGGCAATCGGTGCGATAATTAGTGATATTCCTACAGTATAGAGTTCTTTTTCTAGGTTTCCACTAAATGGAATGAGGCATGCCGCTGTTGCTCCAAATACAACCCAGATTATGTCGTGTATTTCGCGTTTTTTAATATCTGATGCACAAGCTACTCCAAGCATTGCTAGCGCCAATACGATTCTAATTTGGTCTATGAACGTTAGATCAAACATCAATTGTTAATTTATTGCTGCATCTTGAATTTATTTAATATCAAGCTCGGATTTTTTGCATAAACGCGGAAAAATTACTTTGTAATTTTCTTTATTGGTTCTACAGCCTTGGCGCTCTTCCAAATGTGCTCACAAAGGCTGTACATGTTATTTACCATCTCAATTGAGTTGCTATCAAGAACTGAGTCGTTATCATCATTCATGTACATTGATTCGTTTATCCCGCCAGATATTATTAGGTGCTTCCCATCCTCTACTATCATTCTGCTCTTTGAGGGGAGCTTGCCTACTCTGATGTCAGATGCCCCCAGCCTGTTGATTATTTCAAGTGACTTTGGATCCTCGCTATCAGTCACGATCCTGACTTTGCCGCCGCCAGCCCTACAAATCTTTATCTTTTCTGGAATTGATGTATGATACATTCTTACAAGATCTTTTTCAGTTGTCACGATGTATATTGTCGAGTCTGACTCTTGAATGATCTTGCCGATTCGAGTATAGATGTTGTGCCTTCCCTGAATGACGGAGACCGTAGCCGTGTCAACCGGTTTTTGTTCACGGGTTATGCCCTTTAGGTCCTCGGAAAGCTTGCTTGCAAGTTTTTGCATGGTGATGAACTCGTTTTCTTTTCGTTGTATGATGTTTGCAAGCGCTTCTTGTGGTGCTACTGGCTTACATATAACAGGGTTGCTCATGGTAGTTGTTATCAGTCCCATGCTTCGTAGTTTTTCTAGTGAGCGGTATGCTTTGCTCCTCTCGATTTCTAATTTCGCTGCCAAGTTTCCTACAGAAAGCGGCCCGATCTGCAGTAAGCCGATGTATATCTTAGAATCGATTTCTTCCAAATCAAAATGCCCTAACATGGTAATTAACTCGTCTTTGTCCATCAACAGGGTTAGACTCATTCGTAAATCTAGTATATTAGCGTGTATAGTTTGAAAGACCTTCTTGTCTATTTTTTATGCTGTGTAAAATCATACAGGCACAAGTTTGATTTGGCTTTTTATTGCCTCGACTCGTTCTAAAAGTCCGCTTATTCCTAGCGTGTCGTCTTCATCTACCAGATTGATGTGCCCGAGCTTTCTTTGCGGCTTTGATTCTGATTTGCCGTACATCTTTAGGTATGTGTTTTGTATCTTGATGTCTGATATTTTGTATTTTCCTGTAAAGTCATCAGGGCCCAAAATGTTGTACATTATCGTCGGGTGAAGCAGTTTTGTGTCGCCAAGATCAAGGCCGAGTATTGCCCGCAGGTGTTGTTCAAATTGTGACGTCTGGCTTGATTGCAGTGTATGATGCCCTGAATTGTGAACGCGTGGCGCAATCTCGTTTATTAAAATTTTGTCACCAGGTGTTACAAACATTTCTATTCCGAACACTCCGGCCCCGTGAAGTACCTCCATGGTTTGGTACGCTACACTCTCTGCCTGTTTTGCGACAATTGGAGGCACCCTGGCAGGTGCAATCGTCATCCTTAGTATGTTGTTTTCATGTATGTTTTCAACTAATGGGTATGTTGCTATCTCGCCTTTCGTGTTTCTTGCGGCAATTACTGACACTTCCATTTTAAAATCAACAAACTTTTCAAGCATTAATGGCTTGCCTGCAAAATACTCGTATGATTTTACTAGATCATTTTCGGATCGCATCACATAATTCCCGCGACCGTCATATGCATCTCTTCTTGCCTTTAGTATTGATGGGTATCCAAATTTTTTTATTTTCTGTTCGAGATCGCCAAGAGAATCTATTTGCATAAAATCTGTGACAGGTATTCTATTCTTGGAAAGAAATGACTTTTGCAATAACTTGTCCTGAATTATTCGAAGTGTCTTTGGGGATGGGTTAATGGCAGTCTTGGATTCTGCTATTTTCAGGATGTCGCTGTTTCCTGACTCTATTTCGTATGTCAAAATGTCTACTTTGGAGGCGAGCTCAAGTATCGCCTTTTCATCCTTGAAATCACCGATAATTTGCTTTGCGCCTGCCTGTGAGGCAGAGCAGTTTTTTGTCGGATCGAGAACTATTACCTCAGATATGTGTCCGGGCATTTTTTGTGCTGCTTCTGTAAGCATCATTCCTAGCTGTCCTCCCCCAATTATGCCCAAGGCCTGCTTCAACATCACATCAGACAAATCTTGGATTAAAAACAGTATCTGATCCAGATATTGTTAAAAGCATCTTCATTCTTTTCAAGAATCGTGATTTCAAAAAAATCTCTGGTTGGGATAATCATGGGTTCAAGCTCAGACAGTAAAATCATGCACAACGCGGCAATAATACTGGACGATTTCGGGATTCCTCACGAGGATCAGATAGTATCTGCGCACCGAACCCCTACCAGACTGCTAGAATACGCACAACATGCAGAAAAAAATGGATTTAAGGTGATAATTGCAGGTGCTGGTGGCTCTGCACACCTACCAGGAATGATTGCAGCCCACACAATAATTCCGGTAATCGGAGTTCCAATAATGGTGTATAATGACAAGTCAGAAAAAAAATCGGCCGACTTCAAGTTTTCAGCATTTGGGGGGATGGATTCTCTGCTCTCCATAGTTGAAATGCCAAATGGCTCGCCAGTGGCCACTGTTGGAGTTAACAAGGCCGCAAATGCGGGCCTTTACGCAGTCAAGATTCTTGCAAATGAGTTTCCAGAGCTTAGATCAAAGCTAAAAAAATTCAAGAAAAGACAGCACGCATCAGTTCTATCTGAATCCGACGAGATGAAAAAGGCTGGACTAGTCAAGTTTGTGAAAAAAAAATTCAAGTAAACTCATGTCAGTATCTTAAACTGTATATTTTTGGCTTTTAGGTGAGTTATTAGCTTTTGTGCGTGCTCTCTTCCTTCAGTTTCAAGACTAAGCGTCACACCTGCTGTCCCAGCATCGATTTCCGAGCTTAGCCTGTCGTGAACTACTTCAACGATGTTTACGCTTAGTGAGGCGATTTCATCAACTACCTCCTTTAGCGCGCCAGGCTTGTCTTTTAGGAGGATGAATAATTTCACCATTCTGCTCATTGCTGCAAGGCCCTTTGAGACAATTTGTCCTAGCAAATACATGTCAATGTTTCCACCTCCGAGTATTGGCACGACTTTTTTATTTGGAGATGGCTTTGCAGAAAGAAGGTACGCCAGTGCAACTGCACCTGCAGGCTCGACTACCATTTTTGCTCGTTCCATTAGCAGGAATATGGTTTTGACTAGCTGAGCATCGTCAACTAGTACTATGTCATCAATTAACTCATTGATTATCTTGAATGTGTTCTTTCCAGGCATTTTGACTGCAATCCCGTCTGCTATGGTCCTGTCTCCTTTGACTGCCTGAAGTCTTCCGGCCTTGAGCGAATTTTTCATTGCAGGAAATGCCTTTGACTCCACTCCGATCACTTTGATTTTTGGATTGGTTTTCTTTACTGCCACGAGGATTCCTGCAGCAAGACCACCGCCACCTATAGGTACATAGATTTCATCGACATCTGGCAGGTCTTCTAAAATTTCAAGGCCTATCGCCCCATTCGCTGCAATTATCTGGGGATCATCAAAGGCGTGAATTATCTTTGCACCGGTCTTTTTTGAAATTGCTTGTGCTTTTGCCCATGACTCATCATAGTTTATGCCCTCGAGCAGAACTCTTGCGCCATATCGGCGTGTCGCGGCAACTTTTGCAGGAGACGCAGTAAGCGGCATCACTATGGTGCATGGGATTTTTTCAAGCTTCGATGCATATGCTACTCCTTGAGCATGATTGCCTGCAGATGCTGCAATAACCCCCTGTTTTTTTTCATCTGGGCTCAATGATTTGATTTTTGCGTACGCCCCTCTGAGCTTAAACGATCCTGTCTTTTGTTGAAATTCTGCTTTCAGGTAAACCTTGGAACCGGACATCTTGCTAAATGTTTCAGAGTAATGTAGTGGAGTTTTTCGGATTATGTTGCTGTATGATTTTCTAATTTTTACAACATCTCCGTATGTGGGAATCATTAGAATTGATCGCAACCGCCTTGCTATATTTAATTTCTTGTCAAGATTCGTCGTAGCATGATGCAGTTTAATCTACAAAACATGGCGATTTGCGCACGAATTTGTGCGTAGTTCTTAAATAGATTAATCGTGATCGAAGATAAGTCAAAGGATCGTCTCCCCTGAACTAATATTAGTTCAATGATCCTTTGACTAATTATTACACTTGGTTGTATGCGTTTAATATAAGAATTTCTAGGCAGATAAAACTTGGATTATCCTGTCTAGTAATCTTACGATCTCTTCTTTTGTCGGGGGTGTAATTCTACTTGGCTCAAAGATTGCGTGTCTTGATTTGTTTTTTAGAAAATCGAGATCAAACGTGCAGACGCATCCCTCTTCCCCAGTGACTAGCCTGCCCTCGTCAATCAAGACTGATGTAGTCTGATATGTCTCAATTAGCAGATTGTCAAGCATCTTGAAAAGCTCTTTTTTTCTTTGGTCTTTTGCCTTAAAGTCAAAGTCTGTCTTTCTGTCCATCTCCGAGGCGAGGCTTTCGCGAAGTTTGTCGTTTTCAAATAACACTTCGAAGAGCTTTTGTTCGTCAAGGTTTGTGTATCCCATGGACTTGAGCTTTTCCTTTATCAGATCATTTGTCATGTTTGCAAGCTCTTTTTCCTTGTCAATCGTGCTGTCAAGAAGTTCTGCCAGCTCTTTTTGAATTTTTTGCACTCGAATGTCTGGCTTGTAATAAAGTAATGCATGGTATTGTAACGATAAATGCCACAAAAGGACATACTTGTCAACCTGACATTCTAGCTTGACAAAAATCCTCCTAAGATCCTCTTCCGTGGTGGCAGTTACTCCATGAGTCTTCCATTCTGGTAAGGCGTTGATTATTTTGCTGTAAAAGTCATGAACGGCTTGAGGATCAAATGTGGTTTGTTCAATCACAGAGGTATCGCCGAGCATAACCTTTACAGGTACTTGTTTGGTGAGCGCCTCTATGTTTTTTTGAAAAAGCTTGCCAATTTTATCCGATTTTTCTGCCAAAACTATGAAAAACTCGTCAAGTGACTTGGTACCAAGGCGCATAATGATTCGCTATGTTTGAGCCTAAAAATTCTAATGTTTTGTACCTATGTTTTAAATATAAAAACAGCATAATTACTACTGCTTGTCTATCCATAAGATGCTCTGTGTGAACTGTAGTGTTGAACTAATCCAGTATTATGCTGCAACATATAAGGGAAAAAGGGCCAAGTGCCTAGTCTGCAACACCGACTTTCCACTAGATTAGCCAGGATGTTTTGTTAGATGAGCAGCACTGATAGCAAGCCAGAGCCAAAAAGCGAAAAAACCCTAATCCCGCATCCGGACAAAAAGTCAAAAAATGATTATGGCATAATCGATATGATGCTAAGCAAGCAGCCAGAGCGTGTGGTGGACTCTGAGACGCTTATCAAGGAGACACAAAGCCGGGTATGGCGCGCGCTAAAAAGCGGATATGAGTATTCTCCAGTAGAAGATGAATCAGACGCATTTTTGCGAAAACATGTCTTTTCTAGGATGAAAATGGTTGTGTTATACGTGGATCTTGTCGGGTCTACTAACATAACGCTTGAGCTTCCGGAGGACAAGGTGGCCATAATCATCACGTGTTTTGCCCAAGAGATGGCATCGACTATCCGACACCATGGCGGATTTGTGCTGAAATTCGTAGGTGATGCAGTGATAGGATACTTTGTAGCTGAAGACAGTCAGTTACAACCGGCAGATAACGCCATTCTGTGTGCAAAGTCAATGATTTCTGTAATCCAAAAAGGAATAAACCCCATTTTGAACCAGTATGATTATCCGGATCTTGCTATAAAAATTGGAATTGACTATGGTGAAAACATGATAGTCAGGTACGGTGCAGACGCAAGCAAATCACATGTTGACATTATAGGCCCTGTTATGAACATAGCATCAAAAATCCAAGGCATGGCAAAACCAAACCAAATTCTTGTGGGCGACGATGTCTACATCAGAGTACATCCATCAATCCAGTCATCGTTTGAAAAAATGATCTGGAAGAACGATGAGTGGAAATATCACCGAGATTCTGGCGAACTGTATCCAGTATACAAGTATGTTGATTAAACTGTAAACCTGTCAGGACATTCTACATGTTCGTAATGGTGATCTGTGAATTTTTCTCGAATCACATAGATGACGATTTTGTGTAGATCCCCTACATTGATGTCTTTTTTACACTTGATGCAATACTTCAAGTCGAATCCCATCTGATCTGGATGGCGATCTCTGATCGCTATAAGGATCAGCGATCAGCTCAATTTGATTAAAAATGACTTGGGTTTTACAAAGCAGTATATCTCACGCCTAATGCTAAAGCAAAAATACCCTACAAAATTACCAGTATTTGTGGACCCAACAGAAATGAGAGCATTCATGGAGATGCACGGATATCCATTGGGATTTAGCTTGAGCCCATTTACTTTTCCTAGGTATCCTCCGGCAATCAGCAACAGACTCGGAACGAATCCTGGAAAGATAAAGGGGCAAATGATACAAAGCGACATGATGTTTTCCGGCAAATTGCACGACTTTCATAAAATGTATCTAAAACATGCGTCAGGACTCCTTGATATGAGCTCAAACGCATTCTTGTCTGGGCATCCTATGAACATCATGGCAAAAAACGATCTCGCTACAAAAGAAGAAAACGATAGACTGCGAAAAGAGAACGCAGATCTTCGAAAAAGAATCGACCAGCTGAAAACCAAAAAATAAATCTGGACTTTCACAAAAATCACAAACGCTTTTAACTTTTGACAACAAATAATAACTGATGAGCAAGACCCCTGACCAAAAATGGAAAGAATCAATCCTCACATATAGAAAAAGATGCCAAAAAATACTTGAAATCTCAAAATCAATTCGGTATGTTGGTGTGATCAACGAATATGGAAGGACGTTAACAGGAGTGATTCAATCTGGAATCAAACCAATTCTGAGGCAGGAAGATGCGAAAAACGAATTTTTCATCATATCAAATCTGATAACGCTTCGCAATTCACAGTCAAAGGCACTTGGTGGATTTGATCACGCGATGTTAACACACCAAAATGCAACAATTATCTGCATACCTGCAAGCAAGGTAATCTACTACATCTCAATTAATCCTGGAGCCAAGTCAATTGACAACATAATTAAAAAGATAAAGAATATTCTCTAGGCCGGAGCGAATCCGTGGTATCCTTTTGATTGCTGTTGAGAATCCTCGAATTTAGGCTCAAACAGCGATACCATGTATCCGTCAGGATCTAAGATTATTGCATTCTTACCTGCGTCTCTGTCGACAATATCTCGGTGAATTTTGACACCTTTTGATTTTATCTCGTCTAGTGCAGATTTTACGTCACCAACTAAAAATCCAATTACGATCCCGCCTTCCATGTTGTTTGACGAATGATCTGCTGTGATTGAAGCTGGGTGCAAGCTCAGCAATGCCCCTGTCTGTCCCAAGTCAACCCAAGTCCTTCGTTGATTTTTAATGGGCAATCCCAATATGTTATGGTAAAACTCTGTTGACTTGTCAAGGTCTTTTACTGCTAGGATTACGTTGCCTACGCGCTTTATATTCACAAGTTGGTTATGTGGCACGCCGTTAAATGCTTTATTGTATTTCGATCATGGTTTCGGTTCGCTCAACGCCGGGTATCATCTGAATTTTTGTTGTAATATCTCTGATTTCCGACAGATCATTGACCTTGACAAATGCCACGGCATCAAACTGACCGCTCACGGGAAAGGAATTATACACAAATTCCAGCTTGCCAAGTTTCGCGGCCATCAATCGTTTTGGAGATTTTACGAGAATTACGGCCTTTACCATCCCATGTTTACCTCCACTTCGATCAGAGTTTCGGTGCTAACTATCTCCTTGATTTTCTTGAAATCTATTACAATGTTGTTTATTTCGTCAAATGTGCCTTGTAACAAGACACAGATGTCTGCCCTTCCGGTGACTGGCATTATTTCTTTAAGCAATTTTCGTTTTTTCTTTAGTGCCTCTAGTACTTTGTCTGTCTTTCCAGGCTTGATTGTGATAAGACACAGTGCTCGCATGTACTAGTATAGGATGTTTTTATGAATAAAGATATAGCTAATCGTCGACTTCTTGGGATCTTGCTTCCTCTAGGTACGCTTTTCTTGCCTCAAGCTCAGCTTCTTTATCTTCCTCGATTTTTTCGTCAATTATCACAAGGCCGTCGTCTGCTACGAAATCGCTTTTGTTTTTCTTACCTTTTGATTTTTTGACCTTTGTTGCTTTTCCAGCCTTCTCTTTTTTCTGCAGCGCTTTTGGCTTTTCTTTTTTGACCTTTGTTTCTTTTTTTGTCAAGGTGCTTTCTCATGAGAATAGTTTCATGTATTAAAACATTACTTACTTTTCCCATTTTTTTTTATGAATGAAAAAACCACTACTTAAGGTTAAGTTCATCAGCACAAATTCTTTGAAATCTCTTGAAAAAACACGAGATGTTTTGTGATATTGGCAAAAGACTCGAATATCATGCCAAGTTTTAGAGATAAAAAATGTGCCAAGGGTGGGACTTGAATCCACGACAGCTCGGTCTTCAGCCGAGTGCTCTCCCAGGCTGAGCTACCTTGGCTCGTTTTTTTCTAAAATGAGCAATTAAAGTGTCTTTTGGTGTGTCGCTAGTTTTGTTAGGAATATTTTTCATAGCGAAATACTTCACAATGGCTACGATCGCATCATGGCTTCCAGACAACATCTGGAACCTTTGATCTCTTGTTCACGATTCTTGCGAGTACAAAAAGCAGATCAGATAGTCTGTTTAGATATTTCTGGCAGCTTGGATTGAGTTTCTCTTGTATTCCGAGTGCAATGATTTGTGTTTCTGCGCGCCTTGCTATTGTTCTGGCCAAGTGTAAATGAGATGCAACTAGGTGCCCCCCCGGAAGTATAAAATTAATAAGCGGTGAAAGTTCGCTTTCAAACTTGTCAATTTCGTTTTCAAGTGATGTTATCATTGATTCTGTGACGCGGTTTTTCTTGTTGTCGAGGTTTGGATCGGATAGGTCAGATCCTGCAACGAACAGCTCGTTTTGAACTCGTATGAGCAAATCTCTAATATCGTCATCCAAATCGTATGAAAGAACTATCCCTAGGGACGAATTCGCCTCGTCTATAGCACCGTATGCCAAAATTCTCAAATCTGATTTTGAGATTCGCCTTCCGCCTTGGAGGCCGGTAGTCCCATCATCACCTGTTTTTGTATAGATTTTCAATCATCAGAATATGACATGACAGATTATTATTTTGATCGAACCACTATGCGACAGAAAAATCATTCGATTAATTTAATAGAACAGGTGATTCTAGCTGAATCATGGCAGAAAAGATCACTTGCCCCTATTGCCAATCTGAATTTAAGACCAAAGAAGATCTCTCAAAACATATAGACAGAGTTCACCACGGATCAGGTCTACTTGAAGGCGACTCTAGAAAGTTTTAGCTTAGTGGAGTTTTTTCAGACAGTTCTGAAACTAAAGACAATTCATCGCCAAGGTTGGAAAGACAAACTTGGTTTGAAAGACCCAGAATCAGTTGCTGATCATTGTTACTCCATGACTGTCATGGCTATGGTGTTGTCGGATTTGAAAAAGCTTGACACTGAAAAAATCATCAAAATGTCGTTGCTGCACGATTTGGCCGAGGCGGTGATAGGGGATATGGTGCCAGGACAAAAACTGAAATCGCAAAAAGAAAAACTTGAAAATAATGCGATGAAAAAGATCCTGAAAAATCTCGCAATGCCACAAAAGAAAGAATACTGGCAAGTTTGGCAGGAATACCAGAAAAACACTACAAGAGAAGCAAGACTGCTCCACCAAATAGACAAATTGGAGATGGCATTTCAAGCAAACGAATACAGGAATGTTGGTTTTACAAAAAAACAGACCACACCATTCTTAAAATCCGCAAAATCGCGGATAACTGACCTAACACTACAGAAAATACTCTCGAATTTTTGTAAAGCTTACAAATAACACCTGTGTACTGATATCGAATGCCAGAACAAGATAAAGATGAGCTAATTCGTGCACAAAATGAGCTTATTGGGATATTGTTTGAGATAATTAAGCGACTACAGGCAAATAATACGCTAGACGAGGAATATTTTGAAATTGTATCTAGGCAAAAAAACCACGACTCTGATAAAAAGCGTCTTGATGAAATTTTAGAAATACGTTATGAAAACAGTAAGGTGGTCTCAAAACTTCTAGAAAAGCTTCAGTACTAGTTACAACTGCATTCGTCATCGCCGGATATAATTTTAAGTTTTTTTGGACTTTGATCAAATCTGGACTGGATATAATGAGACATATTCGTTATTCTGATTATTGTTGGCTTGTGAGTCCAGCTGCTCTCGTTTTCAAACCACGCGCCAATTTCATCTACGTCATACCTGTGCCCGTCTGAGAGCATTTTGTTAAAAGCTTCCTTTATCATTTCTGTGTCTTTCTCCGAAAGATTTTTTCTGTCAGAAATTAAACTTGTTATCTCGTTTAAGCACATTATGATGTTATTTGAAAGGGGCAACAGATGCGATTTGACAAACACAATATAAAATATTATTGCTCATATTGCCGAAACCCAAGTGCCCTCTGGTACGTTTTAATAATTATCACGCGAAACTATCGCAATGCAGTACTTTCAGGCACTAAAGGTGGGCCAAAAACGCGTGCAGGCATCACGAGAATATCTTAACACGCTAACAAACAACAGGGCAATGCCAGCACTTGCACTGCGCGATACAAAATCTGATGTGTGGGAGCCAGTAGGTGAGGAAAATCTTTATGCAATAGTGGATGAGTCAAGTGGGTTTGTTCTTACTGACACAAGCGGGTATATTGTGGCATTATGCGACAAGAACGGGTTCTCAAAGACCATTGTCCAAGGGGTTACAAAAGAGCAACGTGATAAACTACTGATGGACTTTGAGCGAGACGGCATACCTCAATTCAGTGGCAAGGTCATTTTACCAGTCTAATCAAAGAAGAATCATAGATTTTAAATTGTGATACCAGGATAGAGTAAGAATGACCAAGTTTTCATCTGACGTCGAGGTAAAAGGACACCTAATTGACTCTATGATACTTACCAAAATCTTTGATGTCATCATGGACCTTGGGGGCGAGTTTGAGGTTCTTACAATGCGGGTTGGAAAAAAGAAAAAGGATCCAAGCTATGCAAAACTCCACATTCAGGGAAAAAACCCGGCACATCTTGACAAGATTCTAGAACATGTTTACCGAATAGGCGCAACCCCGACAATAGAAAAAGAAGTTGCGTTAAAGACAGCGCCAAAAGACATGGTGCTGCCAGACGATTTTTACAGTACCACTAACAACGCAACTCAGATTTTGCTGCGCGGAAAATGGATTACGGTTGAAAACATGATGATGGACAAATGCATCGTAGTAAATGCAGGAAAGGCAGGATGTGTCGCAATACGTGATGTTAAAAAAGGCGACTTGATAGTGGTTGGAGAAGACGGAGTAAAGGTCACACCTCCTGAAAGACCACGTGAAGGGTCTAACGTCTTTGAGTTCATGGGGAGCAGTAGCTCAAGTGAGAGGCCTACCCAGCATATTGCCAAAAAAGTAGCTGAAGACATTTACAAGACAAAAAAACAGAAAGGCAAGATAATAATCGTAGGAGGCCCTGCCATAGTACATACGGGGGCCGCAGATTCTGTTGCAGAATTGATAAGGCTTGGTTATATTGACGGTGTTTTAGCAGGAAACGCACTTGCAGTACATGATATAGAATATGCCACACTTGGTACCTCATTAGGAATGAACGTGCATGACGGCTCACTCGCTGTCAAAGGTCATCGAAACCACATGGATACAATCAATGCAGTCTTCAAGTCGGGCTCAATTGCAAACATGGTAAAGACAGGTAAGCTTCGACGCGGAATAATGTATGAATGTGTGAAAAGAAATGTGCCATTTGTCCTTGCAGGTTCGATTCGTGATGACGGCCCGCTACCTGATGTCATCACAGATACTGCTACTGCTCAAAGAAAATACAAGGAGATACTCAAGGGTGCAAAAATGATAATAATGGTATCAACAATGCTTCATTCCATTGCTACTGGGAACATGATTCCAGCAAACGTAAAGGTAGTTGTAGTTGACATCAATCAACCTACGGTAACAAAGCTGATGGATAGGGGTACATGGCAAGCACTTGGCATAGTTACTGATGTCGGAGCGTTTTTGCCGCTTGTTGCACATGAAATAAAGAAAATAAAGCGCTAAAACCAAATCTTGCATTTCGTGAAAAGTGATTTTTATGTCCAATCTAGTATTTCTTGTAGATTTTTCCCCTATGGTCAGTTTCTACGACAAAAATTATCATCATGGTATGACAACGCGATAGTTGTCATGCCAACCTCGATTTCCCTTAGCGGATTGTCCTTTAGTGAGTCTACAGAACTAAGATCAACCCAGTTTTTTTCCATTGTGAACTATTGACGTTGTAAAATAAAAAGGATTTACGTTACCATGCTACTTTTTTCTTGGTTTGTCTTTTCTCAATTTTATGACCCAGTCGTCCAACCGTTCCAAGATTTTTCCGAGGTCTCTTGCCTGTTTTGTGAGGCTGTATTCTACTCGTATTGGTACTTGGGCATAAACCTTTTTTGTAATCAGGCCTTGCTCTTCAAGCTCACGTAGCCTCTCAGATAGGACGGTGTTGCTTATCTGCGGTATGGATTTTTTGATTTCATTGAATCGTGTGGCTTCATTTTCCGTAAGTTTTTTCAAAATTAGCAAAGCCCATGCCCTTCCAAGAACGTTCCATATCTCATCAGCACGGCATTCGATTGGGCTGCGAGTTTTGTTCTCTGTTTCTGATTCTGTTTCCATACCTAGTAGCAAAATACTATCTAATTATAAAAAGAGGTTGTGAGGAAGGAATGGGTTTTTGAGACGGCATTTCCATCCTAAAAGTCAATTTTACCCATCTTTCCACTGTTGTAATCTAACACTGCTTGTCTGATCTCATCTTCGGTGTTCATGACAAATGGTCCATAGCGGGCAACTGGTTCGCCAAGTGGTGCCCCTGCAATCAAAAGCACATCCAAAGGTGATACCGCGCCGTCAGGCGCGCTGATGGTTACTGCGTCTCCATCTTGTCCAAAGAGTACCACCTGTTCTTTATGTGCTGGCTTTGATTCATTGCCAAACAAGCCTTCCCCATTTACAACATATACAAATGCGTTGTAGTTTTGTGGAATTGTCTGTACTATTTTGGCGCCCGACTGTAAAGTAAAGTGAAGGTACGTGATTGGAGTTCTTGTTTCAATGACTGCTTGCTTTCCCATTGATTCACCTGCAATTACCTTTACCTTGACGCTGTCATTTTGTGCTATTGGGATTTTACTTGCTGGTATATCCTGATAACGCGGTTTCATCATCTTGTCTTTTTTTGGTAGGTTTACCCACAGCTGAAAGCCGTGTAGCGTGCCGTCTTTTTGCGAAAACTCTTTTTCAGGCATCTCAGAGTGAATAACGCCAGATCCTGCAGTCATCCATTGCACGTCGCCAGGATTTAGCTTACCTGAATGTCCCTGGGAGTCTTTATGTTCAAAGACACCGTCAATCATGTATGTGACTGTTTCAAATCCTCTGTGAGGATGATCAGGTGCGCCTTTTGCCTCACCTGCTGATAAAGCAATTGGCCCCATTTCATCTAACAAAAGAAAAGGATCAAACTCTCTGAGACCGTGATTTGGGAATGCTCTGTGTACCACAAACCCCTCGCCTTCTAACGTGGTTTTTGCGGTGACTATTTGCGATACAGAACGATTCTTTGCACTAACTGATTCATTTTTTACTAGATTTTGATTGTTTAGTGTGTTTTGTTTCACGGTATGATATGCACGGTATGTTATTTAAATATGGTAGTAATTACTTACTTAGTAGGGTAAATTAACCATACCTAGTAAGTATGAAGTTACCTGACATTCCCTCAATACTAATGTGATCTATGATATGTCGATTTCAAGCCTTCTGGCACATGCGATGGCTGCCTTTCCATCGTCTTCAGAGATTCCGGCGTTTGCGAATTTGCCTGTCCAGCCTGTCTTGTAGCTGCGCGTGTTCTCCCAGTAATATTCTCGCAGTGTTTGCGCAATTTTATGCGTAATCTCGTGCCTGATTTCGCCTGGCCCGAGTGCTTCAAGATTCCTGAATTCTGGTATTTTTGACATTATGCGCACAATTTCAGCCTCATCCGCACCAATCTCTGAGTCATTCATGACGAGATTTTATCTTTGAATATCCTCAATGTTGTGGCAGGATCTGCATTTCCTTTTGTCTTTTGCATCACTTTTCCGACAAGATAGTTTATTGTTTGGGGGTTGTCTTTTGCCTGCTGCACGGCGCTCGTTTCTTCTTTAATCACTTCGTCGATAATTTTCCCAAGCTCTACTTCGTCAGATATTTTTCCAAGGCCTGTCTGCGAGACAATTTCTGAAACGGACTTGCCGGTCTTTACTATCTCTTGCAGCGCATTTTTTGCCGAAGTTCGTGTCACCTTTCCAGAATTGACAAGCTCGACTAGGTCAGCAAGATGTTTTGATGTGATCTTTGACTGTTCTCTTTTTTCGCGTGTATCGATCAAGCCCATCAAATCAGTTGTAATTATGTTGGCAATTTCTTTTGCGTTTGACTTGTTATGCGCCTGCTCAAACAGATCTGAATAATACTTGTCAGACGACAATACGTCTGCCACCTGGGTAGGTATGCCATAGTCTCTGACATATCGCTCTTTTTTTGAGCTGATGCCTTCTGGCATATTTCTCCTCCATTTCTCAACAGACTGCGAATCAAGAACGACCCAAGGAATGTCGCCTTCAAGTATGTATCTATAGTCTTCGTCTTCTTCTTTTGATCTTGAGGCAATGGTGATTTTTCGTTTGTCATCCCAGTGCCTTGTTTCCTGAGAAATTGCGATATCGCGTGATTTGAGGCTTTCTTGTCTTGTCAGCTCAAAGTGTATTGCCTTTTCTAGGTCGTAGAACGAGCCAATGTTTTTGATTTCAACTCTCGGGCCTCCATCAATTGATACGTTTGCGTCAGCGCGCATGGCGCCTTCAAGTGTCGGGTCTGAAACCCCAAGATTTTCAAGCAAATCCGACAGAATGCCCAAAAACAGCCTCACTTGCCGCGGGCTATCAAAGTCAGGCTCTGTTACTATTTCGACAAGTGGCGTGCCGGCGCGGTTATAATCGACAAGCGTAATCTGCGTACGCTCAGACACACCCTCATAGATTAGCCTTCCTGGGTCTTCTTCTAGCTGAATTCTTCGTATTCTGATGTCTTTGCCCTCTATTGAGATTTTGCCCTTTTCACCTATGCTTGTAGGTCCGTATAGGTTAAGCTGTGTGATTTGGAAGTTTTTTGGCAGGTCAGGATAAAAGTAGTTTTTCCTAAAAAATGCAATTTTTTTCGGAGTCTGGCAGTTTAGTGCCAATGCTATTGTTGTTGCCTTTTCAACTGCTTTTTGGTTGAGCCTTGGAAGTGTACCTGGCAGTCCTATACAAACAGGGCAGATGTTGATGTTTGTGGAAAATTCTCTATAGTCTGCCTTGCAGGAACAAAACAGCTTGCTTTCAAGCCTAGTCAGCTGACAGTGGATTTCAAGTCCTATCATAGTGGCACCCTTGGAATCTTTGTCATGCTTTGCAGCGAATATGCTGCTTGCAAAAGATGTTTTTCCTGTAATGTGTTTGCATGTATCTGTACTCCAATTGGCAAGCCATTATGGATTTCAAATGGAACGGAAATTGCCGGAATCCCAGTAAGGTTCGCAGTGACTGTATTGATGTCTGCAAGATACATTGCAAGAGGATCACGCATCTTCTCACCAAATTTAAATGGTAAAATCGGGACAGTGGGGGAAATAAGAAAATCAAATTTTGAGAATGCCTTTGAAATCTCTTTTTTCAGTTTGCTCTTGACCTTGAGGGCCTTAAGGAGATACTTTCCAGCAAACCCAGCAGATGGAACAAAGCCTCCCAGAATCATTCTTCTTGTTACCTCGCGGCCAAAGTTTTTTCTGGCTTTTGAGATGTATGACTTGAATTCGTATCCCTCGACATCCATATCGTATCCATATCTCAGATTATCGTATCTAGACAGATTGCTTCCAGCTTCTGCAGTGGTAAGCACATAATAGGTTGCGACCGTGAACTTGACTAGATCAAGTGAGATTTCTTCCACTTTTGCACCCAATCCCTCGAATACTGAAACTGACTTCCAGAATGCGTTTTCGACGTTTTTATCTAGGCCTTCGCCCTTACTCATCTCAGATATTATGCCTATTTTTTTGCCTTTGATTCCGGCATCAATCTCACTCAGATAGTCGGTGTTGTGATTCTCAACAGTCGTGTTATCGTTTACATCCTTTCCGGAGATGTGATTTAGGACCAAGGCCACGTCCTCTACTCGCCTACCAAGCGGCCCGATCTGCTCTATGCTATTTGCATATGATACAAGACCATATCTTGATACCAACCCATATGTTGGTTTGAGACCTACAACTGAGCAGAAACTAGCAGGATTTCTAACAGATCCGCCAGTATCAGAACCAAGCGATGCAACACACTCAAGCGCACTAACAGAAACTGCACTGCCGCCTGACGAGCCACCAGGAACATAATCTGGATTCCATGGGTTTCTGCTTGGCCCAAACGCAGAAAACTCGGTCGTAACGCCCATCGCAAACTCATCAAGGTTTGTCTTCCCAATCAGCACTGCGTCTTCTGACTTTAGATTCGATACTACGGTTGCGTCATACGGCGCAACAAAGTTTTGAAGCATTTTTGACGCGCATGTTGTTTTCCCGCCCTTTACGCAGATATTGTCCTTGATTGAAATTGGCATTCCGTAAAAGGCTCCGACTTTTTCTTTTGCTTTGATTTTTTTATCGACTAATCTTGCTTGTTCTAAAGCGTTATCGTTTACTAGCAGATACGCGTGTAGGCTTGAATCATGCTTTGATATTTGTTCTAGTGTCTTTGCCGTAAACTCCTCCGCTGTGATATTGCCATTTTTTACATTGTCAATGTATTCGATGGCAGAAACTGCTAAGCTCAACTTAGTTCATCTTTGGTGCTCGAATGTAGTCTTCCTTGTATGTTTTTAAGCTGGAAATCAATTTTGATTCGAATGGAACATGTTTGTCATCTCTGAGCTCATTTACGGAGATCTCATGCGTTGATATTTCCTCGGATTCAATGTCCACCTTGTCTAGGCTATCAAAATAATTCAAAACCTTTTGTATTTTTTCAAAATATTCATCTATATCATCTATGTCAATTCTCATCAGTTTTGCAACGTGCTCAATTTCTTCTTTAGTAACCACATGTATCACCTTAGGGTGTTAGCCTATCAACATCTCTTGGGTAAAATGTTGTATCTCTTATGTTTTCAGTGCCAGTGAGTGCCATGAGAAGCCTTTCAAGTCCTATCCCGCAACCTGCGTGTGGTGGAATGCCGTAATCAAATGCTCTCAAATGATACTCAAATGCGTCAATTTTTAGCCCCTTGTTCTTCATTCGCTCTTCTAGCTCTGAGCGTTTTTCTACCCTCGTGCTGCCAGAAGACAGCTCCAAGTCTCCAAACATGAGATCAAACGACTCCGAGACTTTCGGATCCTGCTTGCTTACTTTGACATAGAATGGTTTTGGGCCTGTTGGCCAATCACGAATAAAGTAAAAACCACTTAACCCAATCTTTTTGAGGTTTGATGGATATAGATCGTCGCCCCACTCGGTTTTTGCCCCAGCCTTTTGTATTCTTTCCACAAGATCTGAATAGGCATATTGTGGAATCGTGTCGGGCAGATCTGGAATGGCAAATTCTGAATCTTGGTTTTCTTTTGCGTAATCTCCAACAACCCTTATCGATGTCTTGATTATCTGCTCTATTCGCTTCATGATGTCATTATAGTCTACGTACGCCTCCTCCATGTCTATTGAGATTGCCTCTGAGAGGTGTCTGTTTGTCCTTGACGGCTCTGCTCTGAATATTGGCGCGATTTCGAACACTTTTTCAAAGCTCATCGTGAGCTGTTCTTTGTACAGCTGCGGAGATTGAGCCAAAAAGGCCTCCTTGTTGTAATAAAATATTGGAAAAAGCGCCGCGCCACCTTCTGTTGCAGTAGCAATCATCTTCGGTGTGTTTATTTCCAAAAACGAGTTTTCGTAGAAGTATTCTCGGATTGATTTTAGAACCCTGCTTCTGACTTTGAACACATGCTGTAGCGTCTTTCGTTTCAGATCAATCGGCCTGATTTCGAGCCGTGTATCTATGTTCTTGACTGTCTTTGCGTAGGGTTCAAACGGCGGGATTTTTTCCACCTCTGAGAAAACTCTTAATTCCTTTGGCAGAATCTCAATTCCCCTCGGCGCCTTTTCTGATGGCTTGATGGTTCCCACTATTCCAATTGAGGAATGGGCCTTTAGCTGTGATATTTTTTCTCGAACGTCGTCTGGACAGCTTCCGGCCTTTGCAACAACTTGGATTTCGCCTTCCTTGTCCTTTAGCATCATAAACGAAATGTTTCCATGGCCGCGCACGCTTAGAACCCAGCCCATTATGGTAACTTCGGATTCCGTCATCTGGGGGGACAGTTGGTTAGAATAATGAGTTCTGCGCCATTTTTCAAGATCCGTTCCTATCATGTGTGTTTTGGCTGACACCGATTATTTATTTTAATAAAAACATTGATTTACAGAACTACCACCAACTTTTCACGCCTGATTGCGCCATTGGCACAATTGAAGAATTAATTAGCTGAATGTGTTATGTCGTATCCATGAGTGATGGGATGGATCTAGTCGATTACATTCGAGAGGTAAGAATGATTCTTGCCGACAGCATTGACGTGCTTTTGAATTTAGAGCACGACTCATTTGATGACAAATGTGAAGAAATCGTGCCTATCAACTCCGCAGTTGAGCTTGTTGACATGAGTTACGATGTTGCAGAATCTCAAAAAATAAAAAGTGCAGAATCTGAGCTAATGAAACGGCAGTCATTCTAAAGCTCATTCATACAATGTCTCCATCTACATGTTGACAGATTTAGACAGATCCAGTTGTATTTGGCAGTGATTTTATTGCTTGTCTTGTGATTATAAGATCTTGGGAGAAAAAACTCCCAAGAGTCTTGGCTGGCACAGCAACCTTTCGGTTACCGGTATGGGGATTCCTAAATGAGACAGAGCACAAAATATTAAAATGATTGCGTAGAATTTGTCCAGTTTTCTGTTTTGAAACATTTGTCAAAGATTGATTAACCAGTTTGATGTTGTTGCGACATGGAGATTACACATGAAGAGATTTCTGCGATACGAAATTTCATAACTGCCTTGAACGCTGCCCTGGAAAGCAAGGTGGTAGTTGAGGGAAAACGTGATTCTGCTGCCCTCCAAAGCCTTGGATTCACGAAAAGCCCACTAGAATTTCACAGTTTTGGCGGGGTCACTAGATTTGCTGACTCTGCTTCAAGACACAAAAATCTGATAATTCTTTTAGATTTTGATAGGGAGGGTAGATACCTTACAAGGAGAATAATTAGTCAGCTTGAACGTAGAACTAGAATTGATCTTTCATACAAAAAACAGCTGGCCAAAATAACCAAGGGAAAGATAAGGTCAATCGAAGATCTGAGTCGATATGAATTGCTTGTCAACGACGTACCTTCTTTTTGAGGGTTTTTCTAGAATTTACATCCACTATATGGTCTTGCGACCCTACATAGTTATGAAAAAGATCGGCAAAATAACTTGCGCTGTCATGTTTGTGCATTTTAAAAATACCAATTTACTTTAAAATTGATGATGAGTCTTAATTATGCCAACATTCATGGTCAAGTGCCGTGTAGAAAATCAGAATCTGGAGCGGATCAAGGATATCACAGATAACCCTGAACAATCTGGTATATCTACAATTAGCATGTTCTACAATTTGGAGAAAAAAGAGATTCATTGTATTTTGAATGCAGCAGATGAAAACGAAATCATTAATCATTATACAAAAGTAAACATCATGTGCGAATCCATTACGCCAATTGAGATAATCCATACGAAAAATGGGCAGAACGAGGAAAAGTTCAAAATAATTGGTGAGTTATCCACCAGGCTGGCACATGACATCAGAAACCCACTCTCAATTATTAAAAACATTGTAGATATAATGGAGACCAAACAAAAACTTGACTTTGATGAAAGCGATATCTATTATAGAAGATTGCATAGGGCAATCGACAGAATATCGCGTCAGATAGAAGGTGTTCTGGATTTTGTCAGGCCAACTCAGACAAGTTTTGAAAAACACCTACTCAACGACATTCTTGCATCTGCAATTGACAAGATAGTCAAATCAGACACGATTAAAATCAAGATGCCGACGAACTCGGTATATGCTGTGTGTGATTTTACAAAGCTAGAAGTGGTGTTTACAAACCTGATAATGAATTCGATTCAAGCTATCAACGATTCCGGACAAATAGAAATCAAATTTGTTGAAAATAACGATACTGCTTTAATTCAAATCTCAGACACTGGATGCGGTATACCGCAAGACATCTTGCCTATGATATTTGAACCATTATTTACAACAAAGCAAACAGGCACAGGCCTTGGGCTGCCAAGCTGCAAGCAGATTATAGAACATCACTATGGTACAATCAAGGCATCAAGCGAGGTGGGAGTCGGTACAACGTTTATTGTGACTCTTCCAAAAAATTGCATTACTGTGCCATCTAGAATCGAAACTGAATTAGTACAATCTAGATAAAAAAAAAGAAATGGAAGCTACTTGCTTCCAATGATAAAGACTACGCCTGCAGATGTGTTTACATCTTGATCAGATGCGAACACTGGTGCTCTTGCAGATTCGGCCATTGCTCCGTCATATGCCATCTTGTAGTAAGGCATTGGTGGGGGCGGGTAGCCAAATTCTGAAAGGCTCACGTGCTTTATTCCAATTATTTGATAGTTAAGTGGATCTAAAGCTTTCTCTGCCTTTGATTTTGCGTTTTTTATTGCTTCAGCCAACAGATCATCGCTTACTTGCATTTGTTTTTGCGGAGATAGAGTAAAGTAAACAGAATCTACTCTGTTTGCCCCTGCTTGGACTGCGCTGTCAATTATGTCAGATGCTAGTCCGAGCTTCTTTGTTTCAACACGTATGATGTTTGAAACACTGTATCCAACAAGTTTCTGCTTGTAAATCCCGGTTTCTTTTTCCTGATATGATTCATACACAGGATAGATTGTGAGCTGAGCGGTGCTGATTTCGTCTTTGGTTATGCCTACTGACTTTATCGCATCTACAACAGCATTCATTTGTTGTGAGTTGGCATCAAATGCCTCCTTTGCTGTCTCCTTTTGTACTTCGACGCCAAACTGTACGTTTAGCAGGTCTGGGTCTACTGAAGTCGTTGCGCTTCCTGTTACAGAGAGTGTTTTCTCTCTTGACGGAAACGGTGTTGGCTCCTCTGTCTGGGCCTGTACGTCAACTCCTGAGGGAATTGCGCCAAGCGAGAACGCCAACGCAAGAACAATTCCTGTCGCTGCTGCGAATGTTAGTGTTTTGTTCATGGATATACCTTGTAC
>Ga0187894_10000170_pt1 | contig 85738 bp, 80 predicted proteins | sample GBC1701081metaG_FD_136650 | JGI IMG/M metagenome (GOLD analysis project Ga0187894, IMG submission 136650) | White microbial mat communities from a lava cave in the Kipuka Kanohina Cave System on the Island of Hawaii, USA - GBC170108-1 metaG ...
ATGGCGAGCTGACCGATGTAGCGCAGCGCCGCATCGCGCATGGCGCTCTCCTTCAGCAAGCCGCCGATGCCGGCAAAGCGGCGCAGGCAGGCCAGCGTCACGTTGTTGCGCACATCCATGCCGATGGCCAGGCCGAACTGCTTGCGGTCCTCGGACAGGTAGCCGATGCCGGCACGCACCGCGTCCTGCGGCCGGCGGATCGCGAGCTTGCGGCCGTTCAGGACGACCTCGCCACGCTCCACGGGATCGGCGCCGAAGATCGCCCGCGCCACCTCGGTGCGGCCGGCACCCATCAGGCCGGCAAAGCCCAGGATCTCGCCGCGCCGCAGCGTGAAGCTCACATCGCGGATGGCGGTGCCGCGATGAAGTCCGGACACCTGCAGGACGACATCGGCATCGGGCGCAGGTGCCGCGCTGGGCTGCTCGCGTGCCAGCGTGCGGCCGACCATCATGGCGATGATGGCGTCGATGGATGTAGTCGCCGCCGGCACGGTGTCGACCGTGGCACCATCGCGCATGACCGTCACGCGATCGGCGATGCGCTTCAGCTCGTCCATCTTGTGCGAAATATAGATGATGCCGACACCTTCGGCCTTGAGCCGGGCGATGATGGCAAACAGCTCGCTGACCTCGGTGGCGTTGAGCGCCGCTGTCGGCTCGTCCATGATCAGTACGCGCGAGCGATGCGACAGCGCCTTGGCGATCTCGACCATCTGCTGGCGCGCAATGGTCAGGCGCTCCACCGGCGTGCGCGGATCAAGCGCCAGGTGCAGGCTGGCGAAGATCTCCGCGGCCTGCGCGTTGAGCCTGTTCTCATCCAGCAGCAAACCCAGGCCCTTGCGCGGTTCGCGACCGATATAGATGTTCTGCGCCGCCGTCAGGTCGGGCATCAGGCTGAGTTCCTGATGGATCATGCCGATTCCCAGCGCCCGGGCGCGCGCCGGCGAGGTGATGTCGACCGGATGCCCCTGCACCAGGATGGTGCCGCCGTCGCGCGGATAGATGCCCGACAGGATCTTCATCAATGTCGATTTGCCGGCACCGTTCTCGCCCATCAGGGCGTGCACCTCGCCAGCCCGCAGGTCGAAGCGCGCCTTGTGCAGCGCCCGCACGCCGGGAAACGACTTGTCGATGTCGTTCATCTCGACCAGGACACTCACGACTTGCCACCCCTCGTCGAGATCATGGAAACGGCGGGCCTCGCCAACCAGACCACGATTTCGTCGAGGCTGCCAAGCAGCGCCAATTGCACTCGGCTGCACTGTCCTTCCGAGCGCGGTGAGGGATCGCCGGTGCACGGGTGCTGTGGGCGTCTTTCGTCAGAGAACCTTCGCGACGCTCGCGATGATGACGGGCAAAAGGCCTGGACAGTTTCGATACATTATAACATAATTGTCAGAGACGGAACGATCGAGATCAGGAGAAGCGCGTGCCCCATCGCCCGTGTGTTGTCCGGCGAGCGGTGCTGCTTGCCGGTGTGGCCCTGTTGGCATCGGTGCCGGCGATGGCGCAGCAGCGGCTGAAGGTTGTGGCGTCGTTCTCGATCGTCGGTGACATGGTGCGCGAGATCGGTGGCGATCGCGTCGAGGTCGCGACGATCGTGGGCGCCGACCAGGACGCGCACACCTACCAGCCAACACCGAGCGACGCCAAGGCCGTCGCCGCCGCCAAGGTACTGTTCGTCAACGGGCTGGGCTTCGAAGGCTGGATCGACCGGCTGGCGCGCGCGGCCCCCTTCAAAGGCACGCGCATCGTGCTCACGGACGGCATCACCAGCCCGCTGAGCCTGGACGCTGCCGCGGGCTCATCGCACGCCGGCCACAAGCATGCTCATAGCGCGTCCGATCCGCACACCTGGCAGGATATCGCCAACGGCCGCCTCTACGTACGCAACATCGTGAAGGGCCTGTCGGCAGCCGATCCGGCCAACGCCGACACCTACCGCCAGCGCGGCGCCGATTATGATCGCCGCCTTGCCGAGCTCGATGCCTGGGTCAAGGGCCAGATCGCGACGGTGCCCGCCGACAAGCGCAAGGTGATCACGGGCCACGATGCCTTCCGGTACTTCGCGCGGGCCTATGGCGTAGAGTTCCGTGCGCCGATCGGCATCAGCACCGATGAGGAGCCGTCGGCGCAGCAGGTCGCCGGCCTGATCAAGCAGATGAAGAGCGCCGGCATCAAGGCGGTCTTCATCGAGAACATGAGCAACCCCAAGCTGGTCGAGCAGATCGCGCGCGATGCGGGCGGCATCGTGGGTCCCGCCCTCTACGTCGATGCCCTGTCCAAGCCGGGCGGCCCGGCCGACACCTACGAAAAGATGTTCCGCCACAACGTCCCCGCCCTCGTCGCCGGCATGATGAAGAATTGAATCCCTTCCCCGCTTGCGGGGAAGGTGGCCGAAGGCCGGATGGGGACCCGACGTGGTCTCTGTAAAGCAAACCACGTCGTGGGGACGAAATCTCTCAAGCAGCCGACGGCGCCACCTCGCCCGCGAGCTCGGCGCGTTCGGCGACGGCCGCAGCCCGTGCGCGGCCCTCCTCGCGTCGCTGCTCGATGCGGCGCAGGACCTCGTACAGCACGGCACCGGCCAGCGTGACGGCGATGATCAGCACGGCGAGCGCGCTGATGGCGGGCGTCGTGCCCTGCCGCACGCGACCGGCCAGCACGGTGGTCAGCGTCTTGTCCGCCAGGATCGCAAACGTCGTCGTGTTGTAGTTCTCGAACGAGGACAGGAAGGCGATCACGGCGGCCGAGAAGATGGCGGGCTTGAGGAACGGCAGCAGGATGTGGAAGAAGACCTGGGTGTGGGTGGCGCCGAGGTCCAGCGCCGCTTCGCGCTGCGACTGATCGAAGCGCTGCAGGCGCGACAGGAAGATAAGCATGCAGTAGGCCGAGATGAAGGTCGACTGCCCCAGCGTGGCGAGAAACAGGCCGTTGTAGACGCTTTCGGAGCCGATGCTGTCGGCGACATCGCGCCAGAAGATCACGGTCGAGATGCCGATGATGACACCCGGCGTCAGAACCGGCGAGACGACGACGAGATAGTAGAGCGAGCGGGCCCGGACATAGATCTGAGTCATCACCAGGGCGCCGGCGAGGCCCAGCGGCACCGACAGCAGCACGACAAAGATGCCGATCAACACGCTGTTCCGGATGCCTTCAACGACATTGCGGTCCTCCAGCAGGATCGTGAACCAGTCGAGCGTAAAGCCCTCGAACGGCAGCACCTGCGGATACTGCGAGGTGTTGACGGCGGTGACCGCCATCACCAGCAGCGGGCCGAACAGGAAGCCGAAGAACAGGACGAAATAGAAGCCCATCATCAACCGCTGCACGGTGCGGGCGCTCATCGCGTGATCTCCGACAGGCTGACCCGGAAGACGCGCATCACGATCATCACGAAGAGAATGCAGGTCAGCAGCAGCACGATGGCGTAGGCCGAGCCCTGGTTCCAGTTGAAGGCCTGGTAGAAGCGGTCGTAGACGATCGGCGTGAACCACAGCGTCTTGGGACCACCCAGCACCAGCGGCGCCGCCAGCGCCCCGGCACACAGCATGAAGACCAGCGTGCAGCCCGAGGCGATTCCCGGCTTGGCGTAAGGCATGACCACGTTCAGGTGGATATGCCACCACGGCGCGCCGAGGTCGCGCGCCGCCTCGATCTGATTGTGGTCGAGGCTCTCCAGCGCATTGTAGAGCGGGAACATCATCACCAGCAGATAGGCATAGGTCAGGCCGGAATAGAGCGCGACGTCCTGGCCGATGAAGTCGATCGGGCTGCCAATGACACCCGCCTTCACCAGGATCACGTTCAGCACGCCCGACGTACCGAACAGGATGTTGAAGGCAAAGGCGCGCAGCAGCTCGTTGACCCAGTAGGGAATGATCAGCAGCAGCATCAGCTTGCGCACCTGCGAGCCGGAGCCGACCTGCGCCATGAAGTAGGCCAGCGGATAGCAGATCAGGAAGTTCAGCGCGGTGATGCCCATGCTGACGATGATGGTCAGCCAGAACGCCGTGATGTGCGTCACGTTCCAGTTGGCCGTCGAACGCGTCGAGCCGAAGAGGAAATACTGGTAGTTCTCCAGGGTGTAGACGTCGCGCGGGCCGCCGCGCTGCGATGACGGCAGCTTCGGGTGGAAGGAAAAGTCCACCATGTAGAGCTGCGGCAGCACGACCATGACCAGGGCCCAGAAGCTCACGGCCGCTACGAGAAAGACCGCCACGGGCCAGCCGTTGTCGGCGACGAAGGATGGCGTCTGGGGATCGTTGCTGCGCCGGCGCTCCCAGCGCGCGAGCAACCAGAAGGCCAGGATGACGGCGACCGGGAAGCCGAGGATCAGGACGCCGCGCAGACCGGTCATGTCGTGTGCTCAGTCATGCCCGCCCACCGGCAGCACGAGACCATCGTGCGCCGCGTAGTCCAGTGCCAGCTTCTGACCGGGACTCATGGCGCCGGCGTCATCGCGCCGCGACAGCGTGACGACGATCGGTTCACCCTGGTCCGAGCGGGCAAAAAGATGGGTGGCATTGCCTTCGAAGGCCGAACTCGCGAGTTCACACGAGATCGGCGCCGACGTGCCGTCGCTCACCACCCGCAGCGCCTCGGGACGCACGAAGACCAGCGCGCGGTCGCCGACCGCGAGGCCATTGCGCCGGCGACCGGCCAGCCGGCCAACGCTGGTCTCGACCACGGCGTGCCCCTCGCGGGTCTCGACGACCGTGCCCTCGAAGCGATTGTTCTCGCCGACGAACGAGGCGACGAACGCGGTCGCCGGATCGTCGTAGACGGCGCGGCCGGGGCCGACCTGCTCGATGACACCGCGGTTCATCACCGCGATGCGGTCCGACATGGTCAGCGCTTCGCCCTGGTCGTGCGTGATGTAGATGAAGGTGATGCCGACCCGCTTCTGGATAGCGCGCAGCTCGGCGCGCATGTGCTGGCGCAACCGCAGATCCAGCGCCGACAGCGGCTCGTCGAGCAGCAGGACCTGCGGCTCCACCGCCAGCGCCCGGGCGATCGCCACGCGTTGCTTCTGGCCGCCAGAGAGTTCGCTGACCAGCTTGTCGCCCTGGTCGGGCAGAGCGACCAGCTGCAGCAGCGCGTCGACACGGCGCCGGCGCTCGGCACGCGGCACGCGCCGCACCCGCAGGCCGTAGCCGATATTGTCGGCCACGGTCATCAGCGGAAACAGCGCCAGGTTCTGGAAGATCAGCGCCGTCGGCCGCCTGTTGGCGCCGAGGCCGGCCATGTCCTGGCCGCCGATCCGCACGCGGCCCTGCGAGGGCTGCAGGAAGCCCGAGATGGTACGCAGCAGCGTGGTCTTGCCGCATCCGGACGGGCCCAGGATGGAAAAGAACTCGCCGCCCGCGATCTTCAGTGATGCGCGATCAACGGCCAGGAACGAGCCGAACCGAACCGACACATCATCAAGCTCGACATCTGCGCTCATGCGCGCTCGCCGGGTTCACGCCGCCTTGAATTTCTCCGCGTACTGGGTGCGCAATTCGGCGAACCATGACGGCTCGATCGGGCGCCACCACATGCCGTCGAGCGCTTCGCCCTTGAGGTAGGCCTCGTCAAAGATGGTGCGCGCCTTGTCGGAGAGCAGCTTTTCGGCGCCCTTGGCGACCGGATTGTAGCCCGAGTTCTCCGCCACCTTGGCAGACCCCTCGGGCGAGTGCAGGTATTTCAGGAAGGCGTAGGCCTGGTCGATGTTCTTGGCCGCCTTGCTCATCGCCCAGCCGTCGACCCAGCCGATAGCGCCCTCCTTCGGGGCCATGTAGCTGATCGGCTGACCGGCCTTCTTGAGATTGATGGGCGGCCCGTCCCAGGTCTGGCCGATGACACAGCCGTTGGACATGAAGGCAGACTTGGTGTTGTCGGCCGAATCCCAGAACTGCTTGATCCACGGCTTGCGGGCGATGGCCTCCTTCAACAGCACATCGTAGATCTTTTTCATCGAGTCTTCGTCTTTGTAGGCATCGAGCATGCGGTTCGACTTCAGCTTGCCCTCGCCATCGAGCCATAAGCCGATCCCCAGCAGCAGCGAGTGCGGCCGACCCACCACCTTGCCCTTGTACTCGTCGTTCCACAGCGTGCCGTAGGACAGCGCCTTGGGCTCGATTTTGGTCAGATCGTTGCGCCAGGAGATGGCCTCGGTGCCCCAGCAATGCGGCACGTGGAAGAGCCGGCCCTTCCATGTCCAGCTGGTCTTCGACGCCGCCAGCATCGAGGGCACGATGGCGTCGAGCGCCAACTTCTTCTCGTCGAAGGGCTGCAGGACGTCGATCTCCTCGAACTGTGGCGCCCGGTCGTGCGTCGGCTGACAGAGGTCGAAGCCCTGGCCCCGGGTCGCCTGCAGCTTGTTGATCTGCTCCTCGTTCTGCGAGAACGATGTGCTCTTGATCTTGATCCCTGTTGCCTTCTCGAAATCAGGGATCACGGGATTGGGTAGTTCGTCGTCCCAATGCAGGAGGTTGAGCTCGCCCGACGATGACAGGGCATCGCGCACAATCCACGGGCCGGTTGCCGCGACAGCACCCGCCGCGGCAGCAAACTTCAGGATGCGGCGGCGGCTCTGGCCACGCGCCACTGGAACGCTTTTGGTCGAAGACATGGTGCCTCTCCCCATTTGGTTTCGCAGCGATGACATCCGACCACAATGCGCCTGGCGCCGTCGTTGCCAACGCTTTTGCCACTGTCGTCCGGCCGATGGCTTGCAATTCACAGGCCATGGCGTACGAACGAACGGTAGTCTGCCTACGGTAGGCCGGCAATAGCGCGGCCGGTAACCTGGTTCGTCTCGCACGCCCTGGTCACCAGCGCCCGACGTCGAAAATTTGCTCATTCGTGAAGCGACCGCCGGCCTGAGACCGGATGTGATCAATAGAGGGCTAGCATGCTGTCACCACACGAGCGCCAGTTCCTGGAAACGCGACGGGTCGCCCGCCTGGCGACGGCGGATCAGCAGGGCGCGCCGCATGTCGTGCCGGTCTGTTTCGCGCTGGCCGAGAACACGCTCTACATCACCATCGACCAGAAGCCCAAGCGCGACGCCGGCCGGCCGCTGAAACGGCTGCGCAACATCGTCGATAACCCCGCCGTCGCCGTCGTCGTCGACCACTACGACGAGGACTGGACGCAACTGGGCTGGGTCATGCTGCGGGGCCGCGCCGAGATCCTGGCCGATGGCGCCGAGCACAACCAGGCGCAAACGTTGCTGCGCACCCGCTACCCCCAGCTCCAGGCGATGCAGATCGGGTCGCTGCCGGTGATCGCCGTCCGCCTCGAGCGCGTTACGCGATGGGGCAATCTGGCGGGGTGAGCGTCATGACCTGGCCCGGTTCATCGGCCAGGCCGTAGATCGCCTGCGTATCGCTGAAGCCGGGCAGCATGAAATCACCGAGGCCTGCCAGCTCGGCCGGGCACGCGTGCGCGAAGCGGCTCGACGCCAGGACGGTACGGCCCAGGCTGGCGGCCAGCCGCTCGATGCGCGCCGCCATGTTCACCGCCGGCCCGATGCAGGTGAAGTCGAGCCGGTCGCCACCGCCGATATTGCCGTAGAGCACTTCGCCCAGATGCAGCGCCAGGCCGAAGCGCGGGCCGTTGGTGGTGGCGCTCCACGACGGCGCATCGAGCGCGGCGATGTTCTGCCGCGCCAGGCGCGCCGCCTCCAGCGCCTGACGGCAGACGCCGTCGGTGTCGCGGCCGGCGATGGGGAAGATCGCCAGCAATCCATCGCCGATGAACTTCAGCACCTCGCCGCCATGCTCGGCGATGGCCGGTACCTGGCAGTCGAAATAGCTGTTCAGCAGCTCGATCGTGGTCTCGGGCGGCAGCCGGTCAGCCATGACGGTAAAGCCGCGCATGTCCGACAGCCAGATCGCCGCCGCGATCGTCTCCGAATCGCCGCGCCTGACATGGCCGGAGAGAATGCGCTCGCCGCTCTGGTGACCGACATAGGTGTCGAGCAGGTTGCCGGCCATGCGCCGCAGCGCCCGCACCTCGGCGACCCGCGCCAGCGGCGACGTCACGCTGTCGATGGCCGCGATGTGTGCGTCGCTGAAACCGCCGGGCGCGCGTGTGGTCCAGGTCGCCGCGTGCACCGCACCGTCGGTAAAGATCAGCGGCTTGGCGACATAGTCGGTGACGCCCTCCTCGCGCAGCTCGGCCAGCGTATTGAGGTCGATCGGACAGGCCGGATCGGACAGCCGCCGGCGCAGGCCCTTACCGCTGAGACAGACCCGGGCGACCGGGCTGTCGCGGTAGGTCGGCGTCGCCAGCAGGTCGTGCGGCGCCTCCGAGACGCTGACACCGACATCCCGCACCCACAGGAAGCGGCGCCCCATGATCTGCGGATGCAGGGTGCGCACGAAGGCAGCAGCCCGCCACAACGGGACGCCAGCATCGATCATCCGCTCGCACAGCTCTTGCAGGACCTGCTGCGGCGCCGCTGCCGTGCGCGCGCCGTCGGTCAACCAGTCGACAATCGCCTTGATCCGGCCGTCATCCATGGCGACCATTCTACCCTTGCCGCCACCGCGAGTGAAAGCGGCGCGCGACTGCCGCCTTTGGCACAAGGCGATATCGTTTTTGATAAGGATTCCGGTTTTGACCGATCGGTTCGTATTGCTCTCCGGATGTTCGGGGGGTGGCAAATCGACCTTGCTGGCCGAGCTTCGTCGCCGCGGCCACCACACCGTCGACGAACCGGGGCGCCGCATTGTGATCGAGGAGCAGGCCACCGGCGGCAAGGCCCTGCCCTGGGTCGATCCGGCGGCTTTCGCGCGGCGCGCCATCGAGATGGCGTTGGCCGATAGAGCCTCCGCCCGGACCCTGGCGGGCTGGGTGTTCTTCGATCGCGGGCTGATCGACGCCGCATCGGCCCTCGAGGTCGTCACGGGAGAACCCGCACTGGCGGCTCTCGGGGCGGCCCATCGCTATCACCGACGCGTTTTCATGGCGCCACCATGGCCTGAGATCTACGGGAACGACGCTGAGCGCCGGCATGGTTTCGAAGCGGGTCTCGCCGAATATCAGCGGCTGGAGAACGCTTTTCCCGCGTTGGGATACGCGGTGATCACGCTGCCCAAGGCCTCGGTATCCGTCCGCGCCGATTTTGTCCTGACAACGCTTTCAACAGATCCCGCATAGAGCTCATGGCTGGTGCGGCGATCACAGTGCCGCGACGGCGGGCTCGACAAAATGTGAGCGGAGATGAACGCGCGATCGGACAACCGGACTCGACAGACTGCTGGTGAAACCGCTTGATAGGCGTGTCGATCGTCACCGCGGAGTCCTCGATGTTTCGTTTGCGGCTTGCCGCCGTCGCCTGTCTGCTGGTCCTCACGGCGGCAACCTCGTCGTTCGCCCAGACGCCGGCCCGGGCCGTTGCCATTTTTGCCGGCGGCTGCTTCTGGTGCATGGAGCCGCCATTCGACAAGCTCGACGGCGTCACGGCAACGATCTCGGGATACACCGGCGGCGTCAAACCCAACCCCACTTACGAGCAGGTTTCGGCCGGCACCACCGGCCACCTCGAAGTGGTGCGTGTCGAGTACGATCCGGCGCGCGTCACCTACGAGCGGCTGCTGGAGGTGTTCTGGCGCAACATCGACCCGCTCGATGCCCACGGCCAGTTCTGCGACAAGGGTGAGCAGTATCTGTCGGCCATCTTCGTCGCCGATGACCAGCAACGCACCGCTGCTGAAGCGGCCAAAGCCACACTGGAGCGCAGCGGCAAGCTGCCCGGCCCGATCGTCACCCGCATCCTGCCGGCGACGCCGTTCTATCCGGCCGAGGAGTATCACCAGGACTACTACCGCAAGAACCCGCTGAAATACTCCTATTACCGCTGGGGCTGCGGTCGCGACGCCCGCCTGGAACGCCTCTGGGGACCGGCGCCGAAAGACTAGCCGCGGAGCTTCTCGGCGATCTTGACCAGGTCGGCCAGCGACCTGGCGTGCATCTTGCGCATCACCTGGCTGCGGCGGACCTTCACGGTGATCTCGCTGACACCGAGATCGGCCGCGATCTGCTTGTTCAGCAGGCCGCTGACCACGCGCGCCAGGACGGCGCGCTCGCCCTCGGTCAGGCTGGCATGGCGCCCCCGGAGGTCGGCCGCCGCCGCGGCCTCGTGGCGGCGTATACGATCTTTCGCGATTCCCTGCTGGATGGCGTCCAGCAAGTCCTGGTCGCGAAACGGCTTGGTCAGGAACTCGATGGCGCCGGCCTTCATCGCCCGCACCGACATCGGAATGTCGCCGTGGCCGGTGATGAAGATCACCGGCAGGTGGATGTCGGCGTCCACCATCGTGCGCTGGAAGTCGAGTCCGCTCTGGCCGGGCATCCGAATATCGAGCACCAGGCAGCCCGGCGCATCGATGCGCTCGCTGCGCAGGAACGCCTGCGTTGAGGCGAACAGCTGCGCCTGCAGGCCGACTGAACCCAGGAGGTCCGCCAACGCGGCACGTACCGATGGGTCGTCATCGATGACGATGACAACAGGCGGATCATCGTCGCCTGTGGTGGTCGTGCCGCTCATGACACCTCCGCGCGGCTGGTCGGCAAGGTGAACGCGACTGTGACCCCACCACCGGCCTGCGCTGTCGCCCACACCCGCCCGCCATGATCCTCGACGATCGACCGGCTGATGGCGAGCCCCATGCCCATGCCGTCCTTCTTGGTCGTGTAGAAGGCATCGAAAAGACGGTCGAGTGCCGCCGGATCGAGGCCGACCCCGCTGTCGCGCACGCTGACCTGCACCGCCTTGGACCCGTCCATTGCCGAGGTGATCACCAGTTCGCGCGGCTGGTCGCCGGGCACCGACATCGCCTCGATCGCGTTCATCACCAGGTTCAGGACCACCTGCTGGACCTGGATGCGATCCATCAGGACGGGTGGCAGATCGTCGGCGAACGCCGTGCGCAGGACGATGTCGTGGCTGGCGATCTCGCTGTGGGTCAACGCGAGGATCTCCTGGACCGTCTCGTTGAGGTTCAGCCATTCCTTGCGCGGCGCCGACGGCCGGGCCAGACGCCTGATGCGATCGATGATGTCGCTGGCGCGATGCGCATCGGCGACAATGCGGTCGGCAGCCTGACGCGCTTTCTCGACCTGCGGTGGCTCCTGCGCCAGCCAGCGCAGGCAGGCATTGCCGCTGGTGGCCATCGCGGCGAGCGGCTGGTTCACTTCGTGCGCGATCGAGGCCGCGAGCTCACCCAGCGTGGTGACGCGCGCCATGTGCGCCAGCTGGGTGCGCGCCGCGTGCATGGCGACCTCGGCCGAGGCGATTCTCAGCGCCAGGTAGGCGGTCACCGCGATGGCCGACAGGCTGATCAAGCCGTTGATCAGGCCCGGCTGCGGCGCCCCCGATGGCGTCAGCACGTAGCTGAGGATCGTGAGCACCATGCACGCAGCCGACACCAGGATGACGCCGCGCCGCTGGAAGGCGCCGACGGCGACCAGCACGACCGCGACATAGAAGACGGCGACGGCGACCTCCAGCTCCGTGACAGTATCCGCGACGAAGATCGCCAGCATGAGGACGACGATCGCAACGGTCAGGACGGCGGATGAAGCCCTGGGCAAAGGATGCAACCGGCGTTTCATCGATATCCTGCCCTTTCGCCCTACGCCGTCGTCACGAATCGCCATCGTGCCGAAGTGACCAGAGGCTCCAAACTAAGGCGGCCGACGATTTGTTCCAACAACCGATCCTGCTTGTCATCGGCGCTCATGGTCGCGTTCACCGCGACCCGGTTGCTGTCCTCGATGTTGGTGCTCTCCAGCTCCTGGATATGCAGCACCGTGCCCAGTTCGCGCAGCAGCAGCGCCCGCACATGCGCCTCGGCCTCGCCATGGCAGACGACCGTGATGACATAGAGGCTGCGCAGCTCGCTGGAGGCGAGCGGCTGGCGCTCGATCAGGCTCACCAGGGGACGCAGCAGCAGGTTCACGCCGATGATGAAAGCGGCTGCCACCGCGGCGTGCGGGTAGAAGCCAGCGCCGCACAGCGTGCCGACGGCGGCGGAGCACCACAAGGTGGCGGCGGTATTGAGGCCGCGGACATTCAGCCCCTCCTTGAAGATGATGCCGGCACCCAGGAAGCCGATACCGGAGACGATCTGGGCGGCAACCCGGGTCGGGCTGGCCTCGCCGGGAAAGAGGCCGGCAAAGAGCACGAAGCTCGCCGCCCCGATGGCCACCAGCGTGTTGGTGCGCAAGCCGGCCAGGCACTGCCGCCACTGGCGCTCGAAGCCGATCAGACCACCCAACAGCAGCGCCGCCCCCAGGCTCAGGCTTGTGTGGATCAGGCTGTCAATCGTCACGAGTCTCTCTTCCACGCTGTCAGGTCAGATCGCTAAAAACGAACGGTGACGCCCAGTGTCAGCGACCAGGGCGTCACGCCGTCAGTGCGCCAGCCGCTCAGCAGATCGACATCGAGCCATCGGCCGCCAGGCGTCCAACGCACGCCGACCTGGGCGCCAGGCTGACCGTGATCGAGACCAAAGACTTCGCCCATCAACGTGAGGTCAGGCACGATCATGGCCTCGACCTGGGCGCCGACGAACGCCTCGTTTCGCCGAATGCCGGAGCGGCTGTAGAGCCAGCCGGCGTTGAGGTTGACGCGCAGGTTCTCGTGCAGCGTGATCGTGACCGGCACGATCAGGCTGGCGGTCTCCAGGCGGCCCGAACGGGTGCTCCAGGTGCCGGCGCCGGCCAGGCCGACGTCGAAGCCCCGCTCCACCGGCCATAGGTTGAGCTTGAGCGTCGGGCCGGCCATGGTGTCATAGGCATGCGCGTCGCGGTCCCAGATGCGCTGGATGCCGGCACCGAATTCCAGGCGCGGCAGGGCTTCGAACGTGCAGGGCCGGCGACAGGTTGAACAACCCCTGCCGGGGCCCGTTGCGCGCCAACCAGGTCTCGACGTGGCAGACGCCGGGCGTTTCAATACCAGCATCATCCACGACGTGGGCGCCGCCGGCTGCCTGCACGTGCGGCCGCCAGAGCATCACGATGATCGGTACGAGAGCAGCGACGCGATGGCCCCGGCGAACGAAAGACATGGCGCGATCAGGCGGGATTGTCGAGGCTGAAGAGGTCGGCGGCCTCGTCGAACGCGTAGAGCTCGCCGTAACGGCCCCACTGTGTCACCGCTTTCAGGGTCTGGGCGGCGTAATCGGCCGACATGAAGTCCTCGAGCTCGTCGCGGAAGCGACGCGCCGGTGCGATGTGCGACGCACGGTCATCCAGCACGCGGCGGATATGGGCCGCGAGCGGCACGTGGTTCAGCAGGTGCTGCGCGAAGAGCTGCTTGCGCGCATCCACGTCGGCGGCAGCATAGCGATGCGCTGCCGGCAGCAGCCGCAGATCGCCGCCGGCCAGCTCGGCGAAGCGCAGGAGTTGCAGCACTTCGGCGATGGGAAACAGATCGTCCGCTTCGAAGTGCAGGTCCTTGGCCAGATGCGGCAGGTCGGCCTGGCCGTTGTGTGGCGCACCAGCGACGGCCTCCATAAGGCCTGCCATTGCGTTGGTCGACACCCGCGGCAGCGCCATGGCGATGCCGGTGCCGGGGAACAGCCCCTCGCGCGCCTCGGGCACCGCCTTCTCGGTCATGCGCACATAGATGTCCTCGACCAGGGCGCGGAAGGCCGGGTCCTGCCGGTCGCGTGGCTGCGGCAGGTCGACCTTGATCTCCGCCCCCACGCGTCCGGGGTTCGACGAAAACAGCAGGATGCGATCGCACATCAGCACCGCCTCCTCGATGTTATGCGTCACCATCAGGATCGACTTGATCGGCATCCGCCCTTCCGACCACAGGTCGAGCAGGTCGGTGCGCAGGGTCTCCGCCGTCAGCACGTCGAGCGCCGAGAACGGCTCGTCCATCAGCAGGATGTCCGGGTCGACCACCAGCGCGCGGGCAAGACCGACGCGTTGGCGCATGCCGCCCGACAGCTCCTTGGGATAGGCGCTTTCAAAACCGTCGAGCCCGATCAGATCGATGGCCGCCAGCGCCCGCTGGCGACGCACCTCGGGACGAACGCGCTTGGCTTCGAGCCCGACCTCGACGTTCTGCAGCACGGTGAGCCAGGGAAAGAGCGCGAAGCTCTGGAACACCATGCTGACCGTGGCCCGCTTGCCGCCGTCTTCGAGCGGCGGGAACGTCACGCGACCCTCGGTCGGTGCGATGAGGCCGGCGATCGAGCGCAGCAGGGTCGATTTGCCGGAGCCGGAGCGGCCCAGCAGGCCCACGATCTCGTTGTCGTTCAACGTCAGGTCGACATCGTCGAGCACCAGCAGGCCAGGTGCGCCGGGCTTGCCGTAGACATGGCGCACGTCGCGAACCTCGACGAGGTGGTGGTGCTGAAGCGGCATCATGGCGAAACTCCCATCAGTCCAGGCGAAGGCGGCGCTCGGCGAAGCGGTAAAGCGGCCGCCACAGCGCGCGGTTGAAGGCGATGACGAAAACCGACATCACGGCGATGCCCAACGCCACGCGCGGGTAGTCGCCGGCTTGCGTGGCGTTGGCGATGAAGGAGCCCAGCCCGGCGGCTTCCAGGTGGCGATCGCCCCACGACACGGCCTCGGCCACGATGCTGGCGTTCCACGAGCCGCCCGAGGCGGTCAGCGCGCCGGTGACGTAGTACGGAAAGATCCCCGGCAGCGCGAGCTGACGCCACCACTGCCAGCCGCGCACGCCGAAGATGCGGGCGGCGTCTTTCATGTCGGTCGGCAATGCACTGGCGCCGGCGATGACGTTGAACAGGATGTACCACTGCGTGCCCAGCACCATCAGCGGCGACAGCCAGATGTCGGGATCGAGATGCAGGCCGGCGATGGCGATCACCGCAAACGGAAACAGCACGTTGGCAGGAAAAGCGGCGAGGAACTGCGCGATCGGCTGCAGGCGTTGCGTCCACGTCGGCCGCAAGCCGATCCACACACCGATCGGCACCCACACGAGGCTGGCCACCGCGATCAGCAGCGCCACACGTGCCATGGTGGCGAACCCCAGGCCGAACGTCACCAGCACGTCGTGCCAATGCAGGCTCGTGGCGATGAAGTCGCCGACCAGCCAAACCGCGCCGCCCCAGGCGGCAATGACCAGACCGATCCACGCACCGTCGAGCAGGCGCACGACCCGCGGGCTCAAACGCACCTGTGGTGCACGGCGCCGCCGCGGCCAATCGAGCGCGGTGACGGCCTGCCCTAGCGCGGCGAGCGCCATGGCCAGCCGCCGCATCAGCCGCGTGCGGCGCGCCAGGTCAAACAACCATGACCGCGGGCGCGCCTGCGAGGCGGTCTGCTCGACACGGAACTTGTCGGCCCAGGCCACGACCGGACGGAAGACGAGCTGATCGTAGAGCACGATCACCACCGCCATCGCCGCCACCGCCCACGCCACCGCGGCGAAATCCTGCGCCGCGATGGCGGTCGCCAGCCACGAGCCGATGCCCGGCAGGTTCACTGTCGTATCGCCAACCGTGATCGCTTCCGAGGCGACGACAAAGAACCAGCCGCCCGACATCGACATCATGGTGTTCCACACCAGGCCCGGCATCGCGAACGGCAGCTCCAGGCGGATGAAGCGCCGCCACGGCGAGAAACCGAACTGCCGGCTGACCTCATCGAGGTCGGCGGGCACGGTACGCAGCGACTGGTAGAAGCTGAACGCCATGTTCCAGGCCTGGCTGGTGAAGATGGCGAAGATCGACGCGCATTCGACGCCGAGCTGGCGGCCCGGGAACAGGCCCATGAAGAACGTGACCGTGAACGTGAGGAAGCCCAGCACCGGCACCGACTGCAGGATGTCGAGCGCCGGGATGATCACCAGCTCGGCCTTGCGGCTCTTGGCCGCCAAGGTCGCGATGGTGAACGTGAACAGCAGCGACGCCGCGAGCGCGGCGAACATGCGCAGCGTCGTGCGCAGCGCATAGTTGGGCAGCCGTGCCGGATCGAGCACGATGGGCGCCGCATCGAGCTGCGCCAGCGGCTGGCTCATCTGTGTTGCGCCATGCACGATCAGGACGGCCACGGCCGCCAGCAGCAGCAGCGCGACCAGATCGGCGCGGTTGGGCACGATACCGGGTCGCACGAAGCGCACCGTGGGACGGGCGTCCTGGGAGTCGCCGGAGAGGAATGCCATCGCTCACCTCAGGCTTGCCGCGACGGCTGCCACGCGCGAGCCCGTGAAGCTCGGCGCGACAACCGTGAGGCAGCGTCGGATGCTGGAGACCGTCCGATGGGCCCGGTGAGACCATTGGGCGGTGCGACTCCGATCTAAGGCGCTGCGCCGAGGAGCGCCATCGCGCATGAGGACGGCGGCGATATACCAAGGTATACGAGGTCAGTTCTCCCGCACCGCGGACCCACCGGAGTCTTCATGGCCGTCTTCATCGCGCTGCTGCGCGCCATCAATCTCACCGGCACGGGCATGGTGCCGATGAAGGACCTCAAGGCGGCTTGCGAGGCAGCCGGGCTGAAGCAGGTGTCGACCTACATCGCCAGCGGCAACATCGTCTTCAACAGCGGCAAGTCGGCGCCGGCGGTGAAGAGCGTGATCGCGGGCATCCTGCGCGAACGCTTCGGCCTGACCAAGAATCACACGATGATCCGCACGCCTGACGATCTGGCCAAGGTCATCGCGCGCAACCCGTTCACCGATGCCGCGACCGACCACCCCAACTGGCTGCTGGTGAACTTCCTCGATGCCCGTCCGCCAGCCACAACCGCCAAGGTGCTCGGCGGCTATGCCGGGCCCGAGCGGCTGCACCTGGACGGCGCGCACCTCTATATCGACTACACTGGGGGCGTCGGCCGCTCGAAAGTGACACCGGCGTTCCTGGAAAAGACGCTGCAGGTCCCCTCCACCGGCCGCAACTGGAACACCACTGCCAAGCTGCTCGCCATGGCGCGCGCGATCGAGCCGTAGAGCGCTTCATGGTGAGCCTGTCGAACCATGCAGCTCGCCGCGCCGCGCGCGGTGTGAGAGCCTTCATGGTTCGACAAGCTCACCATGAAGGCTTTGCGAGAGCGCAGGCCGGCGCTACCCGCCGCTGCCGTACGGGCGCGTGATGACTTCGAGCAGGTTGCCGTCGGGATCTTCGAAATAGACGCCGCGGCCGCCGTCATTGTGATTGATCTGGCCGGCGCGATTCTGACCGGGGTCGGCCCAATGCTGCAGGCCACGCGCGCGGATACGGCCGAAGATTTGATCGAACTCCTCTTCGCTGATCAGGAAGGCGTAATGCTGCGACCTGATCTCGCGGTCGGTCTCGTGGTAGTCGAGCGACACGCCGTTCGCCAGTTCAACCACCAGGAACGGCCCGAACCGTGTCGGTGCCGGCTGACCGAGGATATCGGCCAGGAATGCCGCCGATGTCTGCTTGTCACGACACCAGACGATGGTGTGGTTCAGTTGCACGGTCACGACAGTTCCCTCCTGCCCATCATCGGGCTCTTGGTCACGTCTCTCCAATATAGAAGTTCAAGTGAACTTGAGATCAAGAGGGCGACTGTGGTTAATTCGCGCCATGAACGATCTGATCGCCATTGGCGAAACCGCGCGGCGCAGCGGCGTGGCGCCCTCGGCCCTGCGCTTCTACGAGGAACGCGGCCTGATCACATCCTTGCGCGCCGGCTCCGGCCATCGGCGCTACCACGCGCCGTTCTGCGGCGGCTGGCCTTCATCGTGTTCGCCCAGCGCTTGGGGCTGACGCTCGAGGAGATCGGCGCCGAGCTTGCCAAGCTACCGTCAGACCGCGTCCCTACCGGCCGTGACTGGTCGCGGCTCTCCGGCCAATGGACCAGCCGCATCGATCGGCGCATCGCCGAGCTGCAACGCCTGAAGGTCGGCCTGACGGGCTGCATCGGTTGCGGCTGCCTGTCGCTCGAGCGCTGCCAGTTGGTCAATCCCGGCGACCGTGCGGCACGCATCGGCCCCGGCCCGCGCCTGTGGGTCGGCGGGCGGTGAATGAGGCCGACAACCTTTGGGCGCATAAGTGCAAGTTGACGCGTTGGCCGTGACGTCACGAGCAGCCTATAGTCGGTGCCCGGGCGGGGCCGGGTCTGTCGCTCACGCCTTACAATGCCGAACGCAATGACATCGAGGGAGGCAAAGCATGCGCGTGACGCGTCGTCATCTTGCCGTGGCCGGAGCGTTCCTGCTCACGACGTCGAGCCTGTTGTCGAGTCGCCGGTCGGTCGCCGAATCCGCCGATGAGACGGCGGTCAATCAGGCCATCGAAGCCCTGCGACAGGCGATGCTTGCGGCAGACAAGGCCAAGCTCGAAGCCCTGGTCGCCGATCAGCTCAGCTACGGGCATTCCGGTGGTGTGATCGAGACCAAGGCACAGTTCGTCGACGTCATTGCCAGCAAGAAGACCACCTACAAGTCGATCACCTTGTCTGACGCCACCGTCACGGTTGCCGGCAGCAATGCGATCGCGCGCCATGTGTTCGCTGCCGAAACCGAAGCCAATGGCAAGCCGGGTACGGCCAAGGTTGGCGTTCTGCAGGTCTGGCAGAAGCAGGGCACGACTTGGAAACTCCTGGCGCGGCAGGCCTTCAGGACGTGACGCACCGTCGCTTACGGTGCGGCCGCTAGCGCTTGATCGACGAGGCGCCGACCGGTACGACCCTCTCGGCGGAGCGCGGCGTGCTTCCCGACCACAGGTCGTTGGCGATCGAGCCGATCAGACCGAGTGCTGCCACGGCAAAGATGGCGGCGATGATCCAGCACTGGTATCGGGTCGACATGTCCAGAATCCCCCTGGCCTTGTTATTTTCCTGTGAACCCGAATCGTACGCCTCCGTTCCCCCGCTTGTGAAATATTTTTTTGATCACTGGCGGGCGGCTGCCTGGCGCTGGCGGGCGATCATGTGCAGGCTGTTGAGCGCCACGGTCGCGGCCAGCAGCGCCGACATGCCGCCGACGTCATGCGGCGGGCTCACGGTGTTGATGCTGACGCCCACGAGGTTGAGGCTGCCACAGGCGGCCAGCGCCGCCAGCCCCTCGCGGGCAGAGGCACCGCCCCAGGTCGGCGTGCACACGCCGGGCGCCACCGAGGGGTCGAAGAAGTCCATGTCATAGCAGAGATAGACCGGCCGATCGCCAATTTTGGCGCTGATGCCGGCGAAGACCGCAGCGATGCCGGTGGTCAGCAGCTGGTCCATGGGAATGACGGTGTAGCCCAGCTTCACGCCATGATCGTGGACGCCCGGCACCATGGTCGACCCGCGCATGCCGACCTGGAACGAACGCTGCGGATCGACAAGCCCCTCCTCCACCGCGCGCGCGAAGGGCGTCGCCGTGTTGTAGCCCGGCACCGGATAGGCGTCGGTATGCGCATCGATGTGCACGGTCACCAGCTCGGGATAGATGCGATGGAGTGCGCGCATCTCGGGCAAGGCGATCGCCCCGTCACCACCCAGGGTCACGGGCACCGCCCGCTTTGAGGCGATGGCTTCGACGGCGCGTTCGATCACCGGGTAGGACGCTTCGACGTCGCTCGGCACCACCGGCGCATCGCCGACATCGATGACACCCAGCGCCGCGAGCGGGTTGATGCCGGTATTCCAGTCATAGGCCCGCAGCAGGTGTGACTGTTCGCGGATCGCGGCGGGGCCCAGCCGCGATCCCACGCGCTGCGGGTGGGTGCCGCAGTCAAAGGGAATACCGAGGACGGCGGCCTTGGCATCACCGATCTCGGTGCGGTGCGGCACGCCCATGAACGTAGGAACAAACGAAAACGGCGACATGTGCACAATCCAGGTCAAGTGCGGACCGCCATCACCGCGAGCGTGTGGCATTCCTTCCGACAACGATCATAGCAGTGCAATAGCCACACCGGCGAGGCCAAGCGGCTTCGCGCAGCATCGTCATCGCGCCGCAACGCCCACATGCTCTGCTTCGCGCTCGCTTTGCAACGGAGGGCGTCTATGACCTATGGTGGACCGCGCTGGATGGCCTGTACGGCTGCCCTGATCATGACCCTGTCGCTCCTGTCGCCCGCCCATGCCGACGACCCGGTCGGCAAAGCGCTCAGCGCCAAGGCCGGCGTGCCCTGGCCGGCCGCCATCGCGCACCGCGGCGCCTCCCACGATGCACCCGAGGAAACCGCGCCGGCCTACCTGCTGGCGCGCGATCTGGGGGCCGACTATCTCGAGCTCGACCTGCAGCGCACCAAGGACGGCGTGCTGATCGCCTTCCACGACGACAAGCTCAAGCGCACGACCAACGTCGCCAAGGTCTTTCCCGATCGCGCCGACCAGCCGATCAGCGCCTTCACCTTGGCGGAGCTCAAGCAGCTGGACGCCGGGTCATGGTTCAACGCCGCGTTCCCAGACCGCGCGCGGCCCGCCTTCGCCGGCCTGAAGATCCTGACGCTCGACGAGGTGATCGACATCGCCGAGGGCGGCACCAACAAGCCAGGCCTCTACATCGAGACCAAGGTGCCGACACAGTTTCCCGGCATCGAGAAGGACCTGAAGGCCAAGCTCGAACAGCGCGGCTGGCTGGCGGCGCGATCGGCGCCATCAGGCTTCGATGCGACAAAAACGGTCGGCATCGCCTACACACAAGGCCGCGTGCTGCTGCAGACCTTCGAGAAGAGCAGCCTCGAACTGCTGCAGAAGGAAATGCCGACAACGCCCAAGATCCTGCTGTTGTGGCTGGGCGAGGACGGCATCACGCCCAAGGACACCACCGCCAAGGCGCCGGCCAGCGGCCCCGAGCTCGCCGCCTACTACGCGCGCCAGGAGGTGAAATCGCGTGAGGAATTCGCCGACTGGGTGCGGTTCGCCCAGCAGCATGGCGCCATCGGCACCGGCCCCTCGGCCGCGCTCACCAGCGGTGGCGACCAGAGCTACGCCGACCTCGTGCAGCCCTGGATGAACGAACTCACGCACGGCGCCGGCCTGGTCATCCATGTCTACACCGTCGACGAGCCGATCGACTTCAAGGCGGTCATGGCGCGCGGCGTCGATGGCATCTTCACCAACCGCATCGCCGAACTGCTCGCCTTCCAGGGCCGCGCGCCGGCCCAATCCAAAGCCGACATCCTCGCGCGGCACAAATACTGAGCCGCGCGCAAGCAAGGCCGCGCCGGATGTTTAACCAGTGCGCTCAAACGCGTTTGGCAAAGAATTCGGCTTGACGCTCATAGTCGCCGGACGAGGTGGCGCGCTCGCCAATCCAGCGAAACGAGGTTGGCGTAATCTCGGCGAAGCGCCAGCGGATCGTTTCGCCGGCATCATTCCTGCCCTCCTGCACGATATCGGGCCCAACGGCGCGACCAGTCTGCCGCGCGAAATACGGGATCACGGGATCACTCCACGGAATGTGCCAGGCATCGAGGCCCGGATCGTACACGCGCAACGTCGTGCAGTAGAACGCATCCGCGAAAATCCAGACGTCCTGAATGGCCCGGCCTTGAAGTGCCCATGCGAAGGGGATCTCGCCGTCGCCCTTGTAGGTCGTGCCGCCCAGATCCAGCCGGCCATCTATGGTCCAGTCTCCGACAAACTGGCCGTAGAGCGACATCTTGGTACCCAGGGCGGCAGCAGGACCGTCGCTTTGGAGGGCGTTGGCGAAAGACGCGAATCGCGCAGGCATGTCCGCCTCCGTTCAATTGGTTCCTCGGTTCGTGCTTGCCATTCGTGCTAGCCCTGCGAGCAAACGGCCTCGACATTGTTGCCGTCTGGGTCGACGACAAAGGCAGCGTAGTAGTGCGGACTGTAGTCCGCGCGGACGCCGGGCTGGCCATTGTGGTGCCCGCCCGCAGCCAGCGCCGCGGCATGAAACTGGTCAACGATGGCACGGCTCGTCGCTTTGAACGCCAGGTGCATCTTCGTTGGGCTCTTGGCCGGATAGAGGTAGATGTCCGGACTATCATTCTTCCCAAGGGCGCCACCGTCGTTATTGCTAGCGGACACCGCGTAGCCGATCGGCGCGAGCGCCTTGGCGTAGAAATCCAGGCTCTTCCTGAGGTTGGTCACGTGTATGCCGATATGATCGATCATCGCTCTGCTCCTCCTCGAGGAAGAGAAGATGCGTGAACCGGTGCCGCAGAACTTGGAGAAAGTTGCTACTTCCGGCGAGCTGGTACGAAGTCAGCTCATCAATCCTGTTCGTAGATCAGCCACGCCCGATCGAAGCGGCGATCACGGATGTCCTGCGCGCGCATGAGCACATAGAAAGCACCCGGCAGGTCGAGCCCGACCGCCGGGTCGCGGCCGATCTGCAGCACCAGCTTCCAATCCTTCGCGTCGACCAGCAGGCGCTTGGCGGTGTCGCTTCGATAGGCCTCCGGCCGGCCAGCATCGATGCCGTTCGATGCCAGCTGGCTGGTCGACTGCATGCCATTCTGGATGGCGCGCGGCCAGCCGCCCAGCTGATGGTTGCGGTTGCTGTCGTCCGTCGGCCATCCCAACGAATAGAGCCAGTCTCTGTACGCCGACGCTGATGCCTCGTCGATTTGCAACGTGTCCCACGACGCGTCGCCAGTCGGGATCGTCGTGACCACGGAACGCGGCGACACGGCGGCCGGCTTGAAGATCGTCCACGGCGACACCATCGCCACGTCGGCCAGCTTCGCCGGCAATCGAGCGCGCGCCAGCGACGATGCCGGCGCCTGATCCCAGATCAGCCGAACGCCGACCCTCGACCGTGGCTCGAACGTCGCCGGGTCCTGCCAGTAGTCGTGAAACAGCAACAAGCGGCCGTGATCGGGCAGGCTCTTGTCAAAACCAGGCGCTTTGGACAGCGCAGCCAGATCGAACTGGCCGATGAAACTCAGGGGGACTTCTGACGCAACCGCCTCGGCCATCGCAAGACGTTCCTTGCTGTGCTTGGCCGCGTCTTCCGGCGATGTCGGCGCGGTCAGCGCGTCAAAGTCGATGTCCTTGTCGACCCCGGCCTTCTCCATGAGTTCGCGCGTCGCCTTGGCCGCTTCCTCGCGTTGCCGGCGCCGCTCCTCGACATGCTTCCGCCCTTCGTCGGGCGGCAGCCACGGCGGGACCACGCCGGCATCCGCCAGCGCGTCGGCTGCTTCCTTGCGGTAGGCTTCGGCCAGCGCCGCGGCGCCGTCATAGGGCGGTCGGGTCGGCCATGCGACGTCCTTCGGCAGATCCGGCAGGCCACCGATCTTGCTGGCGCCGACGGGAATGGACGCCTCGTCGCTTACCGTCGTCTCCAGGACCAGCGCCGGCAACGACCTGTCGGCAATCCGCCGGACAACGCTCCGCGACATGTTTGCTTCATGCAATCGCGCGATGAGTTCGCCCTTGCTCCTCGGCAACGGACGCGTGGTCTCTTGCGGCGAGTCGCTCTGCTGGGCGCGGCCGGGCGCGCCGATGCCGAAAAGCACACACCCGGCAACGGCAAGCGACACAACGTTCCTGAACAGCTTCCACATCCCGTTCAACCTTATGCCGCGGCGGGCCGCACAGTCCAGCCGCCGGCGCGGTTGGCTCAACTCAGCCGTCCGGGGAAGTGGCAAGCGACGCGCTGGCCTGGGGAGGCTTCCAGCAGTGGCGGCTCCTCCAGGGCACAACGCTCTTCGGCAATCGGGCAGCGCGTGCGGAACCGGCAGCCGCTGGGCGGGTTCAGAGCGCTCGGTGGCTCGCCCTTCATCGGCACGTGCCGACGCGTGCGCTCCACGCGTGGATCGGGCACCGGCGCGGCGGAGATCAGGGTGCGCGTATAGGGGTGCAGCGGATGCGAGAACAATGCCGCGGCCGGGCCGACCTCCATGATCTTGCCGAGATACAGCACCGCGATGCGGTCGCAGACATGGCGCACCACCGCAAGATCGTGCGCGATGAACAGATAGGTCAGCCCCAGCCGTTCCTGCAGGTCGACCATCAGGTTGATGATCTGTGCCTGGATGTTGACGTCGAGCGCCGAGATCGGTTCATCGGCAACGACAAAATCCGGGCCGACCGCCAAGGCGCGGGCGATCGAGATGCGCTGCCGCTGGCCACCGGAGAATTCATGCGGAAAACGTCGCACCGACTGGCGCGGCAGGCCGACGAGATCGAGCAGCTCGTCCACCCGTGTGCGAGCCGCTGCCGCATCGCCGGCGATGCCGTGCAGGATCAGCGGACCGGCGAGGATCTCGCCGATCGTCATGCGCGGATTGAGTGACGCGTACGGGTCCTGGAAGATCATCTGCAGGCGTCGCCGCAGCGGGCGGATCGTCGACTGGCTGGCATGGGTGATGTCAGTGCCGGCGAAGACAATCTTGCCATCCGTCGGTTCGTGCAGCCGCGTGACCAGCCGCGCCAGCGTCGACTTGCCGCAACCTGATTCGCCCACCAATCCGACGGTTTCACCGGCCATGACCTGCAGGTCGACGCCATCGACGGCGCGCAACACGCGCTGGCGCGCGAAGAAGGTCTCCTTCGCCAGCGGGAAATGCTTCTGCAGGCCCGAGACCTCGAGAATCGGCACCGCCGGTGGCGGAGCGACGGGCGCGGCAACCCCTGCTCGGGCGCGTTCGGGGGCGTGCAGCGCGCCGCCCTCCTGCGTCACCCAGCACCGCGCGGCACGCCCGGCTGCCACCGGCAGCAGTTCAGGATGCTCCGCGCATTTGTCGATGGCGAACGGGCAGCGCGCACGAAAGCGGCAGCCGGATGGCCAGGCGCGCGGGTCCGGTGGCTGGCCCTCGATGGTGATCAGCCGGCGATTCTCGGCCTGCGCATCGATCCGCGGCGCGGCGTGCAGCAGCGCCCAGGTGTACGGATGGCGCGGGTCGGTCAGCAGATCCTCAGGCGCACCTTCCTCGACCACCTCGCCGGCGTACATCACCAGCACGCGCGAGCAGATATTGGCGATCACGCCGAGGTCGTGGCTGATCAGGATGACGGCGGTGCCAAGGTCGCGGTTCAGCCCGCGCAGCAGGTCCAGGATCTGCGCCTGGATCGTCACGTCGAGCGCCGTGGTCGGTTCGTCCGCGATGAGCAGGGAAGGTTCGTTGGAGAAGCCCATGGCCAGCATCACGCGCTGGCGCATGCCGCCAGAGAACTGATGCGGGAACGAATTCACCGTGCGGTCGGCCGAGGCCACGCCCATGCGCCGCAGCAGATCAATCGCGCGGCTGCGCGCCGCCGCCGCGGTAAAGCGGCCGTGCGCCGTCATCGCCTCGATGAGCTGTCGCGCAATGCGCAGGACCGGGTTCAGAGACGTCATGGGGTCCTGGAACACCATGGCGATCTCGCGACCGCGCACCGCGCGAATGCCTTCGTCGTCCAGGTGCGCGAGGTCGCGGCCCTTGAACAGGATCGAGCCGCCGACGATCCGTGCCGGCTCGTCGAGCAAGCGCATGATCGACTTGGCACAGACGCTCTTGCCGGAGCCGGATTCCCCCACCACGCCCAGCGTCTCGCCGCTATGCACGTCGAAGCTGACGCCGTCCACCGCGCGGACGGGACCGGAGTCTGTCAGGAACCAGGTGCGCAGATCGCGGACCTGGAGCAACGGCTCAGCGGCGGTTGGCATGCGGATCGAGCCAATCGCGAAAGCCGTCGCCCATGAAGTTGAAGCCCATCACCACCGTCAGGATGGCCAGCCCCGGAAAGGTGGCCACCCACCATTGCTGCACCAGCTCACGCCCTTCGGCGACCATCGAGCCCCATTCCGGCGTCGGCGGCACCGTGCCCAGGCCAAGAAAGGACAGCCCGGCAAACACCAGGATGGCGTTGCCGAGGTCGAGCGTGATCAGCACGATCAGAGGCCCGACCGCGTTGGGGATGATCTGGCGCAGCAGGATGTGGGCCGGGCCGAAACCAATGGACTGCGCCGCCTCCACGTATTCCATGGATCGCTGCGAGATCACCAGGCTGCGGGAAAGCCGGGCGAATTTCGGCCACCACACCACCAGCATCGCGATGACGGTGTTCACCGTGCCGATTCCGAGCGCGGCAGCGATCGCCATCGCCAGGATGATCGGCGGAAAGCAGAACACCAGGTCGGTCAGCCGCATCAGGCTCTCTTCCGCCCAGCCGCGTGCGTAAGCTGCGGCGGCCCCGAGCAGCGTGCCGAACAGCCCGCCCACCAGCACCACCACCATGCCGACGGCGAGCGATACGCGAGCGCCATAGATGACACGCGTCGCCACGTCACGCCCCAGCGCGTCCGTGCCAAGCCAGTTGCTGGCTGACGGCGGTCGCAGGCGCATTGCCACGTCGACGAAGTTCGGATCATGCCGGGTGACCCATGGTGCGAAGATCGCTGCGAGCGCCCAGGCCAGGATGATCGCCGCGCCGAACGACGCCAGTCCGTAGCGGCGCAGCCACCGGATGCGTGGCGAGGCGATCGCCGGCAGCGCGATGTCGCTCATTTCTTCACCACGCGCGGATCGAGCAGGGCGTACGACATGTCGACCAGGAAGTTCACCAGAACGAAGATCGCCGCGACGATGGCGGTGATGGCCATGATGGCCGGGAAGTCGACCGTCACCGCGCTGCGGAACGTGTAGCGGCCCAGGCCGGGCCAGGAGAACACGGTCTCGGTCATCACCGCGCCGGCCAGCAGGTTGGCATAGGCGAGACCGCCGAGCGTCACCACCGGCAGCATCGCGTTGGGCAAGGCATGGCCCAGCACGATCAGCCGCCCCCGCAGACCCTTGGCCTTGGCCACCCGCACATAGTCCTGCGATAGCGCCTCCAGCATGGCGGCGCGCGTGGTGCGGGTGATCAGGCCCAGCGTGGCTGCCGCGAGCACGATCGACGGCAGCACCAGATGCGCCGCGGCGTCATGGAATGTCTCCCAATCGCCCTGCAGCGCGGTGTCGATCAGCAGCAATCCGGTGATGCGGTCAGGCGGAAACGAGACCGGATCGAGCCGACCCGGACCAGGCGCCCAGTTCAGCCAGCCGTAGAATACCGCGAGCGCAATGAAGGCCAGCCAGAAGGTCGGTGCCGAGACGCCGACAAGCGAGACCGCGCGGGCGATATGATCGATGATGGTGTCTCGCCGCACGGCCGCCAGAACGCCGAGCGGCAGGCCCACCAGGATGGAAAGGGCGAAGGCGACCGTCGCGAGTTCAAGGGTAGCGGGGCCGTAGTCGATGATGTCCTGCAGCACCGGCCGACGCGAGGAGATGGACACACCGAGATCACCATGCGCCAGCCGTTCGAGGAACAGCCAGTATTGATGCCACAGCGGCAGGTCGAGGCCCCACCGGGCGCGAAACTCCGCCACTTGCGCCGGGTCGGAGGCGGCCATGTCGCCAAGTGCCGTCAGCACCGGATCGCCTGGCACCGTGTTGGCGATCAGGAAGATGACGAGGGTGGCAAGCAGCACCATGGCCACCGAGACCACCAGGCGCGAGACGACATAACGGATCATGCGGCATCTCCCCCGCTCGACCACGCAGTGGGGGACGGTTGGGGCGCGGCGATTGGGAAGCGGCACCGCCTCCTTCCCGGCCCTCCTCCGCGTAGCGGGAGAGGAAGCACATTGTGTGGCATCAAGCGGGCTTGGCTCCGCCCAGTTCGGCCATCCAGCCTGCCGCCGTCAGGTTCAGGCCAGACACGCTCTTGCGTACCGCCACCTGGTACACCGGCTGGATCAGCACGAAGTGATGGGCCGCATCGACCATCGCCTGCTGGTATTGCTTGTATAGTGCCGCGCCCTTCGCCAGATCGCGTTCCGCACCCGCGTCGGCCACCAGCTTGCGGACTTCCTCGGGCACCTTCCAGTGCACGCGGCCTGCCACGCGGTTGATCGTGGCGCTGCTCCACAGCCAGTTCTCCGGCGCGGGCGGGTTCCAGAACGTCAGCGCCGCCTCGAGCTTGCCGCCAAGGTACATGGTCCGCATGTTGACCTGGTCCATCGGCGTCAGCTCGGCTCGGATGCCGACGCGTGCCAGGTCGGACTGCAGCTTCTGCGCCAGGTTGTGGTAGCCGACGCCGGCGATCGCGGCATTGCCATAGGCAAGCTGGAACTTGAATCCCTCCGGCAGACCGGCCTGCGCCAGCAATTGCTTCGACTTTGCGAGGTCTTCGCGGAAGCCGATCTCCTTGGTCAGCGCCTCGGTTGAACCATTGACGCCGACGGGCAGGAAGCTCACGGGGCGCACGGCGTTACCGCCGATGAGATTCTTGATGATGCCGTCGTAGTCGATGGCGTATCCGATGGCCTGCCGCGCCAGCTTGTTCTGCAGTGCGGGGTTCGTCGGCGCCTCGACCACCGCCATATAGATGAAGTCGAGGCTGGTCATCCCAGCGACGGTAATGTTGGGATCGCCCTTCAACGTGGCAATCTGTTCTGGAATCAGATTGAACGCCACATCCACGTCGCCGCGCTGGATGGCAAGGAGCTGCGCCGCACTCTCGCTCATGTGGCGGATCAGGACGCGGTCGTAACCAGGCGTTCCCTTCCAATAATTCGGGTTCTTCACCATCTGGATCTGCTGGTTGCGCTGCCAGCCGGTCAGACGGTACGGACCCGTGCCGGCGGAATTCTCATTCAGCCAGTCGGTGGCCTTGTCCTTCTCCTTGGCGTCCGGCGCATCGGTGCCGCCATGGGCGATCACCACCTCCTTCTCCAGCACGCCGAAGGCCGGGGTGGCGATGATGGTCATCAACGGCAGCGACGGGTCCTTCAGCACGATGTCCACTGTGTGAGGGTCGACGACCTTCACCGCCTCGATGTGCGAGATGTACTGCCAGGGCTGGTCCTTGATGTTAAGCTGCCGGGCGAAGGAGAAGCGGACATCCTCGGCGGTCATCGGCTTGCCGGTGGCGAACTTCACGTCGGTGCGCAGCTTCAGCCGCACCGTCTTCCCGTCAGGCTGGTAGGCCCACTCGGTGGCCAGCGCTGGCTTCAGGTTGACCGAATCACCCGGGTCGAAGGTGACCATCCCATCATAGGCGGCATGGGTCGGCAGCGGGTTGGAGTATTGGTAGACGCGCACCGGGTCGAGGCCGGTGGCATCGCTGATATCCAGCGCGATGACCAGGGTCCCGCGCCGCTGGGCACTTTGCGCTGCCGCCGGGCGGGCGCTCTGCAGCACGGCCGCCAGCAGGCCGCCGGCGCCCAGGACCATGAATCCGCGGCGGTCAACGGTAGGTTCTGCCGTCGCGGCTTCGTCGGAACCGGTGCTGGTGGCATCTGCGTTTTTGACGGTCATCGAAATTCCTCCCCAGTAAGCCTGTTCGGCCTTATCGCTCAGCATCGCTCAGGTTCCGCGCGATGACCAGTGGCCTGGGACGTCAAGCATCGCAGGCCGAGCGAATAGCGTGCGGTTGATCTGGACGTCGGCGGGTAAGCGACTCGCCGGCATCGATCTGCCTCCTTCGATCGTGCGTTCCATGATCTCTTGCTGACGCCGGGAAGGAACGGACGCCTCGCCGCTCACCGTCGTCTCAAGAACCAGTGCCGGCAACCACCTGCCGGCAATGCGTCGGACGACGCTGCGCAACATGTCCGCTTCGTGCAACCGCGCGATGAGTTCGTCCTTGCTCGTCGGCCACGGACGCGCGGCTTCTTGCGGCGAGCCGCTCTGCTAGGCAGCAGCAATGCCGAAAAGTACCCACGCGGCAACGGCCAGCGACGCAATATTCCTGAACAGGTTCCGCATCCCGTCCACCGATGCAGCGGCGGGGCCGCCAGTCCAGCTGCCGGATCGGACGGCACGGTCCACCGGCCTGGCCCGACTCAAGGCCTCAGACAGCAGTCCAAGTGTCTGATTTCACAAGATAATGGCGGAGGGGAAGGGATTCGAACCCTCGATACAGGTTTAAGCCCGTATAACGGTTTAGCAAACCGCCGCCTTCAGCCGCTCGGCCACCCCTCCACGGGAACCGTCAAGACCCGAGCAACCTATAACCACGCCGGATGCGCGGTGGTTCTAGCCTTGCCGCTTCCAGCCTGTCAAATCGAACCGGCTCGCCATCCACCGCCACATGCCGGGCCTCACGTCTCGATCATCCGGCCGAAACGTGCCACGCCCGGCGCGCCTCCGCGGCTTGTCGGCGAAGCATGAGCGCACCGGGACATGCCGCCCGGCTCGATCGCCAAGCGCGCCACCGTGCCGGTTGCGATCGTGGTCGTGACGCACAACGTCGCCGCGTATCACACCGCGCGCCGAGTTACTTGCTGCTCTCTTGACCCGCGCAATTCGCACGCGCAGGCTCCGGTCGCGATCACCCGCGTATCACCGCTCACGTCCTTCCTGGCATTCTTATTGCTGGACTTTGCCACGCTGCAAGGAGCCCTCGTCCATGTCCGTCAATCGTCGACGTCTTCTGACTTCCGCTGCCGCCGGTATCGGCGCCGCCTCGGCCGGCCCCTTCTTCATCCGCGACCTGCGGGCCCAGGAGGTGCTGAAGATTGCCGGCATCCACGACACGTCGGGCGGGCTCGACATCTACGGCAAGCAGATGGTGGCGACCATGGATCTCGCCGTCAGCGAGATCAACGCCAAGGGCGGCGTGCTGGGCAAGCAGGTCAAGCTCATCAACTACGACCCGCAATCCAACATCCAGTTCTACACACAGTATGCCACCGAGGCGGCGACCAAGGAGAAGGTCGCGGTGGTGCATGGCGGCATCACGTCGGCCTCGCGCGAGGCGATCCGGCCGCTGCTCAAGCGTTACAACACGCTCTACTTCTACAACACGCTCTACGAAGGCGGCGTGTGCGATCGCAACATCTTCTGCACCGGCTCGACGCCGGCCCAGACGGTCGAGAAGCTGGTGCCCCACCTGATGAAGAAGTCAGGCAAAAAGATCTACACCATCGCCGCTGATTACAACTATGGCCAAATCACCGCCAAGTGGGTGAAGAAATACGCGCAGGACAATGGCGGCTCGGTCGTGCAGACCGACTTCTTCCCGCTCGACGTCACCGACTTCGGCCCCACCATCAAGAAGATCCAGGCCGCCAAACCCGACGCCGTCATGTCGGCGCTGGTCGGCGCGGCGCACATCTCGTTCTATCGCCAGTGGGCCGCCGCCGGCATGAACAAGCAGATCCCGCTGGCGTCGACGACGTTCGGCAACGAGGTGGTCATCACCTCGCCTGAGGAGCACAATGGCATCCTGGTGGCGTTCGGCTATCTCGAAGGCATCGACACGCCCGTCAATAAGGCATTCGTCGAGACCATTCGCAGCAAGTACAGCATTCCGCACATGACCGAGCTGGCAGCCATGACGTATCACGGCGTGCACATGTGGGCCGAGGCCGTCAAGAAGGCGGGCTCGATCGACCGCATGAAGGTGATCGAGGCGCTCGAAGGCGGCCTCACCTTCACCGGCCCCGCCGGCAAAACCACGCTTGATGCCAAGACGCATCACAACATTCTCGACGTCTATATCGGCGAGGCGCGCGACAAGAAGTTCGTGGTGCTGGAGAAGTTCCCAGTGCAGACGCCGGCCGATACGGCCGCGGTGTGCGACCTCAAGAAGAACCCGAACGACAACAAGCAGTACGTCATCGATGTGAAGACGTGATGATCCCTTCTCCCCGCGCAGGCGGGGAGAAGGTGCCCCGAAGGGGCGGATTAGGGGCTTTCGCGTGGTAAACGATGAGGATCGGGCAATGACGGCTGCTGGGTGGGTTGCAGACCGCGAAGCCCCTCACCTTCCCATCGCTGACGCGATGGGTCCCTTCCTCTCCCCGCCGGCGCGGGGAGAGGGGCTCTAGCCATGGACTACGCTGCCATCCTGGCGCTGCAGATCAGCAGCGCCGTTGCGAGCCTGGTGCTGATCAGCCTCGGGCTGGCGGTGATCTTCGGCATGATGCGCGTCATCAACCTGGCGCATGGCGAGTTCCTCATGCTGGGCGGTTATGCCGCCATCACCGCCTACAACAACGGTGTCAATCTGTGGTTGGCGATGCTGCTGGTGGCGCCGCTTACCGTCGGCTTGTTCGGCATCGTGGTCGAGCGCCTGATCATCCGCCATCTCTATGGCCGCATGATCGACACCATGCTGGCGACCTGGGGCCTGAGCCTGGCAATGATCGGGTTCGTGACGGTGGTGTTCGGCAACACGGTGTCGGGCATTTCCGCCCCGCTGGGCAGCCTCACCATCGGCGCCTACCGCACCGGCGCCTACGAGCTGTTCCTGATCGTGGTGGCGCTGGTGCTGCTGGCGGCAGGCTGGCTGGTGCTGCGCTATACGCGGCTGGGCCTGATCGCGCGCGGCACCATGCAGAACGCAGCGATGGCGTCGGCGCTGGGCGTCAGCCCGTCGCTGGTCTACGCCGTGACGTTCGGCGTCGGCGCCGCGCTGACCGGCCTGGTCGGTGGACTGCTGGCGCCGTTGTCGGGCGTCGTGCCCACGATCGGCGCCGCCTACATCGCCAAGGCGTTCATCACGGTGATCAGCGGCGGTGCCGCGATCCTGTCAGGCACCGCAATCGCCTCGGGCCTGCTGGGCACCATCAACACGGCGATGACCTTCGCCTTCACGCCGGTGCTCGGTGAAGTGGCCCTGCTCGTCGCCGCCGTGATCCTGCTGCGCATCCTGCCGCAAGGCATCACCGGCCGCTTCTTCCAGAGGTCGTTGTGAAGCGCGCCCTGCCCATCCTCGGCAACATCGCGGTGCTGCTGGCCGGGCTGGCGATATTGTTCGGGCTGCCGGCGTTCGCCGAGACCTATGTCATCATCAACGCCACCATCTTCGCGAGCTTCGCCATCCTGGCGCTGTCGCTGGCGCTGATCTGGGGCTATGCCGGCATTCTCTCGTTCGGCCAGGCGGCGTTCTTCGGGCTGGGCGGCTACACCTACGCCGTCGCCGCCATCAACTTCGGCGACACCACGGGCGCCGCGGCGCTGGCGATCGCGCTGCCGGCGTTGTTTGCCGCCCTGCTTGGCTACTTCATGTTCTGGGGCCGCATCAGCGACGTCTATCTCGGCGTGATCACGCTCACCGTGTCGCTGATCCTCTACCGCTTCGTGAACCAGACCGCGGGCGAGGAATGGAACATCGGCGAGGCACCGCTGGGCGGATTCAACGGCATTCCCGGCACGCCCATCCTGACCTGGCCCGGCCGTCCGGGCGAACAGCTGGCGCCGGAGAACATCTTCAGCCTCGCAGTCGGGCTGCTGATCCTGGTCTATTTCGGCTGCAAGGCGCTGCTGGCCACGCGCTTCGGGCGCATCGTGGTGGCGATCCGCGAGAACGAAACGCGCGTGGCATTGCTGGGCTACGACACGCGCCTCTACAAGCTCGCGATCTTCGTGGTCGGCGGTGCGCTGGGCGGCCTGTCAGGTTTGATGTTCGCCAACTCGGTGTTCGTCAGCCCCACCATGTTCAGCCTGCCGGTGAGCGGCCAGATCATCATCTGGGTCATCATCGGCGGCTTGGGCACGCTGATCGGGCCGGTCGTCGGCTGCATCCTGATGCAGATCCTGACCAACTGGCTGGGCACGCTCAACCAGGTGCCGGGCTTCGGCTGGGTCGACCCCAACCTGGTGCTGGGCGTGATCCTGGTGGTGTTCGTGCTGGTGGTGCCCAAAGGCCTGACGGCGCTGGTGACGGACGCGTGGCGATGGATTGTGACACACCTCTCCCCGCGTGAGCGGGAAGTAGCTCCGCCAGTAGAGCCTGATCGTGCGTACCCCTCACCTAGCCTCTCCCCGCTCCCGCGGGGAGAGGGACATGAACGCCGGGCGACGGCCGAGTCCGCGTCATGACCGCGCCCATCCTCGAGACCCGCGGGCTCACCATGCGCTTCGGCGGTGTCGTGGCGGTGAACGGCGTCGATTTCCGCCTGCAGGAAGCCGAGCTGCGCTGCCTGATCGGGCCCAATGGCGCCGGAAAGAGCACGTTCTTCAAGTGTCTCACCGGCCAGTTGAGGCCCACCAGCGGCGATGTGCTGTTCCGCGACCGCAGCATCGCCGGCAGCGACAGCCATGTGATCGCCCGCCACGGTGTCGGCATCAAAACCCAGGTGCCCAGTGTCTTCGACGGGCTGTCCGTGCGCGACAACGTATGGCTTGCCGCGGCGCGCACCAACCCCGGGCGTCTGGCCGAACAGAAGACTGACGCGGCCATCGAGCAGGTCGGCATCGGTCCCATCGTCCACCGCATCGTCGGCCAGCTGGCACACGGCCAGCGCCAGCTCGTCGAGCTCGCCATGGTGGTGGCGCCCGAGCCCGACCTGATCCTGCTCGACGAGCCGGCCGCCGGCATGACCGACGATGAGGTCGACCGCCTGGTCGACCTCATCAAGAACCTCAACCAGCGCCACGCACTTGTTGTGGTCGAGCACGACATGCAGTTCATTCGCCGCGTCGCCAAGACGGTGACGGTGTTCCACCAGGGCAGCATCCTGGTCGAGGGTGATGTCGCCGACATCCTGGTCGACGCCCGCGTCCGCGACGTCTACCTCGGCAAGCAGGCGGCGTGATCGGGGGCGATGATGCTACGCGTCACCGGCTTGGCCTCGGGCTACCAGAAGATCCCCGTCGTCGTGGGCGTCGACGTCGTGGTGGATGACGGCGCCTTCGTGGGCGTGCTGGGCCACAACGGCATGGGCAAGAGCACCCTGCTCAAGACCCTGGTCGGCCAGCTGCCCGCCACGGCCGGTCGCATCGAGTTCGCCGGCAGCGACATCACGCGGGCGCCAACCCACATCCGCGCCCGGCGCGGGCTGCGCTATGTGCCGCAGGGCCGCCAGATCTTTCCCGGCCTGTCGGTGCTGGACAATCTGCGCATGGGTGCCGCGGGTGTCGGGCTTGCCGACGATGTGATCGACGGCGTGATCGATGACCTGCCGCGCCTGAAGCCGATCCTCGGCCGCGCCGGAGGCGTGCTGTCTGGCGGCGAACAGCAGATCCTGGCGCTGGCGCGCTGCCTGTGCGGCCGACCGAAGATGATGCTGCTCGACGAACCGACCGAAGGCATTCAGCCATCGATCATCGAGGAGATCATCGATATCCTGCTGCGCCTGAAGAGCAAAAGCGGGCTCACCATCATGCTCGTCGAGCAGAACCAGGATTTCATCCGCCGCCTGGCCGATCGCGTGCTGATCATCCAGAAGGGGCGCATCACCGGCGAGGTCGCGCCCGAACGCCTGGGTGATCCGGCCCTGATTGCCGAGTTCGTGGGCATGGAAGCGACGTAGAATTTCTGCCAACCGACAAGGAGGGACTGCCATGGGTAGCGTCAAGATGCCGACACCGGCCGAGCTCAGTGCCGTGGGCAAGCAGCTTGGGATGAATCTCTCGGACGCCGATATCGCCTTCTTCCAGGAGACGATGGCCGGCAGCGTCGCGGCCTACAATCTGCTGGAGACGCTGCCCGACAACCTGCCGGCGGTGAAATATCCGCGCACGCCCGGCTACCGGCCCGAGGGCGAAGAGAACAAGTACAATCTCTGGTACGTGAAATCGGAGATCAAGGGCGCGCCATCAGGCAAGCTGGCCGGCAAGCGCGTGGCGATGAAGGACAATGTCTGCGTCGCCGGCCTGCCGATGATGAACGGCGCCTCGACCTTGGAAGGCTACGTGCCGGATGTCGACGCCACGGTCGTGACGCGCGTGCTCGATGCCGGCGCCACGGTGGTGGGCAAGGTGCATTGCGAGTACTTCTGTTTCTCCGGTGGCAGCCATACCAGTGCCGCCGGTCCGGTCCATAACCCGCGCAAGTACGGCTACTCGGCCGGCGGCTCCTCGTCGGGCAGCGGCGCCGTGATCGTCACCGGCGAGGCCGAGATGGCCATCGGTGGCGACCAGGGCGGCTCGATCCGCATGCCGTCGGCTTATTGCGGCATCGTCGGACTGAAGCCGACCTGGGGCCTGGTGCCCTACACCGGCGTCATGCCGATCGAGCTCACCATCGACCATACCGGCCCGATGACGGCCAACGTCGCCGACAACGCTCTGATGCTGGAAGTGCTGGCCGGGCCCGACGGCCTTGATCCGCGCCAGATGGGCTGCACCACAGACACCTACACCAAAGCACTTGGCGGCAGCGTCGCCGGCATGAAGATCGGCGTGGTCAAGGAAGGCTTCGGCCATCCGCAGTCGGAGAAGGTCGTCGACGATCTGGTGCGCAAGGGCGCCACGCGCTTCAAGGAGATGGGCGCCACGGTCGAGGAAATCTCCATCCCCTGGCATCTTACCGGCATGGCGGTGTGGTCGGCGATCGCCAGCGAAGGCGCGACGTGGCAGATGATGAACGGCAACAGCCACGGCTTCAACTGGAAGGGCCTCTATGTCACCAGCCTGATCGATGCGCATTCGGCCTGGAAGAGCCGCGCCGATGAGCTGTCCGATACGCTGAAGGCGACGATCCTGTTCGGACAATACGCGCTCAACAAGTACCGCGGTCACTACTACGCCAAGGCACAGAACCTGGCCCGCAAGCTGGTAGCGGCCTATGACACGGCGCTGGCCAAGTATGACCTGCTGCTGATGCCGACACTGCCGTTGCGCGCCACCAAGCTGCCCGACCCGGCCGGGCCGCGCATGGACATCATCAACCGTGCCTTCGAGGTGCTGCCCAACACGGCACCGTTCGATGTCACCGGCCATCCGGCGATCACCATTCCCTGCGGCATGAGCGATGGCCTGCCAGCCGGCCTGATGCTGATCGGCAAGCACTGGAACGAGTCGACCATCTATCGCGCCGCCGACGCCTACGAGAAGAGTCACGACTGGAAGAAGGTGACGGCGTAGTGACCTTGTGCTGAGAAGCAGCCGCTTCCTGGTGAGCTTGTCGAACCATGAAGCGGCACCACGCTGCCATCCGTGCGAAGCCTTCATGGTTCGACAAGCTCACCAGGAAGGCGCTGTCAATCCTGCCAGGCATCCATGATCACCATCACCGCCATCCTGCGTGCCCGCAAAGGTACGGAGGCGACGCTGCACCAGGCTCTGCTGGCCGTGGCCACCCATGTCGCCCGGAACGAACCGGATACGATCGACTTCTTTATTGCCCAGGGGCGCGACGATTCGACCGTATTCACCACCTACGAACGCTTCAGCGACGAAGCGGCGATGGACCGGCACAACGGCTCCGATGCCGTTGCCGCCTTCTTCAAGGTCGCCGCGCCGATCCTCGACGGTGACGTGATCCTGCACACCTGTCGTGAGGTCAGCACCAAGCGCTGATTCGCCGCAGATTTCGGCGCTCAAAACGCCGTCCTGAAGACATCTGCCTGTAGCGCTGCCGAGTCACGTTGACGGGAGCGACGGCAGGAATTTGGCTTGTTCTTTTCGGGTGGACCATGGCTATGTTGCGTTTCGTTTACCGCGCTTACCCGCCACAGGAGGCCCCAGGTGCGGAGGCTGTTGACCACTGCACTTGTGTTCGGCTTGGCGATGGCTGATCCCGTCGACGTATTGGCCCAGCCGGACGTTGCCGGCGTACGGGCAGATGACACCATCTATCTGGTCGACGGCTACCTGCCGCGCTTCTCCCTGAAAAAGGCCATGAACAAGCGCTACGGCGCGGCATTCGACAAGTTGCAAACCACGATCCTGCAGCGTCAGATGAACGGCGAAGCGCTGACCTGCTCGGCCCAGATCCTCACCGAAGCACACTGGCTGATCCAGTACACCAACGAAACCACACGCATCGATCGGCGGCTGGAGGATCTGCGCCGCAGCCTCAACTACCCGGCCATCCGCCAACGGGAAGCCGAACTGCAGTCGCCCGAGGACGGTTCCTGGGGTGGCTGTTACGAAGAGTGGTTCCTGCGCGTGCACGCGAGCGCAGATCCCATGAAGCAGCTCGCCGTCCAGGGTGCCCGCCCCGCTCATCCACTGAAGTTCTTGGAAGCCGTCGACACGCCGGCAAAAATCGCCGCCTATCTGCGGCCGATGCTGGTGTCGCAGGTACAGCGTCAGGGACGGAACCACCGCAAGGAATTGAACCTGATGATCGCTGGGCTGGGGCAGATGCTGTTCCTGCCCGAGCTGGCCTATATGTTCGACCCCGCCTTCCCGCGCGAGGCCGTGGCGCAGGGCCTGCGCGATTTCATGGATCACGAGTGGCAGGACGCCGAAACCGGCTACTGGGGTCCGTGGTACGAGATCGACGGCAAGATCGTGAAGACCGAAGATCTCAGCATCACCTTCCACATCGCCAGCTATCGCGATGGCAAGATCCCGCGCATCCGCGAGATGGTGCGCACAACCCTGCGCATCCGCGACCGACGCTATCCGTTCGGCTGGCATGATCGCGGCACGCAGAACAACCACCATGCCTATGACGTCGTACGCCTGCTGCGCCTGGGCTGGCCGCACATGTCGGATGAAGAGAAGGCCAACGCCTGGGCCGAGATCCTGATCATGATGGCCCGCGCGCGCCGGCTGTCGATGAACAGCCTGGCCGAGTTCGACGCCAGCCCCTACAGCAGCGTCGATGAAGCCTACTATTTCGGCGTGTCGCTGTTCGACGAGCTGGGCTACTTCCGCGATTCCAAGCGCTTCTGGGCGTTCTGGCCGACTTGGAAGCCTGACGATGCCGATGAGCTGCGGCGGAAGATCCTGGCGAACATCGAACGGCTGGGCATCCGCTCGCCGATGATGGAAGCGGCCAAGCGCAAGCTGCTGGCGACAGACTGACCATCATTTGGACCGCGCGCGTCCACGCGCGCACCGGCGCGTCAGCGCCGACGATATCTCGCTCTACGCTTCGCTCCGAGCGAGTGCGGGCGTGGACGCCCGCGGTCCGAAACTAACGCGTGCGTTCGAGGTCGGCGATACGCCTTTCGACCTGCCGCAGGCGCCCTTCCAGAGCTTTGACCTGGTCGGTCACGTCGTTGAGGTTGGCCGCGGTGCGCTCGCTGTCCACCGCCAGGGAACTCAAAGCATTGCCGATCGCCAGGACCAGAAGGTACTGCTGTCGTTCGGTTGTCGGCTCTTTCTGGGCGTGCGCAGGACCGATCAACAGGCGCTCCCAGGTGAGGTTGCCCAGGGACGCCGTCGCCACTCCGAGAAGGAACGCAAAAACCACGCGGCGCGACATGTAACCTCCTGATCCTTGGCCCATCACGGCACCGACATCCCCTTCTTCACGGCCGGACGCTGGCCCATCTGATCGAACCAGCGGCGCACATGAGGAAACTCGCCCAGGTCGATCTTGTGCCACTCATGACGCGCCGCCCACGGATAGGTGGCGATGTCGGCGATACTGTACTCGGCGCCGCCACACCACTCGACCGCCCCCAGCCGCTTGTCGAGCACGCCGTAGAGCCGCTTCGTCTCGTCGCTGAAACGCTTGATGGCGTAGGGCACCTGCTCGGACGCAAAGCGCACGAAGTGATGAGTCTGGCCCAGCATCGGACCGAAGCCGCCCATCTGCCACATCAACCACTGGATGGCGTCGAAGCGCTTGGCGCGGTCGGCAGGCAGGAAGCGGTTGGCCTTGTCGGCGAGGTACAGCAGGATGGCGCCCGACTCGAAGCAGGCATAGGGCTGACCGCCCGGCCCGTCGGAGTCGATGATGCCGGGAATCTTGTTGTTGGGGCTGACCTTGAGAAAATCGGGCGTAAACTGCTGGTTCTTGGTGATGTCGATCTTGTGCAGCGTATAGGGCAACGCGCACTCTTCCAGCATGATGCTGATCTTGCGCCCATTGGGCGTCGCCCAGGTGTAGAACTCGATCATCGTCCCCCCGACTGTCGCGACCTCAAGGATGCCGCGACACTAGGCCATTCGCTCCACCCCGGCAATCGGGCTCCGATCATCAACGGCAGGGTGGATCGACAGGCGATGTGCGGCGGCGGAAGGGCGGCGCGTCGTCCGACAGCGTCTTCAGAAATGCGATGACATCGTCGATTTCGCTGCCGTCGAGCTGCAGCGGCTTCAGGATTCGCTCGCCGTCGGCATGCAGGCGGTCCTCGTTCAGCTCCGAGTAGTGCCGGACGACGGCGCGCAAGTCAGCCAGCGTACCGTTGTGCATGTAAGGTGCGGTGCGTGCCACGTTGCGCAACGCAGGCACCTTGAACTCGCCGAAATTGCGGTGCTGCAACGCGACATGCTGCGTGCGCAGGCGCGTTGCGCCGCTGCCGTCACCCTCATCGTTGTGGTGCCCGAGCAAATTGAACCGGTCGGCACGCACGAGGCGGATGCCCTCATGCCGGCCCGGATCGACGCCGCCGCGCGCCAGGAAAAACGGTATGCCGGTATCGGCGAACTCGCCATTGGTGAAGAGCGGCCCGACATGGCAGGTCGAGCAGTTGCCCTTGCCGACAAAGATGCCAAGCCCGCGTCGCGCATCGTCGGGATAGCGGTGCATCGCGCCGTCATCATTGCGCGCCAGCGCATCGCGGAAATCGTCAAAGGGCGTGCGGCCGCTGACCAGCGTCTCCTGGAATGCCGCCAGCGCCTTGCCGGTGGCGACCAACACCGCCTCATCATCCATGAAGGCCGGCGGCTGGCCAAAGACGCGCTCGTAGCGGCAGGCCAGATCGCTGTCCGCCCGAACGCGCTCGGCGATGCGCGGCGCCGAGGAGGCCATCTCACGCGGCTCCAGCAGCGGACGCAGGCTTTGCGCCCACAGCGAGTCATGCGCGCCACTCCAGCTGAACCACCGATAGAAGCCGACATTCCACAAGGCCGGCGTATTGCGATCTACCGCCTGCTTGCCGACGCCGCGGGCAAAGCCGTCGGTCCAGTCGAGTGAAGGTGTGTGGCACCAGTCGCAGGCCATGCCGCCGTCACCTGAGAGCCGGCGATCGAAGAACAGGCGCTCGCCCAGATCGATGGCGGCGGGTTGGCCCGATACACGATTGCTGGGGTCGCGCGGCGGCGCCGGCGGCCACGGCCCGTGCGAAAGGATGCGCCGCCGTTCGGCTTCGGTAAATGGCGACGGTTGCGCCTGCGACAACGCCAGCGGCAGGCACGCCAGCACCGCAACCAGCGTGATGGCAACGGCGCGGCGCAGTACGGCCATCACTCCACCACAAGCTCGTCGGTCAGGCGCTCGACACCATCACCGGCACGCAGCTCGATGATCAGGCGCCAGCGACCTGGCATGTGAAACATCAGGCCCTCGGCGCGATAGCGCTCACCACCCAGCGTCACGATGGTGGCCCGGTAGTTCATGCCGTGGCGATGCGCCGGCATGTCGGCATCCACGGCCAGCGACTCCACCGGCATGGCGCCTCGCGTGGCGCAGACCGCCAGTTCGACCGCGAAGTGCGCGCCGATGGCGATATCCTTGGGTTCGATGCGATAGGCAACGGCGCGGGCCGCCGATCGCAGGACGCCCGCCGCCTCGCCCGCCAGCACCGGTTCGCACGCCTGCCCCGTGGCGGGAACGCTGGCGGCGATCAGCGCTATCGCCGGCAACCGTATCCGGCGACGCACCGCTGTCATCGCCCGTCCATCATGCGACCGAACACCTCGTCTCCGGTGCGCCAGGCAATTCTCTCGGCGATCTCTTTGGGCAGGTCGGCCAGCCACGTGCGCGAAAAGTTGGCGTGTTCGCCGATATAATGCCAGCGTTCGGGCGTGAACGTATCGGTGCCGACCATGAAACGGTCGGGGAACTCGAGGAACGCCGCACGCCAGGCCGCATCGAGCTTGCCGCCAGGAGCGTGGTCGTTGCGGAAGGCAAGATCGCACCACAGGTTGCGGTGCTTGCGCAGCATCGCGCGCACCGCGTCTGGCGCCGCGAAGCCGGCATGCGCCCACAGGATGCGTGCCGCCGGATCCTGGACGAACAGCCGGTCGACGGCGTCGGCATCGGAATGCGCGTGCAGGAACAGCCGGTACTGCTTGGCAAGCTGAACCAGGCGGCGCATCACCGGCAGATCGGCATCGGCGCCATAGATGTGGAATTCGCCGATCGCAACATAGCGATACTTCTTCAGGCGCTCTTCGACATAACCGACCACCGACTCATCGCGCATCCAGGTGCCGATCTCGCCGCGCGTGCGATAGGGCCGCAGCTCAGGCACGATGAGATCGGGCGCGGCGGCGAACAGCTGCTGGGTGCCGTCATCGTTGGAGCTCGACACCATGGCGCGCTTCAGCCCGGCATTGCGCAGGATGGCAATGGCGTCGGCCACCGGCACGCTCTGCCAGGCATCATGGCTGTAGTGCAGGTGCGCGTCGAAGATGGGCAGCACATCGGCGCCACGCGCCGGGAGCGCCATCAGCGCAAGCATGCCGCCAGCGGCCAGAATCCGCCTCATCGAGCACCCCATGGATCGAACGCATTGTTGCTTGAGTGCAGCGTACCACGGCGATCCCGGCCGGCGCGACGGGCACGGCGGGCCTCCCTCATCACCAATCGGTGCGCTGTCGAACGCCACCGCTCGGCCCTGCCGCGTGATGGAACCATGGCCTCCAGGCGCTCGTTGCCATCGCAGCGACCACAATGGAGCCGATCATGGACCGCAAGACCGCAGCGCTGAGCGCCAAGGCCCAGATGACATCCGGACCGCTGATCGCCGCCGACAAGGTCGAGGGGACCAGCGTCTACAACACCGGCGGTGAGAAGCTCGGCACCGTTGACCATATCATGCTCGACAAGACGAGCGGCCGTGCCATCTACGCCATCATGTCGTTCGGCGGCTTCCTGGGCATCGGCGAGCGGTATCATCCGCTGCCGTGGGGCCAGCTGAAGTACGACGACGGCAAGGGCGGCTACATCGTGAACCTCGACAAGCAGCGCCTCGAAGGCGCGCCCTCCCACGCCAGCGGCGATTTCCAATGGACTCCTGATTATGGCCGTACCGTCGACAAGTACTACGGCGCGCGCTCGTTCTGGGACTAATTTCGGACAGTCGTCGTGCAACGATACGGCACCTTGCACGTTACACCGACAACCTCCTTCACCGACCCGTCGGGCGAGAAGGCCAGGCCGGGCGCGCGGTTGGACAAACTTTCGGATGCGCCCGGCCGACCTGCTGCCCGGCGCGGTGTCCGGCCGGCCTGAAGTCGCTCCTCGCCTTCCGAGGTCTCGGCCCCCGCGGTGAGCTCACCGGCGCGCCGCCACCGCCCGGGACAGCAGCATTTGGCGCTCATCGATCGGCGCAAAGATGCACGCCCCACCTACTCATTAGCGGTATGTTGCTGAACGGTCAGTCGTCCGCTACGAGACTCCGGCTGCCCCGCTCCAGACGAGAACACGAAAAAGCCCCGCCGCATGCGGCAAGGCGTACAGCGGGGCAAGTTTGTCATGCAGGGGAAGACAGCTTGGGGGAACTGCCTTCCGGGAGGCCCGCGAACGGTACCCTCCCGTAGCGCTACGCCCGGCGGTTTGCGAAGTTCCGCCTGTGCTCTGTTCGCCAACTGGGAACGATGCGCCAGCCCGAATCCACGATACGCTTGTAGTCGATCAGGGCGATCAGCGACCGCTTCAGCAAATCCAGACGGACTTCCGCAGATCGTGTGTCACGTCCTAGATGCTGCAGCCGATGAACGACCGCGCGTTGGCGCGCAACCTTGCTATGGAGACGAATGACGAGGTCTCCAATGCGTGCCTGATCGTGGCAATCATGGCTCGGCGGCAGAACCTCGACGACGGCTTCGTGACAACATCGTGGGCACTCGAATGTCTGTCGCACACGGTGTGCCTCGCCATTCTGCGCGCAGACAGCGGTGATCTGCATGCGCGAGCGGCATCGCTCACAAGAAGGACCATAGGGCAGTTCGTGGAAATCGGGTTTGACTGCGGATCTGACGGCCTGGGAGTGCCGATGATCTGCCAACGCGATGGACATGGACATTGGGTGTGTAAGCGAAGTGTTTGTCGCTGTTGCGACGACAGGCTTGCCAACGCCGCGATCGTCGAAGTGTTCCCGCTAGAGAGCCCCGAGAAGTCCGGCGGATGCAGCCCTAATCATCAGGCCTTCCGCATCACGCCGGGCCCCACGTTGCGTAGGCACGTACGACCAACCTTCATCAGGCTTGCCGGTCGTACGTGATACCAACGGTGCATCGCCAGTTCTGTTGCCGGTCGTTTGGTCGCGGCGCCGATATCATTTGGGATCGTTCGTTGAGCTCGGCGCAGGGTTCGTCGGGGTCTGCGGCACTGACACAGCCGGCTCACGGTTCCCGGGCTGCTGGGCAGTGTTAGGCAGTTCCGTACTGTCGAGGACCAGAAATACGCTAACCAGCAGTACGAGGGCTGCGAGCGATACGAACGTGAGGCGCGCCGTCCTGGCAAAGATATTGTGGGCCATGAGCCTCTCCAACGCTTTCGCTTCCCGGCACGAAGGCCGCCGGGTGTGCCGGCCGCCGGACGCCATCTAGGAAGAAAACGCCGCGATGCCCGCCCCGTTCCATGCGGAATTCGCACGGCAAATGTCGATGTCAGCGTTTGAGCAGCGCCGAGCCTGCTGGTGCCACGCGCCACACCACGTTGCCGACATCATCGGCGACCAGCAGCGCGCCGGTGCGATCGAAGGCCACGCCGACCGGGCGCCCGAGGGCCGCGTCGTCGTCACTCAGGAAACCTGTCAGCACATCCACTGGCGGCCCGGACGGCTTGCCGCCGGCAAACGGCACGAAGATGACTTTGTAGCCGCTGCGTGGCTTGCGGTTCCACGATCCGTGCTGGCCGATGAAGGCGCCGTTGCGTAAGGTTTCCGGCAGTAGCGTTCCTTCGCCGAAGACCAGCCCCAGTGATGCCGTGTGATTGCCCAGCGCGTAGTCGGGCGCGATCGCCTTGGCCACCATGTCGGGTCTTGGCGGTGAGACACGATCATCGACGTGCTGGCCCCAATAGCTGAACGGCCATCCGTAGAAGGCGCCATCCTTCACCGAGGTGAGATAGTCGGGCACGAGATCGCTGCCCAGTTCATCGCGCTCATTCACCACGGTCCACAGCACGCCCGTTTCGGGTTGCCACGCCATGCCGTTGGGATTGCGCAGACCCGAGGCGAAGATACGGCTCTGGCGTGTCTTCAGATCGATCTGGAGAATCGCGGCGCGTCGCTCTTCGTTGTCGAGACCGTTTTCCCCCACATTGCTGTTGGAGCCGACCGTCGCATAGAGGTAGGCGCCGTCCGGGCTGGCGATGAGGTTCTTTGTCCAGTGATGGTTGAGCGGACCGCCCGGCAGATCGGCGATCCTCTCGCCCGGCAAGTCGATTTTCGTGGCGCCATCGGTATACCGGAAACGCACGACGGCGTCGGCGTTGGCGACATAGAGATCCTGACCGACCAGCGCCATGCCGAAAGGCGAATTCAGTCCGGTGATGAACGGTGTTTTCAGCTCGGCAACGCCATCCCGGTCGGCATCGCGCAGCAACGTGATGCGATTGGCGCTGGGCACGCCGGCACCAGCGCGGTTCTGCAGCATGCCGGCGATCCTGTCCTTGATGCCGCGCGCGGCCCGCGCCGGCGCATTCGTCTCGGCGACCAGGACATCGCCGTTGGGTAGCACGAAAAGCCAGCGCGGGTGATCGAAGCCGCCGGCATATGCTTTGACCGACAGGCCGGCCGCCGGCTTGGGCGTCGCGCCGGCTGGCCAGCCCCGCGCCGTGGCAATACTCACCGTCGGGATCAGGGATCGGATGGGTTCCGGCAGTGTCGGGGTCGGACCGAGCGATGCCTGGTCCGGCAGCTTGGCGGTATCGCCACGGGCCAGCAGGACGATGGCCACGGCCGAAAAGACGATGACCGCGACAATCCCGAGAATCACTTTCTTGATCAACGGCCGCACCCCCGCAAGAGAACGTAGGTCACCCATACGCCCAACGCGATTGCGATGCACGGGTTGCGGCCGCAAAGTCGCTGCGGCTGCACGCGCCAACGGTAGAGGCGACATGACTGCATACGTGATTTCAGATGTCGAGTTTCTCGACCCGGTGCTGGTCGAACAGTATCGATCCCTTGCGCAGGCCACGATCGCCCGCTACGGCGGGCGTTATCTGGTGCGTGGTGGCCGCATCGAGCCCGTCGAAGGCGGCTGGTCGCCCAAGACCATGATTGTCGTCGAATTCCCGTCGATGGAGCGCGCCCGGCAGTGGTACCGCTCGCCCGAATACGCCCAGGCGCTGGTCGTGCGGCAGACGGCGCTCAACCGGCGGCTGATCTTTGTCGAGGGCGTCGCCGCCGAGGGCGCATGATGGGCGATGATCCAGAGCAGCAGGTGAGCCGGACGCAACTGTTCCTCGGCTTCCTGAAGATCGGCATGCTGGGCTTCGGCGGCGTGGCACCATGGGCACGCCACGTCATCGTCATCGAGCGGCGCTGGCTCACCGACAAGGAGTACGCCGCCTTGCTCGGCATCGGCCAGGTGCTTCCCGGTCCCAACACGATGAATGCCGCGATCATGATCGGCGATCGCTTCCGGGGTGTCACCGGCGCCCTCGTCGCCGTGGTGGGCATGATGGCGATGCCGTTGGTCATCCTGGTCACGCTGGCTTCCCTGTACGCATCGTTTGGCCAGATGCCTGACGTACAGGCCGCGATCGCAGCAGCCGCATCGGCGGCGGCCGGGCTGGTGATCGGCACGGCGATCAAGATGGCGGTGAAGCTCAAACCGACGCGCCTGGCGCTGCTGTTCGGCGCCGTAGCGTTCGTGGCGATCGGCCTGCTGCGCCTGCCACTGCTGCCGACGGTGATCGTGCTGATGGCGCTGAGCATTCTCGGCGCGGCCTGGGAGCGCCGGGCGTGAAAGAGGGCCTTCTTCTGCAGCTAGCGCTGAGCTTCGCCGCACTGTCCCTGGTGTCGATTGGCGGCGCCAATGTCGTGGTGCCTGAGATCCATCGCCAGGTCGTCGAACAGTTCGCCTGGATGGACAACACGACATTCTCCAACCTGTTCGCGATCGCCCAGGCGGCGCCCGGCCCTAACGTGCTGCTGGTCAGCCTGATCGGGTGGCACGTGGCCGGCGTCGCCGGCCTGGCGGTGGCGACCATCGCCATCCTGCTGCCATCGGGCGTGCTGGCGTTCGCTGCCGGCCGGCTTGTCGCGCGGTGGGCCGATACGCGCTGGATCGCCATCGCCAAGGCCGGGCTGGTGCCGGTCGCGGTCGGCCTGATCCTGGCCAGCGGCATCGTCATGGCGCGCGCCGCCGACCACGACGCACTCGGCGTGATGATCACCGCCGCCACGGCGACGTTTGTTCTCCTGAGCGACCGTAATCCGCTGTGGGCGCTGGCCACGGCGATGGTGATCGGCATCGGTGGCGCACGGCTCGGTCTGCTGGCCTGATTCCGAAGGCAACGCTGGGCGCCGGCTGTCGTTGACTCTGGTATTGCACTGCTGGAGGGGACACCCGTCATGGCACGACGACCGAGTTGGCAAGGGCATCTGCGGCTGTCGCTCGTCACCTGTCCGGTGGCACTGCACAAGGCGACCACGGAGGCCCGCGACATCCACTTCCACCTCGTCCATCCCAAGACCCACAACCGCATCAGGATGATCGCGAAGGATCCTGACCGCGGTGAGGTCCCACGTTCCGAGCTGGTCAAGGGTTACGAATTCAGCAAGGGCAAGTATGTCCTGCTCGACAAGAAGGACCTCGAGTCGGTGAAGCTGGAGTCGACCCGCATCATCGACATCGAGACCTTCGTGCCGCTGGGCTCGATCGATCGCATCTACTGGAATGAGCCCTACTACCTCCTCCCCAACAGCAAAACCGGGATCGAGGCGTTCGGCGTCATCCGCGAAGCGATGGAGAGCCAGGACAGGGTGGCGATCGGCCGACTGGTCATGAGCACGCGCGAGCGCGTCTGTGCGATCGAATCTCGCGGCGAGGCCATGCTGCTGACGACCTTGCGCGCGCACGACGAGATCCTGGCGATGGAAGATGTCAGCAGCGTCAAAGTCCGGAAACCGGACAAGCGCATGCTCGACATCGCCAAAAAGATCATCGACCAGCTGGCCGGCGACTTCGATCCGTCGCAGTTCACCGATCGCTACGAAGATGCGCTGCGCAAGCTGATTGCCGAAAAGCGCAAGGGTAAGCCGGTCCAGGTTACCCCGCCGGCCGAAGAGGACACGGGCCACAACGTCATCAATCTGATGGATGCATTACTCAAGAGCCTGAGTGGCGAAGGAAGCTCCAACGACCGTGGCGAACGCCATCCGGTGGCCCATGCGCGTCGCAAACCGGCGCCGAGCAAGCACCGGACGCGCAAACCCCGACCGCGCCGCAAGGCAGCGTGAGACCCTGATGACGACGCATCACCGCCAGCTCGAAGGGCAATGCGCCATTGTAACGGGTGCGAGTTCCGGTCTCGGAGCGGCGATCGCCCGTGCCTTCGCCGCGGCCGGCGCCGCGGTCGGTGTCAACTACCGCGGTGGCGCCGCAGCGGCCGACGATCTCGTGCGCGAGATCCGCGATTCCGGCAACCGCGCGGTCGCGCTCGCTGCCGATGTGTCGGATGAAACCGCCGTGCAGCGGATGTTCGATGCATTCGCCGACACCTTCGGCCGTATCGATATCGTGGTTGCCAACGCCGGCCTGCAGAGGGATGCCGCGGCTGCCGACATGACACTCGACGACTGGCGCACCGTCATCGACGTCAACCTCACGGGCCAGTTTCTCTGCGCCCGCGAGGCGATCCGGCGCTTTATCGCCCAGGGTCCCTCCCCCGCTTCGCCGGCACTGGGCAAGCTCATCTGCATGAGCTCGGTGCACGAGGTCATTCCCTGGGCAGGGCATGTCAACTATGCCGCCGCCAAGGGCGGTGTCATGCTGATGATGAAGACGCTGGCCCAGGAAGTCGCGTCGCGGAAGATCCGGGTCAACGGCATCGCACCGGGCGCGATCAGGACCCGGATCAACGAGCCGGTCTGGTCCGATCCCGCCAAAGCCCGGGACCTCCTGAAGCTCATCCCCTACGGCCGCATCGGCGAGCCTGACGACGTCGCCAAGGCGGCGCTGTGGTTGGCCTCCGACGACTCGGACTACGTCACCGGCACGACGCTGTTCGTCGACGGGGGCATGACCCTCTATCCCGAGTTCCGTGACAACGGCTGAACCGCAGCGTCAGGCCGAGCCCGTCTAGACGTGCCGGTGCTGGCTTTTGAACGCCTTGTAGGACGCGAGCGACTGCAGGAGCAGGTTGTCCGCTTCATCGTCCGCCTGATGATATTCCGTGATCAGCACCCATTTCCGGTAGGCCTTGTCGTCTCTCGCTGTCTTGATGGCCTGGGTCGTGGCCTCTTCGCTACCCGCGCCATGCGCCATCCGCCGCAGCACGCGTTTGCGGATCCGGAAATCGGCGATCGCCTCCACCGTGGCCCCATCCTTTATAAGCTTCGCCTTCCAGCCCCGTCCTCGTCGCAGCAGTTCTTGCATGGCCGCCTGCATGCCCATCGCAACATTGGTCTGGAAGAGCGACTTGCTGGCGCGTGCGTTCTCGATCAAAGGCTCGGCTTCGGGATGATCTTGCTGCGCTGTCGATAGGAATACGTCGTACAGCATGCCGGCTTCCTGCCTCGCCAGCTCGACATTGCCCGCCGCCAAGCTGCCCCATTGGACGCCCATGCCCCCGAGGTAGCGGCCCCAAGGCGCCGTCCACTCGTAAACGTGTGGGGCGAACGCATTGTCGATCGCCACGGGTTTTGGCGATCCCGTATCACTCCTGGCCATGAACAAATTCTGCTCATGGTACCAGCCTTCGGGCTCTGGATCGAAACCCAGCTTACCCGCGAACATCCGGTCCGGATTCCCAGCGAACGTATCTGCCGCGATGATCCTGCCAAGCGCGATCTGGAATCCCGAGTCCTGGATGACCGCCAGGAACTCTTCGACGAATCCTTCGCGCATCGCCTTCAGCGTCCTGCCCTCAGCGAATTCCATCAACAGTACATGCTTGAAACGTGACTTCGCCGATTTGAACGCCGCGCGCATATCCGCCAGCGCGAACGCGACGGTCTCAACCGCATTCGAGAGAACACCGACGTCGATCGTCGATGCCTGACGCACACCAGGCGTGTTGCCGCTGGCAGCTTTCATAATGCGCGTCCCGGCCAGGGCTTCCGTCGGCGCCTCGTTCTGGAACTTCACGACGAGCCTTTCGCCGTCGGCGTTCTCCAGCAGAAAGAGAACCCCCTTATGGCCACCTTGCAGTTCGCGTATGCGCGTCAACTGACCAGGCACGACGGGCTTTTCGGAAAGCTTCATGACCATCCTCCTACGCCAGCAAACAGGATCGGCGTCGATACGATGGCATCCCCGCCAGCACAGGAGCAATAATTAGCCTCGCGTTCCGGTTGAAGTTCACCGGAATAATGCGCCAACCATGCAAACTTCACCTGCGCACGCAGTTTCGGTTTCCCTCAGGCCTGTGGCGAGCGCAGTCCGCGAAGGATCACCGACAACATGCGCGCGGCGGGCGCGGCGGCAGTCGCTGTGCCGGCATGCCGGATCGTTGCCTTGATGCCCCACAGGGTCGTGAGGATGAACTCGGCGAGGTCGCGCAACGGCAAGGATGGATCGATCTCGCCGTGGGCGCGGGCACGTCGCAACGCCGCCTCGATCTCACCGATGGCATAGCGGCGGAAAGCCTCGATCGCCGCATGCGCTCGCTCACTGACGCCGGCATCCGCCGTAATGGTGTTGACCATGAGGCAGCCCCAGGTGGCGGCCTCGCCCAGGCGCTGGGGCTTGGTGTGGGCGGCGATCAGGGTCTCGAGTTCCGCCAGGCCACCATCCCTGAGATATTTTTCATAGAGACGCCGGCTCGACTGGATGTAGCGCTCGAGGGCGGCCTGGAACAGGCCGTCCTTGTCGCCGAAAACGTTGTACAGGCTCATGCGCGCTACGCCGGTTGCCGCCTCGATATCGCTCAAGGAGGTCGCGTCGTATCCCTTGTGCCAGAAGACGAGCAGCGCCTGTCGCACCGCCTCCTCGGGCTCGAATGCGCGCGGTCGCGCCATTGGCTCAGGCGCGCGCGCTGGGACGGGCCGCGATCGCCGCGCGCCAGCGCGCCAGATTCACCGCCTCGGCCGGCACCGGCTCCTTGATCGCGCGCGAGAAGTCGACGGCAATGAAGCCCGCGATATCGGCCACGGTAAAGCGATCACCGGCGACATAGGCACTGTCGCCAAGACGCCGGTCGAGATCGGCAAAGAAGCGCCGCACCCGATCACGGCCGCGCTCGGCCAGCGCGGGGATCTGGTCGTAGTTGACCGAGCCGGTCAGTGCCCGCCCCTGCAATCCGCGCGCCGTATTGCGAAAGCACTCGGCGACGGCCATGAACCCGTTCATCTCCATGTCGCGATGCCACATGGCGATGACGGCACGTTCCCGGGGGTCGCGTCCCATCAGGTTGGGTTCGGGAAAAACGGCGTCGGGATACAGGCTGATCGAATTCGAATCCAGAAGCCGGGTTCCATCATCGAGCTCCAGGACCGGAACAGTGCCCTGCGGATTGATCTTCTGGAATGCGTCGCCAAGCTGCTCGCCCTTTGCCAGGTCGATCTGAATGGTCTCGATCGTGATGCCCTTCTCGGCGATCAACATGCGCACGCGCCGCGGACTGGGTGCGGTCAGACAATCGTAGAACTTCATCACAAACCCCCTTGCCGGCATCAAAGGCATGGAGGTTAGATATTTTTTACCGAGCGATCAATAACGGGTCCACGCGATAGCCTGGCGGGCTCTGTCGCCCGCATGACGGTATCCGGCGCACCGAGCGAACGAGAAAAACGCCGGTCGCGCCGGAAAGGTTGCCTGTGTGGGAAAATAATTGTTTGTCGCTAGTCCCTTGATTTCCTTGATATCATTTCGCCCGCGACACGCGTCGCGTGTGTTCAATCGGCGACAATTGCAAAGTGTTGGCGTTCGCCGCGTACCCGTGACGCAGCTTGATGATGGTCGTCAGGTCACGTCGGCTCGATGAAGGCTCACCTGACGCCATGATTTCACGGCAATCCCTCTGGGATTGCTCGAACGGGGGCGCATCATGCCGACGATCACCGAGAGCAAGGCGCGTGCCAACGGCAATCGTAGGACCACGGTCGCGGCACGTACTCGCACCGGCAACGGCGCACACGACGGAATCGACGGCTCTTCCTTTGCGCTGGATGATCTGCTTGACGCCCTGCAAACGATGCGTTCGGGCGACTTCTCGGTCCGCCTGCCGGGCAACCTTACCGGACGCCCGGGCAAGATCGCCGATACGTTCAACGACATCGTGTCGGCGAACCAGCGCATGGCCAAGCAATTGGAGCGCGTCGGACAGGCTGTCGGCCGCGATGGTCAAACCCGTACGCGCGTCCGCTTTGCCCTATCGCAAGGCGCCTGGGGCGACATGGAAACGTCGGTCAACGCATTGATCGATGACCTGCTGTGGCCCACCACGGCCGTCACCCGCACGATCGCCGCCGTCGCTCGCGGCGATCTGCTGCAGACAATGCCGCTCGACGTCGAGGGCCGGCCGCTGAAAGGCGAATTCCTGCGCGCCGCCAACATCGTCAACACGATGATCAAGCAGCTGAGCGTCTTCACGTCGGAAGTGACCCGCGTGGCCCGTGAGGTTGGCACCGATGGCAAGCTGGGCGGACAGGCCCAGGTTCGCGAAGTCACCGGCGTATGGAAGGATCTGACCGACTCGGTGAACTCGATGGCCGGCAATCTGACGGCCCAGGTGCGCAACATCGCCGAGGTGTCGACGGCGATCGCCAACGGTGATCTCTCCAAGAAGATCACGGTGAATGTCAGTGGCGAAATTCTGGAGTTGAAAGAGACCATCAACACGATGGTCGACCAGCTCAACGCCTTCGCCGGTGAAGTGACGCGCGTGGCCCGTGAGGTCGGTACCGAGGGCAGGCTGGGCGGCCAGGCCAATGTTCGCGGCGTCGCCGGCACCTGGAAGGATTTGACCGACTCGGTGAACTCGATGGCCGGCAACCTGACGGCCCAGGTGCGCAACATCGCCGAGGTGTCGACAGCCATCGCCAATGGCGACCTCTCCAAGAAAATCACGGTCAATGTGTCGGGCGAAATCCTTCAGCTGAAAGAGACCATCAACACGATGGTCGATCAGCTCAACGCCTTCGCCTCGGAAGTGACCCGCGTGGCCCGCGAGGTCGGCACCGAGGGCAAGCTGGGCGGCCAAGCTCAGCTCAAGGGGGTTGCCGGAACCTGGAAGGATCTCACCGACTCGGTCAATTCGATGGCGTCCAACCTGACCGGCCAGGTGCGCAACATCGCCGAGGTGGCCACGGCGGTGGCCAAAGGCGATCTCTCCAAGAAGATCACGGTCAACGTGTCAGGGGAGATCCTTCAGCTGAAGGAAACCATCAACACGATGGTCGATCAGCTCAACGCCTTCGCCGGCGAAGTAACCCGCGTGGCCCGCGAGGTCGGCACCGAGGGCAAGCTCGGCGGTCAGGCACAGGTGCCGGGTGTTGCCGGCACCTGGAAGGATCTGACCGATTCGGTGAACTCGATGGCCGGCAACCTGACGGCCCAGGTGCGCAACATCGCCGAGGTGTCGACAGCCATCGCTAATGGCGACCTCTCGCGCAAGATCACCGTCGACGTGCGCGGCGAGATCCTGCAGCTGAAGGAAACGCTGAACACGATGGTCGACCAGCTCAACCGCTTCGCGTCGGAAGTGACACGCGTCGCGCGCGAGGTCGGCACTGAGGGCAAGCTCGGCGGCCAGGCCCAGGTGCCGGGCGTCGCCGGCACCTGGAAGGACCTGACTGAGAACGTCAATTCGATGGCGTCGAACCTGACTGGCCAGGTGCGCAACATTGCCGAGGTCACCACGGCGGTCGCGCGCGGCGATCTGTCCCGCAAGATCACCGTCGACGTGAAGGGCGAGATCCTGGAGCTCAAGAACACCATCAACACGATGGTCGATCAGCTCAATGCGTTCGCCGGCGAGGTGACGCGCGTCGCCCGCGAGGTCGGCACCGAGGGCAAGCTCGGTGGTCAGGCCGTCGTGCCGGGCGTTGCCGGCACCTGGAAGGACCTCACCGACAACGTGAACTCGATGGCCGGCAACCTGACGGCCCAGGTGCGCAACATCGCCGAGGTCGCAACGGCGATCGCCACCGGCGACCTGTCGCGCAAGATCACCGTCGATGTCCGCGGCGAGATCCTGCTGCTGAAGGAAACACTGAACACAATGGTCGACCAGCTGCGCTCGTTCGCGGGCGAAGTGACCCGCGTGGCGCGCGAGGTGGGTACCGACGGGCGCCTGGGTGGCCAGGCCGTCGTGCCGGGCGTCGCCGGCACCTGGAAGGACCTCACGGACAACGTCAACCTGCTCGCCGCCAATTTGACGACCCAGGTGCGCAACATCGCCGAGGTCACCACGGCGGTGGCGCGCGGCGATCTTTCGCGCAAGATCACGGTCGACGTGAAGGGCGAGATCCTCGAGCTGAAGAACACGATCAACACGATGGTCGATCAGCTCAATGCGTTTGCCGGCGAAGTGACCCGTGTGGCGCGCGAAGTCGGCACCGAGGGGAAGCTCGGCGGCCAGGCCCAGGTGCCGGGTGTCGCCGGCACCTGGAAGGACCTGACCGACACCGTCAACGTGATGGCGGCCAATCTCACCGAGCAGGTGCGCGGCATCGTCAAGGTGGTGACGGCAGTGGCCAATGGCGATCTCAAGCGCAACCTCACCGTGGCGTCCAAGGGCGAGGTCGCGGCGTTGGCTGAAACCATCAACAACATGACCGACACGCTGGCGACGTTCGCCGACCAGGTGACGACCGTGGCACGCGAAGTGGGCGTCGAAGGTCGATTGGGCGGTCAGGCCAACGTGCCTGGCGCCGCCGGCACCTGGAAGGATCTGACCGGCAACGTGAACCTCCTGGCCGCCAACTTGACCACGCAGGTGCGGGCCATCGCTGAGGTGGCCACCGCGGTGACCAAGGGTGACCTGACGCGATCGATCCAGGTCGAAGCGCGCGGCGAGGTTGCCGAGCTCAAGGACAACATCAACACCATGATCGGCAATTTGCGGCTGACGACGGACCGCAACACCGAGCAGGACTGGTTGAAGACCAACCTGGCGCGTTTCACCAATATGCTGCAGGGCCAGCGCGACCTGGCCGATGTCGGTCGCCTGCTGCTGTCGGAGCTGGTGCCGCTGGTCGACGCACAACAAGGCGTCATCTACCAGGTCGAGGCCGAAGGCGATGATTTGAAACTGCTGTCGTCGTACGCCGACGATTCAATGAACGGTTTCCTCGAACGCATCCAGCTTGGCGAAGGGCTGATCGGACAGTGCGCGCGCGATGCGCGGCGGATGCTGGTTTCGGACTTGCCCGGCACTGTCGTTCCCATCCGCTCCGGCCTTTTCCGTGCCGTGCCGCGCAATGCCATCGTCCTGCCGGTGCTGTTCGAGGGCCAGGTCAAGGCTGTCATCGAGCTGGCCTCGGTTGGCGTCTTCACCGACCTTCAGATGTCCTTCCTCGAGCAGCTGACCACGAGCATCGGCATCGTGCTCAACTCGATCGAGGCCACCATGCAGACCGAAGGCCTGCTGAAACAGTCGCAGCAGCTCGCTGCCGAGTTGCAGACTCAACAGCGCGAACTGCAGCAGACCAACGACCAGCTCGAGCAGAAGGCCCAGCAGCTGGCCGAGCGTAACGTCGAGGTCGAAGCCAAGAACCAGGAGATCGAGCAGGCACGACGGGCGCTCGAGGAAAAAGCCGGCGAGCTGGCGCTGACATCAAAGTACAAGTCGGAATTCCTTGCCAACATGTCGCACGAATTGCGCACGCCGTTGAACAGCATCCTGATCCTCGGCCAGCAGCTGGGCGACAATCCCGAGAGCAATCTGACGCCCAGGCAGGTCGAATTTGCGCGCACGATCCATGCTGCCGGCACCGACCTGCTGAACCTGATTACCGACATCCTCGATCTCTCCAAGATCGAGTCCGGCACGGTGTCGCTCGATGTCGAGGAGATTTCCTTCGGTAACCTGCTCGACACCATGGTACGGCCGTTCCGTCATGATGCCGAGAGCCGCGGTCTCTTCTTTGATATCGCCACCGCGACCGATCTGCAGCGCAGCATCCGCACCGACGCCAAGCGCTTGCAGCAGGTGCTGAAGAACCTGCTGTCGAACGCTTTCAAGTTCACCGAGAGAGGTGGCGTCAAGCTCACGGTGACGCCGGCAACGGCTGGCTGGAGCCCTGATCATCCGGTCCTGCGCCAAGCCGCGGCCGTCGTGGCATTCCAGGTGACGGACACAGGGATCGGCATTGCGCTGGAGAAGCAACGCATCATCTTCGAGGCTTTCCAGCAGGCCGATGCCAGTACCAACCGGAAGTACGGCGGCACTGGCCTGGGCCTGGCCATCAGCCGCGAACTGACGAATCTGCTGGGCGGCGAGATCCAGCTTCGCAGCACCCCGGGCGAAGGCAGCACGTTCACGCTTTACCTGCCGCTGATACACGCTGGCGTCCAACCACCGCTACGCACCGGCTGGACAGCCAAAGACAATCCGCCGGTGCCAGCGGAGATCATGAACGGCGCCGTACCGGAGCGGCAGGTTGATGTCGTTCCCGACGACCGGCATCAGATCGAATCGGGCGATGCCGTCCTGCTCGTCGTGGAGGACGATCCACACTACGCGCGCGTCATGATCGATCTCGCGCACGACAACGGCTTCAAGGTGTTGCTGGCCATGCGCGGCGCCGATGCGCTGGCGCTTGCTCATGAGTACCGGCTGGTGGCGATCATGCTCGACATTTTCCTGCCGGACATGCTGGGGTGGAACGTGCTCAGTCACCTCAAGCAAAATCCGGCGACGCGGCACATCCCGGTTCAGATCGTCACGTTGGACGACGACCGCCATCACGGCCTCTCCCGTGGCGCCTTCGGTTTCATCAACAAGCCAACGACGACCGACGGGCTGAAGGGGGCCTTGGCCCGGATCAAGGAATACGCCGAACCGCGGCGCAAGCGGCTACTGGTGATCGAGGACAATCTGGCGGAGCAGAAGAGCATCACGGCCTTGCTGGGCCATCAGGACATCGGCATCATGACGGTCGGGACCGGCGCCGACGGCCTTGCAGCCATGCGCAGCGATGTTGTGGATTGCGTCGTACTCGATCTGAAGCTGCCCGATATGACGGGCTTCGAGGTGTTGGAGCGCGTCCGCGAGGACGCAGCACTGCGTGACATACCGGTGGTCGTCTTCACGGGCCGGCAGCTTTCGGCCGAGGAAGATGCCAGGCTGCACACCATGGCGCGCAGCGTCGTCGTCAAGGGCGTCGAATCCCCCGAGCGGCTGCTCGACGAGACGGCACTCTTCCTGCATCGTGTTGTCACGGATCTGCCACCCGAGAAGCAGCGCATGCTGGAGCGTCTCCACAGCTCGGACGACGATCTGGTGGGCCGCACGGCACTGCTGGTCGACGACGATGCGCGTAACATCTTTGCCCTCAGCAGCGTCCTGGAACGCCGCGGCATGGCCGTGCGCACCGCGACGACCGGCAGCGAGGCGATCTCCGTGATCGAAAACGATCCCGACGTCGCCATCGTCTTGATGGACATCATGATGCCTGGAATGGATGGCTATCAGACGATGCAGCTGGTAAGATCCAAACCGGCCTTCCGACGGTTACCGATCATCGCGCTCACGGCCAAGGCGATGAAGGGCGATCGCGAGAAATGCCTGGATGCCGGCGCATCCGACTACCTTGCGAAGCCGGTCGATACCGAGCAGCTTTTGTCCGCATTGCGGATGTGGCTGCACCGCTAGGTGAGCACCATGGGCACCGTGCGTCAGGTCAACATCCTGCTGGTCGACGACCAGCCGGCGAAATTGCTGACCTACGAGGCGATTCTCGGCGAGCTCGGCGAGAATTTGATCAAGGCTACGTCGGCACGGGCGGCCTTGGAGCATCTGCTGAAAACCGACATCGGCGTGATCCTGATCGATGTCTGCATGCCGGAGCTCGACGGCTTCGAACTGGCTGCCATGATCCGCAGCCATCCCCGCTACCAGAGCACGGCCATTATTTTCGTGTCGGCGGTACAGATCACCGATCCCGACCAGCTGCGCGGCTATGAAGCCGGCGCCGTCGACTATGTGCCGGTGCCGGTGGTACCCGCCGTGCTGCGCGCCAAAGTGCGCATCTTCGCCGAACTCTACCGCAAGACGCGGCTACTCGAGGAGTTGAACGCCGAGCTGGAAAAGCGCGTCGCGGAGCGCACGGCAGCGCTGGCAGAATCGGCTGCAGCACTGCAAGCGTTGAACGCCGATCTCGAGGATCGTATCGAGACGCGCACGCGCGAGCGAGAGATGGCGCTAGCACAGCTGTTCGAGGCCCAGAAGATGGATACCGTCGGGCAGCTCACCGGTGGCGTGGCGCACGACTTCAACAATCTGCTGATGGCCGTGCTGGGCAGTCTTAACGTGCTGAAGAAGCGTGTCCCGGATGACCCGCGGATCCATCGGCTGCTCGACAACGCCGTACAGGGTGCCGAGCGCGGGGCGGCGCTGACCCAGCGGCTGCTGGCGTTCGCACGGCGGCAGGAACTGAAGCCGGAGGCAGTCGACCTGCCGACGCTGATGCGCGGCATGAAAGATCTGCTGAAACGGGCGCTCGGCCCCAGCATCGAGATCGTCACGCGCTTGCCGGCCGACCTCACACCTGTCCGCGTGGATGCCAATCAGCTCGAACTCGCCCTGCTCAACCTTGCCATCAATGCGCGCGACGCCATGCCTGATGGCGGCACGCTGACGATCGCGGCGCTGGGCGCCTCTTCGGCCGCTGACGTCCCGGCGGCACTGGCGCCCGGCGACTATGTTCGCATCAGCATCATTGATACCGGCGTCGGCATGGATGAGGCCATGTTGGCGAAATCGACGGAACCGTTCTTCACCACCAAAGGTCCCGGCAAAGGCACCGGCCTGGGGCTCTCCATGGTTCAGGGGCTGGCCATGCAATCCGGTGGCATGCTTCGGCTCAGCAGCACGCCCGGAAGCGGCACGACGGCCGATCTATGGCTGCCGCAGGCCGAACGGCCGGCCCCAGCTGCCGCAGAGGCCCACGACGCTGCCGACAGCAGCGCGACTGCCCCCTGCACGATTCTGATCGTCGACGACGACGCCCTGGTCCGCATGGGCACGGTGGCAATGCTGGAGGATCTCGGCCACACCGCCATCGAAGCGACGTCGGGCCGTCGCGCCTTGGAGATCCTGGCGGCCGCCAAACCGACCGTCGACCTTGTCATTACCGACCATCTGATGCCAGGCATGACGGGACTGGCGTTGACACGCACCATCCACGAGACTTTCCCGGACCTGCCCGTGATCCTCGCCACCGGCTATGCCGAGTTGCCGCAGGACGACGCCAGCGGCCGGGCATTACCGCGACTGTCGAAACCGTTCCATCAGGCCGATCTGGCAGAAGCGATCGCCGCTGTCATGAGTCGGAAGACGCAGCCAGCATCCTCCCTTCATCAGGTCGCTGTCGCCGGCGGCTCTTGATTATTTTCTTGTCGATCCGACGATGCGCCACGGCGGAACCAGCATCTCATGCCGGCGTTCAATCACAATTAAGTTTCGATGCGCGGCGGATCACAGCCAGCATTGTAAGCGCCGCAAGTAGGCGACCGGCCAGATGGTACCAGACAATGTCAAAAGCAACTTCGCCCCTCAGCGACACAAACACGCTTGCCGGCAGCCGGATCCTCGTCGTCGAGGACGAATTCATCCTTGCCTGGGAACTGGAGCGTGAGTTGTATGCCGCCGGCTGTGCCAGCGTAAAGTTGGTGACCCTGGTCGAGGAAGCCCTGCGCGAACTGCGGTTCTGGCGTCCGGATGGCGTGCTGCTGGACCTGCGGATGCGCGATGGCCTGTCGTCGATGCCAGTCGCCGATGCCCTCGACGACCATGGTGTCCCCTTTGTGATCGTCACCGGCCAGAACCCGGATGCCGTGTCGGACCGACACCGCGATCGTCCCTTTCTCCACAAACCCTGCCCGACGGCGATCATCCTGACAACGCTGCAGCAAACCATGGCAGCGCCGGCCGGCTGCAGTGGCAACGGCCATGCATGACCGAGAACGATCCTCACACCATGGAACCTGCAACGCCCAAGCGCGTTGACCCTGCGCTCAAGCCTCCAAGCTTCCGTCGGCGTGGGTGATGACCGCGTGTCTGTACGAGACACGCTTGCTGCGTTTAGGCTTCCTTAGGGGAAGGTGATCCGTGGCGCAGGCCGATGCACCGCTATCGTTGACCATGCCAAGTGCCACCGGCAATGATGAACACTCGCAGCACGAGCACGCCAACTTCCTGCGGATGACCAAAGCGCTTTTCTCTGGCTTGGGTGGCGGCGTGGAACGATTGCCCGGTGACGATTACTTCGGCCGGTTGCTGCAGGCGTTGCCAGCAGCGATCTATGCCACGGATGCCGACGGTCGAATCATATTCTACAATGAGGCCGCCGCCGTGCTGTGGGGATGTCGTCCCACGCTGGGGACGAGCGAGTTCTGCGGCTCCTGGAAGCTCTTTTGGCCCGACGGCACGCCGCTGCCGCACGGCGAATGCGCGATGGCGCTGGCGCTGAAGACGAAACAGCCGGTGCGGGGCATGGAGGCGATTGCCGAGCGGCCCGACGGTACACGGGTGCCGTTCATCCCCTACCCCACGCCGCTGTTCGACGCCACGGACACGCTGATCGGCGCCGTGAACATGCTGCTCGACATTACTGACCGCCAGCAGGCGGAAGAACGGATTCGCGACAGCGAAGCGCGCTATCGGAGCATCTTCGACAATGCCAGCGTTGCGGTCTGGGAAGAGGATTTCTCCGGCGTTGTCGACATGCTGGCCGAGCTGCGCCGCCAGGGCGTTTGCGACCTGCACGACTATTTTCAGACGCGGCCAGACCGCTTAGCCGAGGCGATCGGCCGGGTGCGCATCGTGGACGTCAACGACTTCACAATCGAGCTCTTCGAGTCCGACAGCAAGCCGGCCCTTCTGAAGTCCCTGGGCGACATCTTCCTGCCCGAGACCGAGTTGATCTTCATCGACGAGCTGATCGCTCTGTGGGAGGGCCGCCGCCGTTTCGCCGGCGAGACGGTTGTCCGCACGCTGAAAGGCAATCGCCTGGACGTCATCTTCACCATGGCGTTCGAGGGCGATCGGGCCGAGCGCACGTTGGTCAGCATCCTCGATATCTCGGCCCGCAAGGCCGCCGAACAGGCCGTGCTGGCGCAAACCTATCGCCTCGAGAAGCTGAACAGGATCGCGCGCGCCATCACCAGCGACTTGCAGCTGGATCATATCGTGCAGACGGTGACCGACGCAGCAACCGAGCTGAGCGGCGCCCGGTTCGGTGCCTTCTTCTACAATGTCCCTGATGACCAGTGTGGCCACTACCAGCTCTTCGCCCTGAGCGGTGCGCCCCGCGCCTCATTCGAGAAATTCGGCATGCCGCGCGCCACGGCCGTGTTTTCGCCGACATTCCGGGGCACCGGCATCGTACGCTCCAACGATATCCGCCGCGATCCACGCTACGGCAAGAACGCACCGTACCACGGCATGCCGCCGGGTCACCTGCCGGTCGTCAGCTACCTCGCCGTGCCCGTCGTCTCGCGCTCCGGCGAGGTTCATGGCGGCCTGTTCTTCGGGCATGACCGTCCGGGCGTCTTTACGGGTGACTCGGAGGACATCGTCGCGGCGATCGCCGCGCATGCCGCGATCGCGCTGGACAACGCGCACCTGCTGCAATCGGCACAGGCCGAGGCGACGTACCGCCGCCGCGCCGACGAAGCCTCGCAGCGGCTGGCGGCGATCGTCGAGTCGTCCGACGATGCCATCGTCAGCAAGAATCTCGACGGCATCATCACCACGTGGAACCAAGGCGCCCAGCGCCTGTTCGGCTATCCGCCGGACGAAGCCGTTGGCAGGCCCATCACGATGCTCATTCCGCCCGACCGCCAGGACGAGGAAGTGACAATCTTGGGCCGTGTTCGTCGTGGCGAGCGCACCGAGCACTACGATACCATTCGTCGCCGCAAGGACGGCAGCCTGATCGAGGTTTCTCTCACCGTATCGCCGATCAAGGATGCCGATGGCAAGATTGTCGGCGCATCGAAAATCGCACGCGATAACACGGAGCGACGACGCGCCGAGGAGCAGCAGGAGCTGCTGGTGCGGGAGATGAGCCATCGCATCAAGAATCTGTTCGCCGTCACCAACAGCGTCGTGGCGCTGAGCGCACGTACCGCCCGCTCGCCACAGGACATGGCGACTGCCGTCCAGGGCCGTTTGAGCGCACTCACGCGGGCGCACGACCTGACGCGACCTGGCCTGGTCGCCGCACAGCAAAAAATTGGCCTGCATGCCAGCCTGCAGGCGATCATTCGCACCATCCTGTCGCCCTATACCGAAGCGGCACGCTCCATGCAGGGCGACCGCGTCATCATCTCCGGGCCGGATGTGCCGGTCGGCGCCACCGCGATCACCAGTCTCGCCCTGATCCTGCATGAATTCGCCACCAACGCCGCGAAATACGGCGCGCTGTCGACGCCAGCCGGACGCGTGGCCATCGATTGCACCGTGACCGGCGATGACATCGTGATGACCTGGCAGGAGCGCGGCGGCCCGCCGCTGGACGGGCCGCCCGAGAGCGAAGGGTTCGGCGGCCAGTTGGCGCGCCGGATGATCGCAGGTCAGTTCGATGGCGAAGCCAGCTGGGACTGGCAGCCCGACGGCGTCGTCATCCGCTTGTCGATACCGATCGCACGGATTGCGCTGTAGCCAGCTTCTCTTCCCGCAACGTGAGGTTCACCGCACCGTGGCGGCGGTCTGGCCAAACAGGATACGGCGTTCCTCGTCGCTGTGCACCGTCTGCGGCCGACGCAGCTCCGCACCAACCTCCTTGCCTTTGCGCACCGCCGGCCGCTGCCCCATGGTGTCGCTGAACCAGCGCCGGAGATTGGGAAACGTCTCGAGATCCTGCTTCAGGTTCTTGTAGGGCACGACCCAGGGCCAGATCGCCATGTCGGCGATCGAATAGACACCGGCGACGAACTCGCGGTCGGCCAGCCGCTTGTCGAGCACGCCGAACAGCCGGTTCACCTCGTTGGTGTAGCGTTCCTGGCCGTAGGTCAGGCGCTCCACTGGCGTGAACTGCGGCGCATAGACGTTGAAATGCGTCGCCTGCCCCGCCATCGGCCCCAGGCCGCCCATTTGCCAATTCACCCACTGCAGCGCTTCGTACTTTCCGCGCAGATCGTTGGGCAGGAACCGGCCGGTCTTCTCCGCGAGGTACTGCAGGATGGCGCCCGACTCGAACACCGCCACCGGCGCACCACCGCCAGGCGGCGCATGATCGACGATAGCCGGCATGCGGTTGTTGGGGCTGATGTTGAGAAACTCGGGCTTGAACTGCTCGCCGGCACCGATATTGACCGGCACCACGCGATACGGCAGCGCGCACTCCTCCAGCATGATGCTGATCTTCCAGCCGTTGGGCGTCGGCCAATAATAGAGGTCGATCATTTCGAAGGCTCCGGAGATTCGGCGTGATGGGTGGCACTCTAGCGCCCGGGCGCAAAAGAGCCACCTCTCACTGTCCGAGCCGGCCTCAGGCCGCCTTGGGCTGTCGGCTGGCCGTGGTGCGCACCCAGTGCTCGTCCTGGCCCAGGCGGTCGAAATAGGCGTTGACGTGGCGGTAGGGGCGCCAGTCGAACGGTACAAGCGACCGATAGGACTCGAAGGTCATCACGGCGTAGTCGGCGATCGTCATGGCGTCGCCCACCACATATCGGCGTCCGGCAAGATGGCGCTCCAGTACCGGCGCGAACCGCGCCAGATCGGTGCGCGCCAACTCTACCGCGGCCGTGTCAGCCATCCCTAACCCGAGGCGCGGCTTGGCCACGATCTCGAACGCCAATGCGCCGAAGGCCCTGTTGAAATGCACCAGCTCCCAGAACTGCCAGCGCGCGACGTCGGCGCGTTTCTGCCGATCGCGCGGGAAGAGGTCGCTGCCGGCGACATCGGCGAGATACTGCATAATGGCGTTCGACTCCGACAGGGCGAACGCACCATCGACCAGCACCGGCACCTTGCCATTGGGATTGAGCGCCAGATAGGCGTCCGACCGCAGATCGCCGCTGGCCAGATCATGTTGGACGATCTCGACCTTGAGGCCGAGGTGGCTGATAACGGCTTCGACCTTATGGCCGTTGGGCGATCCCACGACTGTATGGAGTTGCATCACGGTGCTCCTCGGGGGTTGCGATGCCGGTGGCATCGCTCAACACCCCGACACCGGGACGATTGAGGCTCGCAAAAGGATTCCTCCCCACTGCCTGGGGAGGCTTCACGACCTACGCCGCGTTGAACTCCGCCACGGGGCGGATTTCCAGTGCGCCCGACAACAGGCCGGCGGCCTTGCGCGGTGCTTCCAGAAGATGAGCGATCTCGACCGCCTCTTCGCGCGTTTCGCAGTCGACGACATAGAAGCCCAGCAGCTGCTCCTTGGTCTCGGCAAACGGGCCGTCGACGACGACCGAGTCCGCGGCCTTGAGCGTCACGGCAGCGGTCGTCGGCGTCAGGCGCGCCACCGGGCCCAGCTTGCCGCGCTGCTTCAGCTCGTGCTGAAGCGACCTGAGCTCCGACATCATGGTCTCGTGCTGCTGCCGGCTCAGCGCGGCGGCCTCGGCCTGGGAATTGTAGCAAAGGATGGCATAGCGCATGCAAAGCTCGCGGGTATCAGAGGGTGCGGGAGTATGCCCCACTCTGATCCGCTGTACAGCCATCACCAGAAGAATATTGCAAATCACTCGCAATTGCGATTAGTGCATTCCGTCATGAATGGAATCGTGCACGGTCGCGACCGCCGGCAGACCGGCGGTCGTTGGCAGAGGATTGTTGCGCTCTGCGCCCGCATCGCCGCGGCGTCCGTCGGCGGCTACGGGCTGGCCGCCGCCAGTGCCGCCTTCCTGGCCCGCGCCCTGCCGATGAGCCGGGTGGAGGCCGCCACGGCCGCGACCCTGATCGCCTTTCTTGCCATGCCCGCGGCCGCGGTCTGGGCCTTCGCGGCATCGACGGCCCCGCGCGCGCTGGGCGGCGTCGTGATGATGACGGTTGTGCTGGGTGCCGCCGCCTGGCTGCTGGGACCGCGACCGTGAGACGCAGCCTGCGGCAGTCCATGACGGGGCTGCATACGTGGTCGGGGCTGGTGATCGGCTGGCTGCTGTTCGCCATAACGCTGACCGGCACGGCAGCCGTGTTCTCGTCCGAGATCAGCGCCTGGATGCAACCCGAAGTCGCCGGCCGCGGCGAGCCGCGCCAGGCGATCGAAAAGGCCGTCGCCTGGCTGCGCCAGACGCAGCCCCATGCCCGCGGCTGGTTCCTGGCGGCCGACGAGCGCATCGCGACGGTACACGCGCTCTACGAGGACCGCACCGCACCGCGCGGCTATCGTACCGCCAGCTTCGACGCCATCACCGACACGCCGGTGGCGCGCCCCACGATGGGCGGCCAGTTCTTCTATCGGTTCCATTTCGAGCTGATGCTGCCCAACCCTTGGGGCCGCATCCTGACTTCCGCGGCCGCGATGGTGATGCTGATCGCCATCGTCTCGGGCATCATCATCCACAAGCGCATCTTCGCCGATTTCTTCACCCTGCGCCCTACCGGCGGCCAGCGCGGCTGGCTCGATGCACACAACGTGTTTGGCGTGCTGGCCCTGCCCTTCCACCTGATGATCACCTTCACGGGCATCGTGCCGTTGTTCAAGACCACGCTGCCGTGGGGCATCGTCGCCAACTACGGCGCCGACAACGCCACGGCGCTGGCCGAGTTCTACCCCGGCCTCCCACGTCGCGGACCCTCCGGCACGCCCGGCACGCTGGCCGATATCGGCCCCATGCTGGCCGAGGCCGAGCGCTATTTTGGCGGTGGCCGGATCGGGCGTGTGAACATCGCCGCTCCCGGCGATGCCGCCTCGATCGTGACCATCATGCGCAATGATGGCGATCAGCTGGCCTATATGGCCCAGGCCCTGCGCTTCGACGGCATGACCGGCAAGCTGATCGGCGCCCACACGGAGGACCGCCCGGCGCGCAAGACCTTCGACGTGCTCTATGGCCTGCACATCGCGCGCTTCGCACCTGATGTGAGCCGCTGGCTCTACTTCGTGTGCGGGCTGGCGCTCGCCGGCGTGATCGCGACCGGGCTCAATCTCTGGCTCAAGGCGCGTGAACCGAACAAGGGCTTCGGCCATTGGCTGGTCGCGCGCCTGAACGTGGGCACCGTCGTCGGCCTGCCGATCGCCATGCTTGGTTTTCTCTGGGCGAACCGACTGCTGCCGGCCACGTACCTGGAGCGCTCGGCCGCCGAGGTCAGCATCTTCTTCTGGATTTGGGCCGCCTGTTCCCTCTACGCGCTGCTGCGCGCACCACGCCGTGCCTGGGGCGAGCTGGCGATCGTCGCGGCCCTGGCAGCGGGATTGCTGCCGTTCGTCTCCTTGGCGCTCACCGGACGCGGGCTGTGGCACGCGATGGATGGCGACCGGCTATTTCTCGGCTTCGATCTGGTGCTGTTCGCGCTGGCGGCGCTGGCCGCCGTGATCGCTCGTAAGGCCTTTGCCACCAGCGGGCCTATCCGCTTGGCGCGCAAGCAGGAAGCGGCGGCATGACCGCGCTTGCCACCCTGCCGCTGGCGTTCTCCGGCTTGGCCTTGCTCAGCCTGTCGATGGATCGCCACGTGCGCCAGGCGATGGCACGGCAGCATCAGGCGCGCCGTCCCGGCGGCTGGGCCTTGTTGGCGTTGTCCTTGGCAGCAGCGTTGTTGAGCGACAATTGGCGGTTCGGTCTCGTCGAATGGACCGGCATCATCGCCGCTGCCGCGGCGCTGGTCGTGCTGATGCTGACCTATCGACCGCGCGCGCTGTCGGCGGCGGCAGCCGTGGGCACGGTACTGGGCCTGATTGGCTGGGCCTATGTCGGCCTGAGCTGATCCCGGTATGTCGGATTTTCGCCAGCGACTTCTTGCGATCTTCACCGAGCATCGGGCGGCACTGACGCGTTTCCTTACCCGCCGGCTGGGCAGCGTGTCGCTGGCCGAGGATCTGACCCAGGAGACATGGGTACGGGCGGCCACGGTGAGCACCACGGGCATGCCGGCAACCGACAACCCGCGCAGCTACCTGTTCAGGATCGCCGCCAACCTCGCGATCGACCATCGCCGCCACGCGCGGCGCGGTGTCGAGGTCGATGCCCCGGCACCGCTGCGGGATTCGGTTGCCGACCTTGCGCCCTCGCCCGAAATCGTCGCGCTTCATCGCAGCGAGATGGCCCGCCTGCTGCGCGCGGTCGACCGGCTGCCGCCCCGCTGCCGCCAGGTATTCCTGCTGACGAAGATCCATGAGCTCAGCTATGCCGAGGTGGCCGCCAGGCTGGGCATCTCGCGCAACACGGTCATGGTGCACATGACCAACGCGCTGGCGGCGCTCGATGCCCATCTCGATGCCGAATCCGGCGACGAGGAGTAATGCTGCCTTGCCACCTCGACCGTTCAAGGGATGGGAGGGATCGCACATGGCAGTGCAGCGCGCACCGATCGCATGACGACAGAGCGGCCGGACACGCTGATGACGGCGGCACGGCGCTGGTTCGTGCTGCTGCGGGATGCCGAGGCGAGCGATGCCGACCGTGCCGCCTTCGCACGCTGGCTGGCCGACGATCCGGCGCATCAGGCGGCCTGGCAGCGCGTCCAACGCCTGTGGTTGCGGCTGGACGACCTCACACCGCTTCTGCGCCGCCGCCGGGAAACCGGAACCGGGGAGACCCTTGCGCTGCCGCCCGCACCGCAGCGGCTGGCCATGCGATCGCGCCGTGCCTGGATGCAGGGCGCCGCCGCCGCGGCGCTGGTCGTGGCCGGCGGCGGCTATGCGCTCGTGACGCCGGGCCTGTTCGCCGGCTACCGCACCCGCACGGCGGAGCGACAAACGGTGGTGCTGCCGGACGGCTCAACGATGGAGTTGGACAGCAACACCGCGGTCTCGCTTGCCTTTGATGCAGACACCCGGCGCCTAGTCCTGCACGCCGGCGAAGCCTTCTTCCAGGTGGCCGCCGACCCGAGTCGCCCCTTCATCGTCGTGGCGGGTCGCGGCGTCACGCGGGCGCTGGGCACCGCCTTCAACATCAAGCGGCAGGCCGACGCCGTCGTCGTCTCGGTCGTCGAGCATGCCGTTGCCGTGTCTTTGGACGGGCAGGCGGCGATCACGGTGGGGCAAGGCCAGCAGGTGCGCTACGATCGCCAGCGACTCGATGCCATCCGGCCTGTCGATCCGGCGGACGTCCAGGCCTGGCGGCGCGACCGCCTGGTCTTCCGCGACACGCCGCTGCGCGCCGTGGTTGCCGACCTGGAACGCTATCGCAGCGGCCGCATCGTCGTCACGGACGAGCGCATTGCCCGCATCCCTGTTACGGGAATCTTTCACACCCGGCAGACCGACGCGGCGCTCGACACCATCGCCGATACCCTACCCGTGCGCGTGACCCGGGCGAGCGACCTGCTGGTGTTCATCCGGCCGAAATGACCGTTCACTGCTCTGAAAAAATTATCACCGCCGGCTAATGGTCCGCATGCCGGTGCCCCGTACTAGTCAGTGAAAGCAAGTGCGTCGCAATCGCATATGAACGGGGTGGCAGATATGGGCAGAAGGTCGGGCGGTTGGCGCCTTTGCGCGGCCTCGTTGCGGCGAAACCGGCATCCGCTCTGCGGCCTTGCCGCGATGGCGCTGGCTGCGGCATTCGCGCCCGCCGCCTGGTCGCAACAGGGCGGCGCTGCCCCGATGGCACAGTCGGCATCGACGCACCGCTTCGATATTGCGCCCCAGCCGCTGACGGCAGCGTTGGTGCAGTTCTCCAACGTTACCGGCCTGCAGTTCTTTTTCGGTGCCGCGGTTGCGCGCGACCTGCAATCATCAGGCGTTGCCGGCACCCTCACCGCGGCCGAGGCACTGCGCCGGCTGCTCGCCGGCACCGGCCTCTCCTACCGCTTCACCAACCCGACGACCGTAACGCTGCAGGCGGCGCCCGCGACGAGTTCGGCCGGGGGAACCACGACACTCGATCCTGTCACCGTCGATGACACGCGCGGCGTGGGTGGCGGCCAGGGCTATGTCGCACGCCGGAGCGGCACCGGCACCAAGACCGACACACCGTTGATCGAGACACCGCAGTCGATATCGGTCATCACGCGCGATCAGCTGCGCACGACCAAGCCGGCCTCGGTAGCCGACGCGCTGGTCTACACACCGGGCGTCAGCAGTCAGTCGCCGGCCTTCAGCCGCATGGTCGATGACTTGATGATCCGCGGCTTCAACGTCGCCACCGGCAACTTCGGTATCCTGCTCGACGGGATGAAGCTGCAGTCCAACGTCTATGACGGCGGCATCGAGCCCTATGGCCTGGACCGCATCGAGGTGTTGCGCGGCGCCTCGTCCATGCTCTACGGCCAGCTCGGCCCTGGCGGGGTGATCAACGCCATCAGCAAGCTGCCGACAGCCACACCCCTGCACGAGGTCAACGTCGAATACGGCAGCTACGATCGCAAGCAGATCTCGGCTGATTTCGGTGGGCCGATCGGCAGCGACGGCACCTGGTCCTATCGCCTGACGGGGCTGTGGCGCGATGCCGACAACTGGGTGCGTCATGTGCCCGACGACAAGCGCTTCATCGCCCCGGCGCTGACGTTCAGGCCCTCGGAGTCGACGTCGCTGACGGTACTGGCCAGCCTGTCGCAGGTGCGGACCAAGTTTGCGCCGCCCATGCCGTATACCGATTTGCGCAGCGGCCGCATACCGCGGGATCTCTTCATCGGCGAGCCGGGCTACGATCGCTACGAGAGCGATGTCTATACCGCTGGCTACCTGTTCGAGCACCGCTTCAACGACACGTTCAAGCTGCGCCACAACCTGCGCTATTTCCATGCTGATGTGCGCTGGGATTACCTGGTGTATGGCACCCTGCGAAACGATGGCAGCCTGACGCGCACCGTCAGCGACCGGCGCGAGAAATCGACCGGTTTGACGACCGACACGTCACTGGAGTCGACCTTCACCACCGGTCCCGCCCGCCACACCCTGCTGACGGGCATCGACGTCTATCGCCGCAGCTACAACTCCCACCGCAACGTCGGCACGGTGGCACCGCTCAACAACGTGAACAACCCGATCTACGGCCGCACGCCGCCGGTCGTGAACTTCAACCAGGATCGTGGCTCCGACAACAACAGCCTGCAAGTCGGCGCCTATCTGCAGGACCAGATCAAGATCTTCGACAAATGGGTCCTGCTGCTGGGGGGCCGCTTCGACTGGAGCGACAGCGAGTCCAAGAGCTATCTGACGCGCCGTACCACGCGCCAGAAGGATCACGCGTTCACCGGCCGGGCCGGGCTGGTCTATCTGTTCGATTCCGGCATCGCGCCCTATGTCAGCTTCAGCCAATCGTTCGCGCCGGTCCTGGGCACGACGCGCAGCGGCACTGCCTTCAAGCCCACCCGGGGCGTGCAGTACGAGGCCGGCGTCCGCTACCAGCCACCCGGCAGCACCATCCTGCTGAGCGGCGCCGTCTACGACCTGACGCAGACCAACGTGCAGACGATCGATCCCGCCGACCCCGCCTTTACCGTACAGACGGGGAAGGTGCGCTCGCGTGGCGTTGAACTGGAAGCCAGGGCCAAGATCGGCAACGTCAACCTGATCGCCGCGTATTCGTATACCGATGCCCGCACCATCAAGAGCAATGACGCCATCATGGTCGGGCACCAGATCGACCTTGTGCCGGCACACACCTTCTCTCTCTGGGCCGACTACACGCTCGACGGGCTGGGCCTCAAAGGCCTGAAGGTCGGCGCCGGGCTGCGCTACGCGAGCGCGGCCAACATCGCGGGCTACCCGAACAACGTACCTGGCCGCACGCTTGTCGATGCGCTGGTGAGCTACGATCTTGGCGCACTCGGTCCGAGGCTTGACGGCGTGTCACTGGCCGTCAACGCCCGTAATCTCTTCGACAAGAACTACATGACCTGTGCTGGCGCCAACGGTTGCCGCTACGGCGATCCGCGGACGGTCGTGGCCACGCTCAGCTATCGCTGGTGAGGATCCGCATCACAGACGCGATCAGCGCGCCGCGCGCGCGGTCCGCCATGCCATGCCCATGTAGACATCGCCAGCTTTCAGCTCATCCAGCATCTGCCTAAGGCGTTTCTGCCTGGTGGCGTCCCGCTTCGCCGCGTTGATCCACATCAGGTAGTCGTTGCGCTGGTAGGGCGGCCGGTCGCGATAGGCGGCGGCCAAGCCCGATTGCTCCAGCGCGGCCTTGACCGCGGTCGACATCAACTGTCGCGGTCGGGTGAAACCGCGGCCTGTCTGTCGCGTCGGGAGTTTGGACATAGAAATACCGGCAACGTCAGGTCGGCTCATTGTCCGCTGTGCGGCAGCGCGATTCAACATCGCACTCAGCCATGTGCGCACGCGTGAAGAACCCGTCGAGCATTCAGGCTACCCGGAACCAAGGCGCACTGGGCACCCGCGCCATGGCTCCACGCAACCCTAGGCTCAACAGGTTCTTCGTTTCACCGAGAGTAGCAGGCCCCCGGCTCAACGGGCGCTGCCACTTCGGTGAAATCCGCTCCTGCTGCCCTGCTCCTCTCCGCAACCAACGCCGCGGGACAGGAGCAGGGTCTTTGCGTACGCGTGCTCTACGCGAACTAGAACGTCAGGACGGTACCCATGATGACAGCCCAGGAATCGGCCTTCTCACTCTTCGACTGGCCCGATCCCATGACGTAGCTCACGCCGCCGACCAACTTGATACCCGGCGACAGCGCGTAGTTGCCGCCAACCTGGAACATGTCGATCTTGTCCCTGCCAGCGCGATCCTCGGCCGTGAGCGACGTCACCGACTTCTCGTCGTTGCGTCCACCCCACCAGCCGGCAGAAACCTGCCACGGACCGGTTTCGTACATCAGACCCGCCGAGTACCAACGGGTGCGGTTGTTGCCGCGTCGGCCGTTATTGTCCTGGCCAACACCGCCACCCAGCGTGAAGCCCGAGAGGCCGATCTGGGCGCCGACGGCCCAGCTCTTCCACCGGCCGTTGGCCGACGGGTTGGTGTTGTTGTTGTTGCTGCCGCCCGCGGTGCCGCGGTCGAAGCCGGCGTTGAAGTAGCCGCCGTACAGCGCCACCGTCACATCGCCGAACTTGTTGAGGTAGTTGGCGCCGATATCCAACGCGTTGTGCCACTCGTTGGAATTCTTCGGGCAGTTCGTGATCGCTGCGCCGCCCTGGCGGAACGCGCACTGCGCCGTGCTGGCGGTCGGCGAGAAGTCCGGTGTGTACGACACACCGATCTGCAGGCCGGCGAAGCGCGGCGTGTAGTACGTCAACTTGGTCGCATCGCCTGGGTTGTTGCCCATCGAAGCGCTCATGCCCGGCGTGACGCCGAAACGGCCAGCCTGGTTGGCCGCTGCGAAGCCGGCCCCGTGGTGCGCCATGTTGGGGTCCTGGAAGCCCCAGCCGGTCAGTGCCGACGGTGTGGCATACACCATCTTATACGACGCGCCGTCGGTGGCGCCGAAGTCGATACGACCCCAGTCACCGAACGCGAAGAGGTACTCTTCGTCGAGCTGGTCGAGCGTACCCGTGCTGTTGCTCGCCGATACGCCCGTGTTGTTCGACCAGCCTTCCAGCTCGATACGCACGCCAACGGTCGTGCCGTTGTCGAGCTTGGTCTGGCCGGTGAACCAGATTTCGCCTTCGTAACGGAAAGTTTCCGGACGATAGCTGGTGCCGGTGGTGCCGCCGACGACATCGCGATCGATGTGACCGAGCGTGATGAAAGCCTGAAAATACCCGCGCAGTTCGAGCTTGATCGGATCAGCCGCCATCGCCGGAGCAGCAAGCACGCCACTCGCAATCAACGCCGTCGATCCTAACAATGCCTTTTTCATGCTGCTGCCCCCAAACGATACAGAGCCGGCGCGAACGCGCCGCTTGGAAACGATGCAAGGGGTCCGTGCCCGGGCCCCTCAGACCGTCGCTACACTACGGTTGTTACCGCTTTATTGACGTCGCGTGCCAATCGCACGCTCCGGCAGATTGAAGCCATTGGCGCGCAGTCGTTGCTCGAGCTGCGGAATGGCTTCGGCGGCACGTTCATTGGTGCAAATGTTCTGCGCTGTGACGGTTTGCAGACTGGCACTGGTGTTGGCCGAGCCGCTGTAACGACTCTGCAGGCTTGCAAGCTTTTTGCAGTACGCCGCATCGTCTGACTCGACAGTAACAGTCTGGGCCATCACTGACACAGTCCAAAGTGCGAGGCCCAGCGCCAAACCTGCTGCCGAAACAGCATGATGACGTGACATGATTCCTCCACCACCATGAACATCTGAGTGTTCACCGCTCAGATAACATCGTTCACATAGTTGCGCCACGGTGCTGCCGCAAGGCCGTCACAATGAAAAAATTTCTGTGGGTGTGGATGAGGGAAACTCAGTGGTGCAACCGCGCCGTCATACCTATAGCCCGGTTGCAGCGATCGGGAAATTTGGCCGCGCGACGATGCGACGCGCGTCTCGTCGCCGCGCTTCACCGGATCGTTATCGGCTATCGCAGGGGTGCCGTGCGATCGAGCGCCGCCAGCAGGCGGCGCCACTCGTTGCGGCTGTTGGCGGGATAGCGGACCCAGTCGCGCCCGACCTTGAGGTCGGCGTGGACGGCGCCGGCCTTGCCATGGAAATGCAGCCAGCCGGCCGACTTGCGATAGAAGATGCCGCGCTTGCGTTCGACCAGCCACGTGCGGGCGCGAATCTGTGTCAGCAGATCATCGAGCAGGTCGAGCGTTTCTGGTGCAGCGTGCATGGCGGTTTCCGGCAACGAAGCATAACGGACGGCGTGCTGCGATCGCGGTCAATCGATGATGGCCTGATAAACTAGCTGTCGCATCAGATTGCGGTACGGGTTCATCTGTGCCGGTGACTGGATCATCAGCACCGCAACCAGTTTCTCTTTGGGATCGATGATGAAGTTCGTGCCCGCCGCGCCGGCCCAGAAAAACTCGCCGCCCGATCCATACATCGGGCTGCGGCCCGTGCCCTGCCGGACGGCGAAGCCGAGGCCGAAGCCCAGCGCCCGCTCAGGCGTCGGCGCCAGGGAGTTGGGGCTGAGTGCCGCGCCCGGGGACACCGTCAGGCCCGGCGGGAGGTGGTCCGACGTCATCAGCTCCACCGTCTTGCGCGAGATCAACCGCGTGCCCTCGAGTGTTCCGTTGTTGAGCCAGAGCTGGCCGAAGCGACCATAGTCGGCGGCCGTCGCCACCATGCCACCGCCGCCCGACATCCAGGTCGGCTTCTCGGTAACATCCCGCGCCGGCGGTCGCTTGCCGGTCTGCGGATCCTTCTGCGGCTCGGCTACGCGGCCCTTCTTGGTCCCGTCGACCCAGAAAGCGGTGTCGGGCATGCGTAGCGGCCCGGTGATTCGCTCGGCGATGAACTGATCGAGCGGCAGGCCGCTCACGACCTCGACGATGCGACCCAGCACGTCGGTCGATACGCCGTACTCCCAAATCGTCCCCGGCTGGTGCTTGAGCGGCAGCCGGGCCAGCTTGGTGACGAACTCGACGTTGGTCTGATTGCGGTCGAGCACGCCGGCCTCGAGGTACATCTTGTCGACACGTGCGTTGCCGAATACGCCGTAGGTCAAACCGGACGTATGACGCAGCAGGTCGTGGACCGTCATCTCGCGCTGGAGCGGCACGAGATCGAGGTCAATGGTGCCATCCTCCTTCTTCTTCTCGACACCGACCTTCACGTCCTTGAACTCGGGAAGATAGCGGGACACCGGCTGGGCGATGGCGAGCCTGCCCTCCTCGGCCAGCATCATGATCGCCAGCGACACGATCGGTTTGGTCATCGAGGCAATGCGGAAGATCGCATCGGCCTTCATGGGCGCCGTTGCCTCGCGGTCGCGGAAACCGAAGGCCTCCAGATAGGCGGTCTTGCCGTTGCGGGCGATCAGGACCACGGCTCCCGGCACGTCACCTCGGTCGACGCCTGTGCGCATTGCCTCGCCCAGCCGCTTCAACCGCTCGGACGACAACCCCACTGCCTCGGGCGTGGCTGCTCGTGGCAAGCCCTGGGCCCAGGCCGGCGCGGCGGCACCCAGCATCAGCACCGCAACAACGACAATGCTCACGCGTCGCATGACCGACCTCCACCGAACAGTCAGTTCGCCACCGCCTGGTACACGAGTTCGCGCATGAGATAGCGATAGGGCAACCGCTGTGCCGGCGCCTGCATCATCAGGATGGCGAACAGCTTCTCCTTGGGATCAATCCAGAAGTACGTGCCGTAGGCACCGCCCCAATAGTAATCACCGACCGAGCCATGCAGCGGATTGCGGCCGGCCTCGGTGCGTACCGCGAAACCCAGTCCGAATCCCTGGCCCATGTCGGGGCTGGGCAACAGCGCCTGAAACGCCGGCGTCATGTCGGGCCCGATCGCCGTGCCGGGCGGCAGGTGGTCCGATGTCATGAGTTCCACGGTCTTGCGCGATACCAGGCGTACGCCGTCGAGCTGGCCGCCGTTGAGCCAGAACTGGCAGAACCGCGCGTAGTCGGCGGCGGTCGAGACCATGCCGCCGCCGCCCGATTTCCACTTCAGATCTGCCGTCGCCGCCGGGATCGACGGGGTCTGGCCGGACGCCGGATCCTTCTGCGGCAGCGCGGCGCGATCCTGTTTTGATACGTCGGCGGAAAATCCGGTATCGGCCAGTTTCAGCGGCTTGGTGATCCGGTCGGCGATGAAGCGATCGAGCGGCATGCCGCTGACCACCTCGACGATACGGCCCAGCACATCGGTCGACATGCTGTATTCCCACGTCGTGCCGGGCTGATGCACCAGGGCCAGCGTCGCCAGCTTGGCCACCATCTCCTCGTTGGTCTGGCCAGGGTCCATGAGCTTGGCATCAAGGTAGGCTTGTTTCAGCGGCCCGAGATTCGGTGCGCCATAGGTCAGGCCCGACGTATGGCGCAGCAGATCCTGCACGGTCATCTCGCGCCGGGCCGCTTGCTGCACCACCTCGACGGCGCCGTCGCCGTTCTTCTTCACGACGCCGACCTTGAGGTCCTTGAACGCCGGCAGGTAGCGCGACACGGGGTTGCCGATCGCTAGCTTTCCCTCTTCGGCCAGCATCATGACGGCCAGCGACACGACCGGCTTGGTCATCGACGCAATGCGAAAGATCGCGTCCGCCTTCATCGGCGCCTTGGTCTCGCGATCACGGAAGCCGAACGCTTCGAGATACGCCACCTTGCCGTTGCGGCCGATCAGGACCACGGCGCCCGGGATCTCCCCCTTGTCGACACCCGCTTTCATTATCGACGACAGGCGCTTAAGCCGCTCACCCGATAATCCTACATCTTCCGGCGCCTTGGTCAGCGTCAGGCCCTGGGCATACGGTGTGGTCGGCATGCCGGCGACAAGGACGACAAGAACCGCTGCAACGAGCGGGCGCATCACGTTCATGGTGTCTCCTCCTCTGCGTTGCCGCTGTCGCAGCCGCAGGTCTCTTTTCTGGTATCGCTCACGACAGTATTATCGTGAAGATGCGCTTTCAATTACAACCACTTGCTGGTGCCACCGGCACTGCATGCCCGTGTCCACCGTCGGCAACATCCGGTGGCCAGACGATGGTGAAGCGTTCGAACATGGTCTGGATATCATTGCTGAATACGAAACCCTCGCGCTCGGCCTGTCGTGCGAAGTAGCGGCGGTGGCCGTCAAGCCAGTCGGCGCGCGTGCGATCGCCCTCGCCTTCGTCCCAGGCAAACGCCGCGTCGACTGCGATCAGTCGGTTGACCGTCACGTCCGTCGTGCGCCAGATGCAGCGCGGCGCGCCGGCACCGTCGAGCACGACCACGTGCCCGCCTACGCTTGGCATCGGCTCGTTCCCGACGGTAACGTCGCGCAGCAAAGACGCCGTGGCGCGCTTGGTGCCGGCAAGCACCAGGGCAAGCAGGTCGTCGGCCAGCGCCGGGTTGTCGCCGAAGCTCACGACGTCGTAGTCGACGGTCGCATCGATGCCGGCGGCGGTGGTGAATCCTTGCTAGTACGCGTCGGTGACGGGTGTCTTGCGCATGAGTCTATCCGCGGGACGTGGAACTATTCAAAGAATGCGCGCTGCACAAACCAGAAGCCACCGATTGCCGCCACCAGCAGCGATGCCACCCGGGGCAGGTGACGCAAGGCAGGTGGCCGGCTCGCCCAGGCGAGCAGCGGCAGGAACACGGCGATGAACGCCACCTGCCCCATCTCGACGCCGACGTTGAATCCGACCAGCGCCTGGACCAGCGTAACACCCTCCAGCTTCAATTCGGCCAGCGCGCCGGCAAAGCCCAGCCCATGCACCAGGCCGAAACAGAAGCTCACCAGCCAGCGCCGCCACTCACGGCCGGGCCAGATCAGGTTCTCCACAGCCACCCACACGATCGAAGCCGCGATCAATGGCTCGATGATCCGATCCGGCACGTCGATCAGGCCAAGCACCGCCAGGCTCAGCGTGATGCTGTGGGCGACCGTGAACGCGGTGACAATCTTCACTACGCCCCAGAGGCTTCGCGTGTGCGCCAGCAGCGCGACCAGGAACAGCAGATGGTCGATGCCGCCCAGGATGTGCTCGATGCCCAGCCACAGGAAATCCAGCCAGCCGCTCAGCGCGGCCCCGGCCAATTCGACCATCACAATGCGCTTGGCATCGGGCCTGTCACCACCGAGCACATACTCGTGGCTGCCCCGGAGCATGCGGATCGACAGAAGAGTCTGATGGTGCTCACCGAACAACGCGCGCCAGTCCTCGCGGAGGGTGAGCAGCCTCGGTGTCGCCGCACAGATCAGCGGCATCGCAAGACGCACCCTGCCCTCGTCTGCGGCGGCTCCCTCTACGCGGCCGGGCTGGCAGGGACTGCCATCGGCGTCGACGGACACGGCCTGGTGCACTTCCCGCTGCAGCGCTTCGGCCATTGGCCGATCGCCGTTGACGGCACCGGTCAGCAGCTCTCGCCCGACCTCCGGCAGATCCGACACGACGACGTTCAACGTGTAGGTCAGATGATTGCCGTCGACCCTGAGCGTGCCCAGCCCTGTGGTGACGTGCGCGACGGCCGGCCCGGTGACGAGCAGCAGCAGAACGAAGAGCTGGAGCAATCTCTTCATCGCACCGATCGCATGAAGAAGGGCGCTGCAGCCAGCAGCGCCCTTCCCTCGCGAATCATCGCGGCGATCAGGTCATCGCCATCGGGCCGCCGTTGGAACCGGTGCCGCCTTTGATCGGCGCCGGCGAGAAGACGTAGACGAACTGGTACTTGCCGTCGGCGATCAATCCCGTGAAGTCCAGGTTCTCGTGATTGTAGATGCCGTTCTTGCAGATCACCTCGGCATGAACCGCGAAAGCTAGGTTCTTGTCGGGATTGGGCACGACCTCGGTTGCCCAGGTATCGGCGCCCATTACGGTCGTGCCCTTGTCGATGACCCACTTGGCAACCTCAAGCCCGATGCCCGGTTCACCGCTGTTGAACTTGTCGTTGTTCTTCATCCACAGCTTGCCCCAGCCGGTGTTGAAAAACAGCCCGTCGCCTTCCTTGATATCCTCTTCCTTCATGTTCTGCTTCTGCATCGCGGCGCGCAGGTCGGCGAGTTTGATCTCCTCGCCCGCTTCCAGCATCTTGCCCTTGAGCGCCTCGATGTCGAACAGGTGGCCACGCGTGAAGATGGGCTTGCAGTTCTCGATGCCAAGCTTGGTCAGGCCGGTGCTGACCGACAGGCCGCCCGCGACCGTCATCTCCTGTAACGTGACGCCGTTGTAGAAGCGCATCTCGTTCTTGTCGCCGTCCTTGCCCATCTGGACGCCGATATGGCCCAGGCCATCAAATTGGGTACCGGTCTGCCCGATCTCGGTCGACAGGTATTCATCGAAGTAGATCAGCTTGTTGGCGCCGAACGGACCGCCGGTCGGCGCGCCGGGAATACGCAGCGTGAAGGCGCGATCGCCGAACTTGGGCATGGCAGCTTCATAAGGACGACCGATGCGATAGATCTTGCCATCCTTGATCCACTTGGCGGCATCTAACACTTTCGCCGGCGTGATGTGGTTGGAGGCACCCGCCTGGTCGTCCTTGCCCCACTTGGGATGCGGCCACCATGGCTTCTCACTCATCACAGGTGTCGCCTGGGCGAGCTGGATGTTCTGCGCCGATGCGAACTTGTGGCCCATGGCACCGAAGGCCGCGGCCGCGCCGCCGACCAACGTCGCCGCCTTGAGGAAGTCACGTCGATCGGCAACCGGCGCGTCATCTTCGCCCGTCTCACGACGGATGTCGTCCTTGTCCATGCTTATCTCCTCCCGGCCGCGCGGATGCGTGTATGCGTTGACACGCTGTCGGCCTGTTTCGAAATCTCGACTGCAAACCGCTGGGCGTCAACGAACACAACTTGCGCAATGCCGAAAGATCACAGCGTAATACTATTACGTTGCGCGAGAGCACGGCATTCTCTGAATCGAGAAAGGCGCCGCCAACGCGACGCCTTTCTTGATGCCATGCATTCCGCTTTGGTCAGGTTACGGCGATCGGACCACCGTTGGAACCGGTCGCGCCGCGGATCGGCGCCGGCGAGAAGATGTAGGCAAACTGGTACTTGCGGTCGGCGATCAGCGACGTGAAGTCCAGGTTCTCGTGATTGTAGATGCCGTGCTTGGTGATCACTTCGCTATGCACGGGGAAGATGAGGTTCTTGTCGGGGTTGGGCACCACTTCGGTCGCCCAGCAGTCGCTCCCCATCATGCACGGGTTCTTGTCGATGAGCCATTTGGCGACCTCCAGCCCGATGCCGGGTTCGCCGCTATTGAATTTGTCGTTGTTCTTCATCCACAGCGCGCCAAAGCCGGTGTTGAAAAACAGCGCGTCGCCATCCTTGATGTCCTCTTCCTTCATGCCTTGCTTTTGCATGGCAGCCCGCACGTCGGCCAGTTTGATCTCCTCGCCGACCTCCATCATCTTGCCCTTCAGCGCCTCGATGTCGAACAGATGGCCGCGCGTGAAGATCGGCTTGCAATTCTCGATACCCAGCTTCAGCAGGCCGTAAGGACTCGTCATCTCGAACTCGGTGACGCCGTTGTAGAAACGCACCTCCTGCAAATCACCGTCCTTGCCCATCTGGATGCCAATGTGCCCCAGTCCATCGAACTGCGTACCGGTCTGGCCGATCTCGGTGGCCACGAATTCATCATGGCCGACCAGGCGGTTGGCGCCGACCGAGGCGGTCACCGGCGTGATGCGTATGTTGAAGGTGCGATCGCCGAACTTCGGCATCTTGGATTCATAGACGCGGCCGACGCGATGGATCTTGCCGTCCTTGATCGACTTCAGGGCGTCGAGCACCTTGGCCGGCGTGATCCAGTTGGACGCTCCCGCCTGGTCGTCCTTGCCCCATTTGGGGTGCGGCCACCACGGCTTGTCCGACAACGCCGGCGCCGCGACCTGGGTGATCTGCGCCGAGGCCGTCTGCTGCCCCATGGCGCCGAACAGTGCCGCAGCACCGCCAACCAGGGTTGCGGCCTTGAGGATATCGCGCCGGTCCGAATCCGGCGCGTCACTTTCCACCGTCTCACGACGGAGCCTGCTGATGTCCATGATTCATCTCCTCCCGATGGTCGAGTACACGCATTGCATGGCGTGCGGCCGACCTGTACTTAGTGTTTAGAGAATTTTCGCTATCGTCAACGAACGCTAATTGCGTAACATTGAACGAACATTAACGAAATACTACAAGTGAGGGAGGAACGATGAGCCTGTTCGACCTCGACAAGTCGGCCGGTCGCATGCCGGTGGCGCTGATCACAGGCTTCCTCGGCAGCGGCAAGACCACCCTGCTCAATCACATCCTGCGCGACCCGCGGATGGCAAAGAGTCTGGTACTGGTCAACGAGTTCGGCGAGATCGGCCTCGACCATCTCTTCGTGCAGTCGGTCGACGGCGACATGGTGCTGATGAAATCGGGCTGCGTCTGCTGCACCATCAAGGGTGACCTCGAGCGCACGCTGCGCGACATCGCCCGCCAGCGCCAGACCCAGGCGCTGCCGCCGTTCGACCGCGTGCTGATCGAGACTACGGGCCTGGCCGATCCGGCACCCATCATCGCCCTGCTGCTCAACAACCCGACGACGGCGCACGACTATCGCCTCGATGCCGTGGTGGCGACCGTCGATCTCGTGCACGGCGCGGCGCAACTCGATGCGCAGCCGGAGGCCCTGAAACAGGCCGCCGTTGCCGACCGCGTCCTGATGACCAAGGGCGACCTGGCCTCGGACGACCAGCGCGCCACGCTGGAGCAGCGCCTGTCGGCGCTCAACCCTGGCGCACCGCGCTTCGAGGTGAGGCACGGCACCGTCGATCCTGCCCTGCTGTTCGATGCCGGTCCGTTCGACCCCGGCGGCAAGACCGACAAGGTCCGCAACTGGTTGGCCGCCGAAAGCGTCGAGGCGCATCACCACGATGGCGATCATCACCACGGGCACGATCACGACGATCATCATGCGCACGCGCCTGTCGATCCCAACCGCCATGATGCGCGCATCACCAGCTTCTGCCTGACCTGGGAGGCGCCGCTGGATTGGGACGTGTTCCATCGCTGGCTCGCGGCCGTCCGCGGCAACTGGGCCGACCGGCTGTTGCGGGTAAAAGGCGTGCTGAACGTGATCGGCGAAGACCAGCCGCTGGTGGTGCATGGCGTGCACCACGTATTTCACCCGCCGACCCTGCTGGCACGCTGGCCCGACGATGACCGCCGCTCGCAACTGGTGTTCATCACCCGCGACCTCGCCCGCGCCGACGTCGAGGCGAGCTGGCAGCAGATGCTCGAGATGGCGTAGGCCCGGGAGCGCGGGGCGTCTCGCCCGCTCATGTTTCGGCGCTACGCGCGCAGGCGAAGGCCGCGCTTTCGCCTGAAATGCCGGCCAGAGGCCCGCGCTCCCGGGCAACTAGCGCCGACCGATATCGACCGCCTCCACGACCACGCGCGCGCTGCCGGCTGTGGCGTCGCGCACGACCGTGGCGACCAGGTGGTAGGTGTGGCCGCCCTGAACCGTGATGGGCAGGTCGATGTCGGTTGCCGGTGCGAAGCGACGGCTCTCACCCGGGATGAAGTCGAGTCGCAGGATCGTCGTGCCCGGCGCCAGGCGGACCTGCTCGCATGGACGCGCGCCGCATTGCACCACGCGGCCCCCGACGGCCCTGATCACCACCCTGCCGGCGGATTGCGGCGCCGGACCGACGGTGGCTTGTTGCGGATCATTCGTCACGTCGTTGAGGGTGGCGGTGCGTTCACCTTGCCCCACGCACGCGCCGAGCAGCACCAACATGGCGATTGCGGCGATATTTCTCATAACGACCTGACGAATGACGGAGGTGTCATAACGGTGCGGCCGCTACGGGCGACCAGCACCGAAGCCCAACGATACGACTCCACGATGGTTCCCATCTAGAAGATCGCTGCCGGCGCCTGCGGCACGGTCTGCCAGAATTCGGCATCGTGACCGAAAAAGATGCGGGCGCCACCCTGCTCCAGCGTCGCCAGCCGGTCGAGCGAGGCCAGCATGGCCTCGCGGTCGTACACGAACCGCGGCAGGCGGCGCTCGCGCAGCGACCGGCAGAAATAACAGGCGTCGCCCGCCAGTACGATGTCACCGCTGTCGAGCCGCACGCGCAACGACTGGTGCCCCGGCGTATGGCCATGCGTCGGGATGCAGACGACACGCCCGTCGCCGAACAGATCGTACTCGCCGTCGGCCAGGATCACCGGATGCCCGTGATCGATGTCCTGCTTGTAGAAGCCGACCTTGGCGGCGACCTCGGGAATCGAGGCTGCCGCCCACTCGCGGCGTTGCACGATCAGCGACGCGTTGGGGATCAGCTGGTTGCCGCCGCAATGATCGAAATGCAGATGCGAGTTCACGATGTACTGCACCTTGGCGGGGTCGCGCTCGATGGCCTCCAGCCGGGCACTGACCTCATCGCCGGGCTGGAAAGTGTCGAAGCCGAAGATGCGGGCGACCCGCTCGCCCAACCGACCGGCGGCGTCGGATTGCAGCTGCGGGTGCATACCGGTGTCGAACAGAACCAGGCCTTTGGGGTGTTCGATCAGGTAGGACGGGATCGGCAGCAGCACCGCGCCATCCTCGCCCTCGATCATGTCCTTCAGACGCCCGGTGATGCGCCCGCAGGTCATAGCGTAGAGTTTCACCGTCATGCTTGGTTCCCTTCCCTCCTTTCTCCATAGCACATAAGCTCGCGCCATGATTCGAATCGGCATTGCGCTTGCAGCGCTTGCGGTATGCACGGCGGCGGCGGCGCAACCGGCACCGCGTACCCTCCTCGACGTCCCGCTGCCCACTCCCGACGGCTTCGTGCTCAATCCCTATGCGGCCCCCGGCCGGCTCGCGCTCGGCCGCGATGGCGTGCACTACGTGCTGCTGCACGCCTTCAAACCAACGCAGACGTCCCCGACGCCGGCCAGCGAAGGCCGCGTTGATTTGCTGGCGCTGGCGCCCGACGGGACCGTCAAGCAGCGTCGTACCGTGCCGATCGAACACAGCACCGGATTTGTCGGCTTCGATATCGAATCGCTGGGGGTCGTGGCGGCGCGCTCGGGCGAGTTGGCCGTCTTCATGAGCGGCTACAAAAGCTCGGCCGGACAGCGTACGTCAGCCGCGCTGTTTCGCTTCGCGGCCGATCTCAACCTGAAGAAGGCGACACGCCTGGGCCCGCCGGACCCCAAAGCCAAAGGCGATGACATCACGTCCGTCTATGGCGTCGGCGTTTATGTGCCGACGCCGGACAACGCCGTGCTGCTGGGCGGCGGCTATGGTCCCGGCCCACAGGCCTGGTGGATGGGCAAGTTCAGCCTCGACGGCAAGCGCCTGTGGCAGGCCGGCCCCGGGCGTGGCATCCCCGAGCGCGTCGCCGCCATCGCCTCGCGCAAGGGTGGCGCGTGGCTCAGTCTGGTCGCCGAGATGCGCAAGGGCGGCGGCGAGTTGGAGTGGTTCCTGCGGCGCTACAGCGCGGAAGGCAAGCTGGCTGAGCGCAAGCCGGTGTCAGTGCCGGTCCATGCCGCCGCTGCGATGCTGCGCGACAGCACCGTCATCGCTCTCGACGCCGACGATGGCAAACAGCACGGTGAACTGGTCTTCGTCGACGACGGCGGCCGAGTCCAGCACCGCACGCCGTGGCCTTTCACGCAGACGGCGTCGATGATTGCCAGTGGCGATGGCCTTGCCGCCATCGTCGAGACGAAGGTGGAGTCGAAGACCGAGCGGTTTATCGTGCGCGCCGATGCCAAGGGCGCCATCCGCTGGCGCAGCGCTGCAGTCGCCGTCGACGAGATCGCCAGCGCGCCCGATGGAGCCATCGCTGCCCTGGTCCGCATCGGCAAGAGCGATGCCGTGCTGCACCTGATCCGTTACGCCGATCCTTAGTTTTCACCTCTCCCGCAAGCGGGAGAGGTCGGCGAGCGCGCAGCGCTCGACAGGTGAGGGCCTGCACACGAGGCGCCTCGTTCGTGGCCCCTCACCTTCCCATTCCTCTCCCGCTTGCGGGAGAGGAATTCACGCGTCCAGCGCCTTCTTCAGGATGTCGTTGACGGCCTTGGGGTTGGCCTTGCCCCCGGTGGACTTCATCACCTGGCCGACGAACCAGCCGAACATCGAGGGCTTGGCCTTGTAGGCCGCGACCTTGTCGGGGTTGGCGTCGACCACGGCCTTGACCGCGGCCTCGATGGCGCCGCTGTCGGTGACCTGCTTCAGGCCGCGCTCCTCGACCAGCGCCGCCGGATCCTTGCCGGTCTCCTCCATCGCCACGAACAGGTCCTTGGCGATGCGGCCCGAGATCGTGCCGTCGGCGATCAGGTCGAGCAGCCCGCCCAGGTTCTGGGCGCTGATCGGGCTCTGGCCGATGGCCACGCCGCGGCGGTTGAGCATGGCGAAGAAATCGCCCGTCACCCAGTTCGCCGCCTGCTTGGCGTCGCGGCCCTTGGCCACGCCTTCGAAGAACAGCGCCGTCTCCTGCTCCGCCACCAGCACGCCGGCATCGTAGACGGAAAGGCCGTAGTCCTTCACGAAACGCGCCCTCTTGGCATCGGGCAGTTCAGGCAGATCGGCCTTCCAGCGCGCGACGTCCTCTGCCTTCAGCACCAGCGGCAGCAAGTCCGGATCAGGGAAATAGCGATAATCGTGCGCATCCTCCTTGGCGCGCATCGACTGCGTCTCTCCCTTGCCGGGATCGAACCGGCGCGTCTCCTGCCGGATGGTACCGCCGCTCTCGATGACCTCGATCTGGCGGCGCGCTTCATATTCGATCGCCTGGCGCACGAAGCGGATCGAGTTCACGTTCTTGATCTCACAGCGCGTGCCGTATTCAACGGCGCCCGCCTTGCGCACCGACACATTGACGTCGCAGCGCATGGAGCCTTCCTCCATGTTGCCGTCACAGGTGCCGAGATAGCGCAGGATCGAGCGCAGCTTGGTGAGATAGGCCGCTGCCTCGTCCGACGAGCGCAGGTCGGGCCTCGACACGATTTCCATCAACGCCACACCCGACCGGTTGAGGTCGATGTAGCTCTGCGTCGGGTGCTGGTCGTGCAGCGACTTGCCGGCGTCCTGCTCCAGGTGCAGCCGCTCGATGCCGATGGTCTTGGTGGTGCCGTCCTTGAGCTCGATCTCGACGGCGCCCTCGCCCACGATGGGGTCCTTGTACTGCGAGATCTGATAGCCGGCCGGCAGGTCGGGAAAGAAGTAATTCTTGCGGTCGAACACCGAGCGCAGGTTGATCTTGGCGTTCAGCCCCAGCCCGGTCCG